>Ga0180435_10001591_pt1 | contig 23488 bp, 19 predicted proteins | sample SS_ome_3_FD_132467 | JGI IMG/M metagenome (GOLD analysis project Ga0180435, IMG submission 132467) | Hypersaline lake sediment archaeal communities from the Salton Sea, California, USA - SS_3_S_1 metaG | ecosystem: Environmental > Aquatic > Non-marine Saline and Alkaline > Hypersaline >... | reverse complement strand
CAGCGGCCCTTCCAGATCTTTCGGCGTGACTGTTTGTGCGGACACGTCTTCCAAACGGCCGGAACTCCCCTGTCGCACGAAGAATCGCACGCTGTCATCGTGCTGCCACTGCGGTTCGGCCGCCAGTTCTCCCAACCACCGCCGCATGATTGCGTCGGCCGCCCCTTGGTGGTCGAGCATCGGCAGCCCCGGCTCACCCGCCAAGGGCTGGAAGTCGACTGCCGCTTCATCAAGCTCTACTCGCAGAATCGACTTGGCCATGCTTCACCGCCTTTCCCGTTCATCGAAACCCAAAGTGTGAGCCATTAAGTTGCACCAATTGACCACGACAATTCACCCTTCCTCCGGGAGGGTGAAAAGAGAGTCACTACGGCAACACTTCGATCAACACGCTGGCTCGAATATCACCCTGCCTAACCCGCAGCAACACGGGCTCGGACGTCGCCTTCTCGCCAGTGATTTCACCCGATTCGATGTTCACAGCAACGTGTCCTTTTGCCGCCGAGTTTTCCCAATCGACTGCCGTCGGACTGATCGGCCATTGCTGGCCGTCCGTACCGGTCGCGATGATCCGCAGCGGCATCGTCTCTCCCACCCGCAGACGGATCGTCGGAACTTCACCTTCGACCGTTTCCGGAGCTGGTTGATCGATCTGTTGATGTTTGTCAAGTGTCGGCAAGGGTGGCTCGTTCGGTCGCCAGAACTGTCGGATACCAACTGCTGAAACGATTGCCACTACAGCGATCGCGGCCACTGTTAACCACGCGGCCGACCCTCCACCGAAAACCGTCCACCCGGCCGTTTGACTACCGCTCGAAACGGCTTCCGATATCCGCTGCGTAATCAGCTCGCGTTGCGACTCGGTCAATCGCGGACACGGCTCGCTGGCGACCGCAGGCTGAACCCCCTGAACTTCCCTTTGCAGATCGGCCACAACCGCCCGCAATTGTTCGTTGTCGAGCAACTCCGCCTCGATCTCCACGCGCTGATCGCGCGGGAGTTCGCCGAGCACGTAGGCCGTCAGTTGTTGATCGTCGACTTCGTTCATTTCCCTACACCAACATGCTCGTCGTGTGTTCTCGTGTAGCTGCGTTCGCCCAAACGCGGTGTTTCTTGCTGTTCATCCGCATTCTGGCGAGTGCAGCTACGTCGCCTGCGGCTTCCGGTTAAACGAATCATTGCGTCTTCTCCCGCAGTTTCTTGATCGCCGTGTGCAACAGGTACCCGACGTTCGACTGGCTGAGTCCTGTGATCTTGCTGATCTCGCGGTAACTGAAGTCGTTTTGGAAGCGTAGTCTCACAACCTCTTGTTGATTGGTCGGCAAGTCAGTCAGCGCAGCCAGCACAGCGCGAGTTGTTTCGTCTTTGGCCAACGCATCAATGGGGCCGGCAATCTCGCCTCCACCGAATGCCTGCTCCGACTCGCTCGACTGCACCATGCGTTTCCGACGCCGTAAAACGTCAAACGCCTGTCGTCGGCAAACGGTGAACAACCAGGCAGACACGCGGTGTTCGATGCGGCTCTGCTCCTGTCGACAGAGTTTTAGAAAAACCTCTTGGACGACATCCCGAGCCGCATCGAGATCTTGCAGCAATCCCAAGGCATAGCGCAGCAGCGGACCTTCGTGCTCTACGAACGCCCTGGAAATCCACTTTCGATCAGCGGTTGCCTGCTTCTCTCCCATCATCGCTCGCCAGAAGCGTCAATCGTCTACCCAATTAGATAACGCGGCAGACCACAGAATATTAGGCGCATTTTGGCAGGAAATCGTTCCTTTGTCGAATTGGGCGGATCGCCCAACACCGCTTGATGTCAACACTTTTGTTTAACCGGAAGCCGCAGGCGACGTCGTTTCGCGTTCGACGCGAACTTCCTGGACCGCGTCGCCTTCGGCTTCCGGTTAATCGAACCTTCATCGCAGTGGCGAGATTCTAGTACAATGGAACCCATGAGCGACGAACTCCAATCACCGGAAGCCAATCGGCCACTACCCGATCAACTGCGGGATCTGCTTGATGAGGCGAATCGAATCCTCGTCGAACGGCAGGAAATGGCGATCCAGGAGGTGAAGGACAACATCCTGGCAACCAAGCAGCTCGCCATCGTGGTCATCGTCGGGGCGTTGATGATGCTGACCGGTCTGCCGGTGCTGGCCGTTTTCGTCACGGCGGTTGCCAACAACCTGTTGCCGATCGGCGACGGTGGGCTCAACTGGTGGCTGTTGATTTTCGGCGCGTGTCTACTCGTCGGCGGACTGGTAACCACGATCTACGCCTATCGTCGCTATCGGGCGGAATTCACGGGCCTGCAGAAATCGCTCGCGCGCGTGCAGGAGGACGGCGCATGGTTGCGAGATCGAATCGAGCGACTGTTGCCGTCGTTGGAGAAGTGAAAGCACATGTAGTTGCGTTCGCCAGAACGCAGGGCTTCACGTAGCTCACCCGCACTCTGGCGAGTGCAGCTACAAAAGAACGCTCGCTACGCTCTAGTCGAACTGAGCGTCCATGCCGAGTCGCATCCGCAGTTCTTCGAACTGCTCGGCGAACTGATCGCTGGAAGAGTGGACGTGCTCGGCCTCGGTGATGAAACGGATTTCGTCGTTTTGTGTCACATTGTGACCGTTGAGCATATCTTCGTACTGCTGCAGTTCGTTGCCGTAAACGATCAGCAACTTGTGCTCGTCGAATTGCACTTCCTGCGGGATGGAAGGATTCAGAACGGCGATACCGGTGCAACCGTCGTGCGTTAGCAGTTCTTCAAAGTCCCAAAGGGTGCTGGCCAAGACGGGAGCGTCGATGTGCTCGCGGTAGAGATCCTGATGACCTTTGCTCGCACGGTTGTGGCTCGTTTCGAGCACCACGTCGACCACGCCGCCAAGCGGTTCGATCAATTCCATGAACGTTTCGAACACGCGTTCGCGAGAAACGGCGGCCATCAGAACGGGCACTTCGTTGTTCGACTCTTCGTCGCGGTAGGAGTCGTGTCGATACCCCTGCGACGGAATGACTTTCAGATCGTAGGAGGGGCGAACGGCGTCGGTAAGAGTGAAGCTGCCGTAGCGTGCTACGCCAAGATGGGTCTCAAGCTCCTCCTCCGACAGATGCTCGAAACTGCTCGTCGGAGTCGCCGGTGCGGTCTCATGCATCGCACCCTTGAAAAAACGTTTCAGAAAGCCCATCGCTGTCCTCGAATCTCGTTGCCTATGCACCTTGGTTGATCCGCCAGGCGAGAGGTCTCCCCGCCCGTCACTCAATCGTAGGTCACAAAGTGTGCTTGTTCCGCGAGTCTTTATTTTCGCCGCTTCGGGGGCTGAACCCGGTGTCCGAATAACCGGAACAACCGGACCAGTTCGAGCCTTCGCTTCGCCACGTTTTTGGCCGTTTTTCACAAGGTGAAAACAGACCGGCAGCGTGACAAAGCGAATGCTCTTAGAGAGTCTAGCACCCCCGTTCGCGCCGCGCCGAAATCGAGACAAAACTCGGGAAAAGCCTTCCATCTGGGCAAGATGTTCGTGTTTACGGCGACCGACCGCGGACGTTATAGTCGCCATATCGGCTGCCGATGCCGCAACCAATTCGCTTGAACACGGGTCACAAGATCTCACACTTTCGGTGACCCGCCGCAAAACAAGGACGAACTCAACAATGATCTTCCACAAACCGTCGCACCGTACCTTGTGTGCCCTGAGTCTCTCTTTGCTTTTTTCCGCGACCGGATGTTCAGGTGAGGATGGCGAGAGCATCTGGAGCTTTGGAAGCGGCCAAACCGCCGCCACAGAAGACGAGTACTGGGTCGTCAATTACCTCCAGGACAGCAAGGTCGGCCACGTCCATAACGTGGTGAAGCTTGTCGAGCGCGACGGAGAGCAACTCGTTCAGCGAGTATCCGACGGGCATATTGAGATGCGGCGAGGCGGAGCCAAGATCACCCAAAAGATCCGCGTCGAAAGCACGGAAACCAAGGGCGGCAAACCGATTTCCTTCGAAACCAAGATGACCACAGGCAACGAGTCGATGGTGACTCGCGGCACGGTCAAAGGCGACAAGCTCGAACTCGCCGTCACTACGAAGGGTACGACCAAGACCTCTACGATTGTCTGGGAAGACGGCTGGGGCGGCATGTTCGGCACCGAAGTGAGCCTGCTGCAACAACCGATGAAACCGGGCGAAACGCGCACGATCAAACGCCTGGAACCGATCCTCAACGACGTCGTCACCGAAACACTCGAAGCCGTCAAAATGGAAAAAACCAAGGTCGGCAATTCAACGGAGAACCTGCTGCTGATCAAAAGCAAGGTGCAAATGAAGAACATGTCCATCGAGCAGAAAGCCTGGGCTGACGAAGAAGGCAACCTGATCAAAGGTTTGATGCCTACAATGCAATTGGTTTGGTATCGCGCGGACAAGCAGACGGCGCTGGCCAAGGGCGAAATTGGCAGTTTCGATCTTTGGGACAGCACAGTCGTGAAACTCGACAAGGCGCCGTCGCGCCCGCATGAAACAAAGCAGGTCGTCTATCGGGTCGAACTCGAACAGGCCGATCCGAAGGATGTCTTCTCGAATTGCCTCAGTCAGACCGTTCGCAGTACAGGCCGGCGGACGGCTGACATCACGGTGCGGGCGATTCGGCCGAATTCACCCACGACCATCCCCGACGAAGTGAACGACAAGCCGACGGAGAAGGACCTCGCGCCGAACAACCTGATTCAAAGTGACGATGGTCGCGTCGTGGCAATGGCCAACAGCGTTCTTTCAAGCGAAAAAGACTCTTGGCGATTGGCTGTCGCGATGGAGAACTTCGTGGGACGCAAAATGAGAACGGCAGGCTTCACGCAGGCGTTCGCCACCGCTGCCGAAGTAGCGGAGTCTCTCGAAGGTGACTGTACTGAGCATGCCGTTTTGCTGGCGGCGCTGTGTCGGGCGCGCAAGATCCCGGCCAGGGTTGCGATGGGGCTGGTCTACTATCCGCCGCAAAAAGGCCTCGCCTATCACATGTGGACGGAGGTCTGGATCGATGACCGCTGGATTCCGCTCGACGCCACACTTGCCCGGGGCGGCATCGGCGGCGGCCACCTCAAACTGAGTCACTCGAACCTTGACGGCGCCGACGCCTACAGCACCTTCCTGCCGGTCATTCAGGTGATGGGGCAACTCAAAGCACAGGTCGTCAGCAGCGAGTATTGAGGGGGTGAGGCTTGAGGTTTGAGGCGTGAGGAAGAGATGGGGGAATAGCCGCGATGCCACGCATCGCCGCTAACACTTCCCTCGCCCGTCGCCCATCGCCGCTCACCCCTACAAATACTCCGCCAACTGCGCGAGCAGCGGGTCGATCGTCTCTTTTTGGATCACGTGCGGCGGTTGCCAGACGAACCACTGGTAGCCTTGATGCTCGGTCACGGCAATCTCGTTTTCCCCGTTTACTCGTCCCAAGAAGACGACCAACGTCTTCTCGAAAACCTCGTCGCCGAACCGCTTGTAGCTAACAGGATATTTGGTGGTGAAGCGGAACCCGGGATCGATCTCGACATTGGCCCGATCGATGCCGGTTTCCTCTTCCATCTCTCTCAGGGCGCACTCGATGTCTGTCTCGCCATCATCGACATGCCCCTTGGGCAAATCCCATCGGTTGGAATGTTTCATCAGCAGAAACTCACGCACTGGCTCGCCACGAACCAACAGTACTCCGCAGGATCTTCGTGTTCGCATTACTTCGCCTCGGCTCCCAATCCCATTGACAACAACCCTCATTGTACTTGCGACGTGGAAACCTCTCCATGGGCTGCGTTCGGTCCCCGATGCAAGTAGAATTGCAAACTCAATCGGGAGTTACACGACAACTACGCGTCCTTCCAGGGAAGAACATCATGGCTATTGGAATCGACCCCACGGTCGACTATGCCTTCAAGCGGCTTTTTGGCAGTCCGGAACACGCTGCGATCACCGTCCACTTCGTCAACGCCGTTCTGGATCCTTCACACCCGATCGTTGAAATCGAACTTCTCAATCCCTTTCTTGAAAAGCAGTCTGAAACGGACAAACTGGCAATCCTCGACATTCGCGCCCGGGACGACCAGGGGCGATGGTTGAACATCGAAATCCAAACAACAGTGCCCGGCTATCTGCCAGAGCGATTGACCTACTATGTGTCGTCTCTTTACGCCAACCAGCTCCAAGAAGGAGAAAACTACGCCCAACTTCGTCCGGCGGTGTGTATCTGCGTTTTGGATCGAGTCCTTTTTGGGCAAGTCGCCGAGCCTCATCTGTGTTTCTCTCTAACTGCAGACAAGTATGGCTTGTCGCTAACCGATCATCTTCAGGTTCACTTGCTCGAACTACCGAAGTATAATGGGAGGGATGACCGGGCCGCTGGCCCGACTTCCTTGGACAAGTGGTTCTTCTTTTTCCGCAATGTATCGCGGCTCACACAGGCTGAAGTCGTCGACCAGCTACAGGACGCACCTTTTGAAGAAGCCGCAGGAGTTTTGGAGATGATTGCTCGCACCCCAAGTGAACGTGATCTTTACGAAGCCCGTCTCAAGCAATCGCGTGATGAAGAGGCTCGTTTGCAAGGAGCCTGGCAACGCGGACGTGAAGAAGGACGTGAAGAAGGACGTGAAGAGGGACGCTTGGCCGGCCAAATCCAGTTGCTGCAACAACTTCTCGGTGATCAGGAAACTGCTCTCGAACGACTGCAACAGCAACCGCTCAAGGAACTGCAGATTCTTGTCTCATCTCTGCAAGAACGGCTCCGAAATCGCGACTCCAATTAGAAGCACTTCGATAATCGCACCACCGCCTGCCGACAGATGCTCCCCATGAAAATCTACACAAAGACCGGCGATGGTGGCGACACGGGCCTGTTTGCAGGTCCACGTGTTCCCAAGCATCATCCGCGAATCGAAGCCTACGGCACGGTCGACGAACTCTCGGCGCTGCTGGGCGTTGCGGTTGCCCACGAACCACCAGAGGAAGTCGCAAACTTGCTGCGCGATATCCAACACCAACTCCTGGTGGTGGGATCGGAACTGGCAACGCCCATCAAGGACGATATGCAAATCGGCGAAATTGCCGTTGAGCAACTTGAAAACGCGATCGACCGATTCGAAGTCAAGTTACCGCCACTCAAGGAGTTTATTCTCTCTGGCGGCGTGTCCGCGGCGGCCGCATTGCACCATGCCCGTACTGTTTGTCGTCGAGCAGAACGGCGCGTGAGCGAACTGATGACAACGGCCGAAGAAAGCATCTCGCCGAAGGTTCTTGCCTATCTCAATCGCCTCAGCGACCTGCTGTTTGTGCTCGCCCGATTTGCCAATCACGCGGCGGGAATCGAAGACACAATCTGGCGCAAGCCTGCGAAATAACCAACGTCAACGGGGAAATCTCGCCCCCAATCCTGTGCACAAGGCCCGTCGATCGCCACCCAAACCCCCTTATCCGACTTTTTTCGGATGTTGCCTCTTTCCTTGGCGTGTTTGGCCGATTACAATTTCGTTTGAAATCGGAGTCTTGCATAGGCACCGCCGATCAATATCCTTCGTCGGCGGGTGGGTCCCCGGTCAGTTTCGGCAACGTCGGTGTGGTTACACCGGCAGGCGGAGTTGCCGAAGCAATCTTGTGAAGCATTCTTGCTACATGAGGGGACTGCGCAGTGTTCATTAGGCGGAAGCTATTTGCGTGGCTGTGCGCGCTTGGCGCGTTTGTAATTCTTGGTAACCCAGTATTTGCATCCGACTCACCGGATGGCCCAGGCGATTCGGCGGCAGAGGCAACCGACGAGGGTGGTGGCGAAAAGGCGGTGGATGACAAAGCAGAGGCCGCCCCACCTACCGTCGAGAGCAACGCTGCGGCAATCGAGGCGATGAAGGCGGATGACGGCCTGGCAATGAGCGGTCATAACGCCTGGATGCTGACCTGTTGCGCGTTGGTATTGTTCATGACGGCCCCCGGCCTCGCCATGTTCTACGGCGGCTTGGTACGCCGCAAAAACGTGCTCGGCGTCATCATGCAGTGTCTGTTTTTGATGTGCCTGATGAGCGTGATTTGGGCGCTTTGGGGCTACACGTTGGCGTTCGGGGGAGATAGCAACCAGTTCATCGGCAACACAGAGTTCATAGGCATGCAGAACGTCCAGGCCACGTGGGACCCGGAAACGGAGGCCTATGGGTTTCCCATGGAAGGCAAAATCCCTCGGCTGACCCACATGCTCTTCCAAGGGATGTTTTTCATCATCACGCCCGCCCTGATCTGCGGTGCTTTTGCCGAGCGAATGAAATTCAGCGCGATGGTGGTGTTCATGATCCTTTGGGGAACCCTGGTCTATTGCCCACTCTGCCACTGGGTTTGGGACGGTGGCATTCTGGCCTACGGAGAAGAGGGAGCGATCGCCGGCGGTGCGTTGGACTTCGCCGGCGGAACGGTCGTCCATATCAGTTCCGGCGTCTCGGCATTGATCTGTGCCCTGTTGATCGGCAACCGATTGGGGTTCGGCAGCGACGACATGCGTCCACATAACTTGACATACACGGCCCTTGGCGCTGCCATGCTGTGGGTTGGATGGTTTGGTTTCAACGGCGGCAGCGGATTGGCTTCAGATGGATTGGCGGCCAGCGCTTTTGCGGTCACGCACTTCTCGGCAGCCGCCGGTGGATTGGCGTGGGCTGCGATTGAGTGGATCAAGGACGGTAAACCGAGCGTGTTGGGGGTCGCCTCCGGTATCGTCGCCGGTTTGGTTTGCATCACGCCGGCCGCAGGTTTTGTTCAACCGCTGCCGGCTATCCTGATGGGCGCTTTGGCTGGTATCGCCTGCTACTACGGTGTTTCGGTACTGAAAGCCAAATTGGGTTACGACGACTCGCTCGACGCCTTTGGCGTGCATGGCATCGGTGGAACGGTCGGCGCGGTGCTGACCGGCGTGTTCGCGACAAAAGCCATAACGAATGGTGAACCCCTCGGCTTGATCGACGGCGCCGGCCCCGGCCTGTTGATCGGCCAAATCGTGGCGGTGATTGTTTCGGCGATCTTCGCCGCCGCAGCCACTCTGATCCTACTCAAAGTGATCGACGCAACCATCGGTCTACGAGTCAGCCAGGAAGATGAAATTCAAGGTATCGACTTCTCGCAGCATGGCGAAGAGGGATACATTTTCAGTTAGTGTGTACGACGTTATCATTGGGTTTGTAGCGACCGTGACTGCCGACGGACGTTCGTCGCCCGTCGGCAGTGCGGGCTTTTAATCTCGTGAGGAGAATTCGCGATGAAGAAGGTGGAAGCCATTGTTCGGCATTTCAAGCTGGAGGATGTGAAGAAGGCCCTGAGCGATCTGGGCGTGCAGGGAATGACCATTACCGAGGTGCGTGGATTCGGTCGTCAGCGCGGCCACACCGAAATGTACCGCGGCACCGAGTACGAAGTCGACTTCGTGCCCAAGGTGAAGATGGAGATTGTCTGTGCCGACGAGCAGCTGCAAAGCGTGATCGATTCGATCATGAAGTCGGCCCAGACGGGCCAGATCGGCGACGGCAAAATCTTCGTCGGCGAATTGGCTGACACGATCCGAATTCGAACCGGTGAACGCGGCGAAGAAGCGCTATAGTCCTTGTGCGATGGATCTCCCGATCCGTCGAAAGCGCACGACGGACCCTCCGGTCCGTCAGCTGTAGGTGATGGGCTTCTCCGTCCGTCGATTCGTGATGCAGATCGGCGGGCTGGGAAGCCCATCGTTCGATGAGGCCCCATGGCGGTAACGGTCCGACAGAACGTGGTTGAGGCCAAGCGTCTGCTTCAAGAGGGACGCGAAAAGGCCAAGTCACGGCATGCCGAGGGTTTGCCGAGCGTACTCGCCTGCGCTCAAATCACCGACATGCTCGAAACGATCGTGCTGGACACCTATGAAGCAGCGTTGGCCGACATGCACGAGGCCGACGCCAAGCATCTCGCGCGAAACGTGACGTTGGTCGCCCACGGCGGTTTTGGACGCCGAGACGTCGCAGCCTACTCCGACATCGACCTGATGGTGCTGCACACGCCGGCAGTCGCCAACGAAGTCGTAGCAATTGCAAAAAAACTCGTGACGGACATATACGACGCGGGGCTCGTTTACGGCAACAGCACGCGCACGCCGGCCCAGGCCTGCCAGCTTGCGATGGGCGATTCGTCGATCTTCACGTCGTTGGCTGAAAGCCGACTGCTGGCTGGCAGCGTACGGTTGTTCAGCCGATTCATGCAGTCGTTTCGCCGGCAAACACGTCGCCGTCGCGGCCGACTTGTTGCCGAGATCGAAAAGTCGCGCCGCGACGAACGCCGTCAATACGGCGAGACGATTTATCTGTTGGAACCGAACGTCAAACGCTCACGCGGTGGCCTGCGCGATCTGCAGATGCTCCGTTGGGTCGGCTTCGCCCGCTACGGCGAATGCGAACCGGACGCCCTCTATCGCATGGGCGTACTGACCGAACGCGACTTCAAGGCTGTCACCGATGCTCGTGACTTCCTGCTTCGGCTACGCAACGAATTGCAGTTTCAGGCAAACTCGGCCCAAGACCTGCTCGAACGCCATGAACAGGTCCGCATCGCTGAGTTGTGGGGTTACCAAGGAGCGGAAGGCGTGCTGCCGGTCGAGCAGTTCATGCGCGACTACTTCCATCACACCAGCGAGATCCGTAACGTCTCCACGAACTTGACGGCAGGGGCGCGGCAACGAACGATCATGGCGTCCGTCGTGTCGCCAATCGTCAGTCATCAGGTTGAACGCGACTTTCGAGTTGGGCTGACTCACATCTCAGCAACGACTCGAGGCATGCAGCGGATCGACGACCTGGCGCACGTGCTGCGGCTAATGGAGCTGTCGAACTTCCACGACAAGCGGATCGACCACGACACCTGGGACGCCATCCGTACGGCGATGATGGCCGGCGACAATGTCGATCTCAGCGAAGTGGCGATCACGCGGTTTCTCTCGCTAATGTCGCAACCGGCGCGGCTGGGCCCCCTGCTCCGCCGCCTGCACGAGCTTGGTGCGCTCGAGAAGCTCGTGCCCGCGATGAAACACGCGCGCTGCCTCTTGCAGTTCAACAGCTTCCACAAATTCACGGTCGACGCCCATTGCCTGCGGGCCGTCGAATGCGCCACCGACTTCATTTCCGATGAAACGCCGCTGGGCGACGCCTACCGGGCAATCAAAAACAAACGCACGGTTCACCTCGCCCTCTTGCTGCACGACCTGGGCAAAGGCTACACCGAGGATCACAGTGAAGTCGGCCTACGTCTGGCCGATGAGACGGCTCGACGGCTGATGTTGCCGCAGGCCGAGGCCGAGGCGATCAAGTTCCTCGTCCACAAGCACCTGATGATGACCGAACTGGCATTTCACCGCGACATCAACGACGATGCGGCCGTCATCCAATTCGCCGAAGACGTTGGCTCGCCCGAACTACTGCAGATGCTGTTTGTCCATAGCTGTGCCGACTTGGCGGCGGTTGGGCCGGGCGTCCTCAACGATTGGAAACGCAACGTCATCTCGCACCTCTACCTGCGCACGATGCGGCACCTGGTTGGCGGCTCGGCGACGATCGACGCCAAGGAAACATCGTTCAAGTGCCGCCGCGAGGCAAAGGAACTCGTGCGCCAAGAAAAGTACGCCGACTGGTTCACCAAACAGATCGACGCCCTGCCGCCGATGTACCTCGACATGGCCACGCCTGAGCAGGTGATCAGCGACCTGACGCAAGTCCACCAGCTCGATCCGCAAGGGGCGGTCGCCTGGGGGCGGTACGTCGAAGAACAGGGGGCCGTCGAATACACCGTCGGCACCTACGAACACGCGCCGCTGGGCATCTTCCACAAACTCACAGGCGCGCTCACGGCCAAGGGTTGCCAGATCCTCTCCGCCGAGATTAACACGCTGGCCGACGCCCTGGTGCTTGATCGCTTCCACGTGCAGGATCTCGACTTCGCCGGCGAGCCACCTGATCATCGCATTGCGGAGATCAGCCGAGCGCTCACCGCGGCGTTAGAGAACAGTGGCGACAAAGCACCCAAGTTCCGCAAGGTGTGGCAGGCGGCGTCGGACAAAAAGCCCATGCAAACGCATCGCGTCCGCGTGCGGATCGACAACAGCACGTCCGAGCGTTACACGATTATCGACGTCTTCGCGACCGACCGCCTCGGCCTGCTCTATTCGATCGCTCGGGCGCTGAACGACCTCGATATTTCGGTCTTCGTCGCCAAGATCAGCACGTACTACGATCGCGTGGTCGACGTCTTCTACGTCACGGGCGCCAACGGCCAAAAGATTAAAGACGCCCACCGCCTCGAACTGATCCGCCATCGCCTGACCGAAGCGATTGAAACACCGGCGGCAGAGTAGGCGGGTCGTTTCTGTGTAGCACCGTAGGCCAGGACGGGTCCTGGCCCACGGACCTGTCGTCAGTGAACCGGCTTCAGCGTCCCCATCACGGTTCGCCAGCGGCGTTCGAAGGTGGCAAGGGGCGTGCCGACCAAGGACTCAAACCGTTCGACGGCCGAACCGTCGCGATTGGCGATGTACCGATCGAGCGTTTCGATCGTCAACGGGTCTTCGTGCAGGAACATCGGGTAGTAGACGAGGGCCCAGGCGTTGACGTAGTAGCGGCGAGTCGCGGCGTCGAGCGTATCGTGGTCGGCGAGGAACTGGTCACCGCCGCCGGCGAGCAGTTTCGCCAGCGGCAACGGGGCGCCACTTTTCTGGTCGCTTTGAAACTCTTTTAATAGCTGTCGGTCGGGGGCGTCGATTCGTAGCGTGCCCGACTCCAACTGCCCGCCCTCGAACACCTGCGCCATGCCTTCGTTGAGCCACGTCGGTACGGCAAACTGCCGATGGGGATAAACGTAGTTCTCCAGATAGGCGTGAAACGCCTCGTGATAGAGCCGCCTGAACATTGAGTGGGTTACATCGCTGAAAACTTCGGTGTTCTGACGGTCGGCCGCCTGCAATCGGGCCGTCATCTTTGCCTGCTCCCGATTGAACGCCGCTCGCTGCGCGGAGACGGCCTCGGAGATTTCGTTGCGCGAAAACCCCCTAGCTCGCATCTGAGCGGAAAGCTCCTTGAGCGTTTCCGGCAATTCCCTCGCCAAGTCGCGATACTGCCGGCGAATCGCCTCGTGCCGATCACGAACGACCTGCAAACGCTGGGCGAACACATCCAACTCGGCCGCCGCCAGAATCGTGTTCTCCGACAACAAGAACACAGACGGATTGCGGATCGAAATGTCCCGCCGCTCGAGGTAACCGTAATACTCGTCCATCGAAGAAAACAGCCGAACTTCGAGTGGTCGCTGACTCTTTTGACGAGGCGGCAGCACTTGGCGATAAGCGCGAAAGATCTGCTCGATGCGAACAACACAGCGCCGGGTTGTCTCCTCATCGGCCGTGCTCAGTGCCGTGAACCAGCGACCGCGATACCGCCGATAACTGGTCATGCCAACGTCCAACTCATCCAGTTCTATCTCTTCCATGCGGCCGGCTTCGATTCGCAACCGATTGCGAAATCGATTCGTTCGTTCGACGAGCTTCTTGCGATCTTGCTCAGAAAGCCGTTTGACATCGGCAATCTCCGTCGCGCCAATCGGCCGAATAACCAGATGCATCGGTTTGCCTTCTGGGCGAACGACCTCGATGAACTCCATCTCGAATCGCGTTTCCGCCTGAATCAGGCCGCGATATTCGTGACCGTCCTTCGTCCGCACCACATCCATCGGCCAGGCGTCGGGGGCGATGGCGTCGGAGGGCTGGGCGTAGGCGGGTAACGTGAACGGCACAATAGCGATCGCCAAACTGAGAAGGAAGGCCCAAGGTCCATGATTCAATGACCAAGGAAATCCAAAGCACGAATCCCTTGAATTCCTCGGTGTGTCAGTATTGGCCATTGAACCTTGGACCTTGGACCTTGAACCTTGCCGCTAACACTTCCATTTTAGGGGCTCAGGCACCGTCGGGCGAGAGGAAAACAAACCGCACACCTACGACGGTTTACGTGACCTTGCCTGACATCGTGGACAGAAAAACGTCGAACGTTGAGCCTGGACGATGCGAACGATGTTTGCCTGCTGACAGGTAGGACAAAGCTGGTCGGCCCGGCTGTACACCCGGTGGTGGTTCTGGTACGAGCCCGTCTTATTGAGCGCGTTGCGATAGGCGCCGTCGTTGAGCGTGGAACCTTCGTAGCGGATCGCCTCGACGAGCACAGCTTGCATCGCCGAGTGAATCGCCATCCATTGCTTACGCGTCAATCGACAACACGCGACTCGCGGATGAACGCCTGCCACGTGCAGCAACTCTGCCGCGTAGAGGTTGCCAACGCCGGCGACCGCCTTTTGGTCAAGCAGCGCCGTTTTGATTTCGCGTCGGCTTGTCTTCAGACGTTCTCGCAGCGTGTCGGCATCGATTTGGAGGGCGTCCGGTCCAATGTATCGATCATTGAATACCTCTGAGAACTCATCGGCCGAGAACAACCGAACGGTGCCGAGGCCGCGACGATCCCAAAACAACAACTCACCGACCAAACCGCCGGAAAGCCCTAACCGCAGCCGCAGGTGTTCAGCAGTCGGGGGATCGGTAATCAAAACCAAACCGGTCATGCGGGGCTCGATCACGAGTCGATCTTCCGAATCGAATATGACCACCACTCGTTTACCAAGGCGGTCGACTCGGTCGATCGTTTGACCGACAACGCGGCGACGAATCGCGTCGATGCGAGGACGAATCAGAATCGGCTTGCGACGGTTCCGCGGCCGCTCCACCGCCTCCACGCGGCAGCCAACCACGGGCAAGATCCCGCGACGCATCGTTTCAACTTCCGGGAGTTCAGGCATATGCGGTCTCGCTAAGCGGTAGGCCAGGACCTGTCGGGCGTAGCTGCACTCGCCAGAGTGCAGAAGACGCCTTTCAAGATCGTCTGCGTTCTGGCGAACGCAGCTACCTCATCCCTCATCCCTCAAGCCTCACGCTTCTCCCAACTCGTCGACTTCCTCTACGACCGGGCGAGGGACGCCGATGTCGTGGACGGAGACCTCACCCGTGAACTCCCCTGCCCCCTCGGCGACTAGACCGGGCTTCAGCGCGACGAACGTGCAGGTGTGATCGGCGCGAAACGTTTGCGAAGCAGGCTCGCCTGAGTCGCAGTCCAATCCGCTGGGGATGTCGACCGCCAACCGGCTGGCGGTTTGCTGGTTGAGCACATCGATTACCACATCGAACGGCGGTCGCGGCTCGCCTGTGGCCCCGGTGCCCAGCAGAGCGTCGACGATCCAATCGGCGTCTTCGACTTGCTGCTCGAGTTCTTCGACGCCGTCCTCCTCTTCGAATACACAGATCGGCACGTCGGTCGCGCCCAGCAGACAGAAATTGTCGGCGGCGTCGCCCTCCAACTCGTCGGGGTCGCACCACAGCAGCACCTTGGTTTCGTAGCCACGCAGATCCAAATGGCGGGCGAGGACAAACCCATCGCCGGCGTTGTTGCCGCGCCCGCAGGCGATCACGACCGGCCCCTCAATACCGAGTTCGCACAGTTTGTCGGCACAACCGCGAGCGGCGTTCTCCATCAAAACCAAGCCCGACATCCCCAGTTCTTCGATCGCGTATTGATCGATTTTTCGGACCTGCTCACGGGTCAAAACAAGCTGCGACATGTGCGATTCCCTGGAAAACGTATGCGAGGTAAAATTGATAGCCGCCATGCGATGTCGCGGCGGAGAACGTGGATACGTGCCTCGTTTAACCGGTAGCCGAAGGCGACGTGGCCACCATACATCCGCAACAACGTCGCCTTCGGCTACCGGTTAAACGAATTGCATCATACCGACTGACAGGAAAACTGACGAGGAGAAGAGATGCCTCTTTTTGAATATCATTGTGCTGGCTGTGACAGCGATGTCGAACTGCTGATTCGCGGCGACGAAAAGCCCGAGTGCCCTGGCTGTGGCGGCGACAAGCTGGAAAAACTGCTTAGCGCCCCGTTTGCCCACACGGCGTCTTCGAGCAGTCTGCCAATCTGCGGGGCCCCCGCCCCCGACGCCTGCGGCATGGGATCGTGCGAAGGTGGTTGTTGTCCGATGATGTAGGGCGCGCGAGGAAGGCGGCCGTGCTTCACGATTCCGACCGACGCGATTCTTCACTGCCCTCGAAGACAGCGAGTTCTTCGTGAAGACGCGCGATCATTTTGCGAATGCCTGCCTTGGTGAATCCCTTCGATCCAATCGGATTGGACTGCTGCAATCGGCTCAATCGCTCTTCCAAAGAGCGGAGTTCTTGCTGCGCCTTTTCATATTCGGTTTCTGAGGCGATCATAGTTCTATCTCCACCAATCCCTTTCGGCGACTATCTGCTTCGCGTGTTTGGCTAAAAAACTCAACCCACTCATTCCAATCCAGTTCATCTTCTGCCGCAAATATCTCTTCGGGACGCCGTGTTAGCAGCACTTCCTCGAATTCTATCGCGGCGTCCACGTTTGCGGCGATCTGGTCTTTGAAATCAGGCGGCAGAAGGATCACGGCGTCAACGTCGTTTGGCTCCAACTTGGCCGTTACGAAACTCCCGTCGATCAATAGCCTGATAGCTCGGATTCGACGCGCCAATTCAATCCAATGCCGAACTCTCATAATGAGGTAGCGGCGACGACGATTGGTGGCACCAAATCGGAACGTCAACTCCGCTTCTGTGGCCTTGAAAACGCCCTCCGGAAGGTAACCGTCCGGTCGGAAGTCGGGGATTTTGCTGGACTCGAATTCCATGACATGCTCTCATGATTGCCAATTGACGATTGTACTACAAAACAACACGGGAAGCAGGTCGGGGCCGCCATCCCGCACCATTTACACTTCGCGCCATAGGTTCTTGGGGTGATGGTGGCTGTCCGCTGATGTAGAACGCACCGCAGAGGGCGCAATGGAACGCGGAGAAAAAGACCCCGCACACAAATTGCAAAACGGCGGGGAAGGCGTCCCCGCCGTTTCGCCGAGCCAATCGCTCCCAAAAACTTTGAAGCGTTGCGTGTGCCACAAGGAAAGGGCGATTGTCTCTGTGTTTTGTCCCTCACTGACGCTTCGGGTTTTGATTTCAGTTGTTAGCGGCAGGGCTTGCCCCGCGTTCACGATGCCGAACAGTGCGTTCCCACGCAGAGCATGGGAACGAGTCACGTTTCAGGCAATTACGGCAGCAGATAAACCAATCCGACAACGGCCGCGGCTTGCGCTAGTCCACCCCGCACGCTGAGCGGAATCGGCGAGATCATGTAGGGAGCACAACTGCCGGGTCGGTAATACCCCAGGGCATACTTGCACTCGTTCGGCGGACTGATGCCCATGTTGTACGGCAACACCACGGTGGCGCCGAAGAAGTGGGCTCCCGAGAGGATCGGCTGCAGAACCGGCCCGGCCGAGTGACCGTACCGCTCCAGTTGAATATCTTGGTAATACAGCGGCTTGTGGCACAAACCGGAGGCCTTCCAGGTGTACGTGATCGCCGTCCAGTTGCGATAGTCGAAGTCGGCACTGCTGAGCACGCACTCCTCGGGAATCCCCCAGTGGGCGGTGACGAACGCCAACTCGTCCATCCCCAGATCGCGGAACGACACGCGGAAGCTCTCGCCATTGGCATTGGCGATCGCAACGAGACCGTTGTCGTACCCGACCAGCCGACCGTTGCCGAGCACCCGACCGTGGCGGTCCTTCCACTGACGTCCATTGATGAAGAACTGGTCGTCGATGCTCAGTTCCTTGATCGCGACGGTGACGCGGACCTTGGCGCCCATCGACTCTTCATCGGTAATCAAAACGACGTTGTCGCCATCCACCTTTTCCAGGGCGGCGACCAAGTCGACTCGGCCCGGCATCCCGCCGCGGAAGAACTCCGCAGGCGCGCCCAGTTCCTTGACGGCGTCTACGCGAATTACGCGGTTGCGGCTGTCTCGCCACTTGCGTTTCGCGTCGACGTTCAAGACCGTATTCGGATCGACGCCCTCTTCGGTGATGGCGTTCAATCCCGACATCATGTTCGGCGTGATATCAAGCGAGATGCTGCTCAGTGGCGCCGCCAGAAGCGCCTCGTGAGCCTCTTTACAGCGATTCGCGTTGTCACACGTCTCGCGGAAGTTGTAATTCGTGCCGCACGGTTTGCGCGTGCTGGGAACCTCGCTGGAGAAACGTGGGGGATCATCTGGAATCGTGTTCGGTCCGAGTTTGATGCCGGGCGCTACCACTGGATCAGGAGCCGGGGGAATCGCCTCGGCCGGCGCGGGCTCCGCGACGACCGGCGCTTCCGCGGGATTGGCCGGTGCGGCAATCGGCGCCAGATCTTCGCCCTGAGCCAGTCGTATATTCGACGGACGGGTGGGGGCTTGCGCCGTGGGATGAACGGGTCGGAGCGGCGCGTTCGCCGGCGGAGCTAGGTCCAACGCACCGGGAGCGAGCAGTTGCTGGCTCTGACTCGGCTGCGCAAACGGCCCCATTTCCTCGAGGGCTGCCGCCTGCACCACGATCGACGGGGCGGTCGACGCTTTCGTCGACGTTTCCGCTTTGGCCGCCGCTGCGCTGCCGCGCACCTGCCATTGAAGCGGTTTGCTTTCAGCTCGAGATTGAATTGGCGTAGTCGCCGCAAAAAATGCGGCAAGCAGAGCCATCGAAAAGAATCGGATCGACGTAGTCGTGCGAAGGCCCAACCCGTGCGATCCGGTGAGATCACGCGTCGCTTGAACCTTCTGGACTGTAATTCGGTGCTTCCTGCGTAATCGCGATATCATGCGGATGGCTCTCTCTAACGCTTGCTGGCGAAACCTGAATGAACTGCGCTTCCGTTCGTAGTTCCTCGATCGTTCGCGTACCGCAGTACCCCATGCCTGCTCGAATGCCGCCTACCAGTTGGTAGGCGTATTCACTCAGGCTGCCTTTGTAGGGCACTCGGCCTTCAACGCCTTCGGGAACGAGTTTTCCAGTCTCCTGCTCGGCGCCCGCTTGTCGATAGCGTTCGCTCGAACCCTTCACCATGGCTCCCAGGGAACCCATGCCACGGTACACCTTGAAGGTGCGACCCTGGTACAAAATTCTCTCGCCCGGGCTTTCTTCCAACCCGGCGAACAACCCACCGATCATCGCCACATGGGCGCCGGCGGCGATTGCTTTCGTTATGTCTCCGGAGTACCGAATCCCACCATCGGCGATGATGGGCGTGTTCGACTCGGCAGCGACTTCCGCAGCGTCATGCACCGCCGTAATCTGCGGCACACCCACGCCCGAAACGACGCGCGTCGTACAAATCGATCCCGGTCCAATACCTACTTTGACGGCGTCGGCGCCAGCTTCGATCAAGTCGCGACAGCCCTCGGCGGTCGCCACGTTGCCGGCAACGACGTCGATCTCCCAGTTCTTTTTCAACTCACGGACCGTCTCGATCACGTTGGTCGAGTGCCCATGAGCACTGTCGACCACCAACACGTCGACATCTTCCTTGATGAGCGCTTCGGCCCGCTCGAAGTCGAAAACCCCGATGGCGGCCCCGGCCCGCAGCCTCCCTTGCCTATCTTTACAGGCTTGGGGGAAGCGCTTCATCATGTCGATGTCTTTGATCGTGATGAGGCCAGTCAGTCTACGGTTTTCGTCAACCAGCAAAAGTTTCTCCACCTTTTTATCCATCAAAATCTTTTCAGCTTCCCCAAGCGATACAGTCCCCTGTGCAGTCACCAAATTCTCTTTGGTCATCACATCGCCGATGGGAAGGTCGTTCGATTCGAGGAATCGAAGGTCTCGTCGGGTTAAAATCCCCACCAGACGCTTGTCTTTTTCCACGATGGGAACGCCCGACACATTCTGCTGCTCCATCACTTCGCGGGCTTTTTGAACGGTCTCGCCCGGCGGAAGCGTGAGCGGATCATCAATAATGCCGTTGGCACTACGCTTGACACAGTAAACTTCCTCCGCCTGACGCTCGACGGACATGTTCTTATGCAGAAACCCTATTCCTCCTACTTTCGCAAGGGCGATTGCCATGGAGCTCTCGGTCACGGTGTCCATGGGCGAGCTGAGCAACGGGATATTGAGCGAAATCCGGTTCGTCAGTCTGGTGGAGACTTCCACCTCGCTCGGCACCACTTCACTATGGCGGGGGACCAGCAAAACGTCGTCGAAAGTGATTCCCTGGCGTGCGAATTTGTCGTCCATGGCAGATAACTATCGAATCTGGGGGATAATAATGATGGGAGAAACCGACAATTTGGCCGGCAAACTGTAATCCGCGATTATTACGGACGACCCGCCTCAAGGCAACTTGGGGAGGGGAAAGTTGTTGGTTTTCAGTTCACGGTTTTCGGTTCACATTTGTCAGTCGTCAGTCGTCATTGACTAGAATTCGGCCTGTACGATGGACTCTCCAGTCCGTCGAGAACCATCCTCGTTCCCACACTTTCGCATGGGACCGCACCGCTGGACGCTCCGCGTCCTTTCCATGTCCGCGCAGTTGTGAGTTACGGTCGCACGCCCCATAATGCGGTAAACCCCATGGTGCACCCGTGAAACAGGGATCTACCGCATTGCTATCTGACACCCACCCTGAAGCTGAGCAGGTTCAAATCGAGCTACTCCGTAAACTCTCGGTCGCAGAGCGGTTTTCGAAGGTGCGCGCCCTAACGGCGAGGACACTTGGCCTCTCAAAGCGGGCCATCGCTCGCGCCAATCCGGATTTCAGCCCAGAAGAGGTCAAGCTAAAGCTCATCGAACTACACTACGGCGCCGACTTGGCTCAGCGAGTCCGGGAGTACTTGGCAAATCGATGAACAAGGAATTCGACGCGGCAACAGCGCCACCGTCAACGTTTCGACTGGTTCGTCGTATTTGCCGTTTCGGGGACGCGTGGCGGAAGTGTCACGACTTTGCGGCCCGATTCGCGTTGACGCCGCCGAGTTTCTTGGGCGATACGGCGGAGATCATTGTCGAATTGGTCTGAAAGCCTTCGTTTGATGTTCCACATTTCTTCCGTTGGATCAGGAATCATTTTCGCTCTCAGCAAGTTGTTCGGGAGTACAAATCACAGGCGGCACGAAACCACCTTCATAGCAAGTCTCGGCAATCCTTGTTTGGAGATGCGGATTTGGAATGTGTTTGAAATTCCACGTCGTAATGAATTGTACGCCATGCACAGCAGCGACGGCAATGTGCAATGCGTCCCGAGGTTGGGATTCCGGCACTGCAAAACGAGCGACAAGCAAAGCGGCCAAGTCTTCGGCGCTTTCGGATTCATCGAGCAGCGGCAAATCGCGAACAATCTCTAGCCGTTCAACCGCCGCGTCAAGGTCCCCATCCCCGCATTCGTCTATGGTCAACTGAGATACGAAGAGACGGTAGCGGCGCGACGCAGTCGCCCACCAATTCCTGGTGATCCGCTGACGAGCAGCGATCGTCGGATTCGGGTGTAACCTTCCGGCGACGTTTCCAACAACGGTTGTCTCAACATAGACGGAGTCCATTGGTGTGCACTTTCACAACAGACGATTCAAATGTTGGCGTTGACTTCACGGATTACCGGACCCACAAAAGGTCGAATTCAACCCCCCACCCTTTCCGCTCATTCTTTGTCGATCCTAAAAACATCGGGACATGTTTCGGTTCTGGCACACTTGATCTCTTCATGCCGGAAAAAACGTCCCCGCTTTTCCGGTGTTTTCCCTTCTCTCGATGTCCCCCTGCAATCGCTAAGCCTTTTAAGCAAACTGTTGATTCGCGTCAGAGGCCTTCCTCCACTATTTCCGACCAGTCTCCGAGCCAAACAGGCAGATGCTTGGTGGCCGAAAAGTGCTTTCGTGGAGGACCAACGTGGTACGCAGGACCGAGGCGCACAATCTTCGCTGCATGATGACGACTTTTTGGCGCTCCCACAAGACCTGCCCAACGGCCACCTGCCCAACGGCCCACAACTCGCAAGCGTAGAGAACTGGCTCCTATGGTTGTACGCCGTCGCTGCTGCTGCAAAACTCTGAGTTGAAGCAAACACCTTATCCTGCCCGTGACTCTGGGCAGCGCGATCAAAAACTACCGGGGCTCCCCACCAATGCGTCTCACCTCGATCCCTCAGCACATCGGCAATGCGAAACGGTTTCGCGATATCGTCCATATCCTGGCCAAGTACGGCTTGGCGGATTGGGTCGCCGATACGCCGATCGACTTCATCAGAAACCTGCTCAAGGGGGCAGACGGCAAACGGCTGACCGACCGGCCACGTACCGAGCGGATTCGCCTGGCGTTGACCGAACTGGGAACGACCTTCATCAAACTCGGCCAGGTGCTCAGCACGCGAGCCGACGTCGTCGGCCCCGAGTTGGCCGAGGAACTCACGCAGCTTCAATCGAACACGCCGGCCGATCCGCCCGAGACGGTGCGGACCATCGTTGAAGCCGAGTTGGGCAAGCCGATCGAGGAGTTGTACGACGAGTTCGACCTGACCCCGCTTGCGTCGGCGTCAATCGCTCAGGTACATCGGGCGCGCACGAAGGATGGCCAGCAGGTCGTCGTCAAAGTGCAGCACGAGGGAATCGAGGAGACGGTCAAGAACGATCTCGAAATCCTCGCAGCTCTCGCCCAAGTCGCCGAGAAGTATTCGTCCGAAGCTCGCCTCTACCGACCGACCTCCATTGCCGAGGAGTTCCGGTCGACGCTAACGCGCGAACTCGACTTCACCCGTGAGCGACGGAACCTCGAATCGTTCAATCGCAACTTTCGCAAACAAGAGTCGGTCCAATTTCCCCGACCGTTTGCCGAACTGTCCTCGCAGCGTGTGCTCACGATGGAGATGTTCGACGGCATGCCATTTTCCAAACACGAGGAGCTTGCGGCCGGCGACATCGACACCAGCAAGCTGGCGACGGCCGGCGCGAACCTGTTTCTCGATATGGTCTTTCGCGACGGCTTCTACCATGCGGACCCGCACCCGGGCAATCTGATGTTGCTGCCGACCGGGGCGATCGGTGTGCTGGATTGCGGCATGGTCGGCCGGCTCGACGACTTCATGCGTGACGAGGTCGAAGCCCTCGTGTTGGCGGCCGTCGGCCGGAATGCCGAACAACTGACGGACGTCATCGTACGCATCGGTTCGCTACCGACCGATTTCGATCGAGACAAACTGCGGGCCGACGTCGCCGATTTCGTGGCCGACTACATCGGCCAGAGCCTCGACGAGTTCGACCTCAGCGGTGCCCTGCTCGGCATCACCGAGATCATCCGTCGCTATCGCATCATTCTCCCTTCAAGCATGTCACTGCTGCTGCGCGTGCTGGTCATGCTGGAAGGCACTGGCAGAAACCTCAACCCTCAATTCAGCCTGTCGGAACTGCTGCAACCGTACTACGCCAAGGCCATGCGCCGCCGCTATTCGCCGAGGGCGTGGGCACGAAGACTGCAACGAAGCTATGCCGAGTGGGACCGCCTGCTCGACATGCTGCCGAAGGTATCGACCGACGTGCTGTTGCGGGTCCGT
>Ga0180435_10001590_pt1 | contig 23492 bp, 14 predicted proteins | sample SS_ome_3_FD_132467 | JGI IMG/M metagenome (GOLD analysis project Ga0180435, IMG submission 132467) | Hypersaline lake sediment archaeal communities from the Salton Sea, California, USA - SS_3_S_1 metaG | ecosystem: Environmental > Aquatic > Non-marine Saline and Alkaline > Hypersaline >... | reverse complement strand
ATCCTTTTATGACAGCAGTTTATGATGCTTTTAAAAAAACTCTGTTTTTTGGAAGAATTTTCAAAAAATATTCATTTTTTTGTGTTTTTGAGCACTTTTAGACATCGGCTCGGTCAGTTTGAGTAACAACATTTATTTGTAATTCTCACGATAATCACGAAGACACAAAGTTGTCAGGGCATCGACCGCCCGAAGAATCGACTCATTGGACGTTTTACCATACCCATCGCCCACCGCGACTACCGTTCCCGTTTCCACATGGTACATTCGCAAGCGGAAGATATACGGTAGATCATTATAACCGCTTTCGGGAAATCCAACATATCCGACCCAGTTGTCCGGCGCCACGGGATCGGGGGTAAAGGCTTGAGCGTTAACTTCCAAGCCTCCCTTGATGATATAATGCACGCCCTGCAAATTTCCTTTTGCCGCAGCACTATCTTTATTGACCCATTGCGACTGGCCGAACTGGATTTCGCGTATAATATCGTTTATATTATTGCGTTCCACCACCGTGAAACATCGTTTTTTCTGCAAATTAGAAATAATCTGATGACGAGCAGCGGTTGTAAAACCTTTCGGCACAGGTTTCGGCTGCAGTTTTTGGTCTTGCTTAATCTTCACCGTAATATCGGATTTTTTGTTGGCTTCGGCCTTTACCTTCACATTCACTCCGGCCGCGGTGCCGCGGTTAATTTTATTGCCAAAGGGACTGTCTTCCACCAGATTCGTATCGCCTACCCGGGCCACCGCCACCACGTATATTTCCTGCATTTTCCGTCGATCTGCCGAGGTAATCAACGATTTGTGCTTATAGGAATATTGAGTGTCGGACGATGATCTCGAATCATCAATGTTATTCATTGGCGGCGGCGGAGTAGTTGCCGGCATCCCTTTCGGCTCACATCCTATTGAAAACGACAGCCCTAATGCAATCAGCGTTACAATCGCCACCATTCTGAAATAATTTTTATACATAGTTATGCCTCCCACGCAATCAACAGCAAAGCCACAGTTTCCTTCAAAATTGAATCACATAAATCATATATTTACCGGAGTTTCAGTGGCCGCACCGATATTTTATACCCATCGGGTATGAGAATTCCTGGCAGGGCCAGATGTAATTGTTTTCTGGTTAAGTATCTACATAATGCGAAAACAGGAAAATTCAATCGGAAGCAGTATAAGCTGGAATCAATCCATTTCGGTCTCGCGCGGATTTCTCAGGAAAATCGTATAATCCGCCGCCTGATTCGAAAGCGAACAAGTCTTGTAATACGTCACCTGCCCCGCCGAGAGGAAAAGTGGGCTCCAGTTTGTCTTTTCCAATTCGAATTTATCTTTATCGTAAAAAATCACCTGAATATCACACCACATATCCCGATGCCGCGATCGCGTATTCTCCAGCCCCAGTTTAATTTCCATTAAGTTAGTATCCTTTATCCGGTTAGCGGCCAAAGCTGTCACCCGGATGTAGTGCCGCAACGCAAAGTTCTTGGCAATCACCTTGGCTTGATGCTCCAGCGGTTTCCCGACCTTCGTTGGTACTGGTTTGGGGTGACACCCTCCCATTAACAGTACCCCAGTCGTCACCATGATAAACAGCAGGATTGTTTTTGAAAAACAACATCTTTGGTTCATAATCATTTGCCTCCTATAATATTTTTTATGAATATAAAAGTGCGAAATCGCACAATATGAAAACGAGAAAACCCTATCGGGATAAGTACAATCCTGTTTCTCCGCACAGGAGGCATATCGCCTGACCTAATCTGTGACAGCATCCTCATAAGGTTTGGTACAAGCCGTCATGTCTGGTACACTGTTGCCCTGCGTTTCCGGTGGCAGTTCGGCCTTGAGGACAAAAGGTGTTACCATAATCCGGGGGTCTTTTGCGCATCCGCCCATCAACACCGCTGCCATCAATAAAACAGTCAATACAACCAGGTATTTCTTATTCTGCATACTTTCTTCTCCGTTATTGGATCAATCAACAATACCCATCGGGTATGATAATTCCTGGCAGGGCCAGATGTAATCGTTTTACTGATAAGTAAATATACCCATCGGGAAAATTCAATCATGATGAGTATATTATTGCCATATTCGTCCCTGTTTTTTCACCGCGGTAACCATATCATCGACATGCGGTTTATATTCGGTCGTCATAGAAGTCATCCGGGCATATCCCTTCTCACCATTTTGGCTGATCTCCGTTACCTCCGCCATGCCAACCAATCCTATATCATAATCCTGCATGCGAAACCGGGCATCCGGATAACCGATGCTCTCGCCTTTATTGTTATATTGCATCGGCATATGTCTCCAGTTATCCTGTACGCAGGTCCGGAACTCAGTCCTGCTGAAAAAGTGACATACTTTCAGAGTGTCGCCCACCTTCAGATTCGGCAGATTCGCAGCCCGGAACTTGATTGTCGTTTGTTTGGTATCGGTTTCCTTGATTTTCCGGGTTTTGACCTTGCTGATCCGCGTAAACGGAATTGCCCCCTGAACGTTGCAGCGATCAAACTCGCTGCGAATCCCAAAATAATTCCGTCCTTTCTCCGGCGCCACCACATAGTGCCACACCTGTTCGTATCGCTTTAATTCCACGTTATTGACGCCAAAAAACTTTACCTTTACCGTATGTGTGCCAGGCTTAATCTTACCGCTGACCGCATGAACCTCGTTCGGCAACATGTAACAGGTACGATTGTCCGCTTTGATATTCCAGCCGCTCTCCACCATACTCTGGCCGGCATCTCCCAAAAGCGCCCCTGCCAAGCCAGCTACCACCAATTTACCCACCGCTTTGCCGCCCTGGCCCACTGCCTTGGCATCAAAGACCACCTGCTGGGATTGCTCATATAAATTGACCAACTTTACCGATTTTCCCAGACTTTTGCCATCGACGAAGATTTCAGCCGAAACCGGTTCACAGAAACTTTGCTGGTACGAATACTGCTCCCCGTACAAACCTTTCAATAACTTCCAGGCGGTCTTACCCATAAAGATCACAAACACCATATTCTCATCCTTGACCTTCGATGCATCCTTATAACCGGCCTTTTTCAGCGCCACCGACGCATTGCTGGCATCGTGATCCAGATCGGCCATCCCTAAACCCCAGTGCGCCAAATTAAAATCGTCGCGGAAATTTTCCTTGTCCTTACCCCGCTTGTCCGCATCCAGCGCGCGCCGAAAACCGATCCTGGCCGTTTCCAAATCACCCATCATCAAATTACAGATTCCCACCATAGAGTTCATCATGGCATCATCATAAAACTCCCCTTTATATACCAGTTCTGCCTGAGAACCTATGGCGCTTTTGGCCGCCTTGGCTTGCTCTCCTTTCACATCGCCGCGCATGACTCTTTGGGAGCTATACGCTGATTGGGCAGCGTCATGCGGTTTACCTAAACTGTACTCAATCATCGCCCGGTTTGCCGCCAACTGGGCATAATCCTTATTATTCAATGCGGGCAGATCCACGCAGAGTCCCTGCAGTTCCTTGTCAAACGTGGCGTATTTGGAGGTTGGATGAATCAATTGCGTTCCCGGTTGGATACCGTCAAATTTTTCCGCTACAAATGCCCGCGGCATGTTAGCCGGTGCCTTTGGTCTTCCGCAGCCGCTCTGCATGAGCAGCATTACCGCCAATATAAGTTCCGCTACTATCAGTACTGTTTTGACCGGTGTTTTTTTCATTATTATACTCATCGTGATTGATTTTTCCCATTTTTGTATTATGTATTTACTTAGCTGGCAAATAATTACATCGGAATCCGGCCGAGGATCCTCATCCCCGGGGGGGATAAATTACCAGCTTACGCTGGACCTCTTTCTGCCAGAGGCGAGTTGAAGAGTTTATCTATTTTCTTTATATCACCTGAAATTACAAATTCCTATGCGATTAAATTACCAGCTTACGCTGGACCTCTTTCTGCCAGAGGCGAGTTGAAGAGTTTATCTATTTCCTTTATGTTGCCTGAAATTACAAATTCCTATACGATTAAATTATCGATAGATCCAGCCACGCTTGTGATATATCTGTACTTCGTAATCGTCCTCCCAAATGATCGCACTGTTGGAAGCATCGGTTAAACGAAATGCATAACGACGAAATATTGTCTTTTCCGATCCTCCCGCAGAATTGATGGAACTGATTAATCCCGTCAGGAAAAAGTCCGCTCCCAGCATCTGTGACTCACGACTGGCGGTTAATTCTCCGCTCTCCTTGGCATCTTTTTCAGCATTTAGCGCCTCCAGATGATGCCGATCCAGAAATACCATCTTACCGCCCGAATGTCGGATCAACAGGGTACGCATCTTCTCCAGAAAGGCCTTTTTATCTATATAATCGTTCGAGCGATTCTCCACCGACAGAAAAGCAATCGTCGGTGGTTCGCCGGCTTTCTGTATTTGAGGCAGTGATATCATCGATCGCGTCATTTTCTGAGCTATCGTTTCAAAGTCCTGCACACTGATACTGGTTGGGTCCGTTACCAATTCCTTGCCAACCTCCACCCGTCGTGTGGAACTTGTGCATCCTGCGATTAATCCAACCACCAGTAGTAGTAGTAAATACATCTGTTGCTTCATAGCGATTATTCCTAACTTAATTATATTAATCCCATTGTACCCAACCATGCGTTTGAGCCATTACTGCCACAGCGAGGAAATGCCCCTGCATTTTACTCTACAATAATTATTTAAATACTTATCGTCAACTTTTTTTTAAAAATCCCTATAAATACGGCTGGTCCTGATCCGACAGTAATTCTCATTGCCAAAATCTTCTTAATTTGCTAGTTTATAGTGGTTTTGATCAGAAAGTAGAAAATCGCTCAATCCCAGAAAGAAATTATGCCTAAACGCAATGATATCAAGAAGATACTGATTATCGGGTCCGGTCCTATCGTGATCGGACAGGGATGTGAATTTGATTATTCGGGTACCCAGGCATGCAAAGCCCTGCGTGAAGAAGGTTATGAAATTGTGCTGGTCAATTCCAACCCGGCTACGATCATGACGGATCCGCAATTTTCGGACCGGACCTACATTGAGCCTATTACCCTGGAGGGGGTAACAAAAATCATCATCAAGGAGCGTCCCGACGCGGTCTTACCCACGCTGGGGGGGCAAACCGGTTTGAATACCGCGGTGAAATTAGCGGACGAGGGTGTTTTCGAAAAATATAATGTGGAAATGCTCGGCGCGAATCGGGAAGTCATTCATAAGGCGGAAGATCGAAAACTATTTCGGGAAGCCATAGAGCGGATCGGTTTGAAACTCCCTATGTCCCGAATTGTTTACAACCTGCAGGAGGCTACAGAGGCCTTAGACGAAATCGGGCTGCCGGCGATTATCAGACCCGCCTTTACCCTGGGCGGGACCGGAGGCGGAATAGCCTATAACAAAAAAGATTATATGGAAATCTGCGCCCGCGGGATCGAATATTCGATGATTAATGAGGTGCTCATCGAAAAATCCGTCATCGGATGGAAAGAATATGAGCTCGAAGTCATGCGAGACCGCAAAGACAATGTTGTCATTGTGTGCTCGATCGAAAATATCGATCCCATGGGAATTCATACCGGAGATTCGATTACCGTGGCCCCGGCCCAGACACTGTCGGATAAAGAATATCAACTCATGCGGGACGCGGCTATCGACATTATTCGAGAAATAGGAGTGGAAACCGGAGGCAGTAACATCCAGTTTGCCATTAATCCCGTTGATGGCGAGATGGTGGTGGTGGAAATGAATCCCCGGGTTTCCCGGAGTTCGGCTCTGGCGAGTAAGGCAACGGGATTTCCCATCGCCAAAATTGCCGCCAAGCTGGCATGTGGTTATACTCTCGACGAAATTTCCAATGATATTACCCGTGAAACCCCGGCCTGTTTTGAGCCTGCCATCGACTACTGTGTAACCAAAATACCACGATGGACTTTCGAGAAATTTCCGGAAGCAGACGAAACACTGACAACTCAGATGAAAAGTGTAGGTGAGGCAATGAGTATCGGCAGAACTTTCAAAGAATCCCTGCAAAAAGGGATTCGTTCTATGGAAGTAAAACGATACGGGCTGGGAATGGACCATAATGACATATGGCTGCATCAGGAACGAGGGCAGCAAAAGCACGACGCCCTCCGGAAAAGCCATGGCGATGCCGGTCCTTTGCAAACGCTCTATCCGATCCCCCGGGAAAGACTGAACCGGAAATTATCCGAACCATGCCTGGGAAGAATTTATTATATAAGGTATGCTTTCAAGATGGGCTGGAGCGTGGAACAGGTTAATGAATTGACCAAAATTGATCCCTGGTTCCTGGCCAACATCAAAGAACTCGTTGATTTTGAAGATAAACTCATACAATATAAAACCATCACTGAATTACCAAAGGCAATTCTCGCCCAGGCCAAGCAATGGGGCTACAGCGATTATCAGCTGGCTCATCTATACCAAACCGACGAAAGACAGGTTCGTCAACGCTGCCGGGACCTTAACATTGAAATAACTTACAAACTTGTCGACACCTGCGCGGCCGAGTTCGAGGCTTATACTCCTTACTATTATTCTACCCATGAGAATCCTTTAACCGTACTCGATGATCAAGGAAATGCTCAAGAAATATCCGAAGACGAGATTCGCGTTACCGACAAGAAAAAGATTATGATTCTCGGAGGCGGACCTAATCGTATCGGCCAGGGCATCGAATTCGATTATTGTTGTGTTCATGCCGCCTTTGCCGCCCGCGAATCGGGTTTCGAAGCCATCATGGTAAATAGTAATCCGGAAACGGTCAGTACGGATTACGACACATCCGACATGCTGTTTTTTGAACCTTTGACGCATGAGGATGTTTTGAATATCTGCGAGAAACTGGGTGACACGCTTGGGGGGATAATTGTACAGTTTGGGGGCCAGACACCTCTTAATCTGGCTCGCGCACTGGAACAGGCGGGAGTACCTGTCATCGGCACCAGTGTTGACAATATTGATTTAGCCGAAGATCGTAAGCGATTTCAACACCTGTTACAGCAGCTGGGTCTGCGTCAGCCCGACAACGATACCGCCACGACCATTCAGGAAGCGCGGGTGATCGCGAAACGAATCGGTTATCCGGTTTTGGTGCGGCCCAGCTATGTGCTGGGGGGGCGGGCCATGGAAATTGTCGCCGACCAATCGCAACTGGAACATTACATGGCTCAGGCGGTGGACGCTTCGACGGTGGGGCGGGATCATCCGGTACTGATAGATAAATTTCTCGACATGGCTATTGAAGTGGATGTTGACGCTGTTTCCGACGGCACAGATGTAATCATTTGCGGCATTATGGAACATATCGAGCAGGCGGGTATCCATAGTGGAGATTCGGCATGCGCCCTGCCCCCCTATTCACTCGATGAAAGTCTGGTCGAGCAAATCGGAAAGCAGGCTGTAAAACTGGCGCGGGGTTTGAAAGTGTGTGGCCTGATGAATGTGCAGTTTGCTGTCAAAGACGGGGAGATATATGTTCTGGAAGTAAATCCCCGTGCTTCCCGTACGGTGCCGTTTGTCAGCAAGGCCACCGGAATACCGTGGGCCAAAATAGCCGCGAAAGTAATGATGGGGAAAACCCTGAAAGAACTAAATGTCGACAAATCGAAAAAGTTTCGTCATACTTCCGTCAAGGAAAGTGTATTCCCCTTTGCGAAATTTCCCGGCGTGGATGTGATCCTGGGCCCGGAAATGCGCAGTACGGGCGAGGTGATGGGTATCGATGACAATTTTGGTCTGGCCTTTGCGAAAAGTCAGATGGCCGCCGGTGTTTCACTGCCCTTGTCGGGTAACGTTTTTCTCTCCGTACGCAACGAAGACAAACCCAAAATCGTCCCCGCAGCAAAATTACTGGTGGAGATGGGATTCAATTTGATTTGCAGCCAGGGAACGGGAGAATATATCGCCGAACAAGGGGTCCGAAACGCTATCGTCAGGAAGATCAGTGAAGGCCGTCCCAATATAACGGATTTTATAAAAAATAACGATGTAGCTTTGGTAATTAACACTCCCACCCGTAAGGGCCTGGCTACCGATGAAGGTAAGATTCGGGCCAGCACGGTTATGCACCAAATTCCCACCATTACCACCACAACCGCCGCGTCCGCGGCGGTAGCCGCCATAGCCGCCATGAAAAAAGCCGATTGGCAAGTCAATGCCCTGCAGGATTATTATACTCAATCGTGATGAGTATAATGCGAAAACGGGAAAATTCAATCGTAAGCAGTACACATCGGGTCCGGCGGCCCGGTGGGGATTGCTTTTGCCCGCGCCGTATATGTACTATCAATGGCCAGGGGAAATTAAGCGGTAAAAACCGCCAATATTAAACGTAACAAAAATATGGAAATAATATTACAAGCGGCTATCGGTTTGCTCGCCGGTTTTTTGGGAGGTTTATTGGGGGTGGGGGGCTCTACGATAATTATTCCCGGCTTGATTATTTACTTACAATATTTTGGGGCAGGCTATCGGGGTCAGTCGCAGCATCTTCTTCAGGCTACGGCGATGATTTGTAATGTTTTTATCGCTGTGTCGGCGGTGGTTGTTCATCATAAAGCCCGCGCTATTCTCAAGCCGGTGGTCCTGCGACTGGTACTCTCGGCTTTAACGGGAATCATTGTGGGAGTAACCGTCAGTAATTCTTCTCCATTCGCCCGGGAAAACGGCAGATATCTGACGATGATTCTGGCGGGTTTTTTTCTTTACGTTACTATCTATAACGTTATGCGAATATTTTCAAAGGTGGATCTGGCGGTTCAATTCGATAAAACCAGGAAAATTCCGGTCTGGAAAATTGTCCTGGTGGGATTTCCCATGGGATTTCTGGCGGGACTGCTTGGTATTGGAGGGGGCACACTTTGCGTACCCGCCCAACAACTGTTTCTGCGAATCCCTTTACGAAATGCCATAGCTAATTCAGCGGTAACTATTGTTTTTTCCGCCCTGGCTGGGTCGATATATAAAAACAGTACGCTCTCACTGCACGGTTTTTATATCATGGATTCCCTGCAAATGGCGGCAATGATAATCCCCGCCGCCATAATCGGGTCTTGGCTGGGAGGAAAACTTACCCATCGGTTCTCCCGCCGGAATCTTCGGATTTCGTTTATTATGTTCATGATCCTTGTCAGTTATATGACTTTTCGTTGCATCCCCCATGGGTATGAGAATTCCGGGCAGGGCCAGATGTAATTGAATTTATGGCAAATATCAATCGTGATGAGTATAATATCAAAATAAGCTCGGAGAACTTATGTTTCAAGCCGATTCAATGTCTCCGCAAGAGTACGTTAAGTTCTTTATTTTTCAGAAGAACCGATGCCGCTAGAAACAAAAATAAACAGACAACCGTGGCTACTGCCAATTGGACAATCAATGAGCAATTCTGCACTTTTGAGAGAGAGAAATATCCTCCCAGGGCCATAATACCCGTTGCGATTGCGGTTTTCATCAGCGTTGATAAAATACGTCCTTTTATTTGCAAATGATATCGCTGAATGAGAATCCTGGTTAACAGGACAACCTGAATGGAGGCGCACAACGCGGTCGCCAGGGCCAAGCCGCCGGTCCGGAGAAACCATATCAATATCAGGTTCAGAATAAAATTCAAAGCTACCATTCTCACCGCGATTTTGACTGGCGTAATCGAATCCTGAAACGAATAAAAAGCGCGTACGATCAATTGCTGCAGGCAATACACACTGATACCCGAGGCATAAAAAAGCAACGTCCAGGCGACGTCCTGGGTGTCAGTGGCGGTAAAGGCTTTACGCTGAAAAATAATCTGAACCAGGGGGTTGCGTAAAATAATCATTCCCACCGAAGCAGGTAACCCGATGAAAATCACCATGCGCAAGCCCTGGGTGAGCGTATCCGAAAAGGCACGTATGTCCCTGTCGGCGGCATGGCGGCTCAGTAATGGAAAGATCGCGGTGGCCAGGGCGACGCCGAAGACCCCGAGGGGGAAATGATACAATCGCTGAGCATAATTTAAAACGGTGACAGATCCTTCTTTGACCGGATAGCTGAAAGTGTGATTCCACAGGATAAAACTATCTCCTGTTTCCGGTGTAGCTGAAAGAAAATAGGCAATCAGCCAGTCGATGTAGGTATTAATCTGAACCGCGGCCAATCCCACCAGCATAGGAGTCATCAGATGGATTATTTTACGGATGCCCGGCTGGTGAAACGAAAAGCAGGGACGTAAATCTATACCCGCTTTTCGTAAAGCGGGATATTGCATCAGCAGCTGGAGAAAACCAGCCACCAGAACCGACACCGCCACAGCGTATATCTGGTCCCAGACGGTATCGCCAAAATAACGTCGGAACCAGAGTACCGCCGCGATCATACATATATTCAGGACAATGGGGGCCGCGGCCGGAGCGGAAAAATGACGATGTACATTTAAAAGGCCGCCTACCGTGGCGACCAGGCATATAAAAATCATATAAGGAAGCATAATAGCGGTCAGGATTAAAACCAGTTCGGTTTTACCCTGAAAACTGCCGAAATGCCGGCCCAAGTAAATACAGCTTAATCCCAATAAAGTCAGAAAAGCCAATATTATCGTCAATAATGTCACCACAGCGCGGGCCAGTAGCTGTGCCTTTTTATTATCCTGGCGACGCTGTTCGGTATAGACCGGGATCAATGCCGCGGAAAGCGCGCCTTCCCCAAACAAGCGTCGGAATAAATTGGGAATCGCCCAGCCCATATAGAAATAGTGAAGCACCGCGGTGCCAAAATAAGCGGCACAAAGCGAATCGCGGATTAGTCCCAGTATTCGACTGACGACGGTCAACGCGGCGATTAACCGGGCGGAATTAATAAAACTATTTTTTCGGTCGATGATAAATTCATCGCGACTGAATTTTCCCATTTTCGTATTATGTATTTACTTTACAGAAAAACAATTAAATTTGGCCCTGCCAGGAATTATCATACCCATGGGGTATAAATTCCGTTTTTTATCGTTCGGCTGGAAAAAACTTATTTTTTCTCGGCAAGTTCCTCTGATTCGGTTCCCTTGGTAAAATTATTCCTTTTGACAATATTTGCCGGATTAAAATGAACAATACACATCAATCCCTGATTATTGGCCAGATATTGCTGAGCAATAACGGGACGACGACGCAAATATTCTTCCTGACTGGGGAGAGTGGCTTTTAAATCTTTAAAAACAAGGCAGTTATAATCTTCATCCAGATCGAGAACTGTTAATTTATCCGGTTCGGCCTGGTCGTCCTGCCAGAGTCGCTGGAGGGATTTATCCAACAGGAACGACATCCGGGCGACTTGTGATTGGAAATAAGAAGCCAGCCTGGGATTCTTCTGCATTGATTCGGATAAACGCTTTATCCGATCTCTTAGACCTTCCAAAGTTTCTTCCGGCAGAATACCAAAGGTGGGCTGGTTGGGGTCCGATACCAGATTTTTTCGGAATTGTTCCAGGGTCGGCGTCCAGTCAACCTTTGCCTTTTGCACAAAATCCCGGGCCATATCCTGCGCTAGTTGATATGCTTTTAGCATCTTTACATCTTCGCTCACTTTTTCTCTTAAGGTACTTGCCTTATTCGGTTCGGATTTTTCTGTCGGAGGACCGGATCGGCCATCATCATTTAGCCCCTGCGCTGCACGTTTTTTATCAACATCAATCACTCGTACCATATAAGCGGCGTTAAAGTCGCGTCCCGATACTGCCATCAGTGACGGAATGTCTTCGTATAAACGTACCACCTGGTTCTGAAATTTAATATCTTGATCTTCCCTAAGTGGCTCACAATTGAAAATGATAGCTAATAATGACTGCTGAGGAAGTTCATTGCGGACTTTATAAACATTACCGATATCGGGGTCGGCCTGGGCTTCGTCAGGGGATAGAAATTGGCTTTGACCATAGGTAATCGGCAACCGATCCGTACTAAATTGACGGGCCAGTTTTTGATAACTGCAATGGTCAGCGGCAGAGCCTGCATCATCGGTTGGTTTTTTTTCGGAAACGCTGCGATTTTTTTCCGATTCCCGCTTGGCCTCGATCAGCATCTGTTTTGCCTTATTATGAGCGTTATCTTTGATGAGCATATCTTTGGCCTTATCGGCCACTTCCGTAAAGGGCGGGTCTTTGAATTCGTATTCCGGTTCGGTATCGGGATTTTCCCCGCTCTGGGGTTTAGGTACTCTTGTTCTAAATTTATCTTTGTTTTCCTTCCAGTATTCCTGAATCTGTTTTTCCCGGAGGGATATGTTTTGTTTATTAAACTCTTCGATGGCAAGTTCTTTCGCCTTGACAAGATCGATTTTGAGATATTCGATCCGAACCCGATCAGGGAGTTGGTATCCGAATCCGTGGAGATTTTCGTCGTTGACATCCCCGGCTGGAAATTGTTTATATTTCTGGAATTGTTTCTCTAATTCCTCTTCGGCAGGGGCCTCAACCTGATCAAGATATTTTTGAGCTTCGAAGGTTACATATTTGCCGGTTATAGTTTCTCTGCCCACCGCATCACGCACCTCTGCTTTGAGTTGGGATTCGCTCAAGGTCAAAGATTTGGTAATTGAATGGGCATATTGAATAACCGACAAATATTCGCCGATAGCGAATTTCAGATATTTCATGGATATGCCAAACTGCTTGATAATCTGACTAAGATCGGGCCGGGCAAGCTTATTGGTCCGGCGTATTTGTTCCCGCACCTTAATGATATCGTCTATCTGGTTATCGGTAGCCTGAAAGCCACCCCGACGGGATTCCTGGGCCAGTAAAAAGAAATATAAAGGAGCTAAATTAGTTTCGGAACTGGTGAGCTGATCAATTTCCCGCCGGAGTTGTTCGTGTTCCTGACGGGTGCTCGCCCAGGAACCCTGCCGAGCCTGCTGGTATAACGCGTTGCGAAACTGCGGACTGAAATAACTATCGCCAAAAAATAATTGATGGGTGGTTAAAACCGGAAACTGCCCCATTGTTATTCCCAGGCTGGGAACTTGAGATATTATCCCCCCCTGAGAAATTTCATGCATCCCAAATGCGCGTAATATACGAAGAAAATTATCATATTCTCTGAATTTACTTACAGAAATCTTGGCTTTTTCGCCTTTATTATCGGTATAATAACCAAAAATATCGTCTTTTCTCGAATTGACGTCCCTCCTGCTAAGATTAGGGATCAGAAAACCCACCATCAGCAATATACCAATAATTGCCAATATTTTCTTGTTATTTTTGCGTAACCAATGCATTGCCATAATCGATACTGCTCCATTTTTCTAAAAACATTATAAGCGCGATTTCCGTTACGAACTCTAAAGATGGCTTCATGTCGCACTTATACTCACTCAATTACTGAAAAGGCCATGTCTGGGGTATCCCAAACAGGGTCCTAAAAACTGAAAAATCAATTAATAATAGCTTCGTAGTATAATTCGGTTGTAAGCTGTTGGCAATAAAGATTATTTGTCTAATAAAAAAATCTCTTGACAGCAAGCGGGTTAACATTATCTATTCTTTTGAAGTAAATTAGCCGATATTTTTTGGGCAAAGAGATGGATATATAAGGGCCCCCCAAGAAGCGGCAGGATGCTAGCCGCTTTAAATACATATATTACAGAAAGTTAGGTGTATATGCCCCCTGTAAAGTCCACGAAAAAGAAAACTTATCTGGTGATCGTCGAATCCCCTGCCAAAGCCAAAACGATCAATAAATATCTTGGGTCCAGCTATGAAGTCATGGCGAGCATGGGCCATGTGCGGGATCTTCCCGGAAAATCCATGTCGGTGGAGATCGAAAATAATTTTAAGCCAACTTACCAACTGATTCCTACCCGCAAGAAAACGGTAGCTTCACTGAAAAAAGTCGCTAAAAACGCTGAAATGGTCTATCTGGCGGCTGACCTTGACCGTGAGGGAGAAGCAATCGCGTGGCATTTAATGGAAGCATTGGAAGTGCCCCAAGCTAGATATTGTCGGGTCGTATTTAACGCGATCACCCGAAAAAGCATTGAACAGGCATTTTCCCATCCGCATAAGCTGGATATGGACAAAGTATATGCTCAGCAGGCCCGGCGGATATTAGACAGGATCGTAGGATACGAAATCAGCCCCCTGTTATGGAAAAAAGTGGCCCGCGGTCTTTCGGCGGGGCGGGTTCAGTCTGTAGCGGTGAAATTAATCGTTGACCGGGAAAAGGAGATTCAGGCTTTTGATCCTGAGGAATACTGGAAAATTTCTGGTGTCTTTTCCACCGTCGAACAAATGAATTTATCAGGAGCCTATCAGGAATTCCTTAATGGTTTTCAGGATAAGCCCCCCACCCAAAAGCAGAAAAGTAATTGGTTTACCCAAAATAGCTGTCTGGAAGCCCAACTGGCGGTGGTAGGCAAGGAAACTTTCCGTCCGGACAATAAAATCCAAGCGGAAAAGATATATCAGGCACTGCAGGCTAAAGATTTCTACATCAAAGATTTCAATACGAAACGAACCCAGAGCAGGCCTTCGGCACCCTTTATCACCTCAACGCTACAGCAACAATCCTCGAATCGGCTGGGATATTCCGCCAAAAATACGATGAGACTTGCTCAGCAACTCTATGAAGGAGTGGAGATTTCCGGACAAGGCAGCGTTGGCCTGATAACCTATATGCGAACCGACAGTACCCATATCGCCACGGAAGCCCTGGATTCAACCCGTGATTTTATTCTAAACAGCTTCGGCAATGCCTACCTGCCCGGCAAACCCAATAAGTACGGTTCTTCCAACAAGGCCGCCCAGGAAGCCCATGAAGCTATTCGACCTACAGATATCACTATTACTCCTCAAATCATCAAAGCCGACCTGACCGATCAGCAATACCGATTATACGAGTTGATTTGGAACCGTTTTGTAGCTTCTCAAATGACTGCTGCCCAGTGGGACAGCACTTCGGTCAGTATCGCTGCGGAAACCGAATTGGGAACGGCAGTATTTAAAACCAACGGGAGGAAACTTATTTTCGACGGTTTTATGAAAGTTACCGGTATAACTTCCAACGGAGAGCAGATTTTGCCTCACCTGGAACCCGATCAGCAAATGTGGCCGATTAAGATCGATCCGACCCAGCATTTCACCTCACCTCCGGCCCGCTATACCGAAGCATCCCTGGTAAAAACCCTGGAATCCGAAGGCATTGGTCGGCCCAGTACATACGCCTCCATAATCTCCACCATCCAGGATCGTCAATATGTCGAGCAGATCGAACGGAAGTTTCATGCGACGGATTTAGGAATCGTCGTAACCGAAAAGCTGAAGGAACACTTTCCCCGGGTAATGGATTCGGCATTTACCAGCCATATGGAGGAACAACTGGATAAAATTGAAGAGCAGCACCTTGACTGGGTGGATGTTCTCAACGAGTTTTATGGTCCGTTCAAGGAGAACCTGGACCGGGCTCATGAGGAAATGGTCCATGCCAAAGCCGAAACTCAGCCATCTGAATATACCTGCCCCGATTGTCGGGAGCCCTTAGTGTACCGTTTTGGAAAAAACGGACGTTTTTTATCCTGTAGTGGATACCCAAAATGTAAATTCGCATCGCCCTGTGATCGTGACGGGAAAATATGCGAACCGGAAAAAACGGAACACAAATGCCCGAAATGCGGCAAAGATATGATCATACGCAAAGGCCGGTTCGGGACATTTTTGGGCTGCAGCGATTATCCTGAATGTAAAACGACCCAGCAGCTGGACAAGGAAGGTAATCCGCTGCCACCGAAGGCGCCTCCGAAGCCAAGCGGCGTCAAGTGTTACAAATGTGAAGGCGAACTGGTGATCCGGGAAAGTAAACGGGGTCCATTTATGGGTTGTGGCCGTTTTCCCAAATGCCGTACGATTATCAGTATAAAGCAGCTGGACCATCTTAAACAATTGCAGGAAAAAGGTGTTTGGCCTCCCCGGACTTTCGAGGAAGCCGATGAACTTCTAGGCCGCAAAAAGAAAAAAGCCGCGGCTGAGCCCGAGAAAAAAAGCTCTGAAAAACCGAAACGGAAGACCAAGGCCAAAACGAAAAGTAAAGTATCCGGTTGATACGTTGGCTCATCATAGGGGGGGGGCGATAAAACACAAAACAGACACTGTTCGTTCTGTCCTGTCAGGCTCTATGATACCCAATGGGTATAAAATGGATCTACATTTCCGGTCCGGAAAGATAAAATCTTATTTTTATCCGAATAAATTTTCCAATGCGGTCTTAATAAAGCCGATAATATAAATGCGAATATTGTATTAAATATTGCACGCTGGAAGCATATAGTTCAACAGGCCGAAGGCAAGTTCCGGTATTACTTCCGATAATTTTGTTTGCTTACTCCATGGGTATGGGAATTTCCGGCAGGGCCAGAAGTAATTGTATTTATGATCCGTAAATAAAAAATAATGAAAACGGGAAATTTAATCGCGATGAGAATAATTAGGTAAAAGTGGTAAACTATGCATGCAGATATGTGTGAAAACCAAAACCAGGTCAACCTGAACCGGAAAATATGCCAGCAGGCCGGATATCTACCCGTTCCCCTCCAAAGCGTACCGCCGGAAAGCCTCGCCAAACTGAGACTGTACATAAATAATGGCAAAGAATATAGTCTCTATCGAAGAACGGGTGTCAAATTCGGCATCAAGGATTATAATCGTCTGATAAAAACCGGGGTCAAATTTGTTTATGTTTCGGTCCGGGATCACAAGGCGTATTATCAGACCATCGAGAATTCCCTGAAAACGATTATATCCGATCCCAAAACCAAACTGGAAAAAAAATCGGAGATACTATACTCTACCAGCATCGAGCTAGCCAACCAGATTCTGGAAAAACCGCCGGCAAAAGAACATGTTGATCGAACTACACATATCATCCAGGCTACCGTCAAATTGATAATGCAGGACGAACAATCGTTCAGCCAGCTTTATGCCATATCCGACCATGATTTTTACACTGCCACTCACATGGTTAATGTTTGTTCTCTGGCGCTTGCCTTCGCCCGGAAAATTGGTTTGTCCGACAAAAAAATACTCCATAATCTTGGCACCGGCGCTATGCTGCATGATATCGGCAAAGTGTTTGTCTCGTCAGAAGTGCTCAACACCGAGGAAAAACTCACTGACGAGCAGTTCGCTTTTATCAAGTCGCATGTCGAGCGAGGTTATGACCATTTAACAACTGTCACCGAACTATCCTATGAAACATTAGCCTTTATTACCGAACACCACGAAAGAATGGATGGATCAGGATATCCCCGGGGCCTTAAAAAGGAGCAAATATCTATTATGGGGCGCATTGCCGGTATTGTCGATACCTTCGAGGCCATGACATCGGTCAGGCCCTATCGGAGTAAAACATTTTCGGTTGAAGAGGTTCTCCAGTATCTCGAAGAACAGTCCCGGGATAAATATGACCATGATCTTGTGGTCAAGTTCGTTAATATGATAAAGAGTACACTCAAAATCGAAGACCAGAAAGATTTGGATAAGAAAAATTCTGAAAATGTACCATTAAGTTGGCTTCAGGCTTCGCTGCCGTCCGGAAAGCGGCACTACCATCGATTTTATTTTCGCATCCAAGGCATTTTAAGACGAATTAACAGAATCAATAAGAACATAATTATGGGGCCGGAAGAAAAAATCATTATCCATAATTTATCCTGTTCCGGGATCGGTTTTCTAAGTGGCCTCCCCCTGAAAGCCGATGATAAAATCTGTCTGATAGTACCGGATATGGATTCTAAAACACCCCACCGGTTTGTCGCCACTATTGTCCGAAGCTATGATCACTTAGATGGCTGGCACTCCATCGGCGCCCAGTTCCACAATGTTTTATCTGCAAAACTAATCCATAATATACAAAATCAAAACTATATCAGAAAAGTCTCTTCCATAACCTGGTAGATCGACCTCCCAATCGGAGATATCCTCCGCACCGCCTGCCATAAAATTTACCGGGGATAAATTTTTTCCCGGTGTGACATTTTAACGGGACGTATTGCCAGGGCCCAATGTACCAAATTCGGAGTATTCGTTGTCTTTAGCGTAAGAATATGGTATAAGGACTTTTATGGACCTCTTTTCCGAATCCAGACAGAAAAATCGAGCCGCCGCCGCCCCCTTGGCTGTACGCATGCGTCCGCGTACCCTGGATGAATTTGTGGGCCAACAAAAGTTTATCTCTCCCGGCAAACTGCTTTGGCGGATGCTCCAGGCTGATCGTCTCACCAGCTTGATTTTTTATGGCCCGCCCGGCACCGGCAAGACCACTCTTGCTTATGTTGTTGCCAATCATACAGTTGCGGAATTCGTCCCTACCAACGCCGCCACCATTGGCGTCACCGAAATCCGCGCCATCATCAAACAAGCCCGCTATCGTCTCGAAATGGAAGCTAGCCGCACCGTCCTGTTTCTGGATGAAATTCATCGGTTCAGCAAAAGTCAACAGGATGTCCTGCTGGATGATGTTGAAAACGGCACCATTATCCTCATCGGCGCCACTACTGAAAATCCCTTCTTTTCGGTCAATTCGGCTTTGGTTTCCCGCAGTACGATTTTTGAGTTTGAGCTTCTCTCTCAACTCGATCTGGCCCAGATCATCCGAAATGCCGCAACCAATAAAGAAAATGGCTTAGGCATTTATAATATCGAACTTACCGACGAAGCCATTGATTATCTCACCGTGATGTGTGACGGCGATGCCCGCCGAGCCCTGACCGCTCTGGAAGTAGGTGTGCTCTCGCAACACCAACAGCAAAGCTCGACAGAATCCGGCAAGGACGACAAAAGAAAAGTAATTTTCGATATAGACTTAGCCGTGGAATCGATTCAACGCAAAGCCCTGCTCGCCGACGCCGGCGGTGATAATCATTATGACTTGGCCAGCGCTCTGCAGAAAAGCATGCGGGGCAGTGATCCAGACGCCACCGTATATTGGCTGGCACGGCTGATTGTCGGTGGCGAAGATCCCCGTTTTATCGCTCGCCGCATCGTAGTTTGTGCCGCTGAAGATGTCGGCAACGCCGATCCGCTGGCAACCTTGTTAGCCGCGGCGGCGGTCCAGATAAGTGAGTTTGTCGGCCTTCCGGAAGCACAACTGCCATTAGCCCAGGCAGCGATTTATATCGCCTGTGCGCCCAAGAGTAATCGTTGTGCCCAGGCGATCTGGCAGGCAGGTAAAGATATCCGCGAAGGGCGCACTGCTCAAGTGCCGGACCATCTGAAAGATGCTCATTATGCCGGGGCGAAAAAACTCGGACGGGGTCAAGGGTATAAGTATCCTCACAGCCATCCGGACGGCGTGGCGCCGCAAATGTATTTGCCCGATGAATTTGCCAAAACCTATTATCAACCCACCAATCGTGGCCGGGAAAAACAACTGGGGGAATATCTCCAAAAATTCAGAAAAATGATCAGAGCAAATGATTCTGCCGCACAATGATTTTCGTGTCCAACGATAGAGTCCGATAGTACCAGCATTTTTATGCTGGACAGAGCGAGTAATTTTTAGAATATTCTATATCAAGCATTGACCTTTATAAAATATATGGTAAAGTTAAGTTGCTGTAGATGTTATCGATAGATAATTGCGGGGCGTGGCGCAGTTTGGCTAGCGCGCATGACTGGGGGTCATGAGGTCGCAGGTTCAAGTCCTGTCGCCCCGATTTTTGGAAGTCTTGCAGTATCAGGAAGATAGGATAATCTTGATACTGCTTTTTTTATACCCATTTCGGCTTTTTGGGGGGCGCGTAACTGGCGCGCAACCAAATTATCATCCATGGCAGCCGTACTGGCCAATCGGGCGCGGTCAATCATGGTCTCTCTGATACCCACGTAATATCGCATGGTCGTCTCAATACTGGCATGCCCGGTCAGACGTTGAATCTCGTGCGGCATCAATCCCTGTTCGAACCACTCGGTAATACATGTTGCTCTTAGGTCATGGAAAGTGGCGTTTTCTAGCCCTGCCATTTTGCAGATGTGGAGCCAGTTCCTGCGGAAATTGTTGTCCGGGCATTTAGCCACCCTATCTTTAAGCTTACCGACTTTCTTGAGGTTCATAACGTACCCGTATCTTTTAGCAGGTAACAGCAGATATGGCTGGGTACTGGGCAATTCAGTCTGAATGTTGGCGAGCAATTGAGCTGCTTTTTTGACCAGAGGAAGCTCACGTCGTTCCTTGTCCTTGACCACCCATCGCCAGATATATCGGGAATCCGGTTTGGGTTGAACGATAATCTTAGCCTTATCGAAATCAACATCATTGATGGTTGGTAATATAAAGAAATTTTCGCACATTTTTTATGGCCCTCAGCCGCCGACCATCCTTTCGCCGGGGCGCGCACGGCCTTGAGGTGACCCGCCTGCCGCTTGTCACGCAAACCGCGATGGAGCTTTTCCAGTTCCACGATTTTTTCGTTGGACAAGGAATAGTCCTTCATGTAATATTTATCGGACATAAGCCGTTTTCCGATTGAAAATCAGGATATTTCAATCTGGATCAGTATATTATACAAAACCAACGATTGACACTTTTATGGTGGCAATGGAGAAAAGTGATGGCAATGTCGATCAAACTCCAGCGTTCCAGGTCTTTTATTGGTTTAGTAATCCAAATGTTAAACCTCAGGGACAGTTTTATATTGCTTCGGGTGTAATAAAGAGAGTCTGGCAGGAAAAATTTTAGATTCAATAGCTCAACAGATAACTATAATAATTTTGGAGAGAATTGCTCAAACCACTTGCTGACGCACGCCACTATTGTGAACCTGATATCTAACACGAATACGAAGGCTGGTCTTAAAGTCCACCGCGTTCTCGATCGTAAGAATTATCCGCCGAAGATAGAAGTCACTGACGAACAAATGGCTCACATCCGGATCACACTCGACAAGTTCCACGGCGAATGGAACTACACTATCAGGACTCAATGAAAGGCTGTATTGCACAGGTTATTTCCTTACGAATCCTTAGTTCACACAAAGATCAAAAACCATAGTAGAAATTTCTGGGCTGAACGGGACAAATACACACAAGGCCCAGCCAAAGAGTTGTTAAAAAAGTTGAAGAAGTATCGGATAAGATTGAGGGTGTAATGCAGCATGGAAGAAAAACATATACTCAAAATAGCTGGCGAATTGAATATAACCGCAGGGCAGGTCGGGGCTGTCACTGGACTTTTGGCTGAAAACGCCACCGTTCCATTTATTGCCAGATACCGTAAAGAAGCGACAGGCAGTCTCGATGAGGTTGTGATAACTAATATTCGTGACCGGCTCGAACAGCTCGCCGAATTGGACAAAAGACGAGAGGCAATACTTGAGTCGCTTGAAAAACAGGGCCATCTCACCGCGGAGCTTAAAGACAAGGTAATGGCCGCGGAGACGATGACTGTGCTGGAGGACACCTACCTGCCTTTCAGGCCTAAAAGGCGAACACGGGCTACCATGGCAAAGGAAAAGGGGCTTGAGCCGTTGGCAAAAATGCTTTTTGGGCAGACATTTTTTGACGTGATAAAAGAAGCGGGAAAATTCGTGAACGCTGAGAAAGAGGTGGAATCCGTTGAAACCGCACTTGCGGGGGCACGCGACATAATCGCTGAGTGGGTAAGTGAAGACTCCCAGGCAAGAGCGGATATAAGATCGCTTTATCAGAAAAAAGGCCGATATACTTGTAAGGTGATACCGGGCAAGGAAGAAGAGGCGATAAAGTATAAAGACTATTACGACTGGGCCGAACCGGTCACATCGGCTCCGTCACACCGCGTACTTGCAATGCGTCGGGGGGCAAAGGAAAAATTTCTGGTATTACGGGTAACGGTAGATGAGGATCAGGCGATATCAATCCTTGATTCGCTGTTTATCAAAAGCCAAAATGTTGCCAGCGACCAGGTCAAGCTCGCAATTTCCGATAGCTATAAAAGGCTAATAATGCTTTCGATGGAAACAGAGATTCGACTTGAAAGCAAAAAGAAAGCAGACGAAGAGGCTATAAAGGTCTTTGCGGAAAATATCAGGCAACTGCTCCTAGGCTCACCGTTAGGTGAAAAAAGCATATTGGCTATCGACCCAGCTTTTCGGACTGGCTGCAAAATCGTCTGCCTCGACAAACAGGGCAAGCTTCTTTACAACGACGTGATACATCCGCTGAATTCAGAAACGACTGCCAAACGAGAAGGCGATAGGATAATGGCCTGGTGCCGGGAGTACAATATCGAAGCGATTGCGATAGGTAACGGAACAGCCAGTAGAGAAACTGAGACATTTGTCCGTGGCATTGGCCTGCCGAAAGAGATACACATCGTAATGGTAAATGAAAGTGGGGCAAGTGTTTATTCAGCTTCGCAGGTTGCCAGAGAAGAATTTCCCGACTATGACATTACGGTCAGAGGAGCGGTGTCAATTGGAAGACGGCTGATGGATCCGCTGGCCGAACTTGTAAAGATCGACCCTAAATCCATTGGTGTCGGCCAGTATCAACACGATGTCGACCAGGCACTTCTAAAACGCTGTCTTGATGACACGGTCAGTAGCTGTGTGAACGCTGTCGGCGTTGAGGTCAATACGGCAAGTAAGCAGCTGTTGACCTATGTTTCCGGAGTAGGACCTAAGTTGGCTGAAAGCATAGTCCTGCATAGGAACGAAAACGGCCCATTCACATCCAGAGCGAATGTGAAGAAAGTTTCAGGGTTGGGTGCTAAGGCATTTGAACAGTGCGCAGGTTTTCTCAGGATTCGCAACGCCAAAAATCCGCTCGATGCAAGTGCAGTACATCCCGAAAGCTACTCAATAGTAAAATCCATGGCCAAGGATATGGATTGTTCGGTTACAGATTTGATCAGTAATTCCGAATTACGTAAAAAGATAAAGCTGGAAAACTACGTCACCGACACGGTTGGTCTGCCGACGCTGATGGACATTAAAGCTGAGCTTAGCAAGCCTGGCCGAGACCCGCGAAAGCAGTTTGAGCTATTCAGTTTCGCCGAAGGAATCGAAAAAATCGGCGATTTGGAAGCTGGCATGGAGTTGCCGGGGATTGTAACGAATATCACCGCGTTCGGTGCGTTTGTCGATGTTGGTGTTCATCAGGATGGGCTTGTGCATATCAGCCAGCTTTCAGACCATTTTGTAAAAGACCCTGCCGACGTTGTCAAAGTGCACCAGAAAGTTAAAGTACGTGTGCTGGAGATAGACATCGCCAGGAAACGAATATCGATGAGCATGAAAAAGGAACAACCCACAAAACAGGGGAAAAAGCAACCCCACTCCGCCAACCAGGCAAAACCGATAAAAAATAACAAGCCATTAGATAATACACTTGCTGCAAAACTAACCTTCGGCTCATAGCTTTAAGGCACATTGACTTAAATACAGTTATCTTGGCAAAAAAAGCTGTTTTATACCCATCGGGTATGAAAATTCCTGGCAGGGCCCAATGTAATTGT
>Ga0180435_10001588_pt1 | contig 23514 bp, 18 predicted proteins | sample SS_ome_3_FD_132467 | JGI IMG/M metagenome (GOLD analysis project Ga0180435, IMG submission 132467) | Hypersaline lake sediment archaeal communities from the Salton Sea, California, USA - SS_3_S_1 metaG | ecosystem: Environmental > Aquatic > Non-marine Saline and Alkaline > Hypersaline >... | reverse complement strand
TCCCAGTCGTAGCTGAAACCGAGCATCTTCAATTGGCGGCGGAAGGTGTCGATGTTCTTTTCCGTTTGTACGCGCGGTGGCGTGTTGGTTTTGATCGCGTGTTCTTCCGCCGGCAGGCCGAAGGCGTCGAAGCCCATCGGGTGCAGCACGCTCTTACCCCGCATCCGCTCGAACCGGCAAACGATATCGGTCGCCGTGTAACCCTCGGGGTGCCCCACATGTAGACCGTCGCCGCTCGGGTAGGGGAACATGTCGAGCACGTAGCGTTTTTCGCCTTGCGGCATCTCCGGGCAGCGAAATGTGGAGTTCTCTTCCCAGTACTTCTGCCACTTGGGTTCGATTTCGGCGGGATTGTAGCGGGGCATGTTTCTTCTCAGGGGATTCGGACTTCCGGCGGATGACAAACCACGCATTTTAGCGGCCTCGGGCGGAGCGAGACAAGCCGCTTGCGGCGTAGCGTGACCGCGCGTTATCGCGTTTGGCTAAGCCGCAAGCGGCTGGACCGTCCCCCGCTGACCATTTATAACTTGAACAGGCCGCGATAGTTGGACCGGAGAGAGGCGGATCGAGTGCTGTTCGGCAAACGAAAAATCAAATTGGTTGAAGTCGAGCGGGACGGCATGCGCGAGGCCGGCCGGTTCAACGCTCAATTGATGGACTTCGTCCGCCCGCACATGCGACCGGGCGCCACAACCGGCGAGGTCGACCGGCTCGTCTACGAATACACCCGCGATCATGGACACGTGCCGGCCCAGTTAGGTTACCAAGGTTTTCCAAAAAGCTGTTGCACGAGCGTCAACAACGTCATCTGCCATGGCATCCCCGGCTCTTATGTGTTGCAAGACGGTGATATCGTCAACGTTGACGTTACCACGATCGTCAACAATTGGCATGGCGATCAGTCGGAGACGTTCATCATCGGCGAGTGCAACGATCTTGCCCGCAAGGTGACGCAAGGCGCCTTCGACGCGATGCACAAGGCGATCGACGCCCTCTGGCCCGGCTGCCAAGTCGCCGAGATCGGCCGCGCCGTCGTCGCTCATGCCAAAAAGCTGAAGTTCAGCATCGTCCGTGAGTATGTTGGTCACGGTCTTGGCCGGCACTTCCACCAGGAACCATCGATCCCCCACTATCCCAATCGGCAGTCGCGCATCGACCGGTTGGATCCCGGCATGTGTTTTACGGTCGAGCCGATGCTCAATACGGGCAGCCGCGAAACTGTTTCCGACAAACGCGATGGCTGGACGGTTCGCACTAAAGACGGTGGGCTTTCCGCCCAGTTCGAGCATACCGTGCTGATGACCGAAGAAGGGCCTGAGATTCTCACTCTCACCAAAGCCGGCCCCCAGAAGGGGCATACGTTTTAGCCGCTTGCGGCTTAGCCTCGGTTCCTGCGAACTTTCGTGGCACATCGAAACCGGTTAAAATCGATGTTGGCATGAAACTCGATATCGGCATTTTGGTACCTGGGCTTTTCACCGTCGTGGCGGTTGCTGCACTCGCGGTTTGGATCGACACCGGTTCGCGCTCGGATATCGAATTGCGCGTCCCGGGCTTGGACGAGGTTCCCGAAGAGCCAGCAAAGGAAGACCGCGAACCGGTTTTGCCGTTCGAGAGTCCACCCGAACCGGTGCCGGGCCCCGGCAAACCGTCGGCCATCACAACCGCCTGGCCGGGATTTCGCGGTCCCGATCGAGACGGTATCTGCAAGGACGGTGTGAAATTGGCGCGCGAGTGGCCGGAAGGCGGGCCGCCCGTCCTTTGGTCGCTCGACCTGGGGGAGGGTTACGCCGCCGCGGCAGTCACCGACGGTTGCGTCTACGTGCTCGACTACGATGCCGCCGCACAGCAGGATGTGCTGCGTTGTGTCTCGCTCGACGACGGCCAGGAGGTCTGGCGAAACGGTTACCACGCCGAGGTTGCCCGGTCCCACGGCATGTCGCGTACGATCCCCGCCATTGACGGCGAGAAGGTCGTCACGATCGGTCCGCTTTGCCAAGTCGCTTGTTGGAATACCAAAACGGGCGAGCTGAACTGGTTCATCGATATGCCGCAGCAGTTCTCGGCCGTCGTGCCGGAATGGTACGCCGGACAGTGCCCTCTGATCGATAACGGCCGAGTCATCATCGCCCCCGGTGTGGACGCGCTGGCGGCGGCGATCGACCTTGAATCGGGCGACGTGATTTGGAAAACGCCCAATCCCCGCGAGTGGCTGCAAACCCACGCCTCCATCATGCCGATGGAGTTCGCCGGTCGGCGGATGTTCATCGTTGTTGGCACGGGCGGCGTGGCCGGCGTCGATGCCGAAACAGGCAAACTGCTCTGGGATACGACCGACTTCCGCATGCAAATGGCCACCAGCCCGTCGCCCGTCGTATTGCCGGGCGGTCGGATTTTGTGTTCGTGCGGCTACAACCCGACAGTCGGTGCGATCGTCTTGCAAGTTTACGAAGATGGCGATGAACTGCGGGTGCGGACATTGGAACGATTCAGCCCACGGCAATTCAACTCCGAGCAGCAAACGCCGATCTTGCACGAAGGGTATCTATACGGGGTGCGAAAACGTGGCGGTGGGCCGCTCGTCTGTTTCGATGTCTCGGACGACAAACTGAAAGAAGTCTACAACAGCGGGTCGGCTCGATTCGGGCACGGCCCCTACCTGATTGCCGATGGGCTGATTTACCTAATGGATAACAAGGGCAAACTGACGATGGCCGAGGCAACCCCTGATGGCTACCGACAGTTGGCTCAGCAAGATGTGTTTGAAGATGGATCGAGCGCCTGGGGGCCGATGGCGCTGGTCGAAGGCCGACTAATCGTGCGAGATATCGTGCGGATGAAGTGTTTGGACGTGCGAGAGTAGTCTTTCCCCAATTTGAAGACAATGACGCCGCTGGCTGAAAGCTGATCGCTGACAGCTTCTGAAACATGCAAACCCACAACGTCAACAAAACGACCGGACTGATCATTGCCGCGGTGATCGTTTGCGCGTTGGGCGTAGCGGCGGTGGCGGTATGGCGGATGGACCCGGCGGGGAACGACGGCAGCGGATTGTCGTCGCGGTACTCGTACGACGATCAAGACGCTGAAATCGCCGATCCCAAGTTGATCGAGTACGATCGTATTGCCGAGATTCCGCTTGAGATGGTCAAACCACACGCAATTGTGGTCGACTCGCAGGATCGAATTCTGGTGGCTGGTGACGAAGTGGTTCACGTCTTCTCCAGCGACGGAGAGAAAAGGGTGGACTTCTCGGTGGGCGGTTCACCGACGGCCATCGCGGTTGCACCCCAGGGTGCCAAGACGCCCGGTCGAATTCTGGTGGCGACCGGCGATGTGATTCGATGGTTCGACGCTACCGGCAAGCCAGAAGGAACCTGGCAACTCAGCGGTGAAAAGCCCGTGCGGATTACATCGATTGCGGCCGACGTGACCGACGTGTTCGTCGCTGATTTCGGCAACCGCGTGGTTCATCGGTTGGATGCGGAAGGAAACACCGTACAATTCATCCAGCATCGCAGCACGAAGGGCGAACAGGCCGAGTTCAACATCCCCAGCGCCTTTTTCGATGTGGCGATTGCTGATGACGAGGTGTTGCGAGTGGCGCACACGGGAGTGAATCAGATCGAGTCGTACACCTACGACGGCGATCCGCTGGGTAGCTGGGGCGTCGCATCCGCTCGGCCGAACGGGTTTTTCGGCTGCTGCAACCCGGCCCATTTCGCGCTGCTGCCAGACGGTCGCTACGTCACGGCAGAAAAAGGGATCGCACGGGTCAAGGTGCACGGTGCGGACGGCAAGTTCGTCTGCTTGGTCGCCGACCCCAAAACGTTGGCCCGACCCGTTGCATCGAGCGAGGTTTCCGAAATACGGCTGACGACGAAGTGGATCGACGTAGCCGCCGACAGTCAGGGACGCGTGCTGGTGCTCGACCCGATCGCCAAACATGTTTGGATTTACGAACCCCGACCAGAAGAGACGGAATGACGAAACAGATCCACAATCCGAAACCCAAGAGCGACGATGTCGATCGCCGTGGTTGGCTGCGGTTTGCCCTGCGGTCGTCGGCATTGGCGGGACTCACCGTTTTGTCCGTCGGGTTGTGGCGACGCAGCCGAGTCGCTGCCTGCCCCGCGGAGTCTGCCGGCCAATCGTCGGGCGAATCCGCGGCGTCATCCGGCCATTGCTCCCGCTGCGGCGAACTACCCCGCTGTGGTCTGCCATTGGCGGTGAGCCATCGCAAGCGAAACGGAGACTAGGCCATGCCATCATCCAATGACAAAACGGCCGATCGCCGCCAGTTCCTGGTTAACGGTGCTCGCGTTGCTGGCGCCTTGGGACTCGTAGGTGGGGTTGGCTACCTGGCCGGCAACGCCCAGGGCCGCGAAGAACTGGTTTGGCAACTCGATCCCGATAAGTGCATCGCCTGCGGCAACTGTGCCACCAAGTGCGTGCTCGATATCTCGGCCGTCAAGTGCGTGAATTGTTTCCACGCTTGCGGCTATTGCAACGGTTGCACAGGCTACTTCGAAAAGGTCGAAGGCGGTACTTCCCAGGGCGCTTCGACGAGTGCGGAAAACCAACTCTGCCCAACCGGCGCGATTGAGCGGAAGTTCATCGAGAAGAGATCTACATCGCTGTATTTTGAGTACACCATCATCGAACCGCTCTGCATCGGTTGCGGCAAGTGCGTCGAAGGGTGTGCGAAGATGAACGGGTCGATGTATCTGCAAGTGATGCACAACCGCTGCCTCAACTGCAACGAGTGTTCGATCGCGGTGGCGTGCCCTACGCAGGCGTTTCGTCGCATACCCGCCAGCACGCCCAACATGATGAAGAAGATCGGCATCCACGCGCTCAAGGCGATCGACAAGTTGCCGCCCGAGATCTACGAATTGCCGGAAGAGGAGGAGGCATGACGAGCGCGGTTCGAGTCGTCGTGCTTCTGGTCGCGGTCGTCGTGGGGCTATGCGCCCCGGTCTCCGCCGAGTGGTTCGATACGCCGGACTTCACCGACCACGAGATTCCCAGCGTTGAGTCGCCGTCGGCCGATTCGACGTGGTGGGAGTACATCGATGTGCTCGTGTTGCTGGCCGCCCTGTCCGTCAGCAGTTATTTCGTGCTGGTCAATCGTTGGCGACGCGGCATCTTGGGAGTCACGATCTTTTCGCTGGCCTATTTTGGCTTCTTCCGCTACGGCTGTGTGTGTTCGATCGGATCGATCCAGAACGTGGCCTTGGCAATCTGCGACAGTTCGTACGCGATTCCCACAACGATCGTCGCGTTCTTTGTTTTGCCGTTGGTGTTTACCCTGTTTTTCGGCCGCACATTCTGCGCGTCTGTTTGCCCGCTGGGGGCCGTGCAAGAGCTGATCACGATCCGCAGCGTGAAAGTTCCCAAGGCGATCGACCATGCGTTGGGGCTCGTCCCCTATTTCTACCTGGGGGCGGCCGTCATCTTCGCAGGCACGGGGGCGGCGTTCGTGATCTGCCGTTACGACCCGTTTGTGGCCATGTTTCGGCTCGGCGGCGATGTGAACATGCTCGTCTTCGGCGGCTGCGTGCTGCTGATCGGTTTCTTTGTCGGCCGCCCGTACTGCCGTTACCTATGTCCTTACGGCGGAGTGCTCGCGCTATTGTCGAAGGTGTCGTGGCGACATGCGAAGATCACGCCGACCGACTGTATTCAATGCAGGTTGTGTGAAGAGGCCTGCCCGTACGGCGCGATCAGCGAGCCAACCGTCGATCAGCCGCAAGACCGTCGTCTGTTTGGGCGACGCCGTTTGACGTGGGTGCTGTTGGCGGCCCCAGTTTTGGTCGGCGCGTTCGCGGTGATGGGTACGTTGCTTTCCGGCCCGATGGCCCGCGTGCACCCGGACGTGCATCTGGCTGAAAGTCTCCAATGGGAAGAGGCACGGCAATCGGCCATTCTCGAGATTGCCCCCGAACAGCGCTCAGATCAGCAAGAGGCGTTTCTGGCCCAGTTGACCGCCGAGCAGGGAACGACCGACGCCACACAGGATTTTCGCGAGCGCAACGCGAGCCTCGCTCAGCAGTACGAATTGGCCGCCGAGTGGCAGGGGCGGTTCCGTTGGCTGGGTGGTTGGTTCGGCGCGTGGGTCGGATTGGTGATCGGCGTCAAACTAATCAATCTCTGCATCCGCCGCCGGTCGCCCGACTACGTCACCGACCGGGCGAGTTGCGTCTCCTGTGGTCGTTGTTATTGGTACTGCCCCAATGAGCAGTTGAGGCTGGGGCTGATCGAAGACGTTTCTGAGATGGTCGACGCGGCCGTTCTCGAACGGTCTGCAGCGAAAGCCCAGAAGTAGGCAAACGAAATATGAGTGAATCGAAACCTTCCGCGGAACAGACCAATCTAGCTGAGGCGGCGTTCTTGGCGGCATCTCGGACGGCCATCGCTGCCGGTGTGTTGTCGCTGGTCGTGGCCGGCGTGTTGCTACTCGACTTCTTTCGCCGCCCGGCAGAAAAACCGTTGGAAGAACAGACCTACATCGCGATGCAGGCCACGGTTGAGGCCGTTCGTGATCCAGATATCCGCTTCGCCAACGACGATGAGCGGAACGACGAACTAAAAGAGCGATTCGAAGAAGCCGTTGTTGCCGAACTGCGAAACCTAGATCTCGAATCGCGACGGCAGTATTTTCGACAGAAACGATTCGCCTATTTCGGTGCGACATTGTTGGCCTTCGCCGTGGCTGCGATGTTGATTGCCGGTACGTCGGCCGCCAGTTTGAAAAAACGATTGCCGTTGCCCGAGCCGCGTTCTGATTCGTTCGACCCGTTGGAGGCATCGGCACGCGGCGGGTTGTGGGCGGTGGCCGGCATGGTCGCTGTCACGGTCGCAGCAGTGCTGGCGCTCTATGTCGGTTTGAAGTCGGGCATCACACCGCAGGTGATCGTGCAGGCGCAACCGAAGGCCGAAGAGAAGCCCAAGCAAAGTGATCAAGACGAGCCGATCGACGAACCGGCGCCCGTCGACACGCCGAAAAACGGCGACGACGATCCGCCAGCCGGCAACGGCGAGTCGACGGATCCAAATGGCGGTGAAGACCTGCATCCCACGCCGCACGATCCACCTCAACCGACGGCCGGCTTTCCAGCGCCTGAAGAGTGGGCCGCGAACTGGCCGCGCTTCCGTGGGCCGGACGGTTCAGGGCACTCAGCCTACGACGACATCCCCACCAAGTGGAGCGAGTCGGCCGGCGAGGGAATCCGCTTCAAAACGGCCATCCCTCTGCCCGGCTACAGCTCGCCCGTCGTTTGGGAGAAACGCATCTTCGTGACTGGGGCCGTTGCCGATCGCCGCGAAGTCTACTGTGTTGACGCCGACAGCGGCGTTTTGAAGTGGACCTGCGAAGCCAAGGGTACGCCCGAGAGCACGGCCGAACCCGCCAAGACGCAGGAATACACCGGCTTCGCCGCCTGCTCGCCTACCACCGACGGCCGCCGCGTGTACGCCATGTTCGCCAACGGCGACGTGATCGCCGTCGACTACGCGGGCAAGGAAGTCTGGTCGCGCAGCCTCGGCCTGCCAGTCAGCGCCTATGGCCATGCGGCTTCGCTCGAGATGTTCGAGGACAAACTGTTCGTGCTATTCGACCAGGGCACGCGAAAGGATGATCTCTCGAAACTCTACGCGCTCAATGCCGCCACGGGCGAGACGGTTTGGAAGGTCGACCGCGCGATCCCGAATTCGTGGACGACGCCGCTCGTGGTGCGATCGCTCACGCCCCCGCAGTTGATCGCCGCCGCCGAACCGTGGGTGATCTCGTACGATCCGGCGACGGGCGATGAAATCTGGCGTGCCGAGGCGCTCAAGGGAGGCGAGATCGGTCCGTCGCCCGTCTATCGAAACGGTTCGATTTGCGTCGCCAACGAATTCCCAGGCACGGCTTTGGTCAAAGTTGACGGCAAAGGTGACGTCTCCGAAACGCACATCACTTGGGAGAACGATCTCGGTGCTCCCGACAAGTGCAGCCCGCTCGTCACCGACGATCTGCTGCTGCTCGTTTCGTACGGATACCTGACCTGTTTCGACGCCAAGGGTGGCGACGATCCGCTCTGGGAATATGAATTCGAGGAGGGCGAGTTCACGTCGTCGGCGGGCATGGCGGGCGGCTTGATGTACCAATTCGGCGAGATCGAAACCGATGAGACCAACGAAGAGGGAGAACCGATCATGTCGTCTCGTTGTTGGATTCTCAAACCGACTCGCGAACAGGTCGAGGAAGTCGGCATGTGCGACCTCGCCGAGGGCGTCGTCACCAGCCCCGCCTTCCAACCCGGCCGCATCTACATCCGCGGCCACAAGCACATTTACTGTTTGGGCGAGAGCGACCGCTAGCGTCGCTCCATCGCAACCCGAAGCATTAGCGACCAGGGATGATCGACAAACCAATGTTGGGGAGGCTTGACATCAGCATGGGCACGATTCACGGGCGCGATCGGTATGAAGTGACGCCTGCGGCAACAGTGGTTTCGCGACCACCGCACGCCTCGGCCAGTAACACCGTAAATGATGGGTGGCTGGGGTCGAGTGCAACGAGCCCCCAGAACCAGCAGCACTGGGGGCTGACCGTTTGTTCCGCGCGGTTCGACCTCAGCCATCCTTCCCATCAGTTGGTCTGTTACGGACTATTGGTTTGGGTTTCGATCATCGGATTGACTGCGGCCCAGAGCCCTATTCCACGAACGGAATTCGTCGGCGAGCAGTTGCGGCGGTGGGACTTCGACGGTGACTCGATCGGGTGGACGGCGAATCGAGAGTGCGAGCTCGCGTTGAAGGATGGCATGCTCACGGTCAAATCGACGGGTGGCGATCCGTATTTCGTTACTCCGGCCCGCGTCCCCGGCGGTGCGTACACTGTTCGCTTGCGGATGCGCAGTCGGACGGCGGGCATCGCGCAATTCTTCTGGACGTCGGCAAACCAGCCAGACTTCTCGGCCGACAAGTCGGTTGTGTTGCGGGTGACGCACGATGGCGAGTGGCACGAGTACCAAACGCGAATCCAAGCGAATGGCGATCTGTTGGCGTTGCGGTTCGACCCGGGTTTGTCGGAAGGAACCGCAGACATCGATTGGATCGCGGTGCACCGCGGTGGATTGTACCCCCTTCAAATCGCCAACATCGAGCAGCGCGCCGGTCGCGTTTCTGTGACGGTCAGAAACCACGACAAAAAGGCCAAAACAACAACGATCAACGGTCAAGCGATCGACATCAACGCTACGGGGCAATACACCGTCGAGTTGCCGGTCTCTATTACCTCTGGCGTTGCGCCGATAGCGATCGAGGTCGCCTCGCCAGGGTTGCCAACGATCGAACGAATGGTCTGGGCATATCGCCACGATGCCGAAATTCAGTCGGTCGAGCGCCAAGTCGGGCAGACGGCGGTTCAAGTCGCGCGGGACGGTTCCGAGATTCGTCTGCTGCGTGGCGGGCAGACGGTCGCGGCGCTGGCGCCCTTGGTCCATGACAACTATCGCCTGCCAAAGCTCAAGCTGAAGGGTGAAGCTTGGCCGTTGGTATTCGAGGGAGACGGCGTCACCGTCGAAGCGAGTGCGACGCCCGAGAGCGACTTGCGAGTTTCGATCACCGCCGATCGCCCCGTCGAAGGACCGGTTGTCCGAGTTTTCGGCGACCTTGAACAGGGGTTATTGGCGGGCGTCGAGTATCTGGGCAAGAGCGAACGCTCCAGTTCCAAGCTTGATATCGAAACGGACGAATACTATCGCTTCCAACCCGATCCGATGCACCTGACAATGCCGCTGATGGCCGCGGTGACCGATTGTGGTTCGCTGGCCATGCTATGGGAAGATACTTCCTTGCAACCGACGTTCGCGATGCCCGACTTCGTCGATGGCCTGCCCGGCCAGCGCATGTCGCTCAAAGGCAAAACGATTGCAGCCGAATTCCGGCTTGATGACGGTTGGCCCGAGGGCGGTCGACTTGAATCGGCAATCCTCTGGGCGGTCAAAAAAAGGGGGCTGCCAACGCTGCCCGACGCACCGCGATCGTTTGATGAGCAAATAAAGCTGAATCTGCAAGGTTTCAATGGCATCATTCGCGATGAGGAGGTCAATGGTTGGTATCACGCAGTCGTCCCCGGTGTGCGAACCATGCCCGACACCGCAAAACCGCTGTCCGACTGCGTCTCTGCCATCTGGCATATCACGAGCGAAGTGCCTGAGACCTCTTCGCTTGCCTACGGAGGTAGCCACATCCGAGATTCGTCCAGCTACTTTCTTACGAGTCGAGCGCAGCAATGGCTCGACACCATCAACGGCCAAGCCCGTCACAAAATTGGGCAACAGCGACCGGACGGCTCATTCCGCTACGAAGGCAAATTCCGTCGCGGGCATTTCGAAAACACCGCCAGCGGTGTTTGTGCCCGACCGGCCTTCGAGTTGCTGCAACACGCACAGTACACGGGCGACGAGAAATCGTTGGCAGCGGGGTTGAAAGCGGTTTCGTTTATGCGACGCTTTCGCACGCCGCGGGGGGCTCAAGTTTGGGAAGTGCCGTTGCACACGCCCGACATCCTAGCCTCAGCCTACGCCGTTTGGGCCAACACGCTGGCGTTCGAGTTGACGGGCGATCGCGAATATTTGAATGAAGCCCGTCGTTGGGCGATCACTGGGTTGCCGTTTGTCTATCAGTGGAGTAACCAGCCGATCATGGCCTACGCGACGACGCCGGTCTTGGGCGCGACGAACTGGCGGGCGCCCAACTGGATTGGGTTGCCGGTACAGTGGTGCGGATTGGTTTACGCGCAGGCGATTTGGGATTTCGGCCAGCACGACGACACGCTCGACTGGCGAAAGGTGGCAGCCGGTATCAGCATCTGCGGCGAGCAGATGCAATACCCCGACGGACCCTCGATTGGCACGTTGCCTGACGTGTTTCAATTGCCCGAGCAGCTTCGTCGACCGGCGGACATCAATCCCGGTCCGCTCGTTACCATGCGGCGGCAACTGAACGACTTGCCCGCAGGGATTCATGTTGCAAGCGGTGGCGAGCACCGGGTCGTCTCCCCTTACCCGGTGACGATCCGCGACGGCAAAGCGATAGTTGCTGCGGCAAAGGGCACGAAGTACCAGGCGGTTATCGACGGATCCAAAGTCGTCACCATCCAGTCGCGTGGCGAAGATGCGATTGATCTGAACGAGCATTGATTCCGTCTCCGACATCCGATGTTGTGTTTGAATCGTGTCAGCGGTAGATAGTTCATGTTTTCTGTCGGATGGCCAATGCGACGGGTGTATCAAGCATGGCGTTGACGAACGAACAAATCGAACGCAGATCGCTGGAAATCGGCAAATGGGGAAACCTGTTCATGGCCGTCGCGGGCGTGGCGGCCGCGCACTTCTCGAAATCTGATGCACTGCTGGTCGACGGCCTTTACTCGGGTGTGAACTTTGCCTCAGCAATTGTCGCGGCACGAATCAGCGTATCGGTGGCTCGGCCGGCAAGCCGTCGTTATCCCTTTGGGTACGACGCCCTCGAAGCGCTCTATGTCACGTTCCGTTCGCTGGTGCTGCTGGGGATCATGGTCTTCGCTGTCACGACGGCGATCAGCAAGATCGTTTCCTACGCTGCCGGTGGAGAGATGCCGGAGTTGGTGTTCGGCCCGATCCTCATCTATTCGGCCGTCATGGTGGTGACTTGTGTTGCCCTCGCAGTTTGGCATCGCCACAATTGGAAACGGTCTGGCCAACAGAGCGAAATCCTGATGACGGAAAACCGAGCCTCGGTTGTCGACGCGGTCATCAGCGGCGGCGTTGGTGGTGGCTTCGTGGCGGCTCTGCTGCTCAGAGGCACAACTTTGGAGTTACTTGTGCCGATCTCCGATTCGATCATCGTGCTTGTCATGTGCGCCGTGATCGTTCGCCAACCGGCGGCGATGTTTTTTGGCGCGCTGCGTGAGGTGGCGGGCGCTGCGGCCGCGCCGGAGGTGGTTGAGGCCGTGAAAAAGGATCTGGAGGAGTTGCTTGCCGACCGTCCCTATCAGTTGCTCGACGTGATCGTCACTAAGCTTGGCCGGGGTCATTTCGTTGTTTCGTTTGTCAAACCAGATGAGCCCATCGACGGCGAAACGGCCGACCAACTGTGGCTCGACTTGAATACCGCTCTGAAAGAACATCTTGGGCGCGTGCATACCGAGATCGTGATTGCCGCGCAGGGCCCGTACGAGGAGAGTGAGACATAGGATGACGCAACCGAAGAAGGTATTGCTTTCGTGGAGTTCCGGCAAGGATAGCGCTTGGGCGCTGCACGTGCTGCGGCAACAAACCGACGTAGAGGTCGTCGGGCTGATGAGCACGTTCAATGAATCTGCCGACCGAGCGTGTATGCACGCTGTGCGGCGGGAACTGGTCGAAGCTCAGGCCCGGGCAGCCGACTTGCCGCTTGAGTCGGTCTTCCTTCCCAGGCCCTGCTCGAACGAGCAGTACGAAGAAGAAATGCGGCAGGTTGTCGATCGAGCGAAGGCGCAGGGAGTTACGCACATCGCCTTCGGCGATTTGTTCCTTGAAGACATTCGCGCCTATCGAATCGAGAAGATGGCAGGCACGGGCGTCGAGCCGCTGTTCCCTATTTGGACGACCGCCGAAAGCACACTCGAACTCGCTCGGCAAATGCAATCCGCCGGCCTGACCGCGATTGTCACCTGCGTCGATCCAAAGCAACTGGATGAGTCGTACGTCGGTCGCCGTTGGGATCCCGAAATGATAAGCGAGCTTCCTGACGGCGTTGACCCGTGTGGAGAAAACGGCGAGTTCCACAGTTTCTGCTTCGCCGGTCCGTGTTTTGATGAGCCGATCGACGTGACCGTTGGAGAGATCGTCAACCGCGACGGTTTTGTGTTTGCCGACGTTTTGCCAGCGTAGGTCCGCTCACCGGTAGGCAAGCAATCCAAATTCTGGTGGGCCGGCGATCGCTCAACGTCCGTGATCTTCTTCCTTTCACGCGGAGCTGCAGCAGTTTGGCTTGGGACGGCCCACCAATAGTTTTCGCGATCTTGTCCCACCCTACAGTTGGGTCGCGCCAATTGTGCCTGGGTTAGCGCGAGGCAATCCCCGCCGCTAACGGAAGTGTGAAACGCAGGTTCCCGTCGGCGCCCGTCGTTACTTGCACGCCAAAAACCTTCTGCAAGTTTTCGGGGCTTAGCGTTTCCTTTGCCTGCCCCCGGGCCGCGAACTCCCCATCTTTAAGCAAGAAGACATAGTCGCAGATTTGCCTCGCTACATTCAGGTCGTGCAAGGCGGCGATCACCGTTCTGTCTTGATTGGTGAATTGCTGCAACAAGTCGAGCACTTCGAGTTGGTGCAGGATGTCGAGGCTGGTGGTCGGTTCGTCGAGCAGCAGCGTGGGGGCTTCCGTCGCCAGGCAACGAGCCAGCAGCGCGCGTTGCTTTTCGCCTCCCGAGAGTTTGGTGACCGGTCGATCGGCCAGTTCGTCGACGGACGCCTGTCGCATCGCGTGGTTGACAATGGCGTCATCCTCTTTGCTTAGCGAGCTAAACCTCCCCAGGTGCGGGTTTCGCCCCATCGCAACGATTTCGCGCACGGAAAAGGGAAACGAGAGACTGGCATCCTGCGGCAGCAGACAAACGGTTCGCGCGATTTGCCGTCGCGATAGTTGCGTAAGCGGTCGACCGTCTACTTCAACGCTGCCGCCGCTGAGCGGGATCTGTGCCGACATCGCCCGCAGCAACGTTGACTTGCCGGCACCGTTCGGACCGACCAGACCAACCAGACTTCCCCGCGGCACATCACCGCTCACACCGCGCAGGATCTCGTTGCCGGTCAGGCGGACTGAGACATCCTTTATCGAGATGGCGGGTGTGGTTTCCATCAAAGGTGAATTGCCTGATTTCGGTGTTTGATCAACAGCAGCAAAAAGAACGGTGCACCGAGCGCTCCGGTGACGATCCCCAACCGCAAGTCGGCCGGGCCAAGGCAGCGCACGAAGGTATCGGTGACGACCAGAAATATCGCGCCGCCGAAAACGCTGGCCGGCACCAGCGAACGGTGATCAGGACCGACCATCATCCGCAAGAGGTGCGGGATCATCAGTCCCACGAAACCGATGAGTCCGCTCACGCCGACGGCCGCCCCGGTTGCCAGCGACACGATGCCCAGCAAGCCGAGTTTGAGTCTTGGTGTATCGACACCGAGCGTGCGGGCCTGTTCTTCTCCCAGCAGCATGATGTTCAAGTCGCGCAGGAAGAACATGCTCGCCACGATGGCAAACGTCGTCGGCAACGCCACCATCGCCACGTGCTGCCAAAGCCGAGCGTCAAGCCCGCCGAGCGTCCAAAAAAGAATCTCCTTGGCGACGAACCACTCGTGTCGCGCGCTGATGACCAGCACGAACGAGGTTGCCGATCCGGCGAGAGCCGAAACGGCGATGCCCGCCAGCAGCAACGTCGCCAACGGCGTTTCGCCCTGGTAGGAAGCCAATGCGTAGACAATCAAGATCGTCGTCAGCGCTCCCGCGAACGCGCAGGCGGGCAAGGGCCAAACTGCCTGCACAGCCCACCCCGTTGCGATGCACACGACCGCGCCGAAGGCTCCGCCGGCGCTGACCCCCAGGATTCCGGGGCTGGCCAGCGGATTACGAAACAGTCCCTGCATCAATGTGCCGGCGAACGCTAATGCTGCACCTACGAAGGCAGCTACCAAGACGCGCGGCGTGCGCACCAGCCAGATGATCGTTTCGCTGGTTTGCGCCTCGCGGCCTGCCGCTGCCTCTTCGTCTTGTTCGCCGTCACCGTTGGCTTGAACGTCAACTTGCGACCCGCCGGTCGCATGTTTCAGCAGTACGCTGAGTGTGGTCAGCGGGTGAATCGGCTTCGGGCCCATTGAAATCGCGGCGAGCATGACCGCAGCGCATAGTGGAGCGCCCATCGCGCTGATCCAAAGCCCTTGGCGGTTATTCGTCTTCACCGGTGAACCTGTCGGGGTACGCCTGCCTTGCGAGCTGAACGACTGAGTCGGCCATGCGATGCGACACCGTCGAGAGCAACGGTTCCTCAATCGCAAGGTATCGATTCTGACGAATCGCCCGCAGCGACGCCAGGGCCGGATTGGCCGAAAGCCACTCTTTTTGATGTTCCGTGTCGGACGGACCCGTGGCAATCACCAGATAGTCGGGGTCCATCATCAAGATTCGTTCGGCCGACACCTTGGCAAAACCGTTGATGCCGAATTCGGCCGCCGCGCTGCGCAAACCCGCCGCCTCGAATAACTCCGCCTGCAACGTGCCCTTGCCGGCTACCCAGCCCGACGTGCTGTAAGCGAGCGCTGTCGGTCGTTCGCCGAGGGGCGGCAGCTTTTCGTTCACGCGACGGATCTTCTGGTCCATCTGTGAGATGAGTTGATCGGCTTTTCCTTCGGCCCCTACCGCCTGCCCGACGGTGCGGATGTTTGTACGGATGTCGTCAAGGCTGTCAAAACGGTGAAACACGAAAACGGGAACGCCCGAGTCGATCAGAATCGAACGGGTTTCCGCACGGTTGTAGCTCGCCAGGAAACAGAGATCCGGCTCGAGGGCGATGATTGTCTCAACGTCGGCATCGACGAACTTGGGGATCCCTTGCACGCGATCGCGAATCAAGCTGCCCGGCTTGGGCGCAAACGTGGAAAGGGCGGCGATTCGTTCCCGCTCGACCAAATTGACCAGGATCTCATCCGTCGCCAGCGAGACGGATACGATTCGTTTCGGGGGAACAGACAGAACTTGCCGACGGATTACGCCGCCGTCGGGGTCGCGTTCGACCAGTGTTCGCGGCCAGCCGCCGTCACTCTCGACCTGCGTAGTCGGACCCTCAAGGCGCGCACCGTGGCGAACCAGATACCTCATCGTCGCCGCAAGGCCGATGACGACGGCGAGCACTACGGTCCAGGCAAACCATTGATGGGCGGTGTTTTCGTTCAACGGTTTGCTGGCGGGAAGGATGGAATGGAGAACAACGGCTTACGGCTCAACCACCAGTATTGAATACAGGTCGAGTCGCGGCAAGGTGACGGTAGCCCGGCCATCCTTCCAAGTGACGTCAAGCGACTTCCCCGACGGCTGTTCAACGACGGCGTTTGGTTTCGCAGCCGACCTGATCTCGACCGTCAATGGTCCCACCGACGGCACCTCGGCAATGCCTCCATCGGGTGCGTTCGAGTGTGGCCCCGAGGTGTTCACTAGATGCACGGTGAGTTTGTCGCCAAGCAGTCGCGGACTGACGTCGACGTTCTGCGAACCCGTCACGCGTACGACCGGCTCGGGAAGCAGTCGTTTGAGCGCGGCGGGGAAGGCATCGTCAACCGACTCGATTGAAACGGCGTTTTCGCTTTGCAGCTCTGCGAAGAGTTTGACGGGACCGGGGCCGATCAGGAGCAGTTTGCCGCCCGACTGCGCATAGGCCGCCAGTTCGTCGCGAAATTTCGGTTCGAGGTGGTCCCAGCCGGGGACGATTACTACCGGCCAGTCATTCGTTTTGCCCGTCAGATGATGTTCGCTGAGTATCTGCACGCCGTATTGGTTCTGTAGCGATTTCGCGAGGGCCTGTCGCAGTACGGTGACGCCGGCGCTTCCCGCCCAGTGGAACAGTCGTGGCGAGCTTCGGTAATGCCCGGCCGTCGAGTAGAGCAGGGCGATCTGCGGAACGGCGACCGACCGATGGCAATACTCCTGTCGTGCCCGACAGAACTTGGCGACTTCGGCCATCACATCCATTTCTTTCAGATCGCGGACGGCACCGTCTCGGTCTTGCTTGAAATACGCCTGATACCCGCCCCCGAGGGCCAGCACGAGCGATGCTTCCTGCATCAACTGCACGGCCGGTTTCTGCTTTCGCGTTTTGCGACTGAACGACCACGACATCAGATCCCAAGGCACTCCTTGGTCCTCCAGGCAGCGGCCGGCGAACCGAGCCGAGTTGACGCTGTTGTCTGGGGCGAAATCGCCGGAAAGCCCGGCCACATCTGCCGACACGGGCTCGGGCATGTGATCGCTAAACGCCCAATTGCTGATCACCTGGAAGTCGGGATGCGTCTTCTTCAATTCGTCTACATACCGACGCACGTACTGTCGAAACGCCTCGCGATGGAACTGCATCCATTGATGCCAGTGCGGATCGCCGACGCCACGTGGTGCTTGCTTGGCCCCTGTTTTCTTCAGGAACTCGCGAACGGCCGCCTCGCCGTAGTCGGGCACGGTTCCCCAGCAGTCGCCGTCGATCCAGACGCCGTCGACCTCGTACTCACCCGCCAGTTCGCGAAGCTGCGGAATCAGTAATTCGTCGACATAGGGGCTAAACACCGAGGTCGCCCGGTCGTATGACTTGCCCGCCGAATTGACGGCCGCCCATTTGGGCTTCAGTTCGACGGCGCGATCGTCCCACACGCCAGAGTAGTGCATGTAGAGGGCGATGCCGTTTTCGAGGGTTACATCACGCCATATTCGCAGCGGATCGCCGACGAAGCCCGGTGCTTGATTGCCGACTTTGGTGGGATAGCTCGAATAACCGCGATGGCCTTTGCAGTCGATCTGAACGTAGTCGGGTTTGACCTTGTCGATTACCAACTGAACCATTTCGCGCGTCGTGCGCTGGCCGACGCGGTCGCAATCGGCTCCAGCGTGAAAGTCGAAATGGATGCCCAGGAAGGACTCTGCCCGAGTCTTTCGTGTCGGTTCGTCGGCATTTACGTCGACGCCGGGGGCTACACATATCACGGTAGACAGCAAGGCAACGGCAAATCTGAAAGTGACGAAGTTCTTCATCGGGCGGTCCTGTCGGCGGTTGTTGGGGAAGGTGCGTGTCGCTCTGTATTGCAGAGATTGTCACCCCTGGATTGGACGGCTGCAACCCTTTGGTACGCTTGCTGTCAAGCATGATGTTTCAAAACGTGTTTCGAGTTGCCTATAATTGTTGTGCCGCCTGGCGTCACGCCACCCACCCCGCCGAGGATTCTCCCCATGAGTCGCACTGTTGCCCACCTTGTTGTTTGCCTGGTTGTTGCGCCAGTTTTGTTTTGCACTGCCTGCGTAGCCGAAGAACGGATTTCTCAATTATGGGGCAGGACGGGAGAGACGTGGCAGGCCGATGGACGTTTGCCGGACTACTCGTATGCAGGTTATCACCGCGGCGAACGACCAATTCCCGACCTGGCGCCGCAGGCAAGTGTGAAGGATTACGGTGCAAAGGGCACCGCGCTGACAGACGACACAGCTGCTTTCAAACGAGCTATCGAGGCGGCCGGTGGCAAGGTGATTTCCATCCCGCCGGGGCGATATGTCATCACCGACATCATCACGATTCGCAAATCGGGCACTGTGCTGAAAGGAGCGGGACCGGGCAAGACGGTCATCTACGTACCGCGTCCTTTGGAGCGCATTCGGTCAAACATGGGTGCGACCACCACAGGTCGACCGACTTCGAATTACTCTTGGTCGGGCGGTATCTTCGTCGCTCAAGGGCGATTCGATCGCACGAAACTGGCCAGCGTGAATAGACCGGCCAAGCGAGGCGAATACACGCTGGCTGTTGACCGGCCAGAGAGTTTTGAGGTTGGCGACTTAGTGCGGTTGCAGTTGCGAGACGATGACCCGGGCAGCCTCGTCCATCATCTGTACAACAACGATCCGAGCGACTTCTCGAAACTGCGACGGATCTACACGAATTGGATAGCCAGGGTCGTTGCAGTCGATGCCGATTCGAAGCGAGTCACCTTCGATCGGCCATTAAGGACCGACGTACGGATCGAGTGGCAACCGGTTCTCTTCACCGCAAAAAGTTCGGCTGAGGAAATCGGCATCGAAAACATGTCGTTCGAGTTCCCGGTTACGCCCTACCAAGGCCATTTCACAGAACTGGGGTTCAACGCGATCATGTTCAGCGATACGCAGAACTGCTGGATTCGCAACATCGAGATCCGCCACGCCGATAGCGGCATCTTTGTGCGAGGTTTCAACTCGACCATCAGGAATATCGTCTGGAAGTCTGATCGGGAGCGGGATCGCGGCCGCAACAGCACCGGGCACCACGGCATCACGCTGACCGGCACAGATTTGCTATTCGAGGATTTTGAGTTCCGCACCAAGTTCATTCACGATATTACGATGAGTCGCGGATCGGCTGGAAATGTCTGCCGGCGCGGCCAGGCCGAGGATTTGACGTGCGACCACCACAAGTACGCGAATCACGCCAATCTCTTCACGAATGTCGACGCGGGCGAGGGCACGAACATCTTTCGCTCTGGCGGCGGGGCACAATTGGGGCGGCACTGCGGGGCGTGGACTACTTGGTGGAATATCCGCACAAAACGGCCCGTGCGCTTCCCCGCCGGTTGGGCGCCAGATATGATCAATGTGGTAGGCGTGATGTCCGATCAACCGGCGACGCTCGACAAAGCAGGGCGTTGGTTTGAACCGATTCCGCCCGACGAATTGTTGCCGCAAGATCTCTATGATTCACAATTGAAACGTCGACTTAAAAATGGCTGACGGGGCTTCAAATTGCTCTTCAATTGAAGACACATTGATACTGCGTCGGGAGAAATGATTATGTATCGCGAGACGACGCCTACCCATCAAATGATCTCTGTCGTGTGCTTTTTTCTATCCGCGGTCTTCGCCCAACCGCTGGTCGCAGACGATGGACCGGACTGTGCGCCTCAAACAAGTATCGACTGCCGTGCGGTGGGGAACGACTTCGCCCAGAAGGTTGGTGACCTGATCAAAGCAGGCAAAACGGTCGCACCGGCTGAGTTGAAAAAACAGTTGGAGGCGGAGAAGACTTGGAAGCTGGAGACGGCCGTCCCCTCGACCGCAGTACATCAACCGACGGAGATCTACGCAAACTGCCGTGAAAGCGTCGTGCTGGTCGGCTCGATCTACAACTGCGGCAAGTGTTCGAAGTGGCACCCGACGGTTGCCTCCGGTTTCGTAATTGGCAGCGAAGGAATCATCGTCACGAATTTTCACGTGATCGCGGGAAGCGGCACGACGAAGATCGCCGCGACCGGCGTACGCACATGCGACGGAACGATCTACCCGGTCAAAGAGATCCTGGCTTCCAACAAACTGACCGATCTTGCCGTCTTGAAGATCGCGGCGACGGGCCTCAAACCGTTGCCGGTAGCCGACGATGTGGCGGTTGGCACGCGGGTCTATTGCATCGGTCATCCCGAACGCCGTTTTTACACGATGACCGAGGGAATCGTCTCGGGCGACTTCAAGAATAATAACGGCCGGCGCGAAATCTCCGTCACCTGCGACTACGCCAAGGGTTCCAGCGGCGGCCCGATTCTCGACGAGACGGGGGCGGTCGTCGGTATCGTGCGCGTCACGCACACCGTCTATGCCAACAAGACAAACGGCATTCCCACGAACGTACAAATGACCTGGAAGTTCGTGGCTCCCTGCAGCGACCTGTTGAAGCTGCTTCAAGAAAAAGACATGGCAAGCGAGTGACGTTGCGGTACTCGCTTGCCGGTTGTGGTCGCCTGAGTTAAAGCCAGCTCAAGACCGTAGCTGCACTCGCCAGAGTGCGGATAAGCTGGGGAAACACCGCGTTCTGGTGAACGCGGCTACGTGTGGCGCGGCTTCAAAACTGCGTCTATTTGCCGATGCCGCAGTGATAGACGAAATAGTCGGGGTTCATCTCCGCAAAGGTCTCTTTGAGTTGTTCCAATTCCTCGCTCGGTCCGTGCAGTTCAATGCGGATCAATTCGGCGATTTCGAGGAAGCCGCCGAGCAACTCGCCACAGTTCTCAAGGTGAGCCTTCACGCCGTCGGCATCGAGGTAGGCCTCGCGGCAGGCCAAAATGTCGCCGTTAAAGGTGAAGTTGTAGGCGATGCACTTTTCCTCGTTGATGACTCGCGCGTTGAACTTCTCCAGAAATTCCTTGCACGCGTCCATTTGGCCGTCTTTGACCTTGAAATACGGACGAATACTGACCGCGTGTTCCACCATGCTCATTACAAATTCCTTCGCTTGCTAATCGGAGTAGGGGTGACGTAAATACCGACTGCGTAGAGCGTACTCGTCCTGGGTGGTGGAAGCAAGTGGCCCTCGACGGCTGGCTGGGCGAACTGCGAAACATGGACCGCGCGTCATTCCCGCGCGGGCGGGAATCCAGGAAACTCGTGTCAATGACTGGCTCCCCGCGTGCGCGGGGACGACGGCTGAGGCCGTTGCGCAGCGAGCGCCGTGGCTGCGTTGTCGATCGATACCACCAATGACCGTCCGCCGGATGTTCGAATTGCTTCTACGCTTCGTTCAGCTTTCCATCCCGACATGGTTGTTCCATTTCAGCGGCGTGGCTGGAGACCTCGATCACCGAGACATTTGCTGCGGCCCCCTGCTAGCTTGGCGGCTTCTAGATAAATTCGCCTTGTCTTTGGCGCACAGTTCCGGTATTTCTACGCGACCCTCACCTCGCTCCCGGTGCGGAGTCGGTGAGAAAACTCGTCTTGATCGCGTGGTCATCGTCCACGAAACGTTCCGTTTCGCGGTCGGAAAGCACGCAAATCCTTTTCCAATAGCTCATCCAGCAGACTTCGAAGGTTTCCAACGCGAGCACGTGATCGCAACAGGCGTTTGTGTCTGACGCGACGACGCACTGGTGCTGGGAATCAAAAAGAAAAGCACTGAGGAACGCCATGCTCATCGTTTGTGGTGACATCCGCTATCGATGTGTCGCCGCCAGCCTGTTTCTGGCGACATGGATCACGCCAATGGTTCTGGCTCAAGTAACTTCGTCGCGTTACGAGCCACGATCATCCAGTTCATGGGCATCTGACCCGTCTGCGCACAGACAAGCCAGCTATTCGCGGTCCGTACCAACGCTGGACGCCGAAGAAATCGAGGCAAGCCGATTGCCCCAGACGCCCCAGGTTGTTGCCGATGTGAAGATCGTGGGCAATCAAAGCGTTCGTTCGTCACAAGTGCGAGCGCAATTGCGGACGCGCCCCGGGCGAACATTCGATCCTCAAATCGTACAAGACGACGTTCGTCGCCTCGCCGAGACCGGCCACTTTGCAAACGTCCGTACGCACAAAAAAGGCACTCCCAATGGCATCGTCATCACGTACGAGCTGTTCGAAAGGCCAACCATCAACTACGTGAAAGTCCTGGGCAACGAAGGCATCAAAGATTCCGTGCTCATTCGCGAGAGCGGCGTCAAGGTTGGCGAGTCGCTCAACTTCTACGTGGTGGACGAAGCGCGGCGAAAGGTCGAGCTGTTCTATCGAGAACGTGGTTACCATCAGGCGCAAGTTACCATCGCCGAAGGAGATGAACCGGGACACCGCGGTATCGTACTGATGGTGCATGAAGGCGAGATGGTGCGGATCTACTCGACGAAGTTCGTCGGCAACGAAATCGCGTCAGACGGTCGTCTGAAGACCGTTATCCAAACGAAGCCAGGCATCCTTTATCTTTTCAAAGGCAAGCTTGACCAAAAGGTACTTGCCGAAGATGAAGAACGCCTCACCGCCTACTATCGGGCGCTTGGATACTTCAAGGCAACGGTCAAACCGGAATTGCAGGTGGGGTCTTCCGGCAAGTGGGCGACAGTTGTCTTTGTGATCCACGAAGGCCCACGCTACCGACTGCGCAACGTGTCGTTCGTCGGCCATGAACGCTATACGACCGAAGAGCTTGCCGCCAAAACGGAGATGAAACGCGGTGACTACTTCTCGCTCGGTTCGATGAATCGTGATCGGAAGATCCTGGCTGATCTTTACGGCAGCGAAGGATACGTCTATGCCGACATCAAAGCCGATCCCCGATTCCTTGAAGAGCCGGGCGAAATCGACTTGATCTACGACATCCGCGAGGGCGAGCAATTCCGCGTTGGCAACATCACGGTACACATCCAGGGCGACAATCCACACACGCGGCGGACTGTCGTACTCAACCGAGCCGGCAACCTGCAGCCGGGAGAAATCGTCGATATTCGCGAGGTGCGCGATTGGGAACGCCGTCTCAAATCGTCGCAGTTGTTTGCCAACGAGCCGCAACGTGGCGTGACACCGCGGGTGGCGATCCGTCCGCCCGAGGTGAGCGACATCCCCACGATGGCAAAGCAACCGAAGCCAAGGCCGCGAGAGACGCAGCCCGCTTCGCATTCAACCCCCGATGTAACTCGAGGGCAGTCGCCCGAGCGGTACGTGTCGCCCTTTGACATCATCAATCGTCGTCATGGAACGATTCAACCGCCGTCAATCACTGCGACACCTGTCAGATTGAGTCCGCGCTGGTCGTCGCCGGGCATCAATGAATTCAATGGATCGACCGGTCCATCGTTCAATTCTCAGAGAGGACAAACGTGGTAATACAACCGCGCCTAAAAACATCGGCAATAGGGATTATCGCCGCGTGCGTGATGGCAGTCGGTTGCGCAGGGCTGAACTCACAACCCAACTCCCTGCCGCCCAGCCACTACGGACTATCATCGGCGCCGAACTCCGGGCAGGCCGTCGGCAGCGGCGTTG
>Ga0180435_10001587_pt1 | contig 23518 bp, 21 predicted proteins | sample SS_ome_3_FD_132467 | JGI IMG/M metagenome (GOLD analysis project Ga0180435, IMG submission 132467) | Hypersaline lake sediment archaeal communities from the Salton Sea, California, USA - SS_3_S_1 metaG | ecosystem: Environmental > Aquatic > Non-marine Saline and Alkaline > Hypersaline >... | reverse complement strand
GCCGGCTTGCTCGAACGGCCGGCGTATTTTCAGCTAAAGATTCCCATCTTTCGGACGATAGCTCGAACAGTCATATTTGTTCGGGTTAATCCCCCAGGTCGGCCGTCTGATGGCGGTAGGGAGTCACTGAGTGCTGAAGAGTGAACGCATAGGGTTGAGCATGCTGGCCACTTCCCTGGCGGTTGTGGCAATCGTGGCGTATCTGTTCGTGCTCGATCACACCAAGACCCGTGTCGAACAGGTCAGGGGACAGGGTGTGGCGGTCGCGCGCGTCCTGAGTGCCATGTCCTGGGGTGAACTGGTCCCGGCCAGTGGCGTGGGCGGGGTACTGCAGACACTGCGTTATACCCACAGCAACGAGGATTTTGCCTATGTGGCGGTCGTGGATACCGACGGCGAACCCCACCGGGTGGAAACCGCTTCCGGGGTGATTGTCCCCACAATGAGCCTGCCTGCCGATCCGTCCAGCTGGCTGGGTGAACGCGAGTTGTCGACCGAATCCGGTGGCCCGGTTTTCCTCGAGTTTCACGCACCGGTGTTAACGGCCGGAAACCTCGAGGGCTACGTTCGCCTCGGTTACAGAAAACCGGTCATGGGTGTCGACATGGGGACCGTTTCCTACCTCGCCCAGTTGGCGCTGGTCGTGTTCCTGCTGGTGCCTGCCTTCTATTTCATGCTGAGGCGGGAGACCGCATCCTTGCGCAAAGTCAGCGAACGCATGGACCAGGCGCTTGGTGAAGGTGCCCTGACTTCGGTGGAAGTGAAACCGAGCGACGAGATGAACGATTTCATCGCGCGTTTCAATCAGTTTGTCGATGGTGCGAAGGAGCGTATCCAGTCGCTGGAGAGCGAACACGACAGGATGGAGACCTCCAGCAAGCTGCTGGCCTATCGGCAGGGAAAGATCGATGCGATTCTGCGCACCCTGCCGGATGCCATCATGGTGCTGGATGAGACCGGCGTGATCAGCTATGCGAACGACCGCCTGGCGGGCATGCTGAACGTGGAGAAAGGCGAACTGGTCGGCCACACACCCACCGAGTTCTGTACCGACCAGGACCTGCTGAACTACCTGTCACCCCTTGGAAATGGCCGGCAAATGGGTTTCGTCACCGATGCGATCCAGTTTTCGCCGGGCGGTGACGCCGATCATGTCCTGGAGGTCCGGGCCTACCCCTTGTTCTCCCCCCGGCGGGAATCCGAACTGCTCGGTACCCTGGTGGTCTTCCACGACATAGCCGAGGCGCATGCCGCCAGACAGAGCCAGGGCGAGTTCATCGCGCACATGGCGCACGAGCTGAAAACGCCGCTGAACGTCCTGTCCATGTATAGCGAGTCCCTGCTTGCAGAGGATGGCGAAGACAGGGAATACCGCATCGAGGCGACCAATGTCATCCATGATGAGGTGGAACGTCTGGCAAACCTCATCAACAGCATGCTGGCCCTGACCCGCTTTGAACTCGGCGGTGTGAGTCTGGAGCGTGGGCGCGTGCGCCTGGTGGAACTGCTGCAGGATGCCTTCGAGAACGTGTCCCAGAGCGGCAGGGGGCGCGGGCTTGATTTCCGGATCGACCTGCCGCGTGAGATGAGCGCGGTGAATGTCGACAAGGACATGCTGCGTATCGCCGTCAATAATCTTCTGACCAATGCCATCAAGTACAACCGCCAGGGAGGTTCGGTCATTCTGGAGGCGGAGGAAACCCCGGACTGGGTCGAGGTCAGGGTGAGCGACACGGGTGTGGGTATCAGTGCCGAAGACCAGGCCAGGATATTTGACAAGTTCTACCGTTCGGACGATGACTCGATACAGGAGCAGCAGGGTCATGGCCTCGGACTTCCGCTGGCGCAACAGATTGTGAGGCTGCATCACGGCACGCTCAGCGTGAGCAGTGAGCCGGGACGTGGAACGAGTTTCAGTATGCGCTTACCCAAGGATGCCGCGAATGTCGTACAGGTTGCCAACGCATGAAAAAAATCCTTATAGCTGATGACCAGCGTCACGTGATTCGGGTGATGTCACAGTTCCTGGAGCGCCAGGGTTACGAGGTCGAGGGGGTTCCCAATGGCGAGGTCGCCCTGGAGAGGATCATGCAGAATCCACCGGACGTCCTGATAACCGACATCCAGATGCCGCGCATGACCGGTGAGGAACTGTGCAAGCGCATCCAGGCGGAACTGCCGGAAAGAAACTTCCTGATCTTCGTGGTCACATCGCGCACGGAACTCGAGCATCGTGAATGGTCACGCGGTATCGACAATCTCGTTTTTCTGGAGAAGCCGGTGAGTATGCGCAGGGTACTCAGCGAGCTGCAAGACTACTTCGACCTTCCTGAACGCGCGGCCGGCTAGCGATATGGATCCGCGGGTTATCGACCAGCTCGAATTTGAGAGTCGCGCGCACCTGCTGCGCGCGGGGGGAGTGGATCCCAAGGCCTTTCTGCTGCTCGATGCGCACTGGGAGTATCTATGGGGCGACCGCTCGGATGTCGATGAAGACATCCGGGGCGCTATCGGACGTTGCGCCGAAATGTACCGGTATGAGGCGTGTTCGGGGGAACCGCTGCGAACGGAACTGAGCGAAGGCCGCCTGGGCCTTTGTTATTGCCTGGAAGACGAGCAGGGACTGCATGCCTTCAGCGTGTTCCTGGTCATCCCCGCGCCCAACGAATCGGCAGTGAATCTTTGTACCCTGGTCATCGACAACCTGGGAAAGGACTATCTCCTGAACGCGGAGCTGGAGAGCATGGCGCTCGACCTCGGTCAACGCTACGACGAACTCAATATGATGTTTGTCGCCGAGGCCGGTGAAACAGCCGTCAAGTTCGGCAATGAGTCATTGGTTCAGCTGGTAAAAGATACCCGGGTCGCTTTGGACGTTGCGGCCAGCGGCCTGTTCATACCGGGCAAACGTATCGAGTGCCTTGACGTGCCGGGAGATCGCAAGGACGTACTTTCGACTGATCTCATGGACTTTCTCAGGTACAGGGCGACCTCCTGGCTGATGCCGGGTGGCTCGATTGTGATCAATACCCGGATTGAGTGGGAAAGATACGGCCTGTCTTCGCCGATGTGCAGCAAACTGATGATTGTGCCGCTACACGGCGGAGATGTGCATGTCATTGGTCTGCTGGTAGCGCTGAAAGGTGTGTCGGCGCAGGACTTCACCAACAGCGATCGCAACATGTTGAGCGTCATGGCTGGCCGCGCCGACAAGGCACTGCAGGTCAATTTTGACCGCCTCACGGGTCTGGAGAATTTACAGAGCTTCGAATGGGCCATTACAAAGGCACTTTCTAAGGCGCGAAAAGGAGAACTGTCGCCCGCGATTCTGACTATCGATCTCGATCGCTTCAATGTGGTCAACGATGTGAGTGGGCGTGCGGCTGGGGATCAACTCATCGTCGAGACGGGGCGTCTTATCTCGGGTTTTGCCGGACCCGGGGATACGGTGGCTCACCTGGGGTCGGACAGGTTTGGAATGTTGTTGGCAGCCTGCAGCAAAGAGCAGGCTACCGGGCTTGGAGAGAGGCTTCGCCAGGAAATCGCGTCCATGGGGTTCGTGTGGGAAGGGGAGGGACATGCCGTGAGTGCCTGTATCGGTGTGGTACTCCTGGAACAGGAATGTCAGGACGTTTCCGAGGCAATGTCCAGGGTCGAGGTCGCTCTCAATTCCGCCAAGGAAAAAGGCGTCAATCGAATACAGCTCTATCAGGAGTCGGACAAGGAACTGGCGCGACGAAAGGGTGAGGGCAAATGGGTGGGACGTATTCTCGAGGGAATCAGGGAGAACCGCTTCCAGTTGTATGCCCAGCCGATCAAGGGCCTGCAATCCGACAATCAGGAAGCGCATTACGAGATCCTTGTGCGGCTTCTCGGCGGTGATGGTCAGATCGTGCCGCCGGGAGAGTTCATCCCGGCTGCGGAACATTATTTCCTGATGCCGGACCTGGACTGGTGGGTCGTTCAGAACGCCATTCAGGATCTGGGCGAGTTTTTTCACTCCGATAGCGAACAGGCGGTCAGTTTTTCCATCAACCTGTCGGGTCAGACGCTGACGGATCAGCATGTCCAACGAAGGCTGTTTCGGGCACTGGAGGAAGCCGGTGACTTCACCGATCGGCTGGTTTTCGAGATCACCGAATCTGCAGCCATCCAGAACATCGAGGAAGCCATCGCGTTTATCGGGAAGGTTCGCAAGCTCGGCTGCAGATTCTCACTTGACGACTTCGGCAGTGGTTTGAGTTCGTTTGCCTACCTGCAAAAGCTGGATGTTGATTATCTGAAGATCGATGGCTCTTTTGTACACCTGGTGGATACGGATGATATTGCGGCCGCCATGGTGACATCGATCAACCAGCTGGCCCAGGTAATGGGGCTGAAAACCATCGGTGAGTACGTCGAGAACGAACAGATCGCCAGGAAGCTGGGTGAAATCGGCGTCGACTACGGGCAGGGCTACCATTACGGTCGGCCATGTCCTCTGCAGCGGATTCTGCGGGATCTGAATGTCCAGAGGTCGGTAATCAATGCCTGAGCCGATGACATCGACCGCGCCCTCGCCGGCTCAGGCAGAGGATGCTTTATCCAACGAGGTTTCCCGCACCCGGGTGGGTGTGATGACCTACCTGGCGCCCACTGGTGTGCTTTCCACGAAGGAAGAGCTGGCACCGCTTGCGGAGGCGATCGACAAGTCATTGCAACAATGGGAGACCCGTGTCGTCGTCGACATGTCAGGTGTACCCCTGGTGCAAAGTATCGGCCTGGAGGTATTGCTGGACGCACAGGAGCGTCTGGCGAAGGCCAGTGGCTGGCTCAAGGTGGCCAACGTCAATCCCCTGAACCAGGAGATATTCCACCTTACCGGCCTGGAGCGGGTGATTGCGGTAGCCGTCGACGGCGGTATGGATGAACAGGCCACGGCACCCAGCCAGGGTGAGCGCAATATCCGCCTTGGCGACCTCTTGGTCGAAAAGGGTCTGCTGCCCCCCGACAAGGTACAGGAAGCCATCCTGTTGCAGAAAACCAGTGGCCGGCGGCTTGGCCAGATCGTGGTCGAGAAGGGCTGGGTGACGGAGAAGGTGCTGCTGACCGCATTGGGCGAGCAATTCGGCATTCCTTATGTCGACCTAAAAGCGGGTTTGTACGATCCGGATATCGTGGGCTCGCTGGATACCGAAGTGGCCAAACGCCTGGCCATGCTGCCGCTTTTCCGCGTCCGAGAATATCTCTATCTGGCGACCGCCGATCCGCAGGCGGCGCCCGGCTTCGCCGAAGTGGAGGAACGCACGGGACTTCGGGTGCGCCCGGTTCTGGCGCGAAAGGAGCAGATACTCAAGACCATTTCCGAGGCACATTCCGGCAGCCAGTACGGAACCATGGTGCTGGAAGAGTTGGGCGATGACTTCGAGGTCGTCGAGAATCACGCCTTCGAGGACTATGCCGCCATCGACGAGATGGCCGGCGGCAGTCCGGTCATCAACATGGTCAACTCGATCATCCAGCGTGCGGTGACGGACAAGGCCAGCGACATCCATATCGAACCGGGAAAGACCCATGCGCGCGTCCGTCTGCGTATCGATGGGCTTTTGTACGAAGTCATGACGCCCCGCATGAGCCTTCACCCGGCGATCGTGTCGCGTCTGAAGGTAATGGCCAACATGGACATCGCCGAGCGTCGCCTTCCCCAGGATGGACGTATCCAGGTGCATACCCAGGGGCGCCCGGTGGATCTCCGTTTCAGCTCCCTGCCCGGTATGTTTGGTGAGAAGGTCGTGCTGCGTGTGCTCGACAAGAACCAGGCCATTCTGGACATCAACCGCATCGGTATGCTCGATCCCAATCTCGAGCGTTTCCGCGGGCTGTTGGATCGCCCCTACGGCCTGGTGCTGGTTACCGGGCCGACCGGTAGCGGCAAAACCACCACCCTGTACGCGGCGTTGAACTATCTCAACAGTATCGAGAAGAACATCGTCACCATCGAGGATCCGGTCGAGTATCAGCTCGATATCGTCAATCAGAACCCGGTCAAGGAGCAGATCGGGCTGAGTTTCGCGAAGATCCTCAAACACGTACTGCGGCAGGACCCGGATGTCGTGATGGTGGGCGAGATCCGGGAAAAGGAGACAGCCGAGATTGCCGTCCAGGCGGCCCTGACGGGGCACCTGGTGCTTTCCACCCTGCATACCAACGACAGTGTGGGTGCCGTTACCCGGATGCTGGACATGGGGGTGGAGCCTTACCTGTTGTCCTCGGCCCTGATCGGGGTGGTGGCACAGCGGCTGGTACGCGGTATCTGCCCGAGTTGCAGGACCGAATACCTCGCGCCGACGGAGATGGTGGAGCGTTATGGATGGCAGAACAAGGCAAACGTACGTCTGGCGCGGGGACGCGGGTGCCCGGAATGCTACGACTCCGGGTACAAGGGACGCCTGGGGGTCCACGAAATCGTCAAGACCGAGGAAGACCTGCAGAAGCTGATCATAACCAATCCTTCGCGCGATTCCCTGGACGATTATCTGCGTGAAAAAGACATCAATAACCTGTTCGATGATGGCCTGGAGCGCGTACTCCAGGGCCAGACAACGATCGAAGAGGTATCCCGCGTGCTCAACACCTGATCTGAACCATGGCTATCGAAAGCGGCATCAAGAGAGAGCAGAAAACCGACTCGGATTCCGGGGGCAGGCATATTTCCGAAATGCTGGTCGGTGGTGCAGTCACCGCCAAGGATAGGAATTTCTTCACCGAGCAGCTTGCCCTGATGCTGTCCACAGGCACCAACCTGCATGCGTGCCTGCAGGCGATCCACGAGCAGGCCAGCCGTCCGGCACTGCGCAAGATCATTGCCGGGTTGATTCAGGATGTATCGGAAGGGCGTCAGTTCTCCGATGCCCTGGCCAAGCACCCCAAGGTCTTCTCGAAAACCTACGTCAACCTGATCTCGGCGAGCGAGGAGGGCGGCTTCATGGATGAGGTCCTGGAACAGATTCTGGAAATGGAGGAGAAAAGGGAGAAGCTGCACAACACCTTGGTATCCGCGCTCTCTTACCCTGCCTTCCTGCTGGTCTTCGCACTGGGCGTGGTGATCTTCGTGCTGGTCTTCGTCTTTCCCAAGTTCTCCGATCTGTTCATAAACATCCAGGACGAGTTGCCGGGAACAACGGTTTTCCTGATGGGCTTGAGCGATTTGTTCCGCCTGCAGTGGCCAATGCTCATCGGTGGGCTTTTGTTATTGATTGTCGGCTTTCGTTACTGGGCACGCAGCCGGTCCGGAAGCGAGAAGATAGACTGGATGCAGTTGCATGCGCCCTTGATAAAAGGTGTCTTTGTCCGTCTCTACCTTACCCAGTCCCTGCGGGTGTTGAGCCTGTCACTGAGAAATGGCGTGCCCATTATCGATGCCCTGCACGCGGGGCGCGATGTGGTCAACAACCGTCTCTTTCACCGCCTGTTCGTGCATGTCGAGGGCCGCATCAAGAACGGGGAGGGCGTCGCAGTCGGGTTCTCCAACAACAATTTCATTCCGCCGATCGTGTACCAGATGATCAGGACCGGCGAGGACACGGGTAACCTGGATAAGGTTCTGGGGAAGGTTGCCGACTACTACGAGCGCGAGGTGACCAATCGCCTGGATACACTTTCGCGCCTGGCCGAACCCGTGTTGCTTTTGGTGATGGGCCTGCTGGTGGGAGTGATTGTCAGCTCGCTCATTCTGCCGATATTCAAGCTGTCGGGGGCTGTGGGTTAAAGGCTCGCAACGTGGCCGGCGTTTACTTTGCTGCGGTTAAAAAAATCGTATTGAACCCTAAAGGATACGGACTCTCTGCCGATCCATCGTTACAGTAAGCCGAGGGGAGCTCGGATGCTTAAATCTAGAAGATATAGAGGTTAATCTCATGACATTACAAAAGCGCACGCAGCGGGGCTTTTCCCTTGTCGAGCTATTGATCGTGGTGATCATTCTCGCCCTGCTCTCGGCTATCGTTGTACCGCAATTTGCAGCTTCCACGGAAGATGCGGCCTCAGCCGCGGCAGATACGTCACTGTCCAACGTGCGGGCTGCCCTGGACCTTTATTACCAGCAGCACGGTGAGTACCCGGGGTCCAAGACCGCGGTGCCGACAGCGGCGTGCAGCGGCACCGCTGGTGATGGCGCGGCCACTGGAGGTGCGGGAGCCACGGCAGCGGATGCATTCCTCGAGCAGTTGAGTCTGTATACCGACAATGAGGGTGGTGCCTGCTCTGTCGCGGATGCAAACCACAAGTACGGTCCGTATATCAAAAAGCCTGAGTTGGAAAACGAACCCTTCAAGAACACTAACGCCTTGGTAGTCGTTGCTGACGGGAACCTCCTCATGGCGGCTGACGGCGCCGACCCGGGCGGTTACAAGTACGATTCCAAGACCGGCAAGTTCATCATCAATATCACGGCCGAGGACGACCGCTGATCGACCTTGAACAGTCCCCTGGGTGAGGCGCGCTTTCTTGCCCCATCCAGGAGAAGACGACCCGATCGGGGAGCCATCAGGACGATGCTCCCCGATTTTTTTTGGAGCCTCTCCGGGAATCCTTCTTTCTTTAACAGGACAGGGAATTTGGATTATTGCCCGCATAGGTCCCAATACCAGGTGTCACTACCGGGAAGGCATACCAACAGGACACAGGTGGCAGCGTAAGAGACCTGATGTTCCAGTTCATGAAACGCCACGAAAAAGAGTTTCCCGAGCGTAAGAACCTAAAGTTTCAGGCGCAGAGACCGCTAACGTCAGGAGGGAGGATATGACCATGCAGCAAGCAGTAGATCGTGCGGATGAGCTTCTTTCGGATGCGGCTCTGGTTACGTTGCCGGAGGTATATGCTCGATTGAAGGCCGTCCTCGAAGACCCGGATTTTTCCATGGCCGATGTTGTAGAGGTGGTATCGAATGACCCGGCGATCACCGCCAGGTTGTTACGCCTGGCCAACAGTGGGTACTTTGGTCTTGCCACCAAGATCGACAATGTTGCGCGTGCGGTGAGTCTGCTGGGCACCCAGGAGGTACATGACCTGGTGCTCGCGACATCGGTGCTGCAGTCGTTTTCCGGAATGGAGAACGAAGTGATGGATATGCAGCGTTTCTGGCGCAAGAGCGTGGTATGCGCGGTCGCCGCCAAGGAGCTCGCGGTTCGCTGCAATGTGCTGGACAGCGACCGGGTCTTCGTTGCTGGCTTGCTGAGCGACATCGGTCATCTGTTCCTTTACCAGAAGGTGCCTCAACTGGCGTTACAGGCGCAGCAGTTGTATGCCGAGCGTGGCATTCCCCTCTACCAGGCCGAACGCTCTCTTATCGGAGCCGACTATGCCGAGGTGGGCGCCAAGGCAATGCGCCTTTGGGAACTGCCAGAGACCATCCTGGGGCCGACCGAGTACCACGTCGAACCCTCTATCGGTGGTGATGCCGCCTATGTCGCATCGATTGTGCATATCGCTGCGGTCGTGGCCGATGCCTTCGACAGGGAGGCGGAACTGGTTCCACTCCTGGGGCGTGTGAGCGCGTTTGTCTGGCAGACGACAGGCCTGACGGAGGAAGACGTGCTTGCGTTGCAGGATCACCTGACCGAGCAGCTCAGTCTCGTGATGGGGCTGCTCAGGGCCGACGTGTGAGCCTGAATACACCTTTTGAAAAGGCCAACTGGATGGCTTCGTGGAGACTGGGAAGCGAAAGCACCCGAGACCAGGAGACAGGGGCACACCTATAAAGTCGGGCCAATTCCTGTCGCCAAAAACAATAGCGAAAAAACCTTTTACTCAATTGGTAATGAATGTGATCGGCAACATCTTTTCCAGAATGCGGGAGCTTTGGACGCTGACCCACTTCGAAGGTCGCGACATGAGTGTGTACGCTGAATCGATGATGTTCAGCGATGCCAGCCGCGGGGTCAGAACGCTCGGGCTGGTAAGCATGTTCCTGTTGTTCTTTTCTGCGTTGACCTACGCCGTTTTGGGTTTCGAAATGGTGTATGTCCATTCCGCTTTGATTCTGGCTGTCCTGTCGCTGCATGTGGCGGTTTCAGCCGGAGCCGTACGCGAAACCCGGGCCTTGTACATGCTCGCGACGACACTTGTCGTGGTGAGTGGCGTGGCGTTCGTGTTGTTGGCTCATTACTCACAGAACCTGAATGCCTCTCTGTTTGCCGGGGTGATGTTGCTCTTCCTGGTAATGCCCCTTGTCCCCTGGGGATTGCGCGAGGCGATCCTGATCGTCCTGCTGGTGTACAGCCTGTTCACACTTTCGACCCTGAGCGTGGAAGGTCGTTTTGATTCCAGGACGCTCTGGATGCTGCAACTGATGATGCTCGCTGGTGGTGCCACCACCCTGGTGGTGGTGGCACGCAATGCATTGATAAGGCGTGACGATATACGTTCCCGCTATGCCCTTGAACAGGCGCATGACCGCATGGAGATACTGTCGCTCAAGGATCCCTTGACCGGGGCCTGGAATCGCCGTTTCCTGGAACAGAGGTTCGAGCGGATTCGGGGGAGGGCAATTCAGAAAGGGGATGGACTCCAGCTGGCGCTGATCGATGTCGATGATTTCAAACAGATCAATGATACCTGTGGGCATGATTTTGGCGATGCCGTTTTGTGCCGCCTGGTCGACTCCTTCAGCGGTGAGATGGGTCACGATGATCACCTTATACGTTTCGGTGGGGATGAATTTCTGCTGTTGATGTCCCACGCGGATACCGCGAACCGGATCGCGCGTGCGGTGGGAAGATTGTCGGAAGCCCCCGAATTGGCGAATGGCGACGGGAAATGTGACTACCGGGTTGGAGTCAGTGTCGGCCTGGTGCGTGATGGAGAGAAAGGCGGGCAGCTCGATGACCTGTGTCGTGCCTGTGACAAGGCCTTGTACCGGGCCAAGGCGGAGAAGGGAGAGCAGCGGCGCAACAGCATAAGGGTCTACGAGGACCTGGGGAATGAAGATGCCTGCGTGGCTTGAAGGCTCGCTGGCGGCACTGCCTGACGTTGCCACGCGTGTTGTACAGCGGCCGGGCCCCATAGGCCTGGAGATTGGCGGCAGCAACCTCTACCTGTGTCAGCTGGGAAATGCGCAGGAAGGGCGTTACCCGGTCCTGGCGCGTTCCATCACACCTTACGAGGGAGGGCGGGAACAGCTTCTCGACGCTCCCCAGTACCTGAAGACCTGCCTGCGTCAGGCGACGCGCGGGAAGAGATTTCGTGGCAACCGTATCGTGACGGCATTGCCGCCGGACCGCGTTCGATTCATGCCCTTGATGCTCAAGTCCGAGGACGCCAACCTGGACGAGACGGTACTCAAGATGGTGAGCGATCGTGTGGACGGCGGAATCGACGAGTATGTCGTGGACTACCTGCCCGTGCGCACCGCTTCAGGTACAGATGAAAGGCTGGCCTTGGCTGCGGTGGCACAACGCGAGCATGTGGTGAGCTATCTGGATGCGCTCAGTAATGCCGGTTATGTCGTGGATGCCCTGGATATCGGGCCGGCCGCTATCCGTAGAGCCCTGTCCTCCCTGTATGCCGGGGAAGGTGAGGGGGATGTCACCCTGGTGGTCAATACGGGCGCCACCGATACCTACCTGAGTGTCATTGCCGGGCGTCGGCTGTTACTCGATCAGCCGGTGGTGTTCGGCGAAAACCAGCTGTTGGAGAAACTGTCGGAAAGCCTGGACCTTTCCACGGAGGCGGTCACGAAGCTGGTCGACAGGCATGGCCTGCCGCAGAAAGGGGAATCGCTGAGCGATCTGGCGGGCAATGAAGGGCTGGAGGTCTCCGAGACACTGCTCGAGGTGCTCAAACCCAGGATTCTGGATCTGATCGAAGAGATCAACCGGGTGCTCATCTATACCGCCTCGGAAACGCGCGGCAGGCCGATCAATCGAATACTCCTTCTGGGCAGCCTGGCTCGTTGGTCGGGATTCGGCGAGCTTTTATGCAATCTCGTGGGTGTGCCGGACTGTGCGGATTACCGGGACCTGGATGCCGGCTTCGATGATCGATCGACCCGGAAGGGAAATGATACTCCGCTGTTTCCGGAAATGACGGTGGCCGTCGGCCTGGCCTTGAGAGGGATGCTCGAGGATGTCTGATATCGATCTCGTACCGGGGGTTTACCGAAGCAGGCAGCGGCTGCGCTCACGTCTGCAGCAAATCTTGTATGTCTCCGGGTTGTTGATCGCGTTGATACTGGCGGCAGTAGTCATGCTGCGCTTTCAGAACGCGACGCTGGAGGAAGGTCTGCGCGAGTTGCAGCATGCCAAGGCGATCAGCAACCAGCAGAGTGCCAATCTCATCGACCTCAACCGTCGCAAGTCGGAGATAACCCAGCAATACGACCTGTTGAGCGGTTTGCGCAGTGGCGCGGAGGCTGTCGAAATGTTGCGCACAGTGGATCGCGCCATGTCCGAGTCCAAAGTGTGGTTTACCGACTGGGACTTTCGCCGGGCTGGGTCCAAGGCGCAGTTTTCGGGCGACCAGGGACAATTGAAGAGCAACTACTTTGTCCTGGTCGACGCGGACCATGCTTCCACCCGGCCGGAAGCCTGGATGATCGAGACACACATGAAGATAAACGGCGAAGCCATGGACCATGCGGCGCTGTCGGATTTCGTCTCACGCCTGGTGGATCAGGCGGAAATTCAATCGGTTCGGGTTATTCGTACCGAAACCTTCTTCCATGAGCAGCGCGAGTTGATCCGTTTCAGTCTGAACGTGGTCGTGGCCTGGCCCCGGCAGGAGGCGGCCGCCTGATGGAAGCGCTGCTGGAGAAGACCGAACCACGAACCCTGCTCCTCGGCCTGGGAGGCGTTGTCCTGCTGCTGGTGCTGGTGATGGTGATGTACCTGTTGTGGCCGCAGGTTCAGAAGTACCGGGAGTACAGCCGATCCCAGGAGATTCTGGGGCAGGCGGCACCGGGTAACGCTGGCCTGGCGCTGCAGCTGGAGCAGGTCCGTGACGAGGTCTCGACATTGTCGCGAAAACTGCATGGCGATATGGCCGGATTGCCGGCAAAGCAGATGGAAGCCTTCATCATCGGTCGCCTGCAGACAATCTCCTGGGATAACGATGTCCGCCTGGTGAGCGTCAAACCCGGGGTCGGTGAAAGGATCCAGAATTTTCAGGAGCGCTTGTTCGAAATCCAGCTGAGAGCGCGTTTTCACGACTTCTATCGCTGGTTGAACAAGACCGGAGAGGACCTGGGATTCATCGTGGTAAAGAACTATCGTATCAACCCGCGCGGCCGGTTGGATCTCGATCCCGAGCTGGATGTGAACCTGACTATCGTGTCCTATCACCTGGTGAAAGAATGATGGTCAGAATTTCGATCATTTTCATGTTGGCCATTTCCCTCTGTAGTGTTACCGTTGCCGCAGATAAGGCATCGCAGTTGCGTTTCAATCCTTTTGAGAAACCCGTCTTCAAAGAACGGGAAGCTGTGAGCAACAGTCCGGTGGAAGTAGTGGCGGAAACGCCGCCGCGTCTGACGGCCACGCTGGTGTCTGATGATTCACCGATGGTAATACTTGAAGGCGACCTGCTGCAGCTTGGGCAGGATCGCGAGGGCTACATTCTGAAAGCGGTGCGTGAGCGCATCGCGGTATTCGAATATGAGGGGAATCTGGTCGAAATCGAGGTTGCGGGTACGGAGGCCGAAGAGGCAACCAGGAGATAGTTCCGCTTTTTCTATTCCCCTGAAGCGGTGTCTGCTCGCCGTTTTCCTGTTGGGCCTGAGCATGCAGGCCGGAGCGAATTCGGATCGCATATCGATATCACTCCAGGATATTTCGATCCACGAAGTCATGAACATGCTGTCGCTGCAGCAGCGCCTCAATATATTTGTCTCCGATGGTGTCGAGGCGAACATTTCCATCAATCTCTATGACATGCGGGTGCGTGACGCCATGCACGCGATTGCCGAAGCGGCCGGCCTGGCGGTCGAGGAACGCAATGGCAGTTTCTTCATTGTGGAACGGGATGAAGTCGGCAAGCACGCGGAGTCGGGCATTACCCAGACACGTGCGTACAAGGTTCAGTACAGCAAACCCAGCGACATCGAGGCGATCCTGAGGGAGCACATCTCCAGCTTTGGCAACATCTCCGTGTTGGACGAGCGCAAAATGCTGATAGTCAGGGATCTGCCGGTATTTCTGCAGAAGGTCGAGTCGATTCTGGAGACCATCGACCGTGAACCACGCCAGGTGCTCATCCAGGCCAGGATCATGGAGATCACCCTGACCGACGACGAGTCCTACGGCCTGGACTGGCGCCAGGTATTCAAATCAGGAGCCGGTTCGGGCAGCTTCGGCACCCGGTCGCTCAGTTCCGGTGGTGCCGGGCTGTTCTTGGAGTTCGCGGGCCCGAACCTGGAGCTGGCCCTGGATGCCTTACGCGACCGGGGTCGCCTACGCACGCTGTCCACGCCACGCCTGCTGGCTATGGAGGATCGCGAGGCGCAGACGGTGGTCGGCTCGCGAACCGGATACCGGGTGACGACCACGATCAACCAGGTGACCTCCGAGAGCATCGAGTTTCTCGAGAGCGGCATCATCCTGAAGGTGACCCCTTCGGTCGACCGTGATGGCCAGATCCTGCTCGATATCGAGCCGGAGGTGAGTACAGCGACTGTGTCCCCGGACGGTATTCCGAGCAAGAGCACCACCCAGCTGGAGACGCGTATGCTGGTTCCGGACGGACAGACCGTCTTTCTTGGAGGACTGATCAGTCGAAATGTGGATGAGAGCCGCACCGGTGTGCCGGTGTTGGGCGATCTGCCGGGCGTGGGGGTCCTGTTCTCCAACCGCTCGAGTCAGACCACTGCCAGGGAGATCGTGGTCCTGATCACCCCCAGGCTGATCGATTTCCGTAACAACAACTGGAACACAGATCCGATACGCGCCACCGAGTTGGTGGAAAGAGAGTTGAATGCGGCCGAACAGTCAGCAAGCGCAGATGTGAGTCGCCTGTTTGACAACAGGGACAAGGCATCTGAGGCAGGCGGGTCAGCGACCTCAGCGCGGGCGTCCGGGAACCCGGAAAACCCGGCAGGTGAGACGCAAAAGCGTCATCCCTACGAGGACTTCCAGGAGATGTTCAACTACTAACCTGTTGGCAGAGGTCTCGCCTTCTCAGGACTTGGAATGAGCGCCAGCCTGCTGTTGGCGCAACAGCTTGACCTGGAACAGGGCGTTCCTTTCCTCCTCCTCCAAATTGGCTTCGATGAAGCGGATGGTTTCCTGGTAGCGGGGAATGACGTTGTACTTCAGCGCGTTGACCCGCTTCTGGGTCTTGCGTTGCTCCGCAAGCAGGCGCCACAGAGCGGTCTCCGCCTCACCCTGGCGGGCGAGCAGGGCGGCGAGATCGAGCAATTGGTGGCGGGCTTCATCGAAGCTGGCATCGGTCCACATCAGCCCGACCGGTTGCAGCGGGAGCGTACTTGCCTTGACCGAGGGATATTCCACGCCGATGTGGCTGCGCGGCAGGATGGAGACATCGATTCCGGGGCCAAGCGCCATACCTGCCTGGCGCAGCAGTGTTTCGCCCATGCGCAAATGGGCGATGCCCAACCACTGGTAGGCGCGGTCGAGGGTCTCGCGGGTCTCCCGCCGCATCTCACGGTACTGTTTCAGACGTTCGTACACCAGCCGGGTGAGCAGGTCGCGCTTGCGCTCCAGCATGTCGTGGCCCTGCTGCAGGAAGTCGACCTGGCGCTTGAGGTTCAGCAGCGCGCTCTTGGTCGGTGGAACCTTCAGCCGCTGACTCATGCCGGTTCCTCTGCAAGCGTATCGAGGTAGTAGCGCGCCAAATCGCTCTCGCTGACGCGGGTCAGTTCCTGGCGGGGCAGGCGCGAGAGCAACTGCCAGCACAGGTCCAGGGTCTGTCCGATGGTGCGGGCCTCCTCCGCGTCCTGGCCGACGAACTCCGCCTCGAAGGCACCGCCGAACTCCAGGTACTCGCGATCGCTGCTGGACAACTCCTCCGCGCCAATGATGGAGGCGAGGTTACGTACCTCGAGCGCGCGTGCATACGAGGCATAGATCTGGCTGGCCACGCGCGGATGATCCTCGCGCGTGTAATCCTTGCCGATGCCGTCCTTCATCAGGCGGGACAGCGAGGGGGGGATGTTGATCGGCGGATACACTCCCTGGTTGTGCAGTTCCCGGCTGAGCACGATCTGGCCTTCGGTGATGTAGCCGGTCAGGTCGGGAATCGGATGGGTGATGTCATCGCTCGGCATGCTGACCACCGGCATCATGGTGATCGAGCCGTGCCGGGCCTTTATACGGCCGGCACGCTCGTAGATCTCCGCGAGGTCGGAATAGAGATAGCCGGGGTAGCCTTTGCGCGAGGGGACATCGCCCTTGGCGGTCGCCACTTCGCGCAGGGCCGAGGCGTAGTGGGTCATATCGGTGATCACCACCAGCACGTGCATGTCACGATCGAAGGCGAGGTACTCGGCGGCGGTCAGCGCGGTGCGTGGCAGGATCAGGCGTTCGATGACCGGATCATCCGCGAGGTTCATGAACATGGCGACCTTGCCGAGCACGCCGCTGGCCTCGAAGTTCTCCTCGAAGAAACGCGCCTCGTTGTATGACATCCCCATGGCGGCGAATACGATGGCGAAATCCGACTCTTCGCCCGGCAGCCGCGCCTGGCGCACGATCTGTGCTGCGAGCTCATTGTGCGGCAGGCCGGAGCCGCTGAAGATCGGGAGCTTCTGCCCCCGCACCAGGGAGTTGAGACCATCGATGGCGGATACACCGGTCTCGATGAACTCTCTTGGATAGGCGCGTGCGGCCGGGTTGACCGGTGAGCCGTTGACATTGCGGCGCAGGCTGGAGAGCAGCGCTGGACGTTCGTCCCGGGGCTTGCCGATACCGTCGAAGATGCGTCCCAGGATGCCGGGACCCAGGGTGAGGTGAAAGGGTTCCTCGAGGAAGCGTACCCAGGTCTCCTCGGGGTTGAGGTGGTCGGTTCCCTCGAACACCTGTACCAGTATCAGTTCGCTCGTGGTTCGGATCACCTGGCCGGTACGGTCCTTTCCCTGGCTGTCACGGATTCGCACCCGCTCCCCCAGGCCGACTCCTGGCACCGCGTGCAGGAACATGAGTCCACCTCTGGCCGCCTGTACGCAACGGTATTCGATGTCCTTCACGCGGTCTCCTCCTGCTGGCGAAGGTACTGCCCGCGCAGATCGGCGAAGGCCTTCTCCGCGCGCAGGTTGAAGTCGTCGATCGGATTCTGCTGTGCGGTTTCGGCCAGTGCCTTGAGACGCCGGGCCTCTGCCAGTACCGGCTGACGCAGCAGCTCCTGGACCGGAACGCCACGCTGCAACAGGTCACGGCCGCTCTCGTACAGATCCAGGACCATCTGAAGCAGGGCCATCTGTTTCTTTGGGGGACAGTAGCTGTCGACCGGGTCGAGGGCACTCTGCTGCAGTACGGCCTGTTTGATCAGGTCGGCTCCCTCGAGTGCCCAGCGCTGGACCGGGGAGAGGGCCTCGGGCCCCACCAGATTGACGATACGGGTGAGTTCGTCTGCCTGGGAAAGCAGCGCCAGGGCCTGCGCGCGTGCCTCCTCCCAGGTGGGGGCAACCTCTGCGGTCCACCAGCGCGCTGCGACCGATGCGTATCCGGAGAAGCTGTCGTTCCAGTCGACCGCCGGGTAGTGGCGTGCGTCGGCCAGAGGCTTGGACAGGGCCCAGAAGGTCTCCACGATGTCCTTGGTATGTGCCGTGACCGGTTCGGAGAAGTCTCCACCGGGCGGGGACACCGCACCGATGAGGGTGACCGAGCCACGCCGGTCGCCGAGGGTCTCGACCCGGCCGGCACGTTCGTAGAATGCGGCCAGGCGGGAGGCGAGGTAGGCCGGGTAGCCTTCCTCCACCGGCATCTCGCCGAGACGTCCCCCGACCTCGCGCAGCGCCTCCGCCCAGCGGCTGGTGGAGTCGGCGACCATCACCACGTCGTAACCCTGGTCGCGGTAATACTCCGCCAGGGTCACGCCTACGTAGATCGATGCCTCGCGTGCCACCACCGGCATGTTGGAGGTGTTGGCGATCAACAGGGTCCTCTCCATCAGTGATCGCCCGGTATGCGGGTCTGTCAGGCCGGGGAAGCTCTCCAGAATATCGACCAGTTCGTTGCCCCGTTCACCGCAGCCGACATAGATGACAATGTCGGCATCGGCCCAGCGCGCGATCTGTTGCTGCACCATGGTTTTGCCTGCGCCGAAGGGGCCGGGAACGGCGCCCTTGCCTCCCTTGAGCAGGGGGAAGAAGGTGTCCAGGATGCGCTGTCCGGTCAGTAGCGGGGCGACCGCGTTGTCACGCCGGGTGAAAGGGCGGGCGGTACGCACCGGCCAGCGGTGGAACAGGTTCAGTTCGCGCATATCGCCCTGTGGTCCGCGCACATGGGCGATCACGCTTTCAATCGTATAGTCGCCGGCGGGGGCGAGCTCGAGCAGTTCCCCTTCCACCCCCGGTGGTACCAGGATGCGGTGTTCGATGGTCTCGGTTTCGGGAACGGTTCCCAGCTGCATGCCGCCTGCGATGTGGTCTCCCGCGGCCAGCGAAGCCTCCGGTTGGAAAGACCAGGTGCGCTCGCGTGCCAGTCCGGGCGGGTTGTCGCCCCGTGGCAGTTTGTCTCCATGGCGTGAGAAGAGGGTCTGCAGTGGTCTTTGTATGCCGTCGAATATTCCACCGAGCAGGCCGGGGCCGAGTTCCACCGACAGGGGATGGCCGAGCGCCTCGACCCTGTCCCCGGGGCACAGCGATTCGGTGGACTCGTAGGCCTGGATGATGGCCTCACTGTGCTCGCGGGCAATGACCTCGCCCACGATGCCGAGCGTCCCGAGATGCACCTGTTCACCGGTGGCGATCCCGGGCAGTTCGGCCGTGACGATGGGACCGTTCACGCCGGTGATCCTACCCTGCATGGATATCCTCCCCCTTGTTTGCCAACGATCCGAAGAGGATCTCGTCGATGCCCTGGGCGATTTCCGGTGTCAGGCGTTCGAGGCGTGCCTCGAAGGTGTTGTCCAGACGCACATCCCCGTTCACGTTGTGCAACAGAAGTCCGCCACTGCTGTTGCAGCGCTCCCCGCTCAGCTCGATGTCGGAACTGCCTCCGGACTCTCCCAGCAGGCGGGCCCAGTCCGTTTCGAACATCGCGTGATCACGGTCATTGAGCCTGGCCCGCAGTTTCTCGTCCGGCAGTGCGGCGAGTCCTTCCCGCAACAGCTCGTGCAGCAGTTTGCGGTACTTTTCCGGATCGCTGTGCAGGCTGTTCAGCGAGGCCTTGAGGTCGGCGAGCACCGCCTGGATCAGGGTCCAGCGGAGCTTCTCCAGCTTTGCCCGCACTTCCTGCTCGGCGCGCTGCACCAGGCGTCGGTAGTGCTGCTCGGCGCGTTGGGTCGCCTTTTTCTCGGCGCGTTCGCGCTGCTGGGCGAGTCGCTCCCCGGCATTGCGCAACAGGCGTTCGCGCTCATGTTCCGCCAGTTTTCGTTCTTCTTCCGCGAGGCGCCGGGCACGTTCCAGCAAGGCATCGGCCAGCGCCTGGGTGTCTTTTTCATCACTCATTTCTGAGGCTCCAGGGCCTGTTCACCGAGTACATCGACCACCAGGTCCTCCACTGCCGGGTGATAGTTTGCCGGCGCATGCAGCGGCGGCATCTCCGTGATGACGATGCGTCCGCCCTCGTTGCGCAGGCGGGTGAACCATTCGCCGCCCTGGCGTGCCAGTTCGTGTTCGACCAGCACCAGGGCGGTGGCATTGCTGCGGTGTAGCGAGGCAAGAATCTGTTCGAGTTGTGCCGGCGTGGCGTCCGGGTAGGCCTCGAAACCGATCAGTGCGAAGCCCTGCACCAGGGCGGCATCACCGAGGGCGAGCATGCGGGTTGCTGTCCCTTCGTTCGCCACGGTCAGATCTTGCCCAGCAGAAGGATTGTGACCACCAGGCCATAGATGGCGATACCCTCGGCCAGGCCGACAAAAATCAACGTGCGGCCGAACATCTCGGGTTTCTCACCGAGCAGGGCCAGTGCGGCCGCACCCACGGTGCCTACCGCGATGCCTGCACCTATGGTGGCCAGACCGGTCGGCAGGCCGATCCCGAGCAGCGTCAGGCCGAAACCGACGCTGATGTCGCCGCTGGCGACACCGGCCGCTGCCTGGCTGGCGGCAATCGCCTCCTGCGAGGTGGTAAAGGCGAAACCAAGCAGACCCACCAGGCCCAGTACCAGGTTTGCCGTAAGGCTGTGGCGCCACCAGCGTTGTGCCCGGCGGGCGTCGCGCATCGGCCGGAAATGAAAGTAGGCGCCGATCACGAACAGTCCCAGGATGCTGGCTGCCAGAAGGTAGATGAACCCGTTCATTGCTTATGTCCTCTTCGCGCTTGTCGAAAGATTGAATTCGGTTTGGTTGTCAGGTGCCGTCTCTGCCCAGGCGCAGTGGCCGGAATTCACGCCCGTCGCCATAGAAGAAACGTGAGAAGCCTTCATAGTATTCCAGCCTCAGGGCCTGGATCATGACGATCGCCCCTTCCAGAACCAGGATGAACAGGTTGCCGAGGATCACGGTGATCCAGTACCCGGTGGTGTCCAGCATCGCGGCGAGGGTGAACACCGCCAGGGCGAGCGCCACGTGGTTGAGACTGAAAGCGGCAAGACGCAGATAGGAGAGGGTTCCCGAGACGAATTTCATCACGCTCTCGAAGGCCTCTATGAGCATGATCAGGATCCGTTCTGCAGGTGCGGCGTTCCGGTTTTCCCACGCGCTGTATCCCATGATCACCGCGAGACTGCCGGCCAGCAGCAGGGCGGGTGCGGTCACCGAATCGCCTCTGACCAGTTGCACGGCCAGGCCGATGAGGGAGAGGTAGAGCGCCAGACCGGCCAGCCCTCCGCCTTTCATCAGGGCCTCCTGCCTGTCCCCCGAGGCAAGATGGTTGCGGATGGACAGCAGGGTGGCGAGCAGGATGAATCCAATCCCGGCGTACAACGCTACCAGCAGCATGTAGACCGGATCGGACAGGGGTGAGAGCCAAAGCGGTGTGATCAGGTGCTCGAAACCGAAGATGCTGCCATAGGCCCAGCCGAATGCCGTTGCGCTGAGGCCGCACAGCACCATGAAGGGTACCGCGGCAGGAAAACGGCGACGCAGCAGGGGCGCTGCGGCAACGATACACAGGCCGTGACCGATATCACCGAACATCATGCCGAACATCGCCATGTAGCTCAGGGCAAAAAGCAGTGTGGGATCGAACTCACCGTAACGCGGTATGCCGTAGTTTCTCACCAGCGCCAGGAATGGCGTCGCCCAGCGCGGATGGGAGAACGCGCTGGGTACCTGGGCGCGTTCCCCGGGAAGCGGCTGGCGTGTGCGCAGCAGGACGCTGTCGCCCAGTTCGGCAGTGATGCCGGCACGCAGGCGCTCGACATCCTTTGCTGGAACCCAGCCGGTGACCAGTGCCAATCCGCCACGGCCCCGCAGAGTTTCGGCCAGGTCGGCAAAGGGTTTCGCCTCGCTGAGTCGACGGGAGATCTGGTCGAGACGCGGTTGCAGACGGTTGCGCGCATCCTGTCGTTGCCTTTCGATCTCGCGGTCCTCTGCGTCGAGCGCCTGCAGGCGCTCATCCAGTTCGCGGCGGAACTGCTCCGGGCGGCCGCGCAGCTCCGGTGGTACCGGTAGTGGCTGCCAGCCGGCCGAATCCAGGGCCGGCCGGATCTGTTGGGAGAGTTCCTCCGGTCCGATAAGCAGGACATTCAGATACTCCTCGGTTCGTTTGAATATGCTCAGGCGGTAGCCGGCCAGGCCGATCGCATCGTTCAGGCGCTTATGGTTCTGTGGGGGCAGTGTGCCCACCCTGAGGTCGAGAAACCGGTGTGTGCTGTGCAGTGTGCTGAGGTCGATATCGAGCGCCGAAAAGGTGTCCAGGCTGGAGGCCAGGTGCTGCAGATGGCGACGTTTCTCCCGGTTGCTGTGGATGCGCTCCTCCCGGGTTGAGCATTCCGCCCACAGTTCAGTCAGCTCGGTGTCGATGGCATCGATTCCGGCCACGTCAGTCGGCACATCGGCGTGGAAGTCGTCATTCCAGGGCAGTTCGAAATGCGCCAGGATCTTCTCCTGCCGTGCCTGCGCGCTATAGAGCCTTTCCTGGCAGGGCTGCGCGGGTGCCTCCGGCAGCCCCTCATTCTCATCGTCCCGTGCGCGGGGTTCGAACACGCCGAGCTCTGCCATGATCAGCGCGGCGGTCGCGGCCTGCTCGCGGATAACCAGCAGGCTGGCGTGGCGCATGGGCAAGGGAAACAACATCAGGCGGCCTCGCGCCCGTCGTCGATGACATGGTCCACGTTGATCAGTCCGGTCGCCAGTTGAATCAGGCGGGGATCCATTTTCAGGCGATGGCCACGCACGATCGCCCTTATTCTCCGCAGGTCGCGCTCCCGCAGGATCATGTATGCCAGCGAGCGGGTGGGGTTGAAGCGGGTCCCGGTGAGAATCCGGCGAGCGGTATCCCAGGTGTGGTATTCCAAGCGGCGTGTCACCTCCGAGGTGGAGAGGGCGCCTTCGAGCATGTCGCCGAAGGGCTGCGGCAGGGATTCGAGTACCTGTGGCAGGCTTTCCAGCCGGGTGAGTGCGAGCAGGGTGTCGTGGGAAAGGCGATGCCCGGACGGGATCAGGAGGTAGTAGGTCTGCGCCGGCGGCAGCTGGTAGCTGAAACGATAGCGCAACAACCACACCAGGTTGACCCGGTCGATCATGCTGCCGACCAGTGAGCGTGCCTCGTTCCCCACGCTGCGGGCGCGGCTGGCCAGCCCACCGAAGTAGTGACTATCGATGGTGGCGTCGATGGTGAACAGCTCATGTTGCTTTTTGAGACCATGGCGGAGTTCGCGCGCGAAGTCGGCGTAGATGCTTTTTTCCAGCAGGCGGATCATTTCGGCCGTGTCGCTGCTGAGCAGCAGCTTCTCGGGGCTGACCTGGCTGAAAGATCCCAGGTCGACCAGCTGATCGCGCAGGGCGTCGTCGCTGTGGCCGCTCATCTTGCCGCGTAACAGGGTCTTGATATTCGCCAGTTCAAAACGCCGGGCCCAGAAGCGCACCAGGTCCCGCTCCTGGCGGTAGAGACCGCGCAGCAGAATCGACAGTTCGCACAGCAGGCGCGGCATCAGGCCGCGATCGATACCGGCTATTCCTTCGCTGTCGAGCCCAATCGCGTCGGCCAGCCAGCCGGGTGCGAACTCGTCGGGTCCCGAGGCTTCGATCAGGCGCTGCACGTCCTCGTCGGTCAACAGGCGTCCCGCCATCAGGGATACCCTGGTATCGAGGTAGGCGTGGTCCATCGCCCGGCCCATGCTCAGCCCCCGGTTCCGGCCTGAAAGAGTCGCAGCGCTTCGGCCAGGGCCTTGGCGTGGCGGTCGGTCGCTGCTGCACGCAGTTGCGCGTCATACTCTTCGTAATGGCGCTGCAGTTCGGCAATGGTCTGCTCCGCCCGGGCCTC
>Ga0180435_10001585_pt1 | contig 23528 bp, 25 predicted proteins | sample SS_ome_3_FD_132467 | JGI IMG/M metagenome (GOLD analysis project Ga0180435, IMG submission 132467) | Hypersaline lake sediment archaeal communities from the Salton Sea, California, USA - SS_3_S_1 metaG | ecosystem: Environmental > Aquatic > Non-marine Saline and Alkaline > Hypersaline >... | reverse complement strand
GCGTCACGGGTTGGCTTGTCTGATCTGGGTAAAAATCGCAGGCGGCTGGAAAACCTCAGGTCTGAGCTTGCCGACCAGGGGATTGTTGTCAGTCGCTGAGCGTAAAATCTGTTTGAGCAAAGTGGCGGTCACAGATACTCAGAAAACGCTGTGCACCCGTTGATAGCGGCTCGTGCTTCTTAAAAAAAATGCCGACGTCTCGTGGAATGTAGGAGACGGGCAAGCCAGGCAGGGCAACCATACCCTCGGTATCTGCTAATACGCGATCAGACAGATAAGTGACTCCTTTGCCGTCTGCGGCTAACGCCAGGCGCAGGTCAAGGTTGCTGATTTCCCAGACGCCAGCAAAGGCATCGCTCAGCCGTGCGGCGCCATCCCGGCGCGTAGCTTCATCAAGGTAGGAGGTGAGCAGAATCGTGTTTGCCAACTCATTGGCAGGGGTATTCATCAGCGCACTGAAGTGGGGATGATTTTTATGCACACACAGTACGCGCTGCTCAGAGAAGTAGATGCGTGTATCAAAATGTTTAGGCATGGCCGACTGTAGCGGACCAAATCCAAGTTCCCATCGGTCTTCGTCCACGCCGTAGATGATCTCTTTGCTGGGTACAACATCCAGCTTCAATCGAGTCAGCGGATTGTTGCTGCAGAATTCCAGCATCAGCCCATGCGCAAAATATCGGTTCACCATGGAATTGGTCGCCAGGCTGAGGGTCGATAACGCGCCGGTTTTGATCAGGCTGATGTCTTCCAGGGCCTGGTGTTCTTCGTGCAACATCATGCGCGTGTAGGTGTACATCCGCCGTCCTGCCTCGGTCAGTTCCGGCTGGCGTCCGCGCACTATTAAAGTGGTGCCCAGTTTATGTTCCAGGTTGGCCATGGTCTGACTGACGGCAGATTGAGACAGATTCAGCCGTTCAGCGGCGCGGCTGAAACCGCCTGTATCAATGATGGCATCAAAAACCCGGACCTCGTGACGTTCAATCTGCATGGGTTTCTACTCTTGCTGTGCCCGCTCAGCATACGCTGCTTTTTGAGCGCAAAGTATAAGAAGAAGTGATGATGTTATCGAATAAGCTAATGATAGGGCAAAACTATAAGTGAAAGTGATGGTTTCAGAAGAAAATGCCCATGGCGCTGCTGTCGGTTCAACCGTACCTTGACCGTTCTTAACAGCTGGGTACAGTCGTATGGAAAAGGTAGCAAAAGGTTTGGCAGGTGTGGTGGTAGACACCACGGCGATTTCCAACGTGCAGGCGCAGGGCGCTTTGAGTTATCGCGGCCATGCCATCGAGACGCTTGTCGACAGCCCGTTCTTTCAGGTCGCCAACCTGGTGGTGACCGGTGAAATGAACGATTCGTTACATCAACTGCTGAAACCGTCGATGAACCTTACGCCTGCAGAAACCGCTTTAGTTCTGCAGACGCCGGCGCAGATGCATCCAATGAAGGTGTTGCAGGGCATTGTTCCGCTGTTATCCCGCAGTGCGGAGCTTGGTTTCGGCGAGGCTGATCAGGGACTGCATGTAGCCGCAAAACTGCCTGCTGTGGTAGCCACCCATCTGCGTCGCCAGGCCGTTGAGGTGGATCCTGATCTGGGTTACGCGGAGGCGTTTCTGCACGCGATTGGACATTCGGCCAGCGCTGAACATGTGCAGGCGTTTAACACCGCGCAGATATTACAGCTCGATCATGGTTTTAATGCAGGTACCTTTGCGGCGCGGGTTGTGGCCTCAACACTGGCTTCTGTGGAGTCGAGTATTGCTGCCGGGATAGGTGCCCTGTCCGGGCCATTACACGGCGGTGCAGACCAGGCGGTTTTAGAGATAGCGGACTCGCTGGCGTCTGTTGCTGAAGCACGTGATTATGTGGCGAAAGCACTGGCTGCAGGTGAAAAAATTCCCGGTATGGGGCATCGCGAGTACCGTGCGGTGGACCCGCGTGCGCTGTGCCTGCAAGCCTGGGTCGAGAAGCTTGCGATCGGTAGTGAACATGAGCCGGTGTATCACCTGCTTCGCGAGATCGACACACAGTTTGCTGCAGCCATGGCTGACCGTGGTAAAGCCCTGCATGCTAATGTGGAATTCTACAAAGGGCTGTTGCTGCGTGTACTAGGTCTGCCCAATCATTTCTTTACCGCAGCGTTTGCCATGGCCCGTTCATTTGGTTACGTTGCCCATTTCATGGAAAGTCGCCAGGACAATCGGATATTTCGTCCGCAAGCTGAGTATGTGGGGCGTTAATAGCGCACTCCAGATGCCTCCTTGGGCCTGATTTCCTATATATTGGGAGCTTTTATCGGTTTAGGACATCAGGCAACTTGATCACGGCGGATAATCAACAGTGGCTGCGCGATAATGCCCTAAAGGTGCTGGATTCCGTTGTCGATGCCATCATCACAATCAATGCGGATGGCATCATTCAGTCGGTTAATCATTCGACGCAAAACTTGTTTGGTTACGCCAGCGCTGAACTGGTGGGCCGGCCGGTGACACAACTGATGCCTGAGCCACACAGAACCCGGCATCAGGACTATATCGAACATTTCCTGACGACACGCAAAGCACAGATAATCGGCATTGGCCGTGAACTTTCAGCGGTTACCCGGGATGGTCGTATCTTTCCCATCTATCTTGCGGTAAACGAAATCAAGACTGATCAGGGTTCCTATTTTGCCGGCATTATCCGTGATTTAACTGAGCAGAAGGCCAACCAGCAGGCGTTGTTAGAGCAGCGTGAACGTTTAGCCCGAGTAGGACGTTTGAGTACCATGGGTGAAATGACAGCCAGTATTGCCCATGAAATTAATCAACCGCTTACGGCCATCGCTGCCTATGCACAAGCGTGTATGAAACTGTTAGAGAAAGACGATACGGACCTGTCGAGAGTTGCAGATGGTCTGCGTAAACTGAACACGCAGTCGTTACGGGCTGGAGCGGTTATTGAGCGAATACAGCGATTTGTGCGTCATGAAGGCAGTGAGAAAGAACTGATAGATATGAATGAGTTGATGCGTGATCTGCTGCATCTCGCTGCTGCTGATGCCCGGCTGCACAGTGTTGAACTCAACTTTGAGCTGCAACCAGATCTGCCGGCGTTATACTGCGACCCGGTGCAGATTCAACAGGTTGCGTTAAATCTCATACGCAATGCGATAGATGCAATGCTTGAAGTAGAGTGCGTCCATGGGCGCGATATTGTGGTTTCAACACGTATGGTGGGTACTCAGGCCGAAGTTGCAGTGAAAGATCTTGGTACCGGAGTCAGCGAGGAGAATAAACCGATGCTGTTCAGCCCGTTCCACACCACCAAGGCTGAAGGTATGGGGATGGGTTTATCGATTTGTCGCTCGATCATGCTTGAGCATGGCGGCGACTTGAATTTCACGAATAACGAAGAAGGTCACGGGGCTACGTTTTATTTCCGTTTGCCTGCCGGAGAAGATGATGAGTGACACCGAAAAAGTATTTATTGTTGATGACGACGAGGCCGTGCGCGATGCCATCGGCATGTTGCTTGAAACCGTGGACATCCCTTACATCGCCTATCCTGATGCGTTGAGTTTTCTTGAGCAGGCTGATCTGAAAAACGTGAATTGCCTGGTTCTGGATATACGCATGCCCGGCATGAGCGGTCTGGAGTTACAGGAAAAGCTCGCGGCCATGAAGATTGAGTTGCCGATAGTATTTATTACCGGCCACGGTGATATACCCATGGCAGTGGAAGCCATGCGCCGCGGCGCTGTGGACTTTTTACGTAAACCGTTTCGTGATCAGGAATTGCTTGATCGCATTCAGGAAGCGTTGTCTCGGGACGCGCAACATCGTGATCAGGCAGCAGATTCTGATCATTTAAAGTCGCGCATTGCCGATCTGACGCCGCGCGAACTGGAGGTTTTCCAGCGTGTCGCCAAGGGTCAGGCCAACAAAGTCATCGCTATTGAGCTGGGTATCAGTGAGCGCACTGTGGAGATTCATCGCAGCAATGTGATGCAGAAAACAGCTTCTCGTTCGCTGGCCGATCTGGTTCGATTGCTGATTAAGCTGGAAGAACTGGCGCCAGCGGGCTAACAATTGTTTTGGGGAGTTTAGATGGCTGTTATTGCGGTATTGGGATTAGGGAATTTTGGCACTGCGTTGGCCCGTAACTGGCTGTTGGCCAACAACGAAGTGCGTGGTTGGACTGTCGAGCAGGAAGTCTTTGACAGCATCAATGACAATGAAATTAATGAAAAGTACCTGGCGGATGTGCCGCTGACGGGGCTGTCTGTTTCGATGGATATAGCCACGTCGATGCAGGGTGCTGAAATAGTAGTGCTCGCATTACCCAGCCATGTTGTTTTGAAGGTGGTTGATGACGTGCTGCCACATTTACGCCCCGGACCAATACTGTTGGATCTGGCCAAGGGGCTTGCGCCAGGCGACCAGCTTATCTCTGATGTGATCGAAGAAAAGCTCAAGGAGCGTAGTCTTGAGAATCAACTCTGCGTAATGATGGGCCCAACCATAGCGCCAGAGTTGGCTCGCGGTGTTTATACCACAGCGCTGGTGGCCTGTAACGATGTTGCTTTAGCAACGTCCATGGCTAAAACGTTGAGTACTCAGACCTTGAGCCTGGCTGCTGCAGATGATCCGTTAGGTGCTGAATACTGGGGCGCGTTTAAAAATGTCATAGCGCTGGCTTGCGGCGTTGTTGACGGGTTAAAAGAGGACGGACGTGGTGGCGATAACCTCAAGGCTGCGGTATTTACTGCCGGTTATCGAGAAGCTTCCCTGTTGTTGCCGGAAATGGGTGCATCACCCGCTACTGCTTTGAGCGCAGCGGGCATCGGCGATCTGTTTGTTACCGCAACTTCTCCGTTTGGCAGAAATCGGGAGATGGGTGAGCGCTTGGGGCGTGGTCAGAGTCTGGCAGAGGCGGAAGCCGATATGGTGATGGTCAGCGAAGGTGTTCGTGCTGCACGCATGTTTAAAGCGCTGTTTGCAACGGCAGGCCTCTCAGCCCCGTTCGTAGATACGGTGTGTGCGCTCCTGGATAATGATGTAGATATCGATGGCTTTCTTGAACGCGTAATGGCGCCCGCCTAACCTGTGTGTTCAGTTTTTCTGTTCCGACGCTTTGAGCAGGCTGCTCAATGTCGTTTTCTGCATGCCGTCAGTACCAAAGTTGGCAGGGTCCAGCCATTGTAGATAGGCGCGCTTCAGTTGAGGCCACTGTTTGTCGAGCGTGGCAAACCAGGCAGTGTCTCGATTTCTGCCTTTGTAAACCATCGCTTGAGCGAAGGTGCCTTCAAAACTGAAGCCCAGCCTGGTTGCAGCATTACGTGACGGTTCATTCAACGCGTCACATTTCCACTCATAGCGCCGGTAACCGAGGTCGTCAAAAACCCGAGACATCATCAGATACATGGCTTCCGTTGCCATTACGGTCTGCTGGAGGGCAGGTGCAAAGGTGATACTGCCAACTTCGATGACGCCAACGGCTGGCTTTATCCGCAGAAACGCGCATAAGCCCAGTGCCTGGTCTGTTGCCTTGTCAACAATCGCATGGAACAGCGGGTCCTCAGAGTTACCAGCCTCTTCCAGCCACATCATGAACTGCGCTTCTGTTCTGAAGGGGCCAGATGCCATGTAAGTCCACAACCTGCCTTCGCTGTCTTCGCTGAAAGCCTCGAACAGGCCTGCACCATGCAGTACCGGTTGCAGCGGCTCTACGCGACAGTAGCGACCCAGCATGGCTGTCCTGGGTGGCGGCAGCGCACCCTGCCAATCCGGCAGGGCGGAGCCGATCGGTTGACCAAATTCGTTTGTCTGCGATGTCATGGTGAGATCAGTGGGCAGAGGTTCGGCACTCAGTCCTGCAGGTCGGCGGCGTTCGGCGAAAGCTCGCCATACTGACCACCCGTTGGAAAATCCATTTTGAAAGCCTGGTGGCAACCTTCGCAGGTTTCAACAATTCGATCGCCTGCAGTGCTGATGGCTTCAATGTTTCTGGCTTTAATGGCGGTCAGCGCCTCTGAGCTGGCATCGCTTAACTGATTGGCCCACTCCCGCCAGGGTGGCTTGGCGGTCCATTTGTGGTCTAACCCGCCTGTGCCAGGGTAGGCGATCAGAGTGCCGCCAAGCTGGAGCTGGGTGGCACGGTGCTCAAGCATGCGCCATTCGGCCTCTGTTTCCGGGGATTTCCACGCCGCAACCCAGATTGGATCTGCGGCATCATTGATCAGAGCAACCATGACTTCATTAATGCTGACCGGCAATTCATAAGATTCAGCCGCCCTGACTGTTGCTGAAAAAGTGCTCAAGGCAAGCGTGAGAATACAGAGGCAGAGGTACAAACGCATGATGAAATCCTGGTGTTTGAGTATTACCAGCCTTGTGGATTTAAAGGCTTCAGGCAATACGTGGATTTACCGAGACTGACGGGCCACCTGATTCAGTTGGCGGGCCGTTGGCGCCGGATGCCAGCCGTGAGCACAAATCGCATAGCCTGTTCAACGGGTATGTCGAGAATCTCTACTTCAGTTTTCGGTACCAGCAACGTATAGCCGCCAACCTGATAGCTCATGGGCAGGTAAACGGCGATACGATCCTGGCCAACGCCAGCAAATGCTTCCAGGCTTTCGTCGGTAATAAAACCTACCAGCTGCGCACCGTTGCCCAGGTCTACACAGGCAACTTTTGATGCATTTTCTGACACATTAGATGAGAAAAAACCGAAAAAATCGTTAACAGACTGGTATACAGTTTTAACCAGGGGGACTCGCTCAAGCCAGGCTTCGAACCATTCCCACAGTTTTTTGAAGACAAACATCTGCATCAGCAGGCCGGTTGCAAAAATCAGCAGCAGAGCAAACGCAATACCCAGGCCTGGGAAGTAAAAATCATCCGGCAGAATGTAGACAAACAGTTTACGCAGCAGCCCCTCAGTTGCTGTGATCACCCAGACCGTCAGCCAGAGAGTCAGGGCAATGGGTAACACGCCGGTTAATCCGCGGAAGAAGGTGCCAGCTATGCTTTTCATCATGGTTCGTTCTCCTTAGTCTGATTTATATCACAGTCTGTCGCTGCAACTCCCGGCGGGTCGGAACTTTCTACTGTAAAGATTCGCTGTCCGCTGGCATCCCGGTTAGTATCTGCCGGGACATATGGATCGAAGCCGGCCTGTTGACCACGAAAACCGCCTACCACCATGGAGACCTGCGCAATGCGCTGCTTGATGCAGCTGACAAAGTCCTGCAAACACAGGGCCTGCAGGGTTTCACTTTACGCGCGTGCGCACGCGCAGCAGGGGTCTCGCATACGGCCCCCAAACATCATTTTGGCGATGTGCGGGGTTTGCTGCGAGCGCTGGCAGAACGTGGATTTCAACGTCTCGTGGAACGCTTACGTATGGAATTGTCGCTGGCCGGAGAACAGCTCGAAGCGCAGATGTTCGCCACAGCAAAAGCTTATGTTGAATTTGCGCAGACCTATCCGGAACATTTTCGCATTATGTTTCGTTCTGACCTGATCGGTTTTGATATGTACGCGCCGCCCGATGCGGTATTGCAGACGTTTACGGAACTGACAAACGTGATTCTTCGTCAGCGCGGTGATGCACCTATTGCTGTGCAGGACGTCATTGCTGATAAACCACCCGCGCTGGTCAACGATATTATTTTAGGCTGGTGCCACGTCCACGGTTATGCGCACCTTGCGCTGGAAGGCCAGCTCACGATGGTTGCAGAAGATGGCCAGCTGGCGCATCTGGAACAGTCTGCCCGGCGCCTTTCGCGGTTGATACAGGGGTTGTAACCCAACCGGGGTCTGACCTTGCGTCGGGTGGGGATGAGACGCTTATGCGTCGAGCTTTTCAGTCACCGCAACAGTACGCTGGACGAGGTCTTCCAGATCCAGCTGTGCCAGGCCTGCCAAAGAAACGCCGACTTTCCCCTGCCAGGGTTGATGCCAGTGTTCCGGTACGGTTTTTCCCTGTAACGCCCATAAGGCGCCAACAGTTGCGCCGTTGCAGTCAGTATCGAGACCCGCCGCAACCACGTCACCAATGGCGGCGTCAAAATCATCTGGATAGCGCAGCAGCGCCCAGATCACGAGGCCCAGATTGTTGACCGTGTGCACAACACTCATGTCTGGAAAACTCTCACGAATCTGATCAGCGCCGTCAGGGTTGTCTGTCAGGGACCGCGCCAGTTGCATCACGCTATGGCAGGCACTGTTTTCAGGGATGAACTGTAGAGCGGTGTTTACAGCCTCCGGCAAGCTGCTGCCGGCGCCCAGCATTGCACCCATGACAGCAACCACCACGGCGCCATAGATCCCGTCACCACGATGAGACAGCTGCGCATCTGTGGTAGCCAGGTGTGCGGCTCGTTCAGGATTACCCGGGCATACCCAGCCGTATACATCTGCGCGTATCTGCGCGCCGATCCAGTCGCTGTATGGGTTATCTGCGCACTGTAAAAGATCGAAGCCGGGTTCCGCGCCTTCCGCAAACCACTCGTTACCTTCGCTGAGCAGGGTTTTGTAGGCGGCTCGCTCTGCTGTGAATGTACTGCCCGCAGGCAGGTATTTCAGCCAGCTCCTGGCCACATCGTCGGTAGTCATCTGTTGCCCGTGTGCTTCAAGCAACATAAGAGCCAATACTGAATAGTTGATGTCATCATCAGCGGTGCTGACCTGGATCTGATCTTTGCAGCACGGTGCAAACACTAATCTGGAGGCGTATTGTGCATCAAAAGGAATGTAGGAGCGCAAAGGTAAAGCATCTACCTGCTGCAGATACCTGGTTAACGCGCCATGTCCTTCGCGCATGGAAAACAGCTCAACCGCCTTGCCTAACATGCAGCCTGAGACGCGACCCAGCCAGGCGTTGCGTATCCGGGTTTCAAAGTGTTCTGGTAACGACATCAGGTGATCCTCCGCAGCCTATCGTGACTGAATTATTCATATCTGGAAAGTGACACTCAACGGGCTGTTGCAGCGGCAGGTAACTATCTGATTGATATATTTTTCTTTTACCCCTGGCTGCTGCATGAGTACACTCAGACTGGATAAGGGGGTGACTGTGGCGGATACAGCGGAACGAATACCCGTAATACTTGATACGGATATCGGGTTGGACGTAGATGATGTGTGGGCGCTCGCCTTTCTGTTGAATTGCCCTGAGCTTGACATCAAGCTGATCACTACAGCGACCGGTGATACAGGCTACCGAGCAAAAATAGTGGCCAAACTGCTGCAGATTGCCGGGCGTGAAGATATCCCCATTGGCGTTGGCATTCCTCTTGATGATTCCCCTAAAACCCATGCCGCATGGCTAGGCGATTTTTCCCTGTCAGATTACGCGGGAGACGTCTTACGCGATGGCGTTGGCGCAATCTGTGAAACGGTTATAGCCACCCCTGAAATTGTATCTCTGGTCTGTATCGGCCCTCTCCCTAATATCGCGGCAGCCCTTGCTCGTGAACCGGATCTGACCACAAGTGCACGCTTTGTTGGTATGCATGGTTCACTCCGTCGTGGCTATATGGGTGCTGATAAACCCATGCGAGAGTATAATGCGAAACAACACGCGCTGGCCTGTCAGGCGGTGTTCAAAGCGAAGTGGGAGAAAACGATCACGCCGCTGGATACCTGTGGCACCGTGATGTTGCAGGGAGAGCGCTTTGCACGCATCAAAGACAGTGATAAACCGCTGACCAAGGCGGTAATGGAGAATCACGCAGGCTGGTTTGAAGCAGTGCGGGACTGGCCGATGTTGAAAGATCTGGATGCCGGGGTGCAGTCATCGGTACTTTATGACTGCGTCGCGGTTTATCTTGCTTTCAGTCATGCGCACCTGCAGATGGAGACCTTGCCCATCATTGTCACCAACGATGGCAGAACTCTGATTGATGAAGCAGGCGAGGCAACTCAATGTGCCACTGACTGGCTTGATAAGGCGGCTTTTCTTGACCTGTTAACCGAACGTCTTTTGTAGCTCTATTCTGTTTTGGCCGCTCTGCGAATTTTTTCTTATCTGCCCAACCCGCGCGTTTTCAAAGCGATGATTGCCGCAGAATTATGTGATGTGCCATTGGAAATAGTCGGGGACAAACCCGCCAGTCTCGCTGGTTGGCTCTGGGATTACGATGCGCGTGAACTGTCTGTGGATGAACGAACAGCCGATAGTCCCTACGCACGTTCCAGCCGGCGGGGATTTACTGGAACGTTGTATAAAACGGATGCGTTCCTTGCCGGTCAGCCGTTCGGCACAGTGCCGTGTGCTTTCAGTCCAGGTGGGGCGGTGGGGATTTTTGAATCCAACAGTATTTTGCGTGCGGTGGTGCGCCAGTCTGTACAGCAGCACAATCTGTACGGTACTGATGGCTACAGTGCCTCTCGGGTCGACAGTTTTCTCGATGCCAGTCTGGTATTCTCCCGCGAGGCGCAGGTGTATCTGCTGGGTATGTCGGAGATGCAGCAGCAAACGTATGCGCGCATGAACTCAGCTTATGAGTTTTATCTGCAAGGGGTTGAGAACGCCCTGCAGCACACTTCATACCTGGTGAATGACAATCTTTCGATTGCAGATATCGCTTTTGTCTGCGATCTCGCGCAGTTTCTGCGTGAAGGGCATTACAAAGAGGAACTCGACAGCGCGGGCTTTGATCTGATCAGCGCGCAGGCTCTGCAGCAATACCCTACCGCGCTTGCGCATATGCTGCGCTTGAGCGAAACGCCTGCGTTTCGCAAACACATGGGCACATACCTCGACTGGTACAGACACCAGCATAATTTGCGATGAACACTTTTTCAGATATTTAAACAACTCAGGAGGTTATAAGTGGCCGATAACAGTGCACAGATCGAATACTGGAATGGACAGGCAGGTGACACCTGGACGCGTGGGCAGGAGCGACTGGACAGCATGCTGCAGCCTTTGTCCGACATCGCTGTGTCTGCGGCGGCAGCCAAAACCCATGATCGGGTTATTGACGTAGGGTGTGGCTGTGGTGCGACGAGTCTTGCGCTTGCGGCCACCGGGGCGCAGGTTTGGGGTGTAGACATCAGCGCGCCGATGTTGGCCCGCGCTCGCGAGCGTGCGCAGGGTATCGACAATGTTGTTTTCAGTGAAGCTGATGCGGCGGTTGTTGAACTTACCCCGGATCATCAGCTGATTTTTTCCCGCTTTGGCGTGATGTTTTTTGCTGATCCTTTAGCAGCTTTCAAAAATCTGCGCAGCGGTTTAACTGCGGATGGGCGCATGGTGTTCATGTGCTGGCAGGCTGCGCAGGTCAATCCCTGGATCACCATTGCGGGACGTGCGATACAGCCTTTCCTGACGCCCGCGGAGCCGGTTGATCCGAAAGCACCCGGTCCTTTTGCCTTTGCGGATAAAGATTATCTGCGTGGGTTGCTGGTTGACGCCGGGTTTGCACACGTTGAGATAGAGCCTGTGTCCGCCAGCCTGCATGTGGGTGATGATCTGGATGCCGCCATGCACTCACAGGGTGAGGTTGGGCCTGTTGCACGCGCGCTGGCCGAATTGTCTGGAGACACAAAAGCGGCGGCGCTGCAGGCGGTGCGGGAGGCTTTTTCACCGCTCATGACCGAATCTGGATTGGATCTTGAAGGCGCAACCTGGCTGGTTAGCGCGCGCAGCCGATAAAAGGAAAAGATATGGATATGAATCAGCAGGTTCTGATTGCTGAATTACCCCAGGGTAAGTTGCAGGCGAGCCACTATCAGCTTGCGCAGGCGCCGGTGCCCGAAACAGGTGAAGGCCAGGTTCTCGTGCGCACCACGGCCTTTGCGATCACTGCCGGTACCCGCGCAGGCTTACAAGGTAGTGCCAGTTATGCTGGCGCGCCTACCACCGGCATTGTCATGAATGCCACTGGGGTTGGAGAGGTGGTCGATAGCCGTGCGGCGGATATCGCTGTGGGCACAATGGTCAGCGCGCCCACAGGTTGGCAGGCGTATTCAGTGCATAATGCCAACGCTGTTGAAATCATACCCGCAGCACATGATCCCATTGCCTATTTGGGGCCGTTAGGCATCAATGGCTTAACAGGCTATTTTGGATTACTGGAAGTTGGTCAACCTAAGGCGGGTGAAACAGTACTTGTCTCCGCCGCCGCCGGATCCGTTGGGCACCTTGTTGGGCAGATCGCCAAAATCAAACAGACGACAGTGGTGGGGGTGTGTGGCAGCGCAGAAAAAGGTGCTGTCCTGGTTGATCAACTCGGCTTTGACGCTTCGGTAAACTACAAAGAACAGAATTTCCGTGATGCTTTGAAGGCGGCGACCCCGGAAGGTGTTGATGTCTATTTTGACAACACGGGTGGCATGATCCTTGGCTCGGCGCTGTTTCGCATGAACACCTTTGGTCGTATTGCCTGCTGCGGTGTGGTATCGCAGTACGATACAGATAAGCCTGAACCAGGGCCGCGCGGCATCCCTGGTCTGCTGGTGAATAAACGTATCAACATGCGTGGGTTCCTGGTCTTCGATTTTGCAGAACACTATGCCGCAGCTCGAGAGGAGCTGCATGGTTGGCTGACAGATGGGTCTCTGAAAAGCCTGACCGATGAGGTCTCGGGCCTTGCCGCGGCACCGGAAGCGTTTGTTGATTTGTTAAGTGGTGGCAATATCGGTACGCGTATTGTGCGTTTGGCTTAGTCCGCCATCAGCCTGTATCGCGATCTGAAAGTTAGCTGACCATGGCAACTGGCCTGCACAGTATTGATGTTGTGGTGATAATTGTGGTGATGCTGCTGGTCACCTATATGGGACATCGATTGAGCGGCTCTATTGCGTCCCGGCGGGCGTTCTTTCAAGCGGATGGTTCGCTGCCCTGGTGGGCCGTATCGGCCAGTATTCTGGCGACGCTGGTGAGTGCGGTTACCTTTATTTCCGTTCCAGCGGCGGTGTTTGCGCCTGGTGGCGACCTGACTTATTTCCAGGTCATTGTGGGTCTGGCGCTGGGAAAAATAGCGGTAGGTATGTTGCTCGCCAAACCATTTTATGAAGCCAGACAAGCCAGCAGCAGCTATGAATATATTGGCCAGCAGATTGATCCTGTTACCGGTGAGCTGTCGATGTGCCTGGGATTGCTGCTGACCATCATCAATTCCGGGGTCAAGCTTCTGACCGCCAGTCTGGTGCTTGATGTGATCACCGGCTGGGGATTACCGGCATGCGCTGGCTTTGTTGTTATCGTGAGTATTGTCTGGAGCGCATTAGCAGGTATCAAGACAGTCATCTGGACAGATTTTCTCCTGTTTGTGCTGTTCAGCCTTGGAGCCGTGTTTGCGCTGATTTTTGTAGCGTTCAACATTGAAATGTCACTGTCCGAAGCCTGGCTGAGTCTTGATGCGCAGGCCAAGCTGGTATTGTTTGATTTCTCAACCGATCCCGAGCGCCGCTATACGATCTGGGCAGGTGTGATTGGTGGTATTGCGCTGAATATTGCTCAAGGCAGCACCCAGGGTACCTGGCAGCGGGTGCGTGCCTGCCGCAGCGTAGGTGAGGCACAGAAGGCTTATAACTTTGCGGCGTTATTTTACGTCATGCACCTGGTTATTCTGGCGCTTGGCCTGGCTCTGGTGATTTTCTACGCAGAGCAGGGCTTGCCTGAGGAACTGGCACAGCAGCTGGTTAATTCACCCGACCGGATTTTCCCCTACTTCATATTGTCAGAAATTCCTGTTGGATTGTCGGGGCTGTTCATTGCGGCGATATTTGCGGCTGCCATATCGACCCTTGATTCTGCGCTGGCCGAAACGTCTGATCTCAGCATTACGCACTTTTACGCCAGATATTTTCGAACAGGCGCAAGCGAAACGCACTATGTGGCAGTCTCCCGCGTATTGATGCTGTTCTGGGGTGTTGTCTTTCTGGCAGTGTCGCTGTTCTTTGCGCGCTACTCTGGTGAGGGCTTGCTGGATCTGACTTTCAAGTTACCGAATTATGTTTACGGCACTATCTTTGGTGTCATTGTACTGGCCAGATTCGGGATCGGTCGCCTCAGCACGGTTATCACCGGCGGGTTGGTAGCTACTTTAACGGTGGTCTGGATGAGCCAGCACGGCATTGCGTTCTTTTACTGGTGTCCGGTCGCGGGCACTATAATGGTCTTGTTAGTCTGGCTGCTGGATAAGCGGTGGCCTAAGCCGGTACCCGCCAGCCTTTAGTGCTGTTGCCGATGTCCACCGTTGCGCTGGGCGATTTGAGCACGCTGTCGTGATGCTGGTTTGTCGCGATGCTGGTTCTGTCTGATCTTTGCACTGTGCCTGGCTGCCGTCTGCCGTTTAGGGCTGGCCTGAGCGGCTTGTCGTTGCGGGCGCTGCTGTTGTGCTCTGTTGGCACGCTGCGGACGCTCCGCGCGTTGCGGCCTTTGTAGCTGTTGTGCACGTTGTGGTTGCCGACGTTCAACGCGTTGTTGTGTCTGCCGTTGTGGGCGCTGCTGACGCTGAGGTCGAACCGCTTCGGTATTGCTGTCATTGCGACTGCGTAACACTCGATTGTTGTGATTCACCCTGTTTACCGCGGCCTCGCGACGTTCACGAACCTCACGCTGTTGGCGTTTACGTAAAGACTCATTCTGCGTATTCGGGCGGAACTGCCGGTCAATGCGGCTGCCCCGTTGTTCGCGATGAACATCGGAGCGGTTTGAGCCACGATGCACACTATTCTGTTCGCGCCTCTGGTCGCGGTGGATGCTGGAGTTGCGGGCAATTCGCTGTTCCCGGTTTGCCCGCTGCGTTACACGCGGGTTGTGCTGGAGGTGACGTTCACGACGATGTTCACGTTCTGGACGTTGGTCGCGGTAGTGTGGTCTGGCACCCGCGTATTTTTTCCTTGGCTGCCATTTCCCGTGATGGTTGCGGTCTTCATTATAATGCCGGCGCTGGTGCGCCCGTGGCGTGTGATAGCGAAACGTCCGGCGAAAATGATTGCCGTGATAAGTACGACCATAGTAGGGATGATAGCGATGGCTGTGGTAGTGGTGATTCAGATGAAAACTGCTCCAGGACAAAGCAAATACTGAACTCACACCCCAGAAAGTCGGGTAACTGTAAAACCGATGGCTGTAGCTGTACGGGTAGTAATACACCGGATAAGCAGTAGGGTAGTAGTGGTAGACCCGTTCGGTCTGATAAATAGTGACTTCTTCAGGTTCGTAGTAGGGCACATGGATCACTTCTGGGTCTGCAGGTTTAATCGTGACCCTATCTTCCTCCACCGCAACAACCTGGCGGTCATCGCTGTCCAGATTCCCCGCGGCATAAGCTTCATCGCGGAACGTCTGCACGGCGGTGAGCACATCTTCCTGTTGGTCCAGGACGGCCTGCCCAAGCTGCCAGGTCCAGTCAATATCATCATTCAGAAATGTCAGTGCTTCGGGATAGTTGAGCAGCGCAACAACAGATTCGTCCCAATCCTCTGCGGGTTCGAGATCAGCATTGGTGGCGGCATCTTCGCGGTAACGTGCGGCGGCGACGATCTGCAGCGGATAGGTAGAAGCGGGTAGAACGATGGCTAACAGATCGTCCGGATACAAGGCCACGGGCCCGACTAACTCGTTGAGCTCCGCCGGGGTAAGTAACTCCGCGGGTTCGACGCTGACGGCGTTACCTTCAGAAGCGGCTTGCGCCGTCACTGCTGGCTGCACAATGCAGGCCATGAGTAACCCAGCGATATAGATTCTGGACGTGTTCACCTTAAACCTCGATGCCTTAACTGCAGGCACTGTTCGACGAGCGTTCAGAATAGATGAAGCTACCTGAATTTAACCTTAACGTCGAAAGGCTGACTAAAGTCGAGTCGGTTTAAACCCGCGTTTTTCCAGTTTTGCGCGGAGTTTTTCCTGAATACCTAACGCCCACGCCTGTCCTGCAGCCATTGAATCCTGGACGATAGCAGGTTGTTTCTCGATGAAACGACGGCCAATGTCGGACTCATAGAATGCCAGCAAACCCTCAATTTCAGCGGCGGAGAAGTGTTTGTCGTAGATGTGCACCATTGCCGGTTCGAATTCGCTGAAATCGATTTCTTCCCGAATGTCTGCCCAGACCTCTGCGGGAATGTTGGGTTGCGCCTGTGCCTGAATGGCCAGCAGTTGATCAACCATCTGCGAGCCCATGGCGATTGCTCCGGTTACTTCGAGCAGACGGTGAATGGCAGCGGTCTTATCAGATTGCTCGCCTGAGGTGTTAACGGGCAGGAGTGCAAGAAGGGCCAACAGCGGTAGTCGCCTGCACAGCACGATAAGCTTCATAAAGGTTACCCTTTGGCCAGTTAATGGCTAGATCATCCCATAGAATGTCGTAAAAAGTCTCGGTTCGAAGGTGTCTACTTTCGGCAAGGCTTTGGTTTAATCAGGCTTTCAATTTGCCTTCTTCTGTATTATAACAAGCGTTATATAAAAGATTGCGGGTTAACACAGCATGAAACTGGACGTTTTTTCCGAGATTCAGAAAAAAGATTGTGACGATAATGGTGGGTTTCCGCAGCTGTTGAAAGAATCTGTGGAACAGGCACAAGTGGCTGAGAAAGCAGGATTTAACTGCTGGTGGCAAGTTGAACATCATTGTACCCCTGATTTCAGTTACAGCTCCTGTCCCGAAATGATACTGCAAGCGATAGCGATGCAAACGAATCGTTTAAGAGTTGGGCATGCAGGTATCTTAGCGCCTTTTGGAATCAACCATCCTCTGCGAGCTGCGGAGAGAGTGGCTATGCTTGATCAGATCAGTGGCGGCCGCGTTGAGGCAGGCTTGGCAAAATCCGGTGGCAAGGAGTGGGAGACTTTCAGCATTTCGGAAGAACAGGCTAATGCAGATCTGGTTGAAGCCACCAGCCTCTTTCCCGCAGCGTGGACACAAGCGGAATTCAGTTGGAATTCCGACAGGATCTGCATTCCAGTACGTAGTGTGCAACCGAAACCAGTGCAGCTACCTCATCCGCCGTTGTGGCATACATGTTCCAGTCCAGGCTCTTTTCAACGCGCGGGTGAACTTGGTGTAGGTGTATTGGGCACTACGCTGTTTGCGCCCATCAGCGCAGTCTCACAGATGCTGCAAAGTTATAGAGACGCATCGAATGATCGCGCAGAAACTGGTCACGTAGTGAACAATCAGGCGGGTATATTCACGTTTGTGCACGCCCGTAAGTCTACAAAAAAAGCCGTTAACTCTGGCGCGCCTAAAGCAGCGCTGTGGTATGTGAGTTCGGCTCCACGCGTTTTTAATGTGCCACGGGAGATTTTTTATCAGGCGATTCGTGGGCAGGTTGATCCACGATCCAGACCTTCTGCGGCAGCATTAAAAGAAGCCGAAAAGCCGAATGATGCCGATGTCACGGACGAAAATCCGGTAGTAGAACTGATGAAGCGCGAATTTGCCGGTGAGGATATTTCCAATGAAGAGATTTTTGAAACCATTCGACATCTGGATTCGGTCATTATCGGCGATGTAGAAACCTGTCGGGCGAAGATGCGTCAGTTTGCTGATATCGGGCTGGACAGATTAATGTGTCTGATGCAAATGGGTGAAGTGCCGCATGATCAGGTCTTAGAAAGTATTCGGGTTATCGGCGACGAACTATTACCTGAATTTGCGGGAAAACAAAATGACTGATGAGCTTGCAGAAGTAACTGATGATTACTGCCAGAGTCTTTGGCAGAGCGTCTGCAACTGGGGGCGTTGGGGTGTGACGGATGAACTGGGCGCTCTGAATCTTATAACGCCAGCAATCCGTGCTTTGGCGGCGAGTTCGGTGACAGAGGGCATCTCAATTGGATGCGGCAATCCATGGCCGGTAGCGCCTGGTCCCCACAACATGTGGCCGGCGGAACACTACATGATTCGAGCCGGAGATGATTGCGACTACCCAGGTATAGATGGCTTGTCGGTTTCAATGGATTATATCGGGGTTCAGCAGCACGGTATCGCATGTTCTCATATTGATGCGCTGTGCCATGTGTTTGTTGATCACAAGATGTACAACGGCTATCCAGCTAGTGAGGTTAAAAGCACGGGCGCATTGAAAAATGACGTGCGACCCATGAATGAAGGTATCGTTGGCCGCGGTGTGCTGCTTGATCTGCCAGCACTGCTCGATCTGCCATTCCTACCGGGTGATATGCGGATCTCAAAAACCCTGCTTGAAGCCGCTGCTGCGCGTCAGAATCTGGAATTGTCCAGCGGTGACATTTTGCTTGTACATAAAGGAAGACAGGCCCGAGTGGCACAAGAGGGGCTGTTTGATCCGGAATCGGCTGGTATGCCTGGCCTGCACCCTGAATGCGCTGAGCTACTGCATGAGACGGGGATTTCACTGCTTGGCAGCGATTATATGAATGACCCCCAACCTAATTGGGCTTGCAGTAAGTGGCCCATTCCAATTCATTATCTTGGAATTTGTGGCATGGGAATGACGTTGTTACACAATCTGGATACACAGAAATTAGCTGATCAGTGTAACGCCCTGCAACGGTGGCATTTTCTGCTCACCATTGCGCCATTAAAGATCGCTGGTGCAACTGGGTCTCCCGTTAATCCGATAGCGATGTTCTAATAGGTGGTTTCTACCTACAGGAAAGTGCGTTGCCAAAACAAGTTGATCATGACGCGCGTCGTAAAGATTTTATAGCGGCGGCCCACGACAGCATCCTCGAAGAAGGCCTGGCTAAAACCACAATTCGCTCAGTTGCGAAACGAGCTGGCTATACCACTGGTGCACTGGTGCATTATTTTGTGGATAAAGACGAATTGATCAAGCAGGTGTTGGAGGAAAACGGCAAGCGCGTCCGGCTGCGCATGCAGTCGGCTCAACATACTCAACAGGGCTTTGCCGCGCTTCGTGGTGTCCTGTTAGAGGCCCTGCCAACCGACAAAGTGTCTGGAGCAAGCTGGCGTATCTGGCTGGCACTCTGGTATCACTCGGAGGAAAGCACATCCATGCGTCAAGAAGAGCGGAGTCGCTATAAGGAATGGTTGGGTCGATTGGGTGACATATTGAATCAATCCGTTGAGTTGGGCGAGTTGCCACAGAACACTGATGTTAAGACCGAGGCCAAAATGCTGGTCGCTTTTCTGGACGGATTGGGAGTGCAGTATTTGATGGCCAACGGACGCACCAGCTCGCAACAGTTAGTAGCCATGTTAGATCAGTATTTGTCGCGCCTGTATGTCGGAGATTAGTTACATTACGTAATTATTGTTGCATTCTACTCTTTGCATAACGTATGTTATATAACACACGTTCTATGGGAGAGTGGATCATGTGTGTGAAGAAAGCCTGTAAGTTACTTTGTCTGGCGGTAATCCCAATATTCAGCCCGGTTGTGTTAGCGGCCAGCGGTGGCGCAATTGAAGAAATCATTGTTACCGCAGAAAAGCGCGACACAAATCTTCAAGAAACAGCCATCGCCGTAACTGCTTACACTGATGAGATGCTTAATTTGAGAGGCATTGATGATATTGAGGATCTTCAGTTTTCTGCGCCTAACCTGGTCATTTCCCCGAATTCACAATCACCGGTAACTTATGCCTATATCAGAGGCATCGGTTCAGATCAGCTGGTTGCAGGTTTTGATCCAGGTGTGGCTTATCATGTTGATGGCGTCTATGTCGGGCAGCCGTCGTCGCTGCCAGGTGATATGTGGGACATGCAGCGGGTGGAGGTTCTGCGCGGCCCACAGAGTACTTTGTATGGCCGCAATACAACGGGTGGCTCGATTAATATTATTACCAAACAGCCCGAGCCAGGCTTTGAAGCTTTTGGAGACATCACTTTAGGTAACTATGATCGCAGGAGACTGCGTGCGGTCGTCAATGCAGGTGGTGAAGCTGCAGCAGCCCGCGTGACTTATGTGCGAGATCTGGATGATGGCTACCAGGAAAACCTGGTTGGCAAAGACGGGGATCAGACAAACCACCATTCAGCGCGTGGCAAATTTTTCTTCAGGCTTGGAGACCGGGGAGACCTGACTGTAACGGCGCAGCGATTTGAAAACAAAGGCCGACAGTCGCAGAAACGCCGGGAGCCATTTGCGCCAGTTGAGCTCGCGCCAGGGTTCATTCTAGATGTTTACAGCGGTGCGCTACCTAATCCCGATGATCCGCGCAAGGTCGCAAAAGATTACCCGGAATCACTCGATCTTAAAAACGATTTCTATTCGGCGCGTTTAAACCTCGATTGGGAGAATTTCTCGCTGATTTCGATTACCAGTCAAATAAAGAACGAATGGAATCAGAGCGCGGATATTGATATGTCCAATAACCCGGTGCAGTTTCAAACCTGGAACATGGATACAGAACAGTTTACCCAGGAATTTCAGTTGGTCTCCGCCGGTGACGGGCCATTCCAATGGATATTGGGTTGGTTCTATTTCGATGAAGAACTTGACACAAACTACCTCTTTGCTGATGCATCAATCGCAGGATTTACGTTCAGAAATGGTGGTGACCTGGAAACTTCGTCTCAGGCGATTTATGGCCAGTTGTCTTACGACCTGAGAAATCAGGGTACCCCCTTGCGCTTTACCGCAGGTCTGCGCTGGACCGAGGACGAAAAAGAAATAGACGAATATCAGCAGATACCAGAATTTGCTGTGGATTTAAGTGGTCGAATGGATGAGCAGTGGGATGAGTTCAGTGGCAAGCTCGGCGTGGACTGGTTTCTGAATGATGACCTGATGACCTACGCCACTTTTTCAAGGGGTTATAAGGGCGGTGGGTTTTCGATGGGCCAGTTTGATGCATACGATCCAGAAACGGTCAACACCATCGAGTTAGGTATCAAATCGCAGTTCTGGGACCAGCGCGCCCAGGTAAATGTGGCTGCGTTTCACAATGATTATGAGGATCTTCAAGTTAACTTTCTGCTGTTCACATCATTTACGACCGACAACGCTGCTGAGGCGACGATTCAAGGCATAGAAGTTGAAAGTACGTTTATACCTGTGGATAACCTTATTTTAAACGCCAATTTCACCTGGCTGGATGCTGAATTTGATCAGTATCAGTTTACTCCAACCCAGGATCTCTCCGGAGATACTTTAAACCGGGCGCCGGAGTTTACCGTTGCATTGTCTGCGCAATATGAATGGTCGCTGGGCGATTCAGGCTCGATGCTCGCGCGAGCAGATTATTATTGGCAGGATGAGGTCTATTACCGTGTGCAGAATATTGATCGTCATAAAGAAGATGGCTTTTCCACTACGGACTTACGTCTGGTATGGACTAGTGTTGACGATCGCTTTGAGGTGGATATTTTTGCCAAGAACGTGACTAACGAAGATAACCAGCGTGGGTTAACCGTTTCGGATGGATTGTCCACCGGTAACAACAGTTTTGTTACTTACTACCCACCTCGCACATACGGTTTGCGAGTAGGTATGCGACTAGGAGGTTGATATGAGCGATTGGCAGGTCCGGTCGATTTTTCACTTTATTCTGCCCTGTGCCAATGTGGAAAATTCAATGGCGTTTTATGCGCGTTTTGGTTTCGAGGTCATAAAAGACAATAGAGATGTTAAGTGGCCAGCTTACGTTGGTGAGAATTTTAACATGATGTCAGGGGCGCAGGGTCGCGCTGTACAACTCGTCCTGCCGCAAGATGATGAATTGCAAACACGCATCGATCTAATCGAGTGGGTTGTACCTGTTTGGGAAAACGAGAATGCTAGCAGACCCCCGGAAAAGAAAATTCCACGTGTCATGGCCCTGCTGACAAGCAATATTCGTGCTGCTTATGAGGACCTGGTGCAGCAGGGGCTGAAACCTACCCAGCCGTTGCGTGATCCTGATCCAGTGATCGGCGTGCAGGGGGTGGTTTGTTTTGAAGACCCAGATGGGCACATTGTGGAGCTGATTGAATATTTCGGCGATCAGTTGGGTAGTAAAACAGATGATCTTCCGAAACTCTGAGTGGTCATTCTCTGACTAAGATTGCACTAGCCTCTTCAGACCGAATTGATCAACCAGTGCTTCGAAGGCGCTGTAGGCAGCTGTTTCGCTGGGAAACGTATTTTCCAGAATAATCGTTTTGTCGTCACTGATGATTTCGAGTACCCAGTCGGTTCTGTTACCGCTGTAGATTTCTACCTCAACAGTCAGATCCCCTTCTGCGTAGGAGCGGCACAGGGGTGATAGCGTGATTTCGATTTCTTCAGACATAAGGTGAAAGTGCCACTTCCTGTGGCTGCTGGCAACGTGCAGGCATTATCGTTGTGATCTGGGTTCCAGAAACTTAACGGAATTGGCCATGCTGTAAAAAGTGTATGACCTGTTCAATCACCTGCTCGGATCGCATCATGAAGATATGGGTATGTGGCACCTCTATGAAGTCTGTCATGCCGTCTACTTTAGTACTTTCCACACTGACCTTGCCGTCGTCGGGATTTGGCAGGCTGAGTGAGAGAATAGGGTTAAGTGTTCTGTTTCCAGCGATAATGCCTACTGGAAAATCAACGGGACCCAGCTGGTTAGGAATGCTGTTGTCACGGGTACCGAGTTGCAAACCGGCCGGTCCGTTCAGCGCCTGGTAGCCGGGTACATTCTGCCAGTTATCCACAACTTGACTGCCTTTGTTTGGGGGCGCCAGCATCACAACGTAGCCGAGTTGTTGGATGCTGTGATGTTCGAGGTAGTACCGAATCAGAATGCCGCCCAGCGAGTGAGTAACAAAATGTACAGTTGGAGATCCTGTGCACGCTGCGAGTCCTTCGTTGATGGTCGGCTCCGCCAGTTCCTCGATAGATTTCTGTCGAGAAGGATAGTCAAGATTGGCCACGCGATAGCCGACTTTTTTAAGTTCGCTTTCCAGCATGCTCATGGAATCTGAAGTGCGCGCTAAGCCGTGCAGGAGCACAACGCATTCGTCGATGGCCAGTAGTGGTGGGCTGAGGAACAGTGCAAACAGCCCGATCAAAAAGTGTTTCATGTCCGAATGACGCTTAAAATCAGTTATTTTTACGGTTCAGTGTTTGATTTATCTGCGACCACAAGACTATCGATATATCGGCACCAGGCCGTGGTACTTCGAGCTGGCGTATCCGACCTGTCTCTTATGCCGAGTTTGAACTCAACCACCGATTGCCATTCTTCTGATCCGAGATCCGGGCCATGTCCATGTCCGTCTCCAGTGGATACTGCGGCTTCTATGGTTTTAAACCACTGGGGCATACAGCCAACCTCTGCTGTATAGGGTTTGTTGGTTGCGCAACCCACACAAGCGCTCAACAACACGGTTAAGCAAAAGCAGGCTGTGCACCTTATCATCTTACAAAATAGCCAACGATGCGCCAGGTGCCACCTTCGAGTGTAACGGTAACCGTTTCTTTTGCGGCGCGGGACTGGTCTGAAAATTTTGTTTGAAATTGAAAGATCACATAATCTCCCATCGGAGCGTCTGTTAGATTGTTAGTATAACTGGCATCTTTGGGCTGTCGAGACAGTTTGGCGCCGAGTGCTGATCTGGCTTTCGATACCTTCTCCTGCCACTGAGTGAGGGTTACGCCTGTTTTGAAAAACG
>Ga0180435_10001584_pt1 | contig 23535 bp, 20 predicted proteins | sample SS_ome_3_FD_132467 | JGI IMG/M metagenome (GOLD analysis project Ga0180435, IMG submission 132467) | Hypersaline lake sediment archaeal communities from the Salton Sea, California, USA - SS_3_S_1 metaG | ecosystem: Environmental > Aquatic > Non-marine Saline and Alkaline > Hypersaline >... | reverse complement strand
CAGCGGCAGCGCTCAAATACACCGCCCGACACGGCGAAAGGGGCGGCCCGGCGCAAGAAGTCAAAATAGAATAACCGCAGGTCGGCATCCCGCGCAACCGAGCCCAGGTGACGGGCCAGCATGCGCGTATAGCGGCCCACCCCCGCCCGCTGCGCGACGGCCGACTGAATTTCGAGGCAGATTCTCATCTCGGGGAGACTAACGGCACGTAAAGGTGGATTCAATTCGGAAGTGACCCGGTTATTGACGCTGAGGAAGGGAGTCGATATCTTCTATCGTTTTTGTGTCGAAAAACCAGGAGATGTGAACAACCCGCATGAACGAGAAAGCCACAAAGGACGGATCCTCGAAAGAACCCGCTGAGGCGGAGGACGGACGAAAGGCGCGCAAGCACAAGAAGCGCGCAGCCGGGGTCACAAAGGAATCCGATGAGGTGCAGGCAGACATCGTCGCGCTGAACGACCGCCTCTTGCGGTTGCAGGCGGATTTCGAGAACTTCCGCAAACGCACGTTGCGCGAGAAGGGAGAGGTTCACAAGCGCGCCAACGAAGAGCTTATGCTGGAAATGCTGCCGGTTCTCGACCATCTGGATCTGGCCCTGTCGCATCTGGACGAAAACGGCGGCAATTCCGCCTTTGCCGAGGGCATAAAACTTGTCGCCGAGCAATTGCTTGCGGTGCTGGGCAAATTCGGTCTTGCGGTGGTCGACGCGGCCGGCGCAGAGTTCGACCCGAACCTGCACGAGGCCGTATCGCACCTTCCGTCCGACGGCGCGCCCGAGAATCACGTCGTTGAGCAGACCCGCAAAGGCTACCTGCTGGGCAACAGGTTGTTGCGGCCGGCGCAGGTCGTTGTTTCAAGCGGGCCGACCTGGGCGGCCGGCATGGTATCGGAGCTGGAAGGGCAGGAATAGACGGTGGCGACCAAGAAAGACTACTACGAATTGCTGGGGGTCGGGAAGTCGGCTTCCTCGGACGAAATCCGCAAGGCTTACCGCAAGCTTGCCATGAAGCACCATCCCGACAAGAACCGCGACGACAAAGAAGCCGAAACGCGCTTCAAGGAGATTTCCGAAGCTTACGAAGTTCTCAGCGACCCGCAGAAGCGCAGGCAATACGATCAGTTCGGTCATAACGGTCTCAAGTCGGCCTTCGGTCCCGGCGGGTTCGATTTTGCGAGGGATTTCACGCATGCCGCCGATCTGCAGGATATTTTAGGCAGCCTTTTCGGCGACGGCGGCGGAATCTTCGAAGACATTTTCGGGGGAGGGCGGCGCCGTTCGAGAACGGGTCCCCAGCGGGGAGGCGATCTGCGTTTCGATATCGAAGTCGATCTCGAGGAGGCCGCATTCGGTTCCGAGCGCGAAGTTGTGCTGCCCCTTTCCGCGGAATGCGGCGATTGCAGCGGAACGGGGGTGGCCGAAGGCAGCCGGCGCGAGACCTGCCGCCACTGCGGCGGCCGCGGAGCCGTGGTGTCTGGCGGCGGATTCTTCCAGATGCGGCAGACTTGTCCGGTCTGCCGCGGCGAGGGAACGCTGATCACCAAGCCGTGTCCGGCGTGCCGCGGCAGCGGGCGGGTGAAGACGCGCAAGCGGCTCAATCTTCGCATTCCGAAGGGCGTGGAAACGGGATCGCGCCTGCGCCTGACCGGTAAAGGCGAAGGGGGCGTGCGAGGGGGGCCTCCCGGAGATCTCTACGTTATTCTGCACGTCAGGGAACACGAACTGTTCAGACGTCAGGGCGACGATCTGTTCTGCGAGATACCGGTGCCCTTTGAAAGCGCCGTTCTGGGAGGCGAAATACAGGTGCCGACTATTGACGGTTTTGCCCGTCTGAAGCTGGGCTCCGGCACGGAAAACGGCAAGGTATTCCGACTGCGGGCAAAAGGTATGCCCAACGTTGACGGCTACGCCCGCGGCGACCTGCACGTCAGGGTTGTTCCCGAAGTGCCGGTTAAGCTTAGCTCCTCCCAGAAGAAAATGTTGAAAGAAATGTCGGAATCCATGTCCGACGGTAACTACCCCGAGCGCCGCAGGTTTCTCGAAAGGGCCGGCAAATTCTTCGAGCGCAGGGATTCGCTCTTGAAGAAATAGGGCCGTCACACTCCGCAAACGCATGCATCGCTGCTTCATAGAACGTGCCCGCTGGCGTGGCTCGCGAATGCGTCCGGATAGCGTGGAAGAGCGCCATATGCTGGAAGTCCTGCGCCTGGCCGACGGCGACGAAGTAGAGGTCTTCGACGGGGAGGGCCGGGCGGCTGTTGCCCGCCTGGTGCTGCAAGCCGGACGGGCGGGACTGCACCTGGAAATCGTCAGGCCTCTGCCGGTACAGACCGAAGAGGTCGAGAAGATTCTGGTCGTGGCATTGCCCAAGGGGAAACGCATGGATCTTGTCGTCGAGAAGGCTGCCGAACTCGGCGTTTCGCAAATCCGGCCGGTTATCACCGAACGCGTCATTGCGCGTCCGGAAGGAGAGCGGGCGGCACAGCGCATCGAAAGATGGCGACGCATCGCGCTCAGCGCCGCCAAGCAGTGCGGGCGCGAGACAGTTCTCAGCGTCGGCGAAATTTTGCCGTTGCCCGAAGTGCTGACGTCGATCGGCCGATGCGATCTGTTTCTTGTCGGCTCGCTGGCTCCCGACGCCCGGCCCCTGCGGGAGGCCCTGGCGCCGTGGCGCAAACGGAAGCCCGGCAGCGTTGCAGTTCTGATCGGGCCGGAAGGCGATCTATCGGCCGGCGAGCTGCAGGCCGCCGCAAGCGCGGGCGCCGTGGCGGTGAGTTTCGGCAAAACCGTCCTGCGCGTGGAAACCGCCGCCATATTTGCCGCGGCCGTGCTGGCGTACGAGTTCAGCTCGAATCGTCCGCCCGCGCCGTAAGGATCGACTTGCAGCCTGCCGATCCACCGGCAGAAGAAAGGGTTATCAACTTGTTCTGCGCACTTTTCTCCGGTATACGCTGTTGCCCATGAAAGCGGACGATCCGGCAGGGGGTCAGGTTGTGATTACCGATATGCTTACGGAGTGGCTCAGAGAGCGATTCCGGGAAGTATTCGGCGAACTGGGCTCCGGCGCAGCGGCGGTAAGGGCCGTGGCGACGGCCAACCCCGACTTCGGCGACTACCAGTGCAATGCCGCGATGACGCTGGCGAGGCAACTCAAGCGGCCCCCCAGGGAGATCGCGGCAGCGGCGCTCGACGGCCTCGTCCTTCACGAAAGCGTGGCCCGCGCGGAACCGGCCGGTCCGGGTTTCATCAACCTCTATCTGCGTGACGACTGGCTGGCTCAGAGGCTGACGGCGCTCGAAGTCGACGACCGCATGGGCGTGCCGCGGCCGGGTGACGGCCGCACGATGGTCATGGATTACGGCTCCCCGAACATGACCAAGCCCCTGCATATCGGGCACCTGCGATCGCACAATATCGGCAATGCTCTTGACCGGCTTCACAGGTTCCTGGGGTACCATGTCATTGCGGACAACCATTTGGGAGACTGGGGAACGCAGTTCGGCATCACTATTATGGGTTACCGGCATTTCGGGGACGAGAAGGCCATGCGCGAACGCCCGATGGAGGAGCTTGAACGCGTTTACGTCAAGAGCTACGAGAAGGCCAGATCGGACCCCGAGTGGATGGATCGGTGCCGGTCCGAACTGGTCAAGCTTCAGTCGGGCGACCTCGAGAACCTGGCTCTCTGGGGGCGTTTCATGCGCTGGAGCATCGAAGAACTCGAGCGGATCTACCGGCGGCTCGGCATCTCCTACGACCTCGTACGCGGCGAGAGTTATTACCGCGATAAGCTGGCGGCGGTCGTCGCAACCCTCGAGAAGAGAGGCCTGGCCGTGGAGAGCGAGGGGGCCAGGGTGGTCTTCCTGGAAGACGAAGGCCTGCCGGTATGTATCGTGCGCAAGAGCGACGGCGGCTTCAACTACGCAACCACCGACCTGGCCACGGTGCGCGGGCGCATCGAAGAGTTCGATCCGGACAGTATCGTTTACGTGACGGACGAAAGGCAGCAACTGCACTTCAGGCAGGTTTTCGCCGTGTGCCGGCGGCTCGGATACGGCACGAAGCTGCAGCACGTCTGGTTCGGGCTGATGCGTTTGCCTGAGGGCACTTTTTCGACTCGAGAAGGCAACGTTATCAAGCTGGAGTCTCTCCTGGACGAAGCCGAAACGCGCGCGCTGGAAATAGTGCGCGCCTCCGGCGGCGCCATGTCGCCGGAGGAGCAACTCGAGGTTGCCAGGGCCGTGGGCATAGGAGCCGTCAAGTACGCCGATCTCAGCCAGAATCCGCAAAGCGTGGTGGTCTTCACCTGGGAGAAGGCCCTTGCTCTCGACGGAAACTCCGGCCCCTACCTGCAGTACGCCTGCGCCCGCATCCGCAGCGTGCGCGACAAGTATGCCGAACGCTTCCCCTCAGGCGATTTGCGGGCGCACCCCATCCGATTGTCGGAACCGGTGGAACGTTTGCTGGCTCTGAAGATCGCGCGTTTCCCCGACGCCGTCATGCGCGCCGCCGCCGATTTCAAGCCCAGCGTTCTGGCCGACTACCTGTACGACCTGGCGCAGACCTACAGCACGTTCTATCAGAACGTTCCTTTTCTCAAGGCGCCGGAGGGCGTTCGCGAAAGCCGCGTGCGCCTCTGCGGCATCACCGCCGTAGTGCTGGAGAAAGGACTGGACCTGCTCGGCATCGAAACGCCGAAGAGGATCTAGCGCGCATTATTCATGAACAATCTGCTACGAGCACGGAGGTTCATGAATAATCCACACCAAGACTCTGTCGCAGACATTGCAGGTGAAGCCAGTGATCTCACCTCATTGGGGAAGTATCATGAAGGCTGCAAAACTACTAAGGGAGAAGTAGTAACTGCCGGCAAGCCTCCGATCTGAGAACGCAACGCCAAACGGCAGGTTGATTACCACAATATCGGCGGATATCCTAAGCATTTCGAGTAATAGTTGGCAAGCAATCCGCTGCATCGAGCCACATCGAGCCGACGGTTCGCTTGACTTTCTCCGTTGTGAAGGGGAGTATCGGCGTTGGGAAAGCAGTTTGCGACTGGATCAGAGGAGGACGCACGATGCCCAAGAGACCCACCCGAGTGATGATCATTGGTTTCGACGCCCCGATCGTCAAGACGCTCCGCGCTTACATAAAGAGAGGGAAGCTGCCGAATCTAGCCGGGCTTTGCCGCCGCGGCATGTGGGCCGACCACTGCCTTGTGCCGCATCCAACCATCACACCGCCCAACTGGACCAGCATCGTCACCGGTGCATGGCTCGGCACACACGATGTGACCTGCTTCAACGTGCACAGACCCGGCGATCCACTGGACGAGACACACCAGGGATTTTTCACCGAAGAGGTCCATGCCGAGTATTTCTGGAACGCCGCGGCCCGACAGGGCAAGCGCGCCATCGTCATGAATTACCCCACCACGTATGGCCGTTCGGTACGGAACGGGGTTCTCGTTGGCGGCGCCGGACTCGGAATCAACGAATGGCGTACCATCGAGAGCGAGACCCAGGTCGCGGGACCGATTGCCTGTAGCGCGGCCGCCGATACGTTGTTCTCGACCGAACCGATGGTTCAGGCTACGTCGATCCGCACGCGGCCCGCCCACGGCTGGAAGCACGCACCGAAGAGCGCTGTGATGCTCGAGGCTGAATTGCCGCTCCCGGGCCGCATGGCGGCCGAGCCGCTAACGCCGAATAAATGGCATCTGCTTCTGGCGGCCTCCGAGGGCCGGCAGGTCGACACCGCGTATGTCTGCCCCGCCAAGGACGTTAGAAGCGCGTTCGCTCGACTTAAGCTTAACGCGTGGAGTCCCAAGTGTACCGCGAAGATCCGCACCGCGAAAGGACGGCGTGAGGTCGTATTCCGCCTGCGCCTCACCGAGCTCTCCTCCGATGGCGGAACGGCCAAGCTCTACGTTACTCCCTTGTGCCGGACCAGTGGCTGGGCATGGCCGGCAACTGTATGCAAGGAATTGTCCGACGTCCCCGGGCTTCCCCTGCCGAACTCCTTCTACGGGGCGCACGGTCTGGGATGGACGGATACCAGCATGCTTCTCGACACCATTGACATGCAGAATACGTGGCTCGGCGCGGCGGCGGGCCGCCTGCTCTCTACACAACCGTGGGACATTTTTGTGATGCACGCTCACTGTCCTGACCACTGCTACCATCTGTTCCTTAACCGGATCGACCCAGACATCTGCCGCGACAAGAAGGCCCTGGCCGAGTATCGTGCCGTCGAACTGGGTTTCTACCAGAGTCTCGATCGAATGCTCGGCGCCATCCTGAAAGCGGCGGATGACGAGACGCTCGTGATCGTCACCTCGGACCATGGAGCGGTGCCCACCGCCGGCCGATTGGATAAGGACTACCGGGGATTCAGCGTCGGTGATCTGCTCGCAAAGGCCGGTCTGACTTACTGGAAGAAAGATCGCAGGACCGGCCGGGACGTCGTTGACTGGAAAAAGACGAAGGCCTTCGCGCAACGATCAGTCTACGTCTACGTGAACCTGAAGGGGCGCGATCCGGATGGTATCGTAAAGCCAAGCGATTACGACGCGGTGTGTGACGAGATCATCGGCGTGCTGTACGACTACACGGATCCCAAAACCGGCAAGAAGCCCATCGCGTTTGCACTCCGGAAGTCGGACGCACGGATCATCGGGCTATACGGCGATTATGTGGGCGATGTGGTCTACGGTGTCCGGGCCGATGCCGCCGGGGAACACGGCAGACAATTGACAACATCCGACTACGGTGTTGGAGACATGCACGGACTGCTGATCATGGCCGGGCCGGGCGTCAGGAAGGGAATCGAACTGGAGCGCACCGTCTGGTTGACCGACATCGTGCCGACGATCTGCTACCTTACCGGGTTCCCCCCGCCGGCACAGGCCGAAGGGGCGGTGCTCTATCAGGCCCTCACCAATCCGGACATGCCCGGGGCGGCCGAGGCCCATCTGCGTAACGAACTCGCGAAACTTACCGAAGTGGCCGAAGCCGAGCGATCTTTGACCCACTCGTACGAAGCCTAGTGGGATGCTGCTCGGTCGGCGTGACGTTCGCCGAACTGCTATCGATTTGTTTCTTGCCTTTTTTGGCAAGATTCCGGGGAGCGTCGCCAATCCTGCGTGCAATCGGTAGGCCTGATAATCTACGGGGTGGGAGAGTGTGGGTCCCGTTTTTTTGCATGTCCGGTCCGGAGCCGGATGTTTTCTGAGGAAGAAGCAAACAAATCCGGAACATCCAGGCAATCGCAAACGTCTTCTTAGATACGGATAACAACGATACCTCGTTGCTGCGGCGTATGCACAGAATCGGGACGCCGAAGCGTTTTCGTCGCTGGTCAAGGGAGCCGCCATGACAGGCGCGGCGCTAAGTGAAACACCGCGGCTTATCTACAAAATTCGCGAAGGAGCTACATCACGGCTGTCGCCACGTGCGCTTCCTCGAATGTTGCCACTTCCGTCAGGATCCGCTTGGCGGCCTCGACAAGATTCATCGCTACTGCCGCGCCGGTGCCCTCACCCAGGCGAAATCCCAGGTCCAGCAGCGGTTCCCGCCCGAGGCGCTCCTGCATGATAGAGTGTCCTCTTTCGACGCTACGGTGCGACGCGATGATGTAATCGGCAACCCGCGGCTCCAGCCCGTGGGCGATTAAGGCGCCGGCGGTGGCGATGAAACCGTCCACGACCAGCGGTTTGCGCCGGGCGGCCGCTCCGAGAACCGCACCGGCGATTCCTCCGATCTCGAACCCGCCGACCTTGGCCAGAACGTCAACGGCATCGCCCGGATCCGGTTTGTTGACTTCAAGCGCCTTTGCCACAACCGCAATCTTGCGGCGTAGCTGTGCGTCGTCCAGCCCGGTGCCGCGCCCGGTCACCTCTTCCGGAGACGCCCCGGTCAGCGCGGCGGCAATTGCTGCCGACGGCGATGTATTGGCTATGCCCATATCGCCGACGCCGAATACGTCCGTCCGGTCTGCCGCGTCCTCAACAACGCCGATGCCGGCCTCGATCGCCCTTACCGCCTGCTCGCGTGTCATGGCGGGGCCGACGGCGATATTGCCGGTGCCCATCGCCACCTTGCAGTCGACAATCTTGCCTGCCCGCGCAAGGTCCCCCAGGTCGGAGGCCACTCCCATATCGACAACCGTAACATCGACTCCGTTGAGACGGCTGAGCGCGTTAATACCCGCCAGGCCCGAGACAAAGCCGTGTACCATCTGCGGAGTGACTTCCGGCGGATACTTGCTGACACCTTCGGCCGCCACGCCGTGGTCGCCGGCCATGGTAAATATCCGCTTTCTCTCAACTGGCGGGTTCATGGAGCGGGCGATCCCGGCCAGATCCACTGCCAGGTCCATCAGGCGCCCCAGCGCCCAGTGCGGCATAATCAGCCGATCCAGCCTCTCTCTCGCCCGCTTTCGCCATGTCTCGTCCCGACCCGATATACCATTGAGTGTTGATTCGATTATGCCCATGCCTGCCCGCCTGCCTCCTTATCCATCCGTCACGATTATCTCGCGAGTTCAGAGCCCAAACCACCGCCACCGTTCAACCGTCAGGTCGATCGGTTCCTCGGATACCTCGGAAACATCTTCTCCGTACAAGTATTTTTGGATGAACAGCCGAAGCCGTTCGTCCAGCTTTCGATTCTGGAAACCGTGATGACCGCCGATCATCTTGACGAGCCGCGACGGCACACCCGCTTCGCCCAGTCTTTCGTCGAGCTGAACGGATTGACGGAACGGTATGAGCCGGTCGCGGTCGCCGTGGACTATCAGGAAGGGCGGCGCGCCCGGCCGGACATAGGTGAGCGGCGAGGCAGCCCTTGCCAGTTCGCGCTTCTCCTGCATTGGTCCGCCGAACAGTTTGGCCTCGGGGGCGTCCGGCGCGTCGTGATCCATGGCGGGGGTCTTGCCGAGGGTCAGCAGTTCGGACGGCCCGAAGAAGTTTATCACGCAGGTCACCCGGCTACTCTCGTTGGTGTCGGGTCCGACGTTGCCCTCCAGCGCGGCCATGCCCTGGGTGAGGCCGACCATCGAGGCCAGGTGGCCGCCCGCCGAAGCGCCGGATACCGCAATGCGGTCGGGGTCCAGGTTGTACTCCGCCGCGTGGGCGCGGATCCATCTGATCGCGGCCTTGCAGTCGTATAACTGCGCCGGCCATTGCGCTTCGCCGGAAAGACGGTAACCTATGGAGACCGCCGCGAGCCGGCCGTCGAGATAACGCGACATCCAGCTCAGTCCCCGGTCCTTGCTGCCGCGTTGCCAACCGCCTCCATGGATAAAGACCAGGACCGGGTGCGTCTCGCCCGGGATCTTCTTTGGCACGGCCAGGTCAAGAGTCTGGCGGGGGTTGTCCGTCGCGGCATACGGCAGGTCGCGGTAGACGGTGTATCCTTCCGGCTCGCCGCCGCGCCATGACATGAGCGCCAGCGGCGAGGGCAAAGCGGCCCGGCAGACGACAACAAATCCGCATAGAGACAACGCCGTGCCACACGCCGACATAATCGCCTTCTTCATAATTCCCGTCCCGCTGTTGAGAAGTCTTTTATCCCAAAGACCCGCAGCAATCTCAAACCAATTGATCGCAATTCCCGTAAGCGCTAGGATAGATCAGGTTAACACTTGCGCCGCACCCCGCAATTAAGCTAAAGTCTGCTCGTAAGTTGAGATTGTCTTCGGGAAGAGGTGATCCCGCCTGAGCGGGTGATTCCTTACCGGCGGTGAAAGCCCGCGACTCCCCGGCGGTTTGCCTGGGACTGACACGGCGAAAACCCGTGGCCGACAGTAAAGTCTGGATGGGAGAGGACAGCGCTTGGGGACGTCGTTGATGTCGCGCCCGGGAGTGCTCTCCCGGGCGTTTTTTTATGAGCACGTTTGATTCTGTTGAAGATGTAAAGGCCGCCTTGGGGCGCGGCGAGATCGTCGTACTGACCGACGACGAGAACCGCGAAAATGAGGGTGACCTTGTCATGGCGGCAGAAAAGGTGACGGACGAAGCGATCAACTTCATGGCCAAGCACGGGCGCGGCCTGATCTGCGTTACGGCCACGGCAGGCCACCTGGCCCGGCTCGGCCTTTCACGCATGGCTATCAAGGGAAAGGGCGACGCTTTCGACACCGCCTTTATGGAATCCGTCGATGCCGTCGAGGGAATCACTACCGGCATCAGCGCGCACGATCGCGCCCGGACCATACGCGTAATCGTGGACGACGGCAGCACCGGCGACGACCTGGTTTCGCCGGGGCATACCTTTCCGCTGCAGGCGCACGACGGCGGCGTGCTGGTCCGGGCCGGCCATACCGAGGCATCGGTCGACCTGGCGCGCATGGCCGGTCTCAAACCGGCCGGTGTGATCTGCGAAATACTGCACGAGGACGGCACCATGGCCCGACTGCCGGAGCTGCGCGAGTTCGCCCGGCGTCACGGACTGCGCATGACCAGCATAGCCGAGTTGATAGCTTACCGGCGGCAAACCGAATCTCTGGTTAAATGCATTCGGAAAGTTGACCTCCCCACCCGCCACGGCCGGTTCACACTGAAGCTCTACGAGTCCGTGCCGGACTTCCAGCACCATGTCGCGCTCGTGATGGGAGATCTCACGGGCAGTGAACCGGCGCTCGTTCGTGTGCACAGCGAGTGCCTGACCGGCGACGTGTTCGGCTCGCTGCGCTGCGACTGCGGCAACCAGTTCCACGAGGCGATGGAGATGATTGCGCGCGAGCGCAGGGGGGTTCTGCTTTACATGCGCCAGGAAGGGAGGGGGATCGGGCTGGCCAACAAGATCCACGCATATGCTCTGCAGGACAAAGGGCTGGACACCGTGGAGGCGAACGAGCAACTCGGCTTCGAGGCCGACCTGCGCGATTACGGCGTCGGAGCGCAGATCCTTTCGGACCTCGGCTTTCGCAAGATCCGCCTCCTCACCAACAACCCGCGCAAGCTGGTCGCCCTGGCCGGTTATGGTCTCGAGATCGTCGAACGCGTACCCATTGTTGCGCCGCCCACGGAGCACAGCGAGAGGTACTTGAGAACAAAGAAGGAAAAACTGGGGCACTTGTTGTAAGCCCGCGGGAGGAATACAGATGAAGGAAATTGGCGGAAAGCTTGATGCGCAGGGACTGAAGTTGGCGCTGGTGGTGAGCCGTTTCAACGACTTTCTGACAAAGCAGTTGCTGGCCGGCGCCGAGGACTGCTTTGTGCGCCATGGCGGGGGGTCGGACGACATGACGGCGACATGGGTGCCAGGCGCCAACGAAATACCCACGGCCGTTCAGATGTTGGCGGTATCGAGAAAATATGACGCCGTCGTGGCGCTCGGCGCCGTAGTTCAGGGGGCGACTCCGCACGCCGGCCTGATCAACAACCAGGTTTCCCGTTCGTTGGCACAGACGTCGCTGACAGTGGGAATCCCGGTGATTAACGGCGTTGTTTGCGCCGACAACCTGGAGCAGGCGATAGAGCGGTGCGGCACGAAGGCCGGCAATAAGGGCTGGCAGGCGGCCCTTGCCGCCATCGAGATGGCAAACCTGTTCAAGCAGATTGCTTGATCGGGACCGGCGGTTACCGGGAAGGGGTGTGGCATGTCGAAGCGGCGCGAATGCCGGGAATGGGTTGTGCAGCTTCTTTTTCAGCTCGATCTCAACCCGACGGACGAGCTGGCCGGCGTTTTTGAACGCTTCTGGTTGGACAAATCTCCTGATGCCCGGGCACGCATGTTTACCGAAAGCGTTGTAGCCGGCGTCCGCACCAACCTGGACAGGATCGACGGTCTCATCAGGGAGCTGGCGGAACATTGGGATCTTAACCGCATGGGCGTACTCGACCGCAACGTGATTCGCATGGCCGTTTACGAGATGCTATATCGCGATGATATTCCTCCGGTTGTTTCCATAAACGAAGCTGTCGACATCGCGAAGTACTTCAGCAGCCGTGAATCGGGGCGTTTTGTCAACGGGATTCTTGATCGCGTGCGGCAGGGGTTGAAGCGGCCGTCACGCAGAGCAGCCGATGCAGCAGATTCACTCGAATGAAGACCGGCGCTGGATGGACCGGGCCTTGCGGCTTGCCGCCCGGGGGGAGGGGAGTACCAGGCCGAATCCGCCGGTCGGCGCGCTGGTCGTTAGGGGGCGCCGGCGTGTCGGAGCGGGGTACCACGCCCGCTGCGGAGAAGTTCACGCGGAGGTTGCGGCGCTGCGCCAGGCGGGAGCACAGGCGCGCGGCGCCACACTGTATGTCACACTGGAGCCCTGCAGTTCGACCGGTCGCACCCCTCCATGCGCTGACGCCGTTATCGCGGCGGGAGTATCTCGCGTTGTGGTTGCGGTGAAGGACCCGAATCCGCTTCATAGCGGCAGGGGGCTCAGGAAACTGAGCGCAGCCGGCGTGGAAGTGAAATGCGGCGTCTGCGAGACCGAGGCCGACCGGTTGATAACGCCGTTCCGCAAATGGATTGTCAGCGGGAAACCTTACCTGACGCTGAAACTCGGCATGACGGCCGACGGTCGCATCGCCGACGCGGAAGGGCGTTCGCGCTGGATTACATGCACCGCATCGCGCGCCGCGGTGCATGCCATGCGCCGCCGTTGCGATGCCGTGCTCGTCGGCCGCGGCACCGCCGAGCACGACAATCCATCCTTGCTGGCGCCCGGCGACAGCGAGGACCGCCTGTGGCGTGTGGTCGTGGATTCAACCGGCCGTCTGCCGCCGGAGCTCAAGGTGTTCTCGGATGATCACCGCCGCCAAACCATCCTGGCGACGACCGCGCGTTGCTCCGCGGCGCGCCGGGATAGATTTCGGAAGAAAGGCGTAACAGTCTGGTCTCTGCCGGCGCGCGCCGGTCGGGTTTCGCTGAAAGCCCTGTGCGGGCGGCTCGGCAAGATGGGTTTGCTGCACATTCTTTGCGAGGGTGGGGGTGAACTTGCCGGCGGTCTTGTCGATGCGGACCTGGTCGACGAATACATTTTTTTTATCGCCCCGAAGCTTCTGGGAGGATCATCCCGTGGAGCGTTGGAAGGCAAAGGTTGGATGCTCGGCCGCGAACCGCGCTTGCGTTTCACGGAATGCGGCAGGGTGGGGGATGACATCATGGTGAAGGCGGAACCATGTTCACGGGAATCATAACCAGGACAGGCACTTTCAAGCGCGTCGAGAGGCGCGGCGGCGGCGCGCGGATCTGTATCGGCTGCGAACCGTGGAGCGAACCGCTGTGCACGGGCGAGAGCGTTTGCGTGCACGGCGCCTGCCTGACAGTCGCTGCAGTGGGTAAAGAAGAATTCACCTGCGATGTTTTGCGAGAAACTCTCAACCGTACTTCGTTGGGACGCAAGCCGCGCGGGGCTCGGCTCAATCTCGAACGCGCTCTGCGGGCGGCGGATCGTATGGGCGGGCACATCGTGACCGGGCATGTCGATGGAGTCGGCAGGGTTGCGCGAGTGGAGCTTTTAGGCGGAGACCGGATCTTGCGGCTGGAATGCGATCCCGCTCTTCTGTCGGACGTCGCTCCCAAGGGCTCGATCACGCTGGACGGGGTCAGCCTGACCGTAGTTGAAGCGGGTCCGCGCTTCTGTACCGTTCACATTATTCCTTTCACCTGGCGCGAAACAGCCCTTTCGCAGCTTGACGCCGGCGGTGAGGTCAATATTGAAACAGACATTCTGGCCAAGTATGCCCGGAGAGAAGCAAAACAACCGGTGACGGGCAGCGGCGGGCGCTTGACGCTGGAAGACCTCGGCGCGGCGGGTTACGTCTGAGCGCGGCGGCGATTCCGAACGGAAGTGCTGGACAGGTAGGCGGCGGTCGTATAATTTCAGGCTGCAAAAAGGGATTAAGGGTTTTGAGCGAGATTGACAAACTGCTGGCGCTCCAGGAAATCGACTGCCTGATCCGCGATATGGAGCAGGAACTCAAGGATATTCCCGAGCGGCAGGAACTCGAGCGCCAAAGGTTGGACGAGCACCAGAAGGAAGTCGACCGGGCCGAAGAGAATCTGCGGGTCAAGCAGGCCCAGTTGAAAGAACTCGAACTGGAAGTTGATGCGCAGCAGGAGAAGATTACGAAGCTGCGGCAGCAGCAACTCGAGATCAAGACCAACAAGGAGTTCAAGGCCATAGAACACGAAATTGCCGGGCACGGAGAAGCAATCAAGGGCCTTGAGGATCGCGAACTGGCGCTCATGGAGGAGGCCGAACTTCTGCAGGACTCGCTGAAGGAGAAGCGCGCTGATCTTACTGAGGAGAAATCCGCCGTCGAAAGAGATGTGTCGGCCTGGAGCGGCCGGTCGGCGGAACTGAAAGCGAATCTCGAGTCAAAACGGGCTGAGCGTGCCGCGGCCGCCGGAGGCATCGATCCGGAATGGCTGGCGTCTTACGAACGGATTTTTGAGCGCAAGGACAAAGCGTTGGTGGCCCTGACGGACGGGTTCTGCGGCGGCTGCCATATGCAGCAGCCGCCATACGTCGTGCACGACACCAGGAAGCGGGACTCGATAGTCCTTTGCGGCACCTGCGGGCGAATGTTATACTGATTGTGATCTCAGGCAGGGGAAGTATCGGTCGCCGCGGGGCAACGGCCGCCTAGACGGCCGCTGCGCCCGTGGAGGAAAGTCCGGACTCCGCAGGGCGGGATGTCCCCGAGCGCACAAGCGCCGCGGGGAGGCGCTTCGTTAAAGCGAAGCGGACGGAAAGTGCCACAGAAAATATACCGTCCCGGACGCGCCGCAAGGCGGGTGTAGGGATAAGGGTGAAAAGGTGGTGTAAGAGACCACCGGGTCACGTCGCAAGACGGATCGCACGGTAAACCCCATCCGGAGCAAGATCGAATAGGGGGCAAGAAGCGGCCCGTTTCACCTTGCGGACGCTCAGGCGTCCAAGAGAAAGCCCCGGGTTGATCGCTCAGACAAATGACCGGTCTCGCCTTCGGGCGGGAACAGAATCCGGCTTACGACCCCCTGCCGTTTCTTCGGCGCGGTTTACGCTCTGTACAGAATGTAGGTCAAACAAGAAATGCCGGAGTTCTGGAGAGATTGGGCCGTGAGAATGGGCTGGACGTTTCTGGCGGTGGCCCTCGTTGTCGCTTTGCACCTGGTGCGCGGCGCCTCATTGTCTTCTTTGCCGGCAGGCGGGAATAACGGAAGCGGTCGGTCCGCACTGACTTGGGCCGAGCCCGCGGATGCCGCCGTCATTGACTGGACTATCGTTCAGCCTGGAGGCGCACCGCGCACCACCTTGGGCGGAAGGATCCCCGAGAGATTCCGTCTGGCCGGTACATTCTTTGTTTTTGGCGAGACGGAGAGCCGGCAGCGCAGCGCCATTCTGGAAGACATGCAGGCAGGTGCGCACCTGGTAGTCAGCGAAGGCGACCGGATAGACGATGTTGAGGTAGTATCCATTTTCCGCGACAGAGCGGTTTTGCGGGATGCCGCAGGCGAGGAGGAACTCTGGTTGAGATTTGCGGGGGGAGAGGCAAGCGCGAAGGGCAGTGAAGGCGCGACGGGGGCCGAGCGGCAGCCGACGGCCGAAAGCATTCCGGTCGATCGTTTCGGTGGGCGCCGGATCGGCGTCAATCGCTGGGTTTTCAGCCGTAAGTCGCTTCTTAACTACTACCAGGAGCTGCGAGATGAGCCGGAAAGGCTGGTGAAGGTCTTTGATTCTCTGGAACCGCTCTATGACGACGTGAAGTCGATAACGGGGTATCGTCTCAATACCCGGGGTGAGGCCGATTTCTTTCGCTCGGTAGGTTTGAAAGACGGCGACGTCGTGCGGCGGGTTAATTCGGTTCCCATGACAAACCGCAGAAGGGCCGAGTTTTTCATCTCGCAGTTCGTCCAGAACCGCGCCAACGCATTCGCGGTCGAGGTCGAGCGTAACGGAGAAGACGCCAAGCTGGTCTACGAGATTCGCGAATAGGCCGTGAGGTTATCTTCGTAGCTCAACGACACTGGAAATGCTCAAATGCACCAGATGTTGGGATTCTTATGGTCTGTGAGTAGACATAAGATATATTATGCGACGTTCCATTACGGCAATAAGGCGCCCATACCCTGCAAACACGGAAGCAAAGAATCTCAGGTGCGGGAATCGCTTCGCATCTAGCGCGCCGGCCCCCAGCGGCGCGAAAAAGGCCAATAGACAAAGACCGCCGGCCCGACAAGGTTCCGACGCGGAATAGCACCCCAGTACCGGCCGTCACGGCTGTTCGTAGTGTTGTCCCCAAGGGCAAAATACTCCTCGCCGCCGAGCTGAACACTGTCCAAATCGTCCGCCAGTAACGGTTCGTCAGGACCGGATCTCTTCTTGTCGACAAGCTGGTACCCCTCGTATTCGCCCTCGCGATGCGCAATTCGACGGATCGTATCCGGCTTCCTAACCTTCTCGCCGTTCACAACCAGATCAGGCGGATCGATCGAAATTGTCTCGCCGGGCAGCCCGACAAGGCGCTTGATGTAGTGAGTCGTAACCGGCTCACCTTTGCGATCCCTGGGAAGTGTTGCCTCGAGCGCCGTAATCCCCTTTGTGTTGAAAACGACAATGTCGCCCCGCCTGGGACGTACAAAATTCCATCGCACCTTGTCCACGAACACGTGATCTCCCGTGGTGCGAATGCCGCGCCACAAGAGCGACCCCTTCGATACAAAGCGCGACTTTAGCCGCATGTCGGCGGACTTGGGCACGCGATGCCTCTTTCCCCCGATGCGGAAGTAATACGAAGCAGGATCGTATTCCGCCGCCCTCGACTGATCCCGTCCGACATAGCCGCTGGTCGTCGCCCGTACCTCCTGGTACCATTCTCCCAGGATCATCCATTTGAGAATCTTCAACGGAAAGCGGTCGGAAACAGCGGCGCCGTCACGGTTTAACGCCTGCACCCCGTAAAGCGTCGGCTGCATAGACCCCGTTGGGATTTTGAACGGCTGGATGAAATAGGTCCGAAATCCCATGGCTACCGCCACCGCAACCACGGCTATTTCGAGATTCTCCCGAAGCCCCGGCATGGCGCGTTTCGGCGCCAGGCTCTCGGCGCACTTGTACAGGGCATCGGCCGCTTTTTCCGTGTCGCGGTAGTCGCGCCCCCGCAACGCCGCCCGCAGACGTCCGATCTTCGCGTTCAGCTCCGTGAGCTCCGCCGCAGCAAGCAGGTCTTCGCGCATGTTGCGCACATGAACCCCGTGTTGCAGGGTCTGCTTTGCGAGTTTTCTCATTCTGCGTCGTTCGAGAATGTTCATGGTCTCCCCAATCTCATCCAAGCCGCTCATAGAGCGGCTGCTACAACTGCGGCATCAACCCCCTGTGGCATCGGCGACCCTCTACTGTGGCATCGGCTCTGCGAGCCGATTTGGCCCTGCATTGCCCGTTGGCGACTTCATGCGCACATGGACCAGACAACTTTCGAGCCGCTCATAGAGCGGCTACCACAGTCTAACCCGCGCCCCCCTTCAGCACAGAAACAAAGGCCTTCTGCGGCACGTTCACGCTGCCGAACTGCTTCATACGCTTCTTGCCGGCCTTCTGCCTTTCCAGCACCTTGCGCTTCCGGGTAACGTCCCCCCCGTAAAGCTTCGCGGTCACATCCTTCCGGTAGGCCCTTATCGTTTCACGGGCTATGATAGTGCGCCCCAGCGCGGCCTGAACCGGCACGGCGAACATGTGCGGCGGAATAGTCTCCTTGAGCGCTTTGCAGATCTGCCTGCCCCTGAATTCCGCCTTCGATCTGTGCACAAGGCAAGAGAAAGCGTCGACGACATCGGCGTTCAGTAGAATATCCAACCTCACGATATCGCTTGACTGGTAACCGGCATGCTCGTAGTCCATCGAGGCGTAGCCGCTGCTCACACTCTTCAGCGTATCGTGAAAATCCGTCAGTATCTCGTTAAGCGGCATGCCGCAGGTCAGCATCACCCTGCGTGTGTCGATCGATTCGGTCTTGTCAACCGATCCCCTTCTGTCCATCACGAGTTTCATGATATCGCCGATGTGCTGGTTCATACAAATCAGAAAGGCGCGAATCATCGGCTCATCGATTCTTTCAATCCTTGTAACGTCCGGCAGGTTGACGGGATTGTCGATGTCGATGACATCGCCGTTTCTCATCACAACCCGGTACACAACGGCCGGATGTGTGCTGATTATGTCCACGTCAAACTCCCGCCTGAGCCTCTCCTGGACCACTTCCATGTGCAGCAGACCGAGGAATCCGCAGCGAAACCCGAACCCCAGCGCCACGGATGTTTCGGGATGATGCGTAAACGACGAGTCGTTCAGGCTCAGTTTGTCCAACGCCTGGCGGAACTTTTCGTAATCAGAGGCATCGACCGGGTACATACCGCTGAAAACCATCGGTCGCACTTCCTTGAACCCGGGCAGCGGTTTGGCTGCCGGATTGCGCGAAGTCGTGACCGTGTCCCCCACCCTGATTTCCGCCGGATCCTTGATGGTGCCCACGAAGTACCCCACATCTCCGGCCGTCAGCCGCTCCACCGGTCGCGGCTTTGGTACGAATATGCCGATCTCCTTGAGCTCGGTCTGTCCTCCGGTACCCATCAAACGCACACGTGAACCAACGTTCAGTGCGCCGTCCACCACGCGCACGTATGAAACAACTCCGCGGAAAGTGTCGTAGACTGAGTCGAACACCAGCGCGCGCGTCAGCGCCGCGGGATCGCCCCACGGCGGAGGGATCTGGTTGACAATTGCCTCGAGCACCTCCCCTACCCCCCCGCCCGTCTTGGCGCTCACGGCGATGGCTTCGCTGCCGTCGATTGCCAGAATTTCCTCTATCTGCATGCGGACTTCCTCGACGTTGGCGTTGGGAAGGTCTATCTTGTTGATGACCGGAATTATGCGCAGCCCTCTTTCCGCCGCCAGGTAAGTATTGGCGACGGTCTGTGCTTCGACACCCTGGGCCGCGTCGACGATCAGCAGCGCTCCCTCGCAGGCTGCCATGCTGCGCGACACCTCATACGTGAAATCCACGTGCCCCGGCGTATCTATCAGATTGAATTCGTAACGCTCCCCGTCCGCCGCGTCGTACTGCATCGTTACGGGGTGCGACTTGATCGTGATTCCGCGCTCCCGCTCCAGGTCCATATCGTCCAATACCTGGTCGCGAAAATCACGGTCCGCCACCGTGTGGGTCAACTGCAGCATGCGGTCGGCCAGGGTAGACTTGCCGTGATCGATATGCGCGATGATGCAGAAGTTTCGAATATGAGTTCTGTCGGGCATGTATGAACCGGTCCCTCGAATAGATCAGGTTACGCGCTGAACGCCGCGGCGGCTTTCTCCCGCATAAGCGCGATTTCGCCCCCCATATCCCGGGCGCCGTACAGCGACGTCCCCGCGACAAAAACGTTGGCGCCTTGAGCGGCGCACCGCGGGGCGGTTGCCGGGTCTATCCCGCCGTCGACGAGAATGTCGAGATCCCTCAGGTTCAGACCGCCGGCGTGGTTCCTCACGGAGCGTATCTTCGGCAGCACTTCCGGCATGAAGGCCTGCCCGCCGTAACCGGGCCGCACCGTCATGCATAATACCTCGTCGACCTCGCTCAACACCGGAAGAATCAGTTCCTCCGAAGTTTCGGGGTTGATCGTGATGCCCGGACGCCCTCCGAGCTCGCGGATCTCCCGCAGTGCCTCGCACACGTTGCACTCCGATTCAATGTGAATCATCAGTGAGTCGGCCCCCGCCTCTATGAAATTCTTGAGATACCGGTCCGGCCGAATCAGCATCAGGTGTACGCTCAGCGGTATCTTCACCGCCCGCCGCGCCATTTCCACCACCGCCGGCCCCATGCTGATATTCGGCACGAAGACCCCGTCCATGATATCCAGGTGCAGGGCATCGCCGCCCGCGTCCTCGGCACGGCGGGCCTCGTCGGCCAGCCTCCCGAAATCGGCCGCCAACAGGGATGGAAGAATCTGGATTTTCACGGCGCGGAAGTATGACAGATCAGTATTTTACGTTCCAGAGAAAAAGCCCCTGCGGAGGGGCTGTCGGAACGCGCGCGGTCCTCTCGCGCGAAGCCAGGATTGTATTCGCTTCCGCGGGAGGCACCGCCCCCTCCCCCACCCTGATCAGAAAACCTGCCAGGCTGCGCACCATCTTGTAAAGGAAGCCCTCGCCCCGCGCCTTTATGACGATCTCAGCCCCTTTCTTCACCACGCACAATTGGCGCAACTCACGCACCGTGCTCTCGACTTCGCGGTTCGGATTGGCCGTGAAAGCCGCGAAATCGTGTTTACCCTCGAGAAACGCCGCGGCCCGCGCCATGGACGCCGTGTCCAGAGGTTTGCGCACCTGAGTCCGGTACCGTGCCGTGAAAGGCGGCACGATATCACCGTTCCAGATGAAATAGCGGTACTCCTTCTCGATGGCCGATTTCCGCGCATGAAAGATTGGTGCGGCCCGCCGCACCCGCAGCACCCGGATGTCGGGCGGCAGAAGAGCATTCAGTCCGGTGCGGATCGCTTTAGGACACTTCACGAACTTGAGGTCGAAATGCGCAATCTGCCGGCGCGCATGCACGCCCTGGTCCGTGCGTCCGCTGCCGTGCACCTTGACTTCCCCGCCCGTAATCTCCCCCAGCACCCATTCCAGCTTCTCCTGGATCGTCACGCCGTTGGGCTGCACCTGCCACCCCGCGTAGTCGGTACCATCGTAAGAAACATCCATTCTGTATCTCTGCATGCCTGGAACATACACCATTCGACGGATCCAGTCCATACGTCCGAACTTCCGTTGCTTCTTCAAAGACGGGATGCAAGATGCAAGATGCAGGATGCGGGTTGCACTCTGTTGACATGCTCCCTGTTCCCTGTCAGAGTGCTCCGAATTGATACTGGCCCGTGCGAACTGGAGGCGGCAGTTGTTCAATATACGCCAATCCGGGGCCGTTCCGGACGGCAGGACGCTGAATACCGCGGCGATCGCCGCCGCGGTCAAGAACTGCGCCGATGCCGGCGGCGGCGTTGTCTACGTGCCGCCCGGCGATTACCTGACCGGGCCGATCGTGCTGCGCAGCAACGTCACGCTGCACCTCGAGGCCGGCGCGGTCATCCGCTTCGTTCAGGACAGCAAGCACTACCCCACGGTACAGAGCCGCTGGGCGGGAGTGGAACAGCACGGTTTCTGCCCCTGCGTTTACGGGCGCGACATCGAGAACGTAGCCCTGACCGGCCGCGGCATACTCGACGGCCAGGGCAAGTACTGGTGGGATATATTCTGTCTGCCGCGGGAGAAATGGCCGGAGGCGGTCAGGAAACGCAACGCGGAGTTTGCGGCGCTGAACAGGGATCTGTTCGGTCTCGGACACGCCGGGCTGGGCCGTCCCCCGCTGGTACACCTGCGCAGCTGCCGCAACGTTCGTCTGGAGGGCCTGACGCACCGCAACTCACCGTTCTGGAACACGCACCTTGTCTACTGCGAGAACGTGACGGTCGACGACATCAAGCTGGAAAACCCCGGCGGCGCGCCCAACGGCGACGGGCTGGACATCGACTCGTGCCGCTTCGTCCGCGTCAGCAATCTCTTTGCCGACGTGAACGATGACGCCATCTGCCTGAAGTCGGGCAAGAACGATGACGGCCGCCGAGTGGGCAAGCCGTGCGAAAACGTGACAATCGTCAATTGCACCGTCAAGCGCGGCCACGGCGGCGTCGTGATCGGCAGCGAAGTCTCGGGAGGCATCCGCAATGTCACCGTTTCGAACTGCGTATTCATGGATACCGATCGAGGCATCCGTATCAAGGCCGCGCGCGGCCGCGGCGGAATAGTTGAGGATCTGCGTTTTACCAACATCATCATGCAGAACGTGGTGTGCCCCTTCGTCATAAACAAGTACTACGGTACAGACGTTTATGCCCCCGCCGAGCCGGTTTCGGAAAACACGCCGGCCTTTCGCAACATCCATTTCGACAATATCAGCGCCCGCAACGTACGGTCGGCCGGTTTCTTTGCGGGACTGCCCGAACTGCCCTTTGAAGGGATCACGCTCAGCAACATCGCCATCCAGGCCACGCGTGAAATGTGCCGGGAGCGCGATTCCGTGCCGTTCGGCGAGTATTTTAACGAGATTCCGGCCATGGCCCTGAATTACGAGCCCATTCACGGCTTCTATTGCCGCAACGTCAAGGATGTGTCATTCAGCAACGTGCGGATCCAAACCCGCGAAGGGCCGGCGTTCGTATTCGAAAACGTGGAAGAGATCGACCTGCGCGGATTCCGGGCCGTCGATCCCGACGCGAACGCGCCGCTGATAAGCATGGAGAATACGAGCGGGGCTCTCATAAGCGAGTGCGTGTGTCCGTCCGGGCCGGAGACATTTCTCGCGCTTAAGGGCGCCGAAACACATTCCGTCTCGCTTTCCGGCAACCGGCTCGGCACTGGCGCGGCTTTCAGCGCCGCGGACGACGTCCCGCCGAACGCCGTGTCCGTAACAGCGGTCCCGACTCCCTGAACCTGAAAAGAGCAGTTGAATCGCGCTGCGCGCGCTCCAACTGCTTTTTGAAAGCGGCGTGGTCGTTTATTGCGTGGGCCTCAGTAGCGTTTGATTGCCCTCAACGACCGGATCGAGCACCTTTCCTCTCGACCATTTGACGAAAGCGACCGAGAGAATGATGGCCCAGATCGCCTCGACGCTCAACTGCTCGGCGGCTAATCCGGCCGGCTTGATGAGGATGCTTGACCGTGCTCCAGGCGTCCGAGCCGCAGCATGCTTTCGAAGTCATCGATATCCTCGGGGCGATATCGAACCAGAACGGTCCGCACCTCCCGCACCTGCACGGCTTCGGCGCATCCCAGCATACGACTTATGTCCGCCAGGTCCTGCAAGCGACCGGATTCGAGTTTCATGAGCACGAGAAACGGGAGGCTCGCGTACGGAAAGCCGTTCCTGTCCCGCACGGCCGATGTCAACGCCTCCCGAACCCAAGGCCGGTCGAGAGCAATCAGGTCCAGGCTGCGTCCCCCCGGCAGACACCACGAACTGCCGCCGATCGACAGCGGCCCGATGCGCCGGCACCCCGACTTCTCGAGCAGGTGTTCAGCCGCGCCGAGATCTTCGCTGAGGATAAGGATGTCAGTATCGACGGTCATGCGTTGCGGCATGTACTTTGCCGTGGCAAGCCCACCGACGATGATGTAGCTCAAATCGCCAAGTTCCGGCAATTCGACATCCGGACCGTATGCCGCGCCTTCCTCGCGAATCGCCGACAACGCGCTGCCAGTGCCCGCACCGGCGCGGCGCCGGGCAATCTCAAGCAGCTTCTTGCGGTCTTGTGCTTCCACGCGGGACAGGATAGCGAACTTGCCCCTTCGAATCGAGATATAAGCTTATGGAGCTTCTCTTACGCTGCAGTTTGTTGAGTAACCACGGCAGGCATCAGGGGGCAAAATCGTACACGTCCAGTTCCCCGATGGAGCTGAAGTACGTGGACCAGAAATCCGACAGGCAGACCAGTCGGATGAAGCGCGCATCGACCTTCTCCCTTAGGCCGATGGTCATGCACTTCTCGATCTTT
>Ga0180435_10001583_pt1 | contig 23538 bp, 21 predicted proteins | sample SS_ome_3_FD_132467 | JGI IMG/M metagenome (GOLD analysis project Ga0180435, IMG submission 132467) | Hypersaline lake sediment archaeal communities from the Salton Sea, California, USA - SS_3_S_1 metaG | ecosystem: Environmental > Aquatic > Non-marine Saline and Alkaline > Hypersaline >... | reverse complement strand
TTGTCCGGTGGTGGCGGTGAAGCTTTGTCGTTTTTCGTTGATGCGGCCGGCCGGCTTCGGTCGATCATGGACATGATCCTGCAATGCGAAGGCCGAACCACCCCGGGCAACGCCTGGGTCTCCATGAAAACGCAGTTCTTGTCGCCGGACGTTCATGTCTGGATCGTCGGATTGCTGAAGTACCTTCAGAAACGGTACTTCTCCAATCTCGAAGTCGACGACGAGGGCGGCTTCTGGGAAACCGGCGATCGCGCTGCGCTGGAGGCGAAGATGCGCCTACTCAATGAGAAGATGGATGAGTTGGCTACGGGTCTCAAAGCGGAATCGCTTGGCGATCTCTCGGGCCTGTCCGCGGAGGATATCGCGTCCCGAATTGAAAACTACCTGAAGGAACGACAATGATCTGCCTGCCGTCCAGCGTGACGCCGGATCCGCGCAAACAGCGTCAGGCTTGCTTCTGAGGCCGGCTTCGGGCATATTGTTAACCGTGAAGTCAACGACACAGAACGATCCCGTGCTGCGTTTTTTCAAGGACGCGGTCATAGACAAGTTGGGGCACCACCTGCGCCAAGTACTCCTGTTCGGTTCGCGCGCCAGGGGGGACGCGACAGCCGAGTCGGACTACGATCTGCTGGTGGTCGTAGACCGGGTGGATTCCGCCGTCACCAACGGAATCGACGCGATTGCCGGACAGGCGCTTCTGGAGCACGGGGCCGTCCTCTCTGCTTTTCCCATCGCGGAAGACGACCGGGCCCGCCGAAAGTACAGCCCTCTGCTCATCAACGTGGCTCGGGAGGGTGTGGCGGTATGAACCTTGACCCAGCCCTACTGGAACAACTGCGAAGCATGTTGAGTAAGTCGCGTCGTTCACTGAAGGCGGCCCAGAACCATCTGGCCGAAGCCGACTTCGATTTCGCTGCGTCCCGCGCCTACTATGCGGCCTTCTATGCGATGGAAGCGGCGCTTCTGACCAAGGGTGTGACCTGTTCCACCCATGGCGGCGTGTTGACGACATTCAGCGAACGGTTCATCAAGACTGGAACGCTCCCATCCGAATTCGGCGCAAAGGCCGCCCGCCTGTTCAGGGAGCGCCAGATCGGCGACTATGAGTTCGACGTGAGCGTAACCGGGCCCGACGCCGAACGCGATGTTGCGATCGCCGCCGACATGGTGGAAGCCATCGAACGTCTACTGTCGTAGCGTCCCGGGGGCGCCACAGCCACAGCCAGTCTGCCGCATTCGCGAGGGAGTGAACCATGATCTCGCCGGAAAGACGCACAGAGATCAATGCCGGCCTGGCCAAGATGGCGGAGGAAGAGGGCGTCCGGGTTCTGTACGCCTGCGAGTCCGGGAGTCGGGCGTGGGGATTTCCTTCCAGAGACAGCGATTACGATGTCCGGTTCATCTATGCGCATCCGGTGGAGTGGTACCTGTCGATCCGCAACCGGCGCGATGTGATCGAACGTCCGGTGGTCAATGATATCGACCTGAGCGGCTGGGACATCAAGAAGGTGCTGGTCCTGCTTCGGAAGTCCAACCCGCCGCTCTTGGAATGGCTTCAGTCTCCCATTGTGTATCAGCAACATGAAGCTTTCGTGAACGGTATCCGGGCGCTGTTGCCGGTCTACTATTCGCCCCGAAACTGCATGCACCACTACCAGCACATGGCGAAGGGCAACATCCGGGAGTACTTGAAGGGCGAACGGGTCTGGGTGAAGAAGTACTTCTATGTCCTCCGTCCGTTGCTGGCATGCCTCTGGATCGAGGCAGGCAAAGGCGTTGTGCCCATGGAGTTTGCCAGACTCGTGGAAGGTGTGGAACTCGACGCCGAGATGCGGAAAGAGATCGATCGTCTGCTGCGCGACAAGCTCGCTGGTCGAGAAATGGATGACGGCCCACGTGTCCCGGTGTTTCACGACTTCTTTGACCGCGAGATCGCGCGCCTGGAATCCCTTACCGACACAATCCCGCCCGGCCCGAAGTCCGATGTCGACCAGATCGACCACTTTTTCCGCCAGTGCATTGGCCAGCTCTGATCCGGTCTACATCCCTCCCGCAGTACTGTACCCCTCGCCAGTGGTGAGAAAGGTTTAAGTACTACCCCTCGGTCCCGTTCCACTGGAGTGTGATGTTCCAGTGGAGACGGATGTTCATAGACGCATGTTGGAGGAGATTGAGCGAGCTGCGGAGAACTCGATTGTGCTCAACCAGGAATTCCTGGATGACGAGCAGCTTACGAGGAAACAGCAGTTCGACGTATTGACAGAGATATTTAACATGAACGTACGGAGCGAAGACATCCGATCCATCAGCAATCATTTCGCTCCGGTGTTCCGCAAGGGGCACCCAACGCATCTGGACGCCTTCGGCAAGACGGGCACAGGCAAGACCATCACGATGCTGTGGTTCCTGGCTCAACTCGAACAGCTCTGCGAAATGAAGGCAATTCCTTTTCGGCACGTACACCTCGACCTGTGCTGCCCCATGCCATGCTTCCAGGCGCTGAACAACCTGGGATGCATGATCGGGGCTACACCACAATACGGGCGCGGCGTGAGCCTTGAGAAGCTGATGACCCGCATCGAGGGAAAACTGCAAGACTACGATGGTTACCTCACCATCTTCATCGACGAGGCGGACAATGTCCGCACCGACTTCAATACCTTCTATCAGTTCCTCATCAAGCGGCTACCGCAACGAATGGCCGGTAAACTGATTCTGATTTTCGTTTCGAACCGCCTGAACTGGGCGGATAACTTGGATCCTCGCGTGAAGAGTTGCCTCAAGATGCGGGAGCTAATCTTCGATCCGTATGATGCCGAGAGCTTGAAGAACATCCTGAGCATTCGGTTGGAGAAGGCCCTTCGCGTCGACCGGATCGACGTTGGCGTCGTGGACAAGATCGCGGCTTTGTCGTCGCGGCATCACGGTGATGCCCGGAAGGCGGTCAACCTGCTGACTCGATCGGCATACCTAGCCGAACGTCTCGGTCAGCGAGTGACGCTCGACATCGTAGATCGTGCGCACGCTGAGATCGAACGCGACAAGTACCTCGATATGGTCCGCACAAGTCCGCCTCAACTCCAGGCCAGCCTGTATGCGGCGTTGACGGGGCGCGGCAAGAATGAGTTGCTGCGGACAGGTGACGCCTACCTGGTGTATCGGCGCTTCTGCGAGGAGGTCGATATGGAACCAAATACCCAGAGGGCGTTCAGCGACACCCTATATGAACTGGATATGTACGGGCTTATCCGGGCCAGGACTGTCTCACGCGGCCGGTATGGTCGTACGAAAGAGATTCACGTTTCACTTGATCCGAGAATCCGAGCGAGGTTGGTCCACGAGATCCGACGCAATTTCTTCCTCAGCACCGAGGTGAGAGATAAGTGAGCCGCGACCCTTTTGCCGGCGTCCTGGATCCGTTTGCGTACTGGGATATCTCGGCAACTTATGACCGCTACAGCGCGTTCTTCGATCTGGTAATCTACTGCGCGATATTCATCGCACTCTGCCATGTAGTGTTTACACGGCGGTTCACTGGTCGTGCCGGCAAGGCGATGGCCACGGCGTTCGGTCTTGCACTCGGAATATCTCTGGCCGTAGCGGGACGAAGCTTCGGATTCAGCCTGCGTCAAGCGGGGCCGATTGCGGTGTTCATCGCTTTGCTCCTGGTGGGATTCCTGATCCTGCATACGATGCTGCGGGTTCACGTGCAGTGGAAGCTTGCAGCGCCGTTGACCTATGTCCTCATCTACCTATTTGTTCGTGCCGTAAGCCCGGCGCTCTTCGGCGTGATCGCGGCTCGGGTCCCGTTTGTAAACCTATTGTCCGCGGTCATATTCCTCATCTGTGTATGGCAAGTTGGGGTTGCCCTGTGGCCGCAAGGTGATGGCCACGGACGGGGTGATCCCAGTGATTCATCCTTCATTTCGGGTCTCGACCAGAAGGATGAGAAACGCGAGATCAAAGTGGAGAAGAAGCTCAAACGGCGGCTGACTCCTCAGGCCCAGCGGGAGACCGCACGCCTGACACACAGTCTCGAAGCCCTGCAGAAGGAAGTGCAGAGAGGCACCCCTGACTGGAAGTTGATCGCGGAGGCGTTATCCGGAATCGCGCATCGATCCGATGACGTCATTCGAACGGTTGATCGTATCCGCGTTCTGGACCGGCGTCTGCGCAACTTCGACTGGCATGAATTGCAGGAACTCGGCAGCTACTACAACGAGCTGAATGACAGCGATCGAGAACGTCTTAAGGAACAGATCCACCTCGAACGGCGGAAGATCATTCAAGAGCATACCATTGTTCAACTCACCGAGCGATGCGAAAGGCGTCATCGCCATTTCCGGGACGCCCTTGATCAGGCAGCTAAGGCGTGCTCAATGGAATCCCGAGAGGGTGCGGCCCAACATATTGGCCAAGCAATCCAAATGGAGAAGCAACAGAAATCCGATCTGAATGAGCTGCGACGTGCCGAGAAGAGGCTCCTTTCCCTGACGAAGACAAAGCTGAGAAAGGAGGCGGCGTGAGATGGCTGTGAGTATGCGCACATACTGTCTGGCGACGATCACGCCGTCTGTTTCTACCGATACCATCGTGGCCCGCTCATTGTCGGCCGGTTAACCGTAGTACAGTAGACGCATAAGGCGTATTTGTGAGAATTCTGTTTTCCTGTGTAGCTCTGACATGCCTGGGGCGTGAGATAGTGCACGGTCGGCAAGGGTCCAAGCGTGGACTTGGTGATCGATCAATGCATGATCGCCCCAAGAAGGGGTAGAGGTCGCTTGGCGGAAAGCCGGCGGAAGTACCCCACTGAGACGTGTCCAAAGGTGACTCTCGTGATGGGGTACTTGCCTCCGTCCTTCCACTATCGAAGCTGGACACCTCTTGGGAAGAGGAAAGATGCTTGAGTATATAAGCTTTTCGGTCCCTTGGTGCCTGGATGCGGACGCTTTCACTGGCTGCGCCCTCGTTCTGACGTCTGACGCAGCCTATACAGCCACATCGCATCGACAATCACGAATCCTACCGACGTGACAAAGGCAAAGATGGATATTGGCCAGAGGCCCAGGAAGATCAGGAAAAATCCGAACATGATGAACGCGACTGCCGTGGCCCCAAGCAACCATACCTGGGAAGTGTTCATCACTGTCAATTCCCGCTGCACTGTCAGCTTCGATGTCCGATCTCCGTTGAGCGATCTTCGACAGGCAGGGCTACAGACCAACCGGCCGTCAGGTGTCGTCAATGCACACGATCGACAGACAGCCGTGCCGCAGTGGCTGCAGATCCCCGCAGCATCTCGATTCTTGTGATTCCAACATTTCATAAGCACATCACCTCGTGTCTCGAGACCTGAGGTGGTGGGGTTGTATATAAAGGTTTCGGTGTCGAAGATCGGGCACTCTTGCAGCAAGCTCTACTGACGCGGCATTCCCGCACGGAACGGACAGTTTGCTGGGTCGCAATACGCCTGCATATCCGATGAATTGCAGCCGATCCCGTGATATCCATTGCGGAAGATGCGCCTGACAACGGCCGCTACCTCGGAGTTCTGGAGAGGCGGCCGGTTCCTTTGGTTCCAGTCTATGAGTATCGCCCTCACCAAATCGGCAGGCGTTCCGCTCTTCTTGAGGTGTATGGCGAGCCAGAATGCGCAAATGTTCCGCCGCCCTTGCTCAACACCATTGAAGATACGCTCCATGCATGGCAGGGCACGGTCAAAGACATCTTGCCGAACCCCGTAGGGATACGATGGCGGAGGACGCCGCTCGTCACAGAGACTTAACGACTTCATCCGGGCCTCACTGAGTGTCTGTACCGTTTCCACCACGGCGAAGTTCAGGGGGGTGAGGTCAGGGGAGAAAAAGACGGAAAACCGCCCCGACTTTGCGTGGCGCCCTGGGAGCTTGATCAGATTGCCGTAGCCATGTTGCGGAACATGTTCTTGCTTGGGGAACACCTCAACCTGGCTGAGAAGTCCAGCAGAACTGGCTATTGCTTTGCCGGCCTGCAGAGCCTTCCAGGCGGGCACCGGATTGTCGTAGAACAGCCACAGGTGAAACCCCTTGTTCCCAGATGCCTCCAGAAGGAATTCGTCAGTCTCGAGTCCCGTGTGGCGGCATGCATCAGAGAGGGCAATGGCCATGGACTTGGACCGACTGTCAACGTCCACGATTGTCATCAGGCACGTGTCCTCAACTGGCGTAATGACATAGAGGCCAATCGTGATCTCACCAGTCAAGTGCGTTCGGATGACGTCCTGGGTGACTCGTTTGTCAATCAGCCTGTATCGGCCGTCGCTTTGCTGCTGAGCATATGCGTCTTCTCTACCTCTGAACAAGCGCATGAAGGGCGCGACGGCCTGCCCGACGGTCTCGTATGGCTGAATGAAGCAATCTGACGAACCTGCGATCATGATCTATCACCGGAACTGTCTGCGTGGGCGCCCCGACGATCTTCCTCCTGACAATGAGATTGCCGTCGACGGACTACTATTGCAGGCGCTACCAGGCCCTGGTCCGCCCTAACGCCTCATCGGCCGCCGACCGCATGTCGCGCATTCTCGGCACCGTTTCCGTAATCGATTTCCCGAACTTCTTGATTGTCTGCCGGAAGCCGTCCGGATTCTTTTGGATGTCGAAGAAGAGTGTCTTCATACATTCCGTAAGACGTATATACCCCGGAAGGTCGGGACCAATGACGTAGGCAAGGATTTGTCGTGAAACAATCTCACGGATCAGATCATCCATCGTCCGGCCGTTTTCGGCTGGTTCGTGGTAGGAAGCATCCGTAATCCACGCAAGGACTTTGGCTGCGTTCTCACGAAAGACCATTTCATCGAGTGCCGAGTAGCCAGCGTCAATTGCGCTCTCAGGCTCATCCCCGCCACCCGATGCTGTCAGCCGGGCGATCCAGCTACGGAATTCCTCCGGCGTCTGGGCGAACCCGTGTACCCGCGTCCGTTCGCCAATCTTGACGTCTCGGAACTCGACTAAGCCAAGGCGAGCGTCGATGTCGTTCGCCTCAAGATCCCGCGACAGACTGATCGTCATATCTTTCATGCCCTCAATGTATGGAGTCATGGAAGAAGTGCAGTCCATCAGAATGACAATATCGGTGGGATAATGTCTCCTCTGCCTTCCGATACCGCGTTGGTGCGATGACGTCGCCGTCGCCTCAGCGAAGGTGAACTCGGGGTGTTGCTCGATCCGCTCCGGCATCGCCCTCGTCTTCTGCAGATCCCTTCGTTCCGGCGGCCTTACGCCAGAATCGCCGTGAACACTTTCCATCCGGTTTCCGCATTGACCGCAGAACGTAGCTCCATCAGGGACTGAATTGTTGCACTGGGCACATCTCATCGCTGTCTCCTCCTGTTGTGTTGTGTCACTGTTCTCATGAGCCGAACTCGCAAAATGTGTCTGCAAGACGTATCCAATCGCCGGGAACGAGTGGATGGCGCCCTCCCGGAGGAATGGCCAAGCCGTTTACGGACGTACCATTCAACGAGTTGAGATCCTCGATCCAGAACTGGCCATCCGCATGGAAGAATCGTGCGTGGTTGCGAGAGATGAAATCATCTTCGGGCGCGAGCAAGTAACGGCCTACGTCGGTCCCCTTTGGCGAGACAGGCACCTCCCTTTTCAGAACGGAACCTTGCAGAACACGCAGTACTGCATTGCACGGAGGGCAAGTGACGCCGGATGCTGCTCCACATCTCAGGCAGAAACGTGTGCTATCAGCAATAGGGGCGCCGCACTTGCACGTTGTCGTGGACGAGCAAGCGCCGAAGCCGTGCTCTAAGTCCGACGTGAGCGCAGCCGCGTCGGGATATCGTTTCGTCTTTTCCTTCTCGATCATGCGGAGGACTATTGCGGCAAGATCTGGATCGACATTTGGATTGAGCGAGACGGGATTCGCAGGCTCGGAGCTTATGGTGTTGCGAAAGATCTCGCGCTCATCGGCTCCGTCAAAGGGATAGACGTTGGTCAAGCAGACATAGGCGGTTGACCCAAGGCTGAAAATGTCTGACTGCCTATCGACGCCTTCGTTGGCGATATGCTCCGGGGACATAAAGAAGATCGTCCCCATGGGGTCATTGCCCGGAGAGAGCGTCTTGCCGTCAACGAACCCGCACAGCCCCCAGTCCACGAGCATGATTCGGCCATCGTCCGCCAGCATGATATTGGCCGGTTTGATGTCGCGGTGTATGATGCCTTTCGCGTGCGCCAGCGCCAGGATAGCAGCGACTTCCTTGATGATACGTTTGACTTCGTCGCAAGTGAGTGGCGCGCTACGTTCCAACCGGTATTCCTCGAGGCTCATGCCCTCCACGAATTCCGTGATGATGTAGAAGACGCCTTTCTCCTGGAAGCTCCCAAGATTCCTTGGCACCTGTGGGGAGTCGATCACGATGCTCTGTTCTCTCTGGAACCGCTTAACTGCAACCTGTCCTCCGGTTGTCATAGTATCGGCATTGAGCTGTTTGAGGAAGACGACCTCACCGGTGGAGACGAGTCGAGCCCTATAGGCGATCCCCTGACCGGCTGCGTGAAGGAATTGCAGGACCTCTACCTGGTCCCCCAAGATATCCCCGGCTGCATGTCCCCTGGCCATCGCTTGCTCTCTGCTCCTACTGTGGCTTGCCGTGTTGTGGGCGTGGGTTATCCGTTCACTTCGCCGTCGATCGGGCATGGGAGTACTCAAGGACCGTTGTCCCAATTAGCATGCGGTCGCCAGGCTGGAGAACGTGGCGGTCCCGCACTTCCAGAAACGTTCCGTTTCGACTTCCGAGATCCTCTACCTCCGCGCCGCGCTCGCGCACAAGGATACGGGCGTGTGCATGTGACACATGGTTGTCCCCCGTGAGCGCGATGTCCGCGTCGCTTTCTTTCCCGATGCGAATGACAGTGCCGGCGAGGGGAAACTCGCGTCCGCAGTTCTCCTGGGACACGATCCGGAGGACCATCTCGCCAGCTGCCTGCAGCGGAGGGACGTGGGGGGTAACATCATCGTCGCTGCTGCTGCTGCCACCCACGGGCTCTCTGACACCATCCGCCGCCGCCGTTTCCGCCGTGCTTGATGGAGCACGGGGACTAATGTCCGTGCCCGTCTCCGCGTCTGCTGCACCATGCGATGCCGTCTCCTCGGAAACCGGCGCACCGCAGCCCATGCAGAACCGGACCCCTGGCCCCACCGCGTTACCGCATGATGCGCAGTAAACAGACTCGTTTGCAGGGGGGCACTCCTGCGTAAAAGCTTCACCGCAGGCTGGGCAGAATCGTCCACCTTCAGGCACGACCGCTTCGCACTTGGTGCAGATGTTTCTCTTCGTCTTCATCTCGCGCTCCTTCCTTGTGTGATGCTCGCCCACGTCTATTTTCCCTGTTTTGCATTCGGCAGGTGATTGAAGTAGAGGAAGATTGCCGTCAAATTGTCATCGCCGTAACGGCCAAGACTTGAGGTCTCGAGTGTTCTCGCGAGCGCTCGTAGGCTCTCGTAGGTTACAGGGGGCTGCAGGAAATGGACGCACGCCGCCGTCATTTCCTCGTTAGTGAGCCCTTCGTGAAATCCATCTGAACTGAGAATCAATAGATCGCCCGCATGAAGATGCCATATGGTGCAGTCTGGGATGCCTTCGTCCTCGTCATGAGTGCCAATCGCATTGGTGAGGTGGCTTCTTGCCGGATGGCGACATGCGTCTTCTGGGCCGATTACCCCTTCTTCTACGAGAATCTGCGCTCGGTTGTGATCGCTCGTCACCTGCGTGATGGAGCTATCCCTATATGCGTACAGGCGGGAATCCCCTGCCCAGGCAATGTGGGCATAGGATTCCATGACGATGCAGGACACGCCAGTTGATGCCATGCCGGCGAGAGACGAATCCTCATTCGCCTGACCTAGAATGGATCTGTTTGCGGCACCGAAGGCAGTGTCTTGAATCGCCGCCGTCGAGAAGACGCTGAACTCCGGATTCTGAGAAAGCAGCGCTCGGAGCATGCCGGCAAGCGCAACTTGCTGGATCCTGGAACAAGCGATTGCGCTTGCGACTTCACCGCCTTCGGCGCCACCGCACCCATCCGCCAAAGTGGCGATCAGAAGACTGCGAGGCCTACCCAGGAGAACGGCTTGACTGTGTTGGACGATCGCGGCGTCCTCCTGGTTTACGCGAGTCAGCCCGATGTCCTGGGTGATCAAAGAGAGCACCGCCGAAGTGTTGGGCGCAGTCCGGACGCCCGACTCATAACCACATATAACCTGCGTGTTAATGAGCCTGAGGATCTCTGCGCAACGAGCGAGGTACTCTGTTGAGAAGAGCGGTATCTGACGCTTGTCGGCCGTCGCGCCGTCGATTCCGCGTTCGTGCATTTCTTTCATTGTGGCCATCCGATTCTGGGTATTGAGTTCTAGCGTCGTGGCATTGGTCTGGTCTTCCCTAGATCACCATGCCGTTCACAAACAGGTTCGACTGGAACCTTGTCTGGCACTTCAGGTGGAGAGGACCGCATCGGTGTTGGTGGATCGCCGCGGCCCACCACCCTCCACGTGCGTGAGCGCATTAGAATCGTGGATGCGATTGCGACTGCGCACAGGAGGAAGACACCCCTCATAAACGAAGGCTCACCATTACTGGCGGCACGCGCCAGGAGACCAATAATCATGATTGCGGCAATAAGGGCCAGCATGCTCGGTGAACGAGCAGAGGACGGAGAATCTTCGTGGCCGTCTCTACTTCTGCCCAAGAGCCGGCGGAGTTCGCACGACCACAGGAAGCAGAGGCACGTAACGGCAACACACAGCGTTCCCACCGCCGCGATGCCGCGGACATCGTCCGTCCCAATAAGCCACCCAAGACCACAAAGGCCGGTGCTGGCCAGAAGGGCTGACGCTATCCTGTTCATCCTATGACCTCGTAATGTGGTTTATGACCCGGTAAAGCGTGTAGGAACACAGCGCGAGAATGGCCCAGCCTAAGACACGGTTCTCGCCGCTTTGCGTCAAGTGGCGTACGGAGCGTGTGAGGTCTTCACCGCGTATCCCCAACCAGTCGAGAAGAGCCAGGACCGTGAACACAATGATGATCGTCCAGAGAGCTTTGTCTTTCATCGCAGGGCGTTCCCTTCGTCTTCTTGTCAGCGAAAAGGCCTGGCAACGTTGGCGAAATGTTCCTCGCTCACCTAGTAATGCCTCAGCAAATCACGAACGGCGCTGATAGACCTCGACAGGTGCTTGACGATGGTGTCGAAATTGCGAGCCAGATCGTTGGGAGATCGACCACGGTACCCCGGAGGAAGGAGGTAGCCAAAGCGATCGAGGATTTCCGCCATGAGGGATACAAGTGACTCGTAGTCATAGGGATCGGTTTCCGTGTAGAACACGTACTCGACATACTGGCGTTCCTGCTCCTGCTTCAAATTGCCGGAAATGGCCCCCAACACACCGTGCATTCCTCCTGCTTTGCCAGTCCTGGCGTTCTGGTACGCGCCCTCGAACCCACCACTCTCTTTGTAGGCATTGTCGATGACGCCTTTCACCTCCCAGTGGGCTCTGTCGTCGTCAAGGAACTCGCCGCCTCCGAACACCTGTGCGTAGTGGTGACGGTAGTAGCGGATGACGAGATCGTGGAACTGCGGGTAGTTGTCCACCGTGTTGGAGGTTAGCTTGAAGGATTCACGGGCCATGTCGTGCGTGTTGCCAATCACCGCGGCTATGCGGTCCGGATCAAGCTTGTCGAGAATTCTGTCGAGTTTTGTCGGGGGCATGATGATGCACTCCTTGTTTGTTAGTTATCGAACGTCTCAAAAAAGCGGGGACGCACAGGGCGAGCGGCAGGACGCGGGGCTTCGGGGGCTGTTCGCTTGACGTAGTATTGACGTCTGCTTGCCTCAACCACAGCCTTTGTGGCATCGAAGGATGGCGTCGCCGGTGGCCTAAGGGTTTTCAGATCCACAACGTGGTTGTTGATTCGGGCATATGCCTCACCAATGCCGAGGTCCAAAAGGTCTTCTTCGCGCACTTCCTTGCGCAGTTCGCGCACAATGCGCTTTGCATCGTCCACATCGAGACAGAAGGCCATGATAGTATCGGCCGTTCCCACTGCGCGCCGCGTAGCCTGGTCTATCTGACCCGTTTCCTGATGCGCCAGACGGAGGGACAAACGGAATTTGCGGCTCTCGACCAAGAGGTTCTCTAGACTTGTTGTTGGGAATCGGTAGAACTCATCTATGTAGAGCGAGAACGGCCGCCGTGCCGACGGTGTGATGTCTGCCCGGCTGCACGCAGCTTCCTTGAACCCGGCGATGAAGAGCGAGCCAAGGAAATCCGTGTTGCCGCTGCCCAAGCCGGTGAGATTGGCGAGGACTATCTTCCCCTCATCCATCAGTGAACGCCAACGGATGAGCGCATGCCTCTGACTGAACATGGCCGCAATCTTCGCGTTCAGCATGAGCTTGCTGATCTTGTTCGTGACTGGGTCAATGGCGTCCGCCTTGTAGCCAGGGAATCGGTCACGCCAGAACCTAACGGCGTCTTCATTGGTAAGCGTGTCCAGCACACGGTTGCGGAAGGCCTCTCCCTCTCTAGTCCTTGCCAGAAGGAGCCCCATGTCCGCCATTGACGACCCGGGCAGGTGCAGTAGTGCGTAGCAGGACTGTCTGAGAATGTTTTCCATACGAAACCCCCACGCCTGTTCCAGCCCTGCGCGGAATGCGCAAGTGAGTTCATCGGCCAGTTGATCCCTGTCGGCGTGGGGCGAAGGGTCGAAGGGGTTGAGGCACGGCACGAAGTCCACATCATGAGGATCAATAAATACGACGTCCCTGATTCGGGTCTTGGGAATACGACTGAGCACTGACCACGTCAAATCCCCGTGTGGCTCAATGAGCCCGACGCCTCTCCCTTCATGAATCTCCTGCAGCATCAGGTTCTCCAGGGCTGTCGTCTTGCCGGTCCCCGGTTTCCCGATCAGATACATGTGCTCATTGGTAATCCCCTCGGGTACATAGACTGCCACCGCGCTACCCATGTAGTGGTTGTACCCAACACGAAGTCGACCCTGACGAAGGCTCTCATGGACCTCAAAGCCCTTGATGCGTTGGATCACGTCCTCACGATCCGACAGAACCGTGCCGGGCGGAAAATGGACCAGTCCGCTCAACTCCAGGCTGTTGAGAATCATTCCCGGCCGGAGTGTTGATCGGCTCACGAGGAATTGGCGAAACGCTGTTTCGGATCTGAGCTGCCGCAAATAGGCATCCTTGCCTTGGTGGTTGAATGGCCGCGCGCCATACAGAAAATTCGAGAGCGCTGTTCTTAGCGTTCGCAGGATGGCAGATGGACGCGCTTTCCGCGGAGAAAGAGCCATTGTGATGGCCGATACGGCAAAGAACGGGTGGTCTGGGTGTGCTTTGCTCTCCTCACGCTGACTGATCATGGGAAGATAGAGGCTGGGCAGCTGGTGGGAGTAGGCCGGCACGGTCGGATTGAAGATATCATCGTGTGTACTCTTGTACTCAGCGTCGATGGACCGGTTGACTCGGGCGTGCCAGTCGCTGTCGCGCGACACGGGTACGGAGAGCACACGATAGACGCCCAGTTCGTCCGCGGGCAGCGCGCTCAGACAGACGTATACAGGATCCAGCGGTGAGCCACCAATCAGCTCATGCACCGTCATGGTCCGGTAGTACGGCGGTGAGGGGAAGTAGTCCTCGATGTCCACTTCGATCTCTTGCCTTTCGAGCCAGTCCAAGAGCTGGTCGCGCTCCATTTGCTCCATACGGACTTCAGGAAACTCTGCCTCAACTGCGGTCCTCAGGGGTAGTACATCATGGGTGTCGACAACGATCTGAATCCATATGCTCTCGCGATTGCCGGCGATCTCGAATGCCATGGGCTGGTCAATAACGGACAGCTCCTTATGTAGATCGTTGTACTGCTTCCAGTTGAGCGTGAGGTCATCCGGGCACCAGATCTTGAAAACGGCGGGCCGCTTGATCCGCCGGGGAGGCACTGCGTCCGGCGGTGAAGTATCCTTAATGGCTACAGAACCCGTGATGGACGACGTTCCTTCGTATGGAGGTTCAAGATCGACGATAGTTGCCGCTAAGGATGGATCGCAGCCTTTTCGCCCCTCTCCGTCAATGATCGCTTTGGCAGCTCCGACCGCGATCTCGCTGACCATGTCAAGTCCGATAAGACGCGATGTTTTTTCCGCGATGCTCATGAGGACGAGTCCTTTGCTTCCGACCCAAGCGGGTGGTCGTAGCGGCTGCAAAGTGAGTGAAACACCGATCCCGCCTCCCCAGGCACCAGTACTTGCCACACGTTCCCTAGTACCCCTTCAGACTCGATCCGCCCGAAAATGGTGCCCCAAACGAAATGCGTGTCTCCGAGGTCTTCCAGCCGCCCGCGCAGACTGTCCAAGCGGCCCTCCGTCTTGGTTGTCAGGAGAACGCGGAAGCCCTTGAACGTTGTATCGAAGATGGCCTCCGCATCTCGTCGGTACTCCGCACTGTCAAAATACGTACAGTACCCGGCAAGCTTCTCCAGCAATGAAGACTGTGAACTGCGCTTCCGGCGGAAGATGGGCTCTGACTCGAGATCCGTCTCCAGGTAGAACAGGAGAGACGAGCCAAGAGTGTTGCGAAGCATCATGACCGCATCCGGTTTGATGGACTCGACCAGATTCCTGCCTAGTCCCTTGCCAGGAAGGCGCTTTCTTGGATCCGGTAGAAGGCCGGCAACACACCATGAAGGGATGCATCTACCCTCAACCACCTCGGCATCATCGAGTTCCTTCCGAAGGAGAAAAGAGAACTGGTTGGTTGCCGCGAGGTGCTGAACGTTCCTTGGAACCGTGACACGGGGGATAGTGCGAGGCTGCCCTGTGACTTCTCTCAGATGTGCACGACCATCGTCCGTGATGCCAAAGAAATGCTCGGTTCGGGTCTCGCCGAAGATCCACTCCCGACGCGACCTGGAGAGGTACCCCGCGTCGGTGAGCTGCTTGAGTCTCTCGCTGGCCTTTTTGACGGAAGGGAAGTGGAGCATGGCGATCTGGGATGTGGCCAGAAGCAGCGATTCCGCTACACACTGCAGGACGTTTGTGTCCCGCTGTCCGAGTCGGAGACGCTTGTTGGATGGATTCCGGCGCATTTCCCGTAACAGGCTCCTTTGGATTGCCTTTCATCACGGGAAATGCCGGCCAACGTTGCGGCAATGTGGGCGGCAGACTATGCATCGACTAAATCTTCGATTCCTGCGATCTCATAGATCTCACGGAGCAGTCGTGAAAGCAGATCTGCGTCAACGCCTTCGATGTCGGGCATTTGGCAAAGGATGTCAGATGATGATGGGAGCTTTCCGTGATACAGCAGAGCTCCGTTCTTGCGAATCCACCGATCAACAAGGCCTTGCCCCTCGGCCCCCGCACGGCGTAGACACGCCTTCAAGGCGTCCTTGTTCTGATCGGTCAGTTGTGGGGGCGTCTCCCCCGCCACACTGAGGAGTCCTTCCTCTTTGCGTTCATCAGCGTTGAAATCTGGCCATCTCTCGATCGGGTCCTCATAGCCGCTGAGCTTCGCTTCGGCTCGAATGATCCGCCCCATCTCTTCATCCGTTGCGTTAATGGCTGACTGAATGTCTTGGGCGCTTGCGTGCGTGCCGTCACTGTGGCGGTGTGCTTGTGTAAAACGCCATTTCTCCAGGAGGCGTCGAATGGTGTCCTCCGTCTCAGATAGGTAGTCTGCAAGGGCGGCCACGTACGCCTTCGGCCAGCAGTTCTTGACAGTGCTTCGGTAGACGTGTTCGAGGTCTGTCTTCCTCTGAATGGCCAGCCCCTCCACGACATGCCTGTAGACAACCTGACCGGCGATGCCGGCAACGTCCTCATACGCCATGGAAGCACCACGGTTCTTGACTTTCCGATACGCTACTCTGGCCACTGTTCCAATTGCCCTCTGCACAACCGGGAACTCGGCGATCTTCTGGCGGCAAGATTCGCTGCTGGCCTCAGCACTGCGACGGTGGCGTATCAGAGCTGCATACATTTCCTTGAACTCGATCTCAGACACGTGCTCCAGGGAGTGGTGCTCGAACCGCATTTCCGTCATGATATCGAGAGACAGCAGATCTGCGTACTGCTGCGCGTATGCCAGAAGGCGCTGGCGAATCATCTCTTTGCTGGTCTGCCACTCCTCCGGGGGTAATCCATAGAGTCGTCCAATCCTGGAGGAGACCGTCTCGCATCTCTGGCGTACGGGTCGCGCGGCATCCAGGATTTCCGGGACGGTGTGCCCTGCCTTCAGGAAGACTTCGAGACGCAAGGCGTAGGCAGCATGACAACCCGAGTCGAGACTCAGGATCTCCTCGATGGCTGCCATGGCAGATTTTGGCGAAAGCCGACCATCGCGCCACGCCTTGTTGGCCGCCTTCACCCTGGTCGCCGCCAACTCAAGATCTGTGGGCTTTCCGTTCTTGGTAACAAATGGGCCGTAGACGCCGTCCTCTCCTCCCGCCAGTTCGCATCCGTAACTAGCCAGTTTCTTCCTGATCTTGGATACGGAAGCTCTCAGATTCTCCACACACCGCTTTGGGCTTCTGCCCTTCCCGTTCAGAATGGCAATGTCGACCGCGGAGAGATTCCCACGCTCAATGCAGATCCTGACGAGCTCGGACTCCGTTGTGCCCAAGCATCCGTTCTGCTGCCGATTGCCGATGAGCGTCCCTGACAGTCTGACAGGATCGTCGTCCGAATGGCCTTGGTCAGCGGATCTGCTCAATGTATCCGCCGCCGGGAAGAGGTCGTCGAAGTGATTGGCCATCAGTTGCACGGCGCACAGAATCGTGTTGCGGCACAGCTGGATCGTGTCGTCCTGGCCTGATCTGACATCAAGGCCGTGGACGATGTCGCCCAACGTCATGCCCATTATCCGTGTATCGATCACTACATCAGCCCATACTGGTTTCTTGAGAAGCGATGCCATTCTGAGATATAGTCACAGAGTCGGGCAAACTCTCGACCTGTTCTGAACAGTTCGGAACGGCTGGGCATGAGAATGAGATCGAAGACGCCAAAGCTCCACTTCCAGATATCGGAGGACCTTTTCAGGATGGTGGTCTCCGCCCAGGTGCTCGACCTGCCTGAGAGGTGCATGCTGGGAAAACGCTTCTTCTTGGATATCCGTTCTCCTGCCGGCCGGTTTGATCTTTGTCTCCTCGCGCTGGTGGCTCAGCAGCACTACAGAAACGGGTCTTTCGCTCCTGTGCTACTCCGTGAAGACGATGGGGCTGTAGAAGGCCTGAAAGGTCTCTACCGAAGGGAGGGGACGACACCCCCTCGCACTCTGGCAACGGTGAAGAGAAGGTGGCATCCGGAGACGGGCAGGGGCATCCCTGTTGCAACGCGCCCCTCTGACTACCGCCTAGCAGCAGACGACCCCCAGAATCGACTTAGAAGAATCCCACACGAGCTTGCGGAGGCCTTTGCACACTTGTTTGTTGCAGGAGGATCGGTTGATGGTCGCGGCATCAGCCTTCGGCTGAACACAGATACCTGCAACGTCACCCTCGACGACATCACAGTTGATGGGTTGGATGATCTGCTGCATCAACTGGGCACCGTGTCAAAGCCAACACCGGCGTCCGTCTTGCTCGCCCAGCCGATTCATTGCAGCGCCTCCCACGAACATCTGGCGCTCCGGGAAGCTGTCGCGCTCTTCCGAAGTTGGTACCTGGGCTCGAAACGTCAGCCAATACCATATGGCGGACGCAGCGATGACGAGAGCGTTCTTGATGCATGGCTCCGAGACGATGCGGCGCCGCCTCGGTTGCTTCTTTGCTCCGGGCCTGGACATGGCAAATCGGCTCTCTTAGTGAGGTGGTGCGAGTGTTTGAATGCTCGAGCTGACGTTGAGGCTGTGCTCTTCCCTGTCAGTATCCGACTTGAAACAAACAGGAAGGAGCAGATGCTCGCCCACGTCGTCTCTCGGTTGGCCGTGTTGCACAAAGATGAACCGCCGGATTCTGGCACACGGCCTGACGTATTGCGTGATCTCTTCCTGCGATATCTTGGAAGCCCCTTGCCCTCAGGACGTGTTGTTCTCGTTATTATTGACGGGCTTGATGAGGCAAGCGGATGGGATCCCGCATCGGCCCTCTTTTCGGTAGAACTTCCTACGCATGTCCGGTTACTTGCTTCTGCACGCACGATGGCAGGCATGGACACACGCGATTGGTTGCGTCAACTGGGATGGATGCGCACCGGCATGGCAGCCACCCATCAGCTGGGCCCGTTGAATCAACAGGGAATTGCAGAAGTGTTGACTTCGGCTGGGGGTATCGGTCGGGATTTGGCTCGGCGGAACGGCGTTGTTGAGGAGCTTCTGCGACTGACGCAAGGGATTGCCTTCCTCGTTGGACTCTACGCAATCGAGCTGTGCACGTCTCACGGAGAGCAAACGAAAGGCACACGCCCCACGCGTTTCGTCCCAGAAGATCTCCATTCCTTTTCGCCGGACCTTGCTGGATTCCTGGACGAATGGTGGGCGGACCAAGAACGACTGATGCCAGACCGTTTCCATCGAGAACTGTCGCAGTTAGTGCTTCATACCTTGTCTTGTGCGAGGGGCGCCCTCAGTATTGATGACATCCAAGAGCTTCTTCGCCCTCGGATGGAAGCCACGAGCCAGCAGATCAAACGCTATCTTGCCCCTATTCAGCGATTCGTCAGCTGTGTCGGTCCGGAGAGGAGATATGTGTTCTCACTCACGTGTCTCAAGGAACATATCCGCGATGGCTTGAGCAAGACAGACAGAAGGCGGTGTGAGGATCTCTATCTTGCATGGGGCACTAAATGCGTTTCCTCATTGCTTCACCGCTGTGCGTCGCCGGAACAAGTACCGACGTACGTTGTCAACTACCATGGGGAGCACCTCGCTGCGGGCACTCCTGATCTGGGCCAGCTGACGCCCTTGGTCACGAGAGCCTGGATGCAAGCATGGGAGAAGCAGGAGCACGCGATCACCGGCTTTCTTGGAGACGTCCGTCGCGTCAGAGACTTGCTCGCAACTACGGTCAGAGGTCAACTCGACACGCATATCGATGGTGCATCCATCGTCATGTTGGTCAAGTGTAGCCTCGTCATCGGCGCAGTGTCGTCCTCCGCGCGGATTCCGCGCACGGTCCTTCAGGCGCTTCTTGATCACGGAATCTGGAGCCCCCGGAGAGCTCTCAGCTTTATTTCTGTGTCCTCTGGGGATGCCTTCCGATACGAGGGGGTTTCTGCCTTGGTCACACATATGGCAGAGAGAGCACCTGCGAGCGCTGAGGACCGCGCGCTTCTGGACGAAATGGCTAGCATTCTTGGTAACCCGTCCGACTTCTCTGAAGATGTGGCCCATAATGCTTTCGCCGCGTACCTGACGTCGCGGCTAACATTGCGGGAAGGGCGGCGTTTCGCCGATTCCCTTCCCAAGGGGACGGCGAGAGCCGCTGCGCTGGCCGGCGTGGCGAAAAGTACTAGCCCCAGTGCGACCCGCAAGACACTCGTGCGAGCCGCCCTGCAGAACCTTCTCTTGGCCAGACCTTCCAACTCCTCCCATGCCTTGGACTTTGTGTTACCGCTCGTGGAAGATGCACGCCTCCTCGACGACCTTCTTCCCACAATGGAAGCATCCGATATTGGACGACCGAGCGTCAGTCCGCTCCTTCGGGCAGCTATCCTTGTTAGGCATGCCAAGTGTCGACATCGCGTTCTGGATATCGCTCTGGACATTGTGCGCCGGAAGTACCCTGAGGAAGCGGTAGAGCCTTTCCAACGCCTAGTCAGTATCTTGCAGGATGGATCCGACGCCCCAGCTTTCGAGAGATTGGCTCTGCATTTCCTCGGCCCTAGCGAGACGGCGAGTTGTCAAGAGGACATCGAGATCATCCGACGGATTCGGCAAGCACGACTGTTGGATGCGGGGAAGGCATGCTTGGGGCTGTCGACGCGCGAGCTGCAGGTACACGGCTTCATCTATCTCGCCAACAGAGCAAGGACTGCTGCAAAGAAACGTGTATTTCTTCAGAAGGCAGCCAAGATCGCGCTGGAGAGCGATGGCCATTTGCTCGAGGAGTATCCACTGACCGTTGATGTCGTCAGGGCTCTCGCTCAAGTCGGTGCATTCCAAGAAGCTGTCGACTTGGCGACACTGTCTACTACTCCCTGGGGTGTTGCGAGTTGCCTTGGTGCAGCGGCGTCACAACAGCTAGATCGTTCTGAAGCGGAGAATCTCCTGACGAAGGCAATGGATCTCCTCACCATGTCCGGAGACGAGGAAGCGTTGGATTCGGGGTTCCGCAGTATCGCACGCTGGGCGACCCAGCACGCTATGCCGGACGTTGCTGAGCAAGCGCTTGACGCCGTATCACAAGCAACTTCGCACGTTCGGAAACTGGTATCGAACGCAAGGGCCGCTGGGAGCGACGTCGTGGCAGCAGGATTGCTCGCCAAGGCCCTGGATATGGCAGCCGCTACCGGCAATGGAGACGCGATCGAGAGCGTAGTTAGCTGCGCTCTTGATCTGTTCCCTCTGCCCGGAAACACCATCAGTATTGAACGACTCCTCGAAGTCAGTCGTCTGGACCCAGACATACGTAGGAGGTCCACCCGTGTTTCCCATCTGGCGCGAAAGCTCGCGGAGAAAGGAAATCTGCATGATGCGCTGGCCGTCGCCTGCTATATCGAGCAACCGGTGCTCCGTGGACTAGATTGCGTGGTGATCTCTAACGCCATTACGGAGAACGAAGTTCGGACTGCAACTCGCGAGCGTGGGCTCCGTCTCGTGCAGGAGCATGGTTCGGATCATGATCTTGAGGTCGCCTTGGACCGCGTTTTCAGTGCGCCAGAGTCACAAGCAGACGATGCAACCATCAGTTCACTGGCGACGAGGTTTCCCTCATCTAGGAACCAATTCCTGGCACACATGACAATGGCGCGGCGAATTACGGATCCTAGCAGGTCAGCCGGCTGCCTGCGTCAAGCGTATCAGGACCTTGCGGCTATGAAGGGCGAGCGGCTGTGGGGCTATTACGCACGGCAGCTCGTCACGGAGTGGGCCGAATGTGGCGATCTCGATGCCGCACTTCTCCTGCGAGGCGAGCTGCCAGAGGAAGATGACCGATGCCAGGCTTTGGACTCCATCGCAGCAGCAGTTGACGAGCATACAAGCTCTTGCTTCGTCGGGTGGCTTATTCAGGAGGTCGTCGATACTGGTGCGCGACTGTCCCACTACCACAAGCTCCTGGCGAAACGGATTTCACCTGGGGCCAGAACTGCGATCGGGCACGACATCATACAGATGCTTAAGCAGGACCCGACTGGCAAAGAGGGACTCTGCTCTGAGGCGGGTCTCGAAGCCATGATCTGCCTAGGTATGGAAGAAGCTGCTCGCGGGATGGTCAGCTCTGCTCTGCGGGAGGATCCTGCAGGCAATGGAGGTCTTCGCTCTCGGGGGGCGATCAAGGTCATGGTCCGCCTAGAAATGGAGGATACTGCCCGTGAAATGGTTTCTGGGTTGCCGATTGATGTCGTGGGGCCTTCTCAGGTGATCGCTCTAGCACGCGCCCTGGGCAACGAAGCTGCCGCAGCGGCCGTCGAGAGAGTCATGGGATGGATACGGTCTCAGGACGACGCTGCAGCAGCCCGTCTGTGTGCCGGAGTCATCAATAGCCTCTGTGACTCTTCGGACCCTCTATCACCACTGCTTCGCCAGGTACTCCTGGAACTCGATGATCCCATTCCTCCTCTCATGTTGCTCTTTCACACAACCCTCTGGGACACCTCAGCGGGGGTCAGTGCCCAGTGTTGTTCACCATACTGGATCCACTCGTTCGGGACCGCAGTCGAAGCCCTTGTAGAAGCAGGGCGCGATGCATCAGTTTTGCTCAGCCTTCTGCGCGCAAGCCTTGACAGAATGGAGAGTCATACAAGACACCGTGCAATGGATGGGCTTGTAGCGCTTCTGCCTCTACTGAACCGACTGGGAGGCAGAACCACACTCGCTGGCGTTGTCGCCAGCGCCCGGGATGTCGCGCGTTGGTGGATCTGACTGCCTGATACTGAACGCCGCGCTATAGTCCCCCGGCTTCTTTGCGTTGATATCCGCCGAAGACGCACTGCTCAAGATGCAGCTGTCCCAACGTTGCTGCAACCTTCTGCCCCATTCCACATACCAGAAGACTGGCGCGCATGCCGCACCATGCGGGCCGGGTTACTGGAGGAAGTCGCCATGCTTGTTATCGGATCGTTCGTCGTATGGTGGATTGCCGCCCTTGGGTTCGCGGTCACGTTTGAGAGCTGCTACCCACTGTGGCGACGGGATGCCGCACACCGACCTGCAAAACCAGACACGGCGCAGGCCTACTGGTGCATCGTGTGCCTGCTATCGTTCGTCATCGGCGCCACTCCCCTGGCGCCGCTAGCCGTCTTTCCCATTGCTCTGAGCCACTTTGACCTGACGAGACACACAGGAACACGCATCGGCGGCGGGACTATCGTGCGGAACATCCCTCGCGCAACCAACGGATTGCTCAACAAGGTATTCAAATGATCAGTCAGCGCAGCACCCAATCATTAGAGACTCCATTGAGCGCCGGGGATCTATCCGCAGCCGTGACACTCCCCCCGGTTCAACTCACCGACAATGGGCGCCGTGTCCTTGAAGCCCGATACCTGAGACGCAAAGCAAATGCCCGGAGGATCGAGACTCCCGAGGAGATGTTCGAGCGTGTGGTCCGTGCCGTCGGCGAGGTGGAGAGAAGCTACGGAGTAGCAGGTAGCAAAGTAGACGCTATTCAGCACCAGCTGTACAGCTTGATGGCAACCGGCACATTCTTCCCAAACTCACCCACATTGATGAATGCCGGAACGGAGCAAAGTCTGCTCTCGGCGTGTTTCGTGATTCCTGTAGAAGACAGCGTCGAATCGATCTTCTCGGCGGTCAAGCAAACGGCACTGGTTCAGAAGGCTGGTGGAGGAACTGGCTTCTCGTTCGGACGCCTACGCCCGAAGGGTGATCTCGTTCGATCAAGCGGCGGCGCGACATCTGGTCCCATCTCTTTCATGAAGGTTTTCTCGGAAGCGACAACCGCCATTCAGCAGGGCGCCTTCAGGAGGGGAGCTAACATGGGCGTGATGCCCATCCATCACCCGGACATCATCGAGTTCATCAACGCGAAATGTGAACCAGGAGCCTTTTCGAACTTCAACATCTCTGTCGCGATTACGGACGATTTCATGCGCGCCCTGACTCAGAACCCGGACATTGAGCACATCACTGTCAACCCCCGTACCGGTGAACCGAGTCCACTGTCTCAGGACGGACGTTCTTGGACGGTGGGTGAGCTCTTCGAACTCATTGCGTCCCGCGCCTGGAGTGTGGCGCGCCACGCTTCTCCGTGGGGACGTTGCCAGGATAGATCGTGGGGACGGGAGGTGTAAAGACGAGATATATCGTGGAGAGGGGATCAAGGGTTGGGGATTTCCATTTCCATTTCCCG
>Ga0180435_10001582_pt1 | contig 23555 bp, 47 predicted proteins | sample SS_ome_3_FD_132467 | JGI IMG/M metagenome (GOLD analysis project Ga0180435, IMG submission 132467) | Hypersaline lake sediment archaeal communities from the Salton Sea, California, USA - SS_3_S_1 metaG | ecosystem: Environmental > Aquatic > Non-marine Saline and Alkaline > Hypersaline >... | reverse complement strand
TTCAACTATCAGATCACACGCTTCTGGTTAGCAACCAAAGGAGAAGCGTTATGAACTACATCCACTTGAAGCACTACCACACGAATGTGATGAACTTTGAGCATCCTATGCTTGATGATGTGGTCGAGTCTTATGATAGTGATAAGCTTGACGCCCTTGCCTGGAAAGTTGTCGATGGGGCCGATCCTGAAGAGTTGGTGTTGGCTCTTCGGTCTTGCCTCAAGTTGCTGGTGGGTCGGTTCCTCGGCAACTGGCCAGAGAGCGAGCCTTATGTGGATGATATGGTCAGTGAGGGCTTCGCTGAGATCGTTCGGCTATGTAACGACATCCCGGAAGATTTGTTGGCGGAGAAAAGCATCTTCAAGATCGCTGACTCTCGTGCTCAATACGGCATCGAGAAGATGCTGAACAGTTTAAGGCCTTTGGCCGCCGCCAGCGCAAGAACTCAAACAAAAAGAATAGGTAGAAATGAAGACCCTATTTATGTGCAAGGTGTAAGCGACACTCTGCTGACCACTCCAGAAGACGAGACTGCTTTTCATCCGGTTGAAAGTGGAGACGAGAAAATTAGGGATGTGCTAGAGGTTATTGGAATGATGCGCCCGGCCGACGAGATTGACAAGAAGATACTCAATCCTCTCTATTGGAACATGTCGGATTCAGAATTAGCAAACGAAGTGGGAGTCAGCAGGCAAGCTATCCGAAAACGGAAGTATCGCCTTTACAATCAGTATCTCAAAATTACGGAGTAAGCTATGAAGAAGTCGTTTTGCGCGTTTTGTATCCTTGCCCTGCTCGCCATGAACATCACGATGGCTGTAGGCGTCGCCAATACTGAGTGGTGTGCCGCACGATGGGCCGAGCGAGTGAGCAGCTATGAGGAAGTTCGGCAACTGAATCGGGAGCTTTATACCGCGAACCAGTATTCATCGCATCTAGTCGAAGGCGTGAGAATGCTGGCAGTGGAAAACGGCCTCCTATGCGAACGCGACAAAGCGGCCACCGAAGCTGTCTTACAATACGAGGAAGAAAACCGCCGCTTGAAGGCCGCTCTAGGCGACGCCTGCAAGCGACTTGAAGAGCAGGTCGAACAGATCAACACGTTGTTGGACGAAGTCGAGAATCTAAGGTGGCAGGTAGGGGTCTTGGAGAACGCCCTTAACAGAGCAGAAGATCCGCCCGCCCCGTCGATGTGATTTCACTTTTCCTATGTCCTGATTTCTGAGGTAACAATGAAAGACGAAGCCCCGAAAGTTCCGTTCCGGCTATCAGAGGTCCCGTCCCTCGCTCCGGTCGTCACCAAGGCGATCACCGACGCGGGAATCTCGGTCGTGTCCGGTAGGGTGACTGACACAAATGGTCAGATCTTTGCCAACTTCTCAATCTCGTCCAGCGAGGTGGCAGAGATGACGGCCGCCGACCTTTTCCTCGACTTCCTGAAACCCGCAACAGAAGAGGTGGCCAAGAAGATCATCAAGTACGCAGGGGATTGCAACCTGTGTACATCGGCCGCCCCACTACCGCCAAAGGGAAGCCCTGTTGTCGGGTTCCGCTGTATCGGCGGTTTGATTCCGGTGAACATCTATGTTGCACGTAGACAATCGCCGGATCGTCATCAGTTCATCATCGAAACCCGTGTCACCCGTGTGGAGAAAGAAGATGGCGCGTAGAGAATTCTTACAGCTTGCGAAGAAGTTCACGCTGGGCAAGGATGATCCCAGCGGCATGTTCATCTCGGAGAAGCTCGACGGGACTCGGGTATTCTGGGACGGCGGCATCTCGCGTGGCATGTCGACCATCGAAGTGCCTTGGGCCAACGTCGTCAACCCAAAGACCGGGGAGTTGAAGCCCAAGATCAAAGAAAGAGCAACCGGCCTCTGGTCGCGATACGGCAACCCGATCATCGCTCCGGACTGGTGGTTGAATCGTCTGCCACAGTGCTTTCTTGACGGTGAGTTGTTCGCGGGTCGCGGTAACTTCCAGACGCTGCGGTCAATCGTGGCGAGAGATGTCGCCGAGGAAGAAGCTTGGCGGGATGTTCAGTTCGCGGTCTTCGGATGCCCGCCCGCTGAGCAGGTGTTCGCGCCTGGTGAGATCAAGAACCCGAACATGATACTCGACATCAATCAGATGAGCATTATGAAGTTCATTGAAAGGCGAGCCGAGGCAGGCACCATGGAAGAGTTTGTTCACATGCCCGCTCGCGACTTCACGTTCGAGCAAGAACTGAAATACCTGCAAAGCGCCCTCCCGCAGGACGACTTGGTCTACCTGCACCGCCACGTCCAGTTGCCGGGCGATCGCTCAGCAGCCGAATCGCACATGGGCCGGTTCATGGATGAGGTGTTGAACGAAGGCGGTGAGGGCGTCATGCTCCGTGACCCGCAAGCGATCTGGACGCCCAAGCGTGTGAAGAGCCTGCTGAAGCTGAAGCCGTTCAGTGACGATCAGGGGACGTTGATCGGCTTTGTCTCCGGGCGGCAAACTGACAAAGGCAGTAAGCTGCGTGGACTGATTGGCGCCATGGTTCTTGACTATAAGGGCAAGCGACTGGAGTTGAGCGGGTTCACCGATGAGGAGCGACGGTTTGACACTGAGGAAATGACGAAGTTTGCCTACAACAACCCCGGTGAAGAAATGTCTTCCCACTTCCAGGGGAAACACTTCAAAGTCGGCGACACGATCGAATTCCGCTACCGAGAGCTATCTGATGATGGAATCCCGAAGGAGGCCCGCTACCTGCGAAAGACCTGAGCCGGTAGCGTATGATGTGAGTATCAAGGTGGAGAACGGAAGCTTCACCGTCGAGATCAGGGAGGACGCGGAAGTCAAAAGGTTTCCCGCTCGCTCGTTGAGACATGCTCAAGCAATCAGGAATTTCCTTGGGCCGGATGTTTACGAAGGATCGCTGACAACAATGAAGAGGTCGTGATGTCGGACAAGAAAGTCAAGGATAAGCACATCACTCGGAAAGGTCATGCAGGCTTAATTTACCTAGCGACCGTGGAGTATTATCAAGATCGACCGTTCCGTGATGAACACTTCCCTGTAGTGAGAGAGTTCTCAGACTTGAAAGCGGCTCAGAAGTTTCTGGAGAAGTATCCGCGAGACGTTTGGGACGGGCTAGCACACAAAGGCAGAAAACAACCCATACTGTAGGAAGACAATGCTTGAAGTGAAGTGCTATGGCGGCCCAGCGCACGGGCGCACAATGAAGTTGACCGACCATGCGATCCCTCGAATTGAGGTGATACCTAAGCCTCATCTCCTGCCCCGTCTCAGTTCGATGCCCTTTGACATGATACCGCCTGCCCCGATCGCCTACGAGACCTGCACCTACTATCTGCAAACGTACCGACAGTATGGGGTCACTGAATGGCACTCCGAAGTCTATCGACAGTTAATGGTCTTGGTGCTAGATGGCGCCGATCTGACGATCCGCGAGGAGCACGACCTGGAACGCGACCTGGAACGAGTCCCATGGATTTGGAAGCACAAGCCATCAATCCTGCGCTGGTTTGAGGCATGGTGGGAGAAAGCCCTCCACGATGAGGGTGTGAAGAAAGCAAAAGTCTACTACTAACCCGAGGAGTGTCCGATGCGAGAACAGTTGCTTGCCATGTTGAAGCCTTACATTTCTGACGTTGAACAATGCAACTCAGTTGTTGAGAAGCTAGTCGATCTCATCGAAGAACACCGTGAGTTGCAGGTTGAGATCGCCCGAGACGAAGGTTATGACTCCGGTCGGGCTGACGGCCTAGCTGAAGGCCGTGACGAAGGCCATGACGAAGGCTATGACGAAGGCTATGACGAAGGCAAGGAGGAAGGCTACGACGATGGCTACACCAGAGGGTATAACCATGGATACGGTGAAGGCTACGACGACGGCATCGACGAAAGAATGTGAATTTCTTTGTGATTTGACTTGACAAACACCATCCCGTAGGGTATACTTTAGTAGGAGACCAACATGCTTGACAAACTAGTGAACAAACATGGGCAGGTGATTGAAGGCTCAGAAAACTATGAGCCCAAAAAGACACACCTTGACCTATTCAAGGCGCTGGCTGCTCAGCCTGATGACACTCGTGGTATGAAGCAGGCTTTGCTGATTCTATCGACGCCTCGTTGCGGGTCGACTCTCTTCTGCGAGGCGCTGAACAACACTCGTCAGCTTGGCGTCGCTGACGAGTGGCTGAACTATGAATACTTCTCTGCCTGGGCGGCCGTTCTTGATTTGAACCACTTTGACTTGAACGAGTACATGACCTGGGTTTCCCGAAAAACGATGCGAAACACCGGGGTGCTGGTGATCAATTGGCATATCGGTCAGATCATCGCCATGAACCATGATTTTGGTCTCGGCCTTCAATCGATAGACTTCAAGAAGATCGTCTATCTGACACGACGAGACAAGATTGCTCAGGCTGTGTCTCTTGCGAAAGCGATTGTCACGAACCAATTCCGCTCGTATGAGGAAGCCGAGGAGAGTCCAGACAAGGAAGGCGGGCTTTCGCTTCCGTCGATCGCCAAGTCCTTGTACAGTATCACCGATTTCGACGGTGTCGTCCGCACCCACTTCAGCAAGGAGATTGACTACACCTGGGACTATGAGGACTTCAGACAACTCGGCAGCGACACAGTTCCGCCGCACGAAAGCTATGAGATCATCTTGAGAGAATTCGGCGGCGTCCCTCAACCTTGCTATTCGGCAGGCAATTTGAAGAAGCAGGGAGGTGATGAAAACGCGCAAGCTGCCGCCCGCTTTCTGAAATACATCACAGGAGAGCCCAATGAGAACGATTGAAAAACTGTCGCCCACCAGCCTGCATTTGTGGGAAAGAGACCGCGACGGCTTCTACGTGAAGTACCTCTCTGAGGCGCCCAAACCGTGGGAGCCTCAAACCGAGGCGATGACAATTGGTAGTGCGTTTGACGCCTTCGTTAAGTGCTCGCTGCATTATCACTTGTTTGGCCACGACGGCGACGGTGAGTACGATCTCAAGACGCTACTGGAGAAGCAGTGCCAGGTCGCTGAATTGAGGCCTTGGGCTTGGGAAGCTGGCAAGTACGCCTTCGACTGTTACCGCACATGGGGTTGTTACGACGAACTGCTTAGCGAGTTGCAACAGAGCGAGGAAGACCCTCAGTTTGAGTTTGAGCTACGCGGAACAGTCGGGGGCGTGCCCCTTGTCGGCAAGCCTGACTTGTGGTATCGCAAGACTATCCAAGTCATCTATGACTGGAAGGTGATGGGCTTCTGCTCACGCCATCCACAGTCTCCGAAAAAGTTCTACAAGACATGCCGTGATTGCTGGGGCGATGATCGTGCGAAACCGACTCGCGGTTTCAAAGGCAAGCCTTTGGCGCACAAAGGCTACAAGGAGATCGACCACCACGGCCATAAGATCGGTGGCCACTTCCTTGAAGAGGTCGACAAGAAGTGGGCGGATCAAATCGCGATCTACGGGTGGATGTCCGGTGTGTCAGTTGGAGATGAAGACACTGTGGTGGGTATCGACCAACTGGCCTGCAAGCCATCACCTGACCCTGACAAAGAACGGTTCCCGCTTATCCGGGTGGCTCAGCATCGTTGTCGTATTTCGCATGTCTATCAGCAGCAGCTTGTCGCCCGCTTGCAAGATTGCTGGAATCAGATTCAGTCCGGGTGGATTTTCCCCGACTTGTCCCGTGAGGAAAGTGACGAGCGGTGCGAAATGATGGACTTGCAGCTTCAGGGCGACGCCGCTGGATTCAGTAAAGAAGCTGTAAAAGACACGGATGAAATGGACGCCTTTTGGGGCGAAGTGAACAAAAAGGAATACCGAGGATGATCAGAGTCTACAAGGGAATGCTTCGTGACATGCCACATGTCACTAACTTGGATGTTCAAACGCAAGAGTTTGCTTTGGATGCGGAGGCGGTCAAGCAGTGGTTTATACAGATAGGCAAAGCTGTCTACTTAGCGCAACTAGGAAAGCGTGAGGTTGGCTTTGCTTTGATGACCTATGACAAGGAGAAGGGCACGGCCTTTATTGATCGCGTCGGCACCCATCCGAGTTTCCGACAGGCCGGGGTTGGTCGGAGGCTAGTCGAACGTGTAGTGCTAGAAGCCACAACGGAGAGCGCCAAGAAGGTTCAAATGATCGTCCCGAACTACGCCATCGATGACAAGGAAGACCCTTGGAACATCGAACAGTGGCTGTGGAAGCTAGGCTTCAAGGCGGTTGGTGTGTTGACAGACCACTTCCACCGGTATGGTCGGGACTATGATGGCTATGTCTTTGAGAGGATGAAAACGTGATTCACAAACCATCTGTTGAGCGTGTGACGAAGTCAGTCGACCCGGAAGGCTTCCTCAGCATCTTCCAAGCGATGGCCGAAGAGGCTGAGGAGTTGGACCGGGACATCAACCAAGTTTGCATGCCATACATTGAAGACAGCGATGAGTTTGTTGAAGGTACGTGGGTGCCTGAACTGTGGCTGGTCGTTAGAAAGGTGCTGCCTGATGAATAGCATTACTCACATGGACGCGATTGATTGGCTGCATCACCAGCACCACGATAGGTACAGGATGCTCTTCGCTGATCCGCCAGACGGAATCAATCTGAAGTACCGAGGCTTCAAGGACAAGATCACCGACGAAGCTTATGAGTACATGTTGTACACGATACTGAACCGTGGTGCCCTTCTGTGCGACTTCATGTGGCTGAGTGTCAACGTAAAGTGGGTGGCGATGCTCGGGCATGTCACCTATGAATGGCAGAAGATGCACCCAGGCTGGGAGTTCAAGCCCTGCGTGCAGACATTCACGTTCGGACAGCACAACCACAAGGACTTCGGCAACTGCCACCGGCTGCTATATCGCTACCAGAGGAAGGGTGCGTGTCGATACATGGACGCGGTGCGGGTGCCCTCCTGGCGGCAACAGAACGGTGACAAGCGAGCCGACCCGAGAGGCAGGGTGCCAGGGGATGTCTTCGACTTCGCCCGAGTCACCGGCAACTCCAAGCAGAGGCGTGCATTCAGTCCGACACAGCTTCACGAAGGCCTGTATGAGCGGTGCATCAAGTCGTGCTGTGCTCCGGGCGACACCGTGGTGGACCTGTTCGCTGGGAGCGGGACGCTCGGCCGTGTTGCCCCTCGGTGCGAAATCGATGCCTTGATGATCGAGATGAGCCGCGAGACCGTCGACAACATCCTGGCCGACCAGCCCAAGACCGAAGAGGTTTACTACTGATGCCGATGAAACAATGCCCGAACTGCGACTCTGTGTGGGGCTCACGCAAGAAGGTGTGTGACTGTGGCTATGAGTTCATCACAGGTAGACATCCGCTCGCACCGGAGCCGGGCGCTTGGGTACTCAATGACACCAAGGGATTGCCCAAGCTGGAGCCGCCGGGAGAGTTGCCCGACGGCAAGCTCAGCACGGCCGAGATAAGGGACCAAGTAGAGTATGAAGGGCTTGGGTTCTGCATCTATGAGTATATACCCGCCGAGAAAATCAAAGACCCCATACTGCGAGCCTTGTGGATGCGAGCACAAGACGCGATGAGGGATGTGGTCACACAAATGGAGGAAGCATGAATAAAGACGTGAGGGATGTTCGCGGCAATCGAATCAGACTGGGTGACATCATTGTGTACCCGGTTCGCCGAGGGTCCGAAATGGTCTTGAAAGAGGCCACCGTCTCAGACGTTCCTGGCAAGGGGTGCGTTGCCAAACGAGGCATTGTTGCCCTGAATGTTAATGGTCGGCGGGTGATCGTCTCCCGGCCCGACCGATGTGCTGTTGTTTCCGACTTCATGGAGAACCGAAGAAAAACCGAATCCGGAGAGTAATGATGCCTGCTTATGATTTCAAGTGCGCCTGTGGTGATGTGACCGAGCATCGTGTGCCGTCGACCCAGAAGACAGCCAAGTGCCCGGCGTGTGGCAAACGTGCAAAGCGGCTTCCGCCGTGTCCGAACGCCATCTGTCGTTACAGTTTATTTGAGCGGAACGCTGGGAATCCGCGAGTGACCCGTGGGAGGGGACGATGAATCGACTCTACAATACCAGAGCCTATCTCTGTGGTGCCATGGACCGAGTGTCCGATGGTGGTGAAGTGTGGCGTTTTCGTATTCGTGAACGTCTCCCACACTTGGGAATCAACTGGCTCGACCCGACGAACAAACCAATCGACATTGGAAAGGAAGACAAAGAAAGTCGGGAGATAAGAAACCAAGCGAAGAAGGACGGGGACTATGACTTGGTCGCCACAGAGATGAAACCAATTCGGTGCGTCGATCTTCGCATGGTCGATGTCTGCGACTTTGTTGTCGTTTACATTGACATCTCGACCCACGCTTGCGGAACGTATGAAGAAGTCTTCTTGGCCAACCGGCAGAAGAAGCCCGTTCTGTGTGTCATTGAGCAGGGCAAGGAGAACACCCCAAACTGGATGCTGGCAGCACTTCCACACGAGTATTTCTTCTCGTCTTGGGAAGAGTTGTACTGCTATCTGGAGAGAGTGGCCTACGACAAGACGTACAAGGATACCAAAGGCCGCTGGTACTTCTTCAACTGGACCGGGCAGTGTGAAGACGATTCCAGTTATCGTACCACCTCTGCGTACCACCCCGATCCGAGCCGACGCATCCGCACGTTGGTGAAGTCGATCGGATGGGAGTCGTTCTCGTTCCTGCTCACTCTACTGGTGCTCTACTTCACAGTGGGCAGCGTGGAAAGGGCCAGCATGGCGACAGGAGTCTTGTTCGGCCTCAAGGTAGGCTTCCTCTACCTATACGAACGCCTCTGGCACAAAATCCGATGGGGGAAACACGATGCTTAACGACCTAAGAATAGCGTTGTACTTGTGGCAGGCGTACACTCACGCCAAGCTGTCCAATGATCGCTCGACTCAAAACGGTGCAATCATTATTGATGAGGCCAGGGAAAGCGCCTCTCCCCTGTCGGTCGGCTGGAACTCCCTGGTGCCGGGCTGGGGACACAAGGACGAAGCCTACGAGCGGCCCCTGAAGTACAGCTTGACGGAGCACGCTGAGCGGGCGGCCATCTACAAGGCGGCCCGCAAAGGGGAACGTCTTGAAGGAATGACGATGGTCGCCAACTGGGTTGCGTGCCCCGACTGCGCTCGTGCGATCGTGTGGTCCGGCATCAAGCGAGTTATCTGCCACAAGCAGTGCATGGACCGCACACCACCTCGGTGGAAGGAGATGGTCGACCTCGGCCTGGAGATTCTCACAGAGAACAGGATGCACCCCGTTGAAGTGATTCAATGGGACGGAAGCGTCAAGGATGTGACCGGCATGGAAGTGCCTAACCTCAACAGTGGCGAATTCTGGTATCCGTAAAGGAGAAACCATGCGTCTTATCGAGTATCAATACCAAGCCGTCCGAACGGCAATCTATCCGCACACCCACAAGCTGATCTACCCAGCCCTCGGGCTGTGTGGTGAGGTGGGCGAGTTGATTGGTTATGTCAGCGCAGAGCAAGGTCTTCAACTGGCGTTGGTGTTGGACAACATCAAGAAAGAGATAGGGGACGTTCTCTGGTACGCTGCCAATGTCGCTGAGGACATGGACGTTCTTCTCTGTGAGGTCATGGAAGAAGAGGACTTCCCAAAGTACACGGGGCCTTGGGACGCCGACGAGGTGATCGGCGAGTTGCCGATTCACGCTGGTGTGGTCGCCGAGAACGTCAAGAAAACTATCAGGGACAGTAACGGAGCCCTGTCCGCTGTCAGGCGTGACAACATTGTGCTTGCTCTCCGATGGGTGCTTCGTTGGGTGGCCCGACTCTGCTCTAACTATAACATCACGCTCGAAGAGTGTGCTCAACTCAACTTGGATAAGCTTCGCTCGCGTGCCGAGCGAGGCGTCTTGAAAGGCGACGGCGACGATCGCTGAGAAAGGGGTACTATGAGATTTCTACTTGTTGCTATGTTGTTCTGCGTGCCTGCCCAAGGGCAAACAGTGGTGGAGCTACGCAAGCATGTTGAGTACCTGGCTTCCGACGACTTGGGCGGCCGGTATCCAGCTTCACCAGGGATGCAAAAAGCCAAAGACTACGTTCGCAAACAGTGCAAGGAACTCGGCCTGACCGTGTATCTTCAGAACGTCCAGGTGAAGAGTGGAACTTGCCAGAACATTATTGCAGTGCTTCCCGGTCGCGATGAATCACAACGCATCGTGATCGGCGCCCACCTCGACCACATCGGCACGAGACGTGGGCGGGTCAACAACGGGGCGGACGACAACGCCTCGGGCTCGGCGTGCGTCCTGGCGCTGGCGAAGAAGCTGGCAGGCACTCGCCCGCCAGTGACCGTTGAGTTCCATTGGTACACTGGCGAGGAGCAGGGACTGATGGGCTCACGTTACTACACCAAGAGGCCGATCGGAGACATCAGCGAGTACAAGTTCATGCTGAACCTCGACATGGTCGGCCGGATGCCCAAGAACGAACTGTTTAGCGGCTCGTTCCCGTTCGACGACATCCTTGAGGCGCTGTATGCCAAGTACGACTTCGCTGAGGACATCACCTGGGCTCGGGACACGAACGACAGCGACCATGCGTCCTGGTGGCGGGTGGGTGTGCCTGCTGTGATCCTGCACACCGGAGGGCATGATGACTATCATCGGCCGACCGATGACGTGGACAAGATCAACTTCCTTGGGATGCTGGACGTGTGCAAGTATGGTTTTGATCTTGTTGAGATGGTCGGCAAGAAGCTGAACGCACCCGTCGTTGTGGTCCCGGAAGTCCCGTTCGTATTGTACTAGGAGAGCCATGACAAAACAAGAACTAGAAAAGTACGTCGGCACTTACGCTGTCACGAAAATGCGAATACAGTCCGACCGGGGTGAGACGATAGAGGCATACACCGACCTGTTTGTCAGAGAAGCGGTCGGAGATCAGCACCTCAAACTTCATTGGTGCGGGCTAGGAGGCGAGCTAGCAGCCAGTCGGGTTCACTACACCAAACTGTTTCTGACGACGCATTAGGAAAAGAACAATGAGCTATGACGGTATCCAACAATTCGCGGATGTGCTCAGCTACATGCAGGAGACTCGGCAAGAGTTGCTCCGGGGTGACAACCAAGACATTCGACTCGGGCAACTGCTGGACGAGGCGAAGGACTGCGTCAAGGATCGCTTTGCCGAAGAGACATTGATCGATAGTGAACAGTTCGCAGAACACTTGGAGCAGGCGAGTGAGACGGTTCGCAACTGGCCCAGTTGGAAGCGGGCCGTCCTTGGCCCTGACCCCGAGATCGTGGCTGCCTCAATGAAGGCGATCGACGAGGGGCGGACCGCGCCGGTTCAAGAGATCATCGACGAGTTGGAGTGATACCCGCTCACGTCAGTTCCTCAAACTCGGGCCAGACGATCTCGGCACGCACCTCTTCGACCTGCCCGGCCTGAAAGCGCTTCTTCCACATTTCGCCGTTGGACTCACCGATCCCGGTTAGCGTGAAGGTGAATTCGGGGAAGTGCTGCGAGACATATCGCATCTCTCCTTCATGTTCGTACCAGGAGAAGAGAGACGCACCGCCGTTGTCGAAGATGAATCCTATATCAAACAAGTCGAAACAGTTTCGCACCTCTTGCAAGGCATCTTCTGTAACATTGTGCTCCAGAGTGTAGTGGGTTGTGTCGTCGTTCATCAGTTGCTCCTTAGTTAGTGTTAGTAAAATGCCCCGCAGAGAGCCCATGGTCTCTCTGCGGGGTGGTGACGTTAGGCACGGCACTCTCCGCCGAACTCCGGATCACAGCCTCTTCTCCTCACCAGCGGCCACTGGCAAGGCCGTCATCGGCTCCACGCAGCCCGAGTACAAACGAATGTCTGGCCTTAATCGTCACCCTTCCTTGGACTCATCAAGGGGTGCTTCGTCGGCCCTATTCAATGCGTCGGCAATGGCGTGAGCCCTCGCCGGGTCGAAGCACTCACAGACCCAGTCAGGTCTGTCGTGTACTTCCTTCTCAGTATCAACAACAGTCGCCTCGAAACAACAGTGAGCGCTCTCGCTGCCTTTGACTACTTGGTATCGCATCAGTTGCCCCTTTTCGGATGGATTGCGGACGTAGGTACGTCTGGATTCATGTCTTCCCAGTACGTTCTTAGGGAATACTTCAGCATCTCCCAATGCGTCCCACGGAACTCGTCCGATGAGCACGTCAAATGGTGAGAGTTGTTGAAGTGGCGGACCACCGCAGACACGGTTGGCAAGGATGGGTATTGCCCATTGTCGCCCTCAAGCAGGGTTGATAGCCAAGACTCAAACATTTCTTCTTCGTGGTTGAAGGCGTCCGCTCGATCCTCAAATATCTCTCCGTCGCAGGTTTGGTAGACAGTTTTCATTGCCATCCTTTCTCCGGTGTCCAGACGCTTTCGTGGCCACCGGCATGTACAAAGTCACAATAGAATTGGTCCAGGGCGTCCAGTTGTTTTGATGCTACCCTTCTGGTGCCACGAAGGTAACGATTTCCGTACATTGTGAACAACATTTCGTCAAGGTTCATCCGACGGGCAATGACAGCCATCCTAGCGAAGATAGCGTCCTCAAGCTGGTCGGTGGCTTCCAGTACCTTGTCTCGCTTGTCGATGAGTTTCTTGGTGATCATATTTGTTCTTTCTCTTCAGGGGCCGACCATAACAAGGTCTCTTCAAGTGTCGCAGAACGGAAGACACAAACGTAAATTGAATACCGGCTGGTCTCTGCGAAAGTCAAGGGATCAGTAAACGATTTTGGCAGCTTCATTTGCACTTCAGTCATCCCAATCCAGAAGGATTGAACACCTTCGCTTGTCGCGCCGCCGAAACCACTTAATTCACGGTACTTTTCTCTCAAATCGACATGCAGCACTAGCACATTTTCATTTTCATACACCAACGAGATGCTCTCAATAGGCTGGGCTTCATTTGGATCGTGTTGCTTGACGTTGACTTGTATCATGCTCACTCCCCGAGCCTGGCTCTGAGTTCGTCACGTTCCCGGCGGGTCGCCTCCAAGTCGAAGGCCATGTATTTCACGTCGACACGGAGTTGTTGAAGAGCATCCCTGATGCGCTCCAAGATGATTTTTCTGCTGGCGTTGCTCGCTTGGATTACCTTGGCAGCGGCTTGCACCGTCGGGTCCGAATAGTTCAGCAGAACAGTCATTGCGTTATCTTGTTTCATTTGCTGCCTCACTGAGTTTGAGTGCTTGTTTGCGGCGGTGTTCCTTCCGTTTGAACATCACTTGTTTATTGCCGTGCAATAGCTCGCTATCTTCTACCTCGAAAATAGCGACATGGTATCCGCATTCTTCCAGGTCTTCTAGCCACTCCTCGAACCAATCGAGTAGGGCGTCAAGCGAATCGAAGCCGCAGTAGTGGCTCACGCTATAGTCGCGGATACCGTCAGTGAGTGGCGGCGGGTGCTGCTCGACGAGGAACTCCCGGTCCAGCTTTTCGGCCAGCTTCTTACATTTCTTGTTCATCTCATTGTAACTGGCTTCGTAAGGTCCATGCCGACGGTCGTAATGTTCAACTCGGTAGATGGTTTTCATATTTCGTGCCACTCTGTTGTTGTGCGCGGGTAGCCTGCATAGTAAAGAGTCACCGGGTCTTCACTGCCGAACCAAGGCCATTTCTTCTTGGCTCGCCGGGTTGCTTCCTCTTCGGTTTTGCCAACGACCACTCCCAGAAACTCAGGACGGCCGTTCCCGGAGTTCGTCTCGGCTGTCATCACACAGATTTTCATTTTGATGGGTCCAGAGATACGGTCACTTGCATAAGCTCTTCGGAGGTCGCCGCGTCCCGCCAAAAGCCGCCGGACGTCATGTAGGCCTCCGGGAACTCACTGCTAATCAGAGGCATAACAACACCAAAGAATGTGTGATGAGTGCCACCACCCTTGATGAGTAGATAGGTTTTCTTTCGATGGACCAGCTTACGACGCCGAACTTGTACTCGGGCGCCTTTGCTTCTCAGTTGCTCGACGACGGTCGCTACCTTCTGGTCGTATTTAGTCATTCCACAATCCTCGTGTAAGTGAGTGCCAATTCAATATGTCCGTCGTCCCAGTGTTTTAGGTTGGCTTCACACCCACCGGCAAGGATGAATACCATGCAGCGGGCGTCCAGAGAATCAGCGGCATGGATGGTGTAGACCGTGCTATCGCCATCGGCGTCATCGAGCACCTCGACCTTGTAGGGCTTGATGCCTACACGATGAACCCGACTCTCGGTCTGCTTGGAACTGTTGGGCGTCAAAGGCTCGTCCATCCGTAAGGCTTTGAATTGCTCTTCAGTTAGCTTCCACAGTCGCTTGCTGTTCTGTGCGTTTGGCTCGCAAATTCCGGTGCCACCATACAAGTGACAGAACGTGCGCTGCTTTGCATCCCAGCGGGTCTTCGCGTTGACCTCGCCAAACAAGGTCTTTGCAACATGGTCGTGAAGGTCGACGCCCAAGGCCTGAGCTTCTTCGATCAGTTCGGGAATTGTTTTGTTCATTTCATCCACCGGATCAGAAGTCGCATGAGGAAGTTCTGAAGGTCTCGACTACAGTCGGCGCTTCCCGTTACATAGTGGCTCACCTCTTCCAAAGCTGTCTCCAGAAGAACGTCGCCGCCAAGGTCGTTCCGAATATGTACGGTGTCGTCACCCGGCTTGACGAAGCCAAAGCAATCGCTCTCGGCGTTGGAGATTTCGTTGAAGCCTTTGATCTTGGGTTTCGGACACTTCTCCAGGTCGATCAGTTCAGCGGCCTCGATCCACGACCACACCAAGTTGACTGCGTCGATTGCCTCAAAGGTCGGCACAGTGACCACTCGCCCTCGCCGCTCCTCGCCGTCGAGCACGTTGTCGGTTGTCGGAATGTCGAAAGACTTAACGACCTCCATCATCCCCGGCTCTTTGATGACGCCCAGGTCGAAGCCCTTGCGGCGGGCAAACTCGCCAACGATTCCATTGTTGTATGAACAGGCGACCTTGTCGCCATGAACAGTTTCCCAAGCTTCCTGCCACGTCTTCTTTTGCTTTTCGTTCTCGCTGCTCCAAGTGTCAGGCTTCAAATAGTAGCTGTCCAGCTTGGTTTCCAGGCACTCTTCGCCCCGGTCGACTGCCCGGAGGAACGTGACCACGTCGTCGTGGCTGGCGTCCCGATACAGGCGACAGATGGCTACACGAACCCCGTACTCGTCCAGGTTACGGCTCTCGTCAATCGCGATCTGACTGCCGGTGAAGTTGTAGTCGGCGATGCTGTCCGGGTGGCTGTTCATCTCTCGGACGAAGACGCCGTTGTAGTAGATTTGAGCCTTGCGGCGGTCGCCCAGCTTGGGAAGAATCCGCTTGTTCGGATTGTAGCCCGCCGAGAAGTGGAGGAACTTGTGTTGCAGGTTGTCCACGTACTCCTGCCCTTGCTCGTCGGCGTCGATGAAGACCCGCGTGTACCCCGCCTGCGCCTTTTGCTTGCTGTCCTCGACAATGTCGACGATCAGGTCACAGTTGGTGTGGGCATCGGCCACAGTATCGCCTGCCTTGATCGTGCGGTCGATGGCGTTGGAGATGAACTCCCGATACGCCATATCAACCTCTTGCCAGTCGATCGCCCCGAAGTCCAGCACCCACCCGAGGTCCAGCTTCTTCTTGCTGGTGCCGCCGAACTGGACGTACACTTGCCGTTTCTGCTGCTGCTCGATGCCGTCGCTGATAACGATGGTCTTGGTCTTGAATTCCATGCGGGTGAGGCCACAGTAGACCGTGACCTTGCGGCCGAGACGCAGGAGAGTGGTGATGGCAAGCTTGGCTCCACTGCCGAACTGACCGATGAGGTCCTCGTCCGAGCGGCTGAGGCTGGCGCCAAGGAGGGTGAACGCTTCGACCGGTGCTTCGCCCTTGTTTTGGATGAGAAGTTGCGACATCGTTTGACCTCCGGGTTAGTTGGTGTTGATATATTAAGTATACACCAAAAAACTGGAAAGTCAAATGAATTCTCAAGAAATTTCTGGGTGTGCCTTGTCGGTAATGTAGTTCACCATGTAGGCTGCCATGGCGTTGGCTTCCTTCAAATTGGCGTTCAACTTTGGCAGTCTGTCTTTGTGATGCTGGATTTCAGCCTTGCTGAAGGGCAGGGCAGGGCCGAAACCGAACCCAACCCCTTCATCATTGCTCTGCCATTCTTGTTCAGCTTGTCTGTTAGCTCGTTCGCAGGCACCTATCTGACTAATGCAGCTACAGTGCGCTTGCCGAGCCTCCTCGGCTTGGTAAAGCCAAAACTTCAGCATGGCCTTGGCCACGTCTCTTGGCTGCGTTGTTTCCAGCGTTAGTTCGACGTGTGTGCATTTCATTTCAAAACTCCGAAGGGTCTCCGATTGAAGCGTAATAGAAGCCAAAGGCCCGCATCCTGGTGGCGTTCAACATGTTCCGACCGTCAAAGAGCCAAGCGGGTCGCTCCATGCTGTTCTTGATGACATGCCAAGGCAGTTCAATATACTGTGGCCATTCGGTCGCGATGATGACGGCGTGGGCTCCGACCGCACACTTCAGTGGATCATCAAAATGAGTGAAGCGAGTCCTCTCATACGTCTTCAATGTAGCTTTCGGATCAGTGATACGAACGTCCGCACCTTCATCGGCGAGAAGTTCGCAGAGGCGGAGCGCTGGCGACTCGCGGGTGTCTCCGGTGCCAGCCTTGAAGGCATACCCAAAGACGGCGATTCGCTTGTCCTTGAGGGTGCCGAACAAAAACTCGCTGAGCCGTCTCACAAGGCGGTCCTGCTGATGCTCGTTCATTTTGATGACGGCTTCCCAGTAGTTGGCCACCTCAGTAAGCCCTTGGGAGCGTGCGATGTAGACAAGATTCAGTACATCTTTCTTGAAGCATGAGCCGCCGAAGCCGAGTGACGCCTGTAGGAAGTGTTGGCCGATGCGCGGGTCAGCGCCAACGGCTTTGGACAAGTCAACAACTCGGGCGCCGGTGTGCTCACACACTTCAGCCAAGGAGTTGATTGACGACACTCGCTGAGCCAGCATCGCATTGGAGGCCAGCTTGGACAACTCGGAAGTGTAAAGGTCCGTGAAGATGATTCGATCGTAAGGCACCCAAGTGAAATAGAGAGATGCCAGTTTGGTCGTCGCGTCTGCCGCTCGGCCGCCTCCGTTGTTTCCAATCAAAACTCGATCCGGGTTTTCCAGGTTGGCGATCGCTGTGCCCTCGGCCAAGAACTCTGGGTTGCTCAGTACGGTGAAAGTTTTGTCGTCCGTGTCTTCCAAAATTTCATAGAGCATCTCGCTCGTGCCAACAGGGACGGTGTTCTTCTCAACAACGATTGTGGAGCCAGAGGCGAACTTGTTGATCTGGCGGGCCACGGCTTCAACCTTGCTGGTGTCACAAGCATATCCTGCTCCAGTCCCTTCCGTCTTGGTTGGAGTGTCCACCGAGATGAAAATGATGTCGGCCTTGCCGATTTCTCCCCGAACATCCGTTGAAAACGTCAGGTTATAGCCACGGCGATCCTTGATGATCATGTCCAGTCCGGGCTCATAGATTGGCAGCGTGTCAGAATTCCAGTCGTCGATCCGCTGTCGGTCGATGTCAACTACAGCGAACTCATGCTCTGGGTTGTGCTTCGCCAAAACGGCCATCGTTGTGCCGCCCACATAACCTGCGCCAATACACAATACTCTCATGCTTGCTCTCCTCGGTAGTTCTGGTAAAACTCTGGTAGGTCGTGTCCGGGTGCGTCGGTTAGCCGACTGTATAGGTATGATTCATGCAGTGGTTTGAAGTTCCCGGTCAGCTTGTAGATGTGGTCCACGCCGACATCCATAGAGCGGCGTTGCCACCCCAGTGCCTCGTCTAACGTGTCTTCTCGTTGGCCATGACAGTGTCCGTACAAATGAGCCCAACCCTTGTGGCTTCCTTCCCAAAATGCCATCGGGGTGTGACACAGAACTGTCTTCAGACTCCCACCGTACCAGCCCCGTAACTGGGTCAAGCGGACTCGGGGAATCTCGCCGAATACTCTGCGGCTCTTCTCTGGTCGGTCGTGGTTGCCTCGGATCAGATGGACGTGCTTGCACTTGATCCTCATCCGGTACTTGCCGGGCTTGTCCAGGGCGAAGTCGCCAAGGACAAATAGCTCGTCATCCACACGGATGGAGCCGTTGATGGCGTTGATCAAATAGTTGTCGTGCGCTTCGACGCTGGCGAAGAGTTCCTTGGTGCCGGGCTGGTAGCGAGGGAAGTCCATTATCAGCTTCTCGTGGCCAAAATGACAATCGGCTATGAAGTATCTCATCGCTCTACTCGCTCGATCTTGACAGTGGGGTCTTCGTGAAAGCCTGGGTGGCCTCCGCCCTTCCACAGTTCATCGAACTCCTTCTCTGCTTCGATGGACCACCGGCTCTTTTGCCAGGTCTCAGTTAGATGCACCATCTCGTTCCCGTACTTCTCCATAGCTCGCTTCTGGCAGCATTGATACAGGGCGTTCTTGATGCACATGCGGAGCCCTTCCTCCACCATCTCCGCCTCGAATGGGTGTCGGCCGTCGCGCCAGTCATGGAGGATTCGGTTAAGGGCGGTTGCGAGGTCGGGGTCGACCGGGCTACCATACTGAGTCATCTCAAAAGTGAGCGTCAGTTCGTAGTGGTGCGGTGTGGGCACCGGGTCGTCGGCCTTGATGGTGCGCTTACTGACTAAGTTCATTGAGATTCTCTTTCGTGAATGTCCAAGTGTATGTAGTATGCGAGCGCCGCCAACAAGAACGCCGCCAAACCAAACAGTGAGCCCACGTAGGTTAGCCGCTCTACGATCGGCGGCGATTGTTCAGCTAGGATGTAAAACCATGCCGCCGCACCGACGCAAGCTATGCACACGAAAGCAAGGACAGTGACGGTGAAGGCCACTACAGCCTTGAGATACGTTCTAAGCATCAGTGTCTCCTCGGTTTCAGGTCGACCATCCAATCGAGTACACAGTCGGTTCGCGTGACTATCACAAGCTCATCGCACTCGTCAATAATCGCTCGCACATAATTCGTGCCTCTCCATACTTGACGACACATATTCATTATAGGTTGAGGCCCTCTTTCTTCCACAAACGCCACCAGTAGCTCTCGGTCGGTCATTCCGGGCTCCTCGCTGCTGTTGCCGGGACCACCTTCTCTACTTTCTGGATTCGGTGAAGGCATCCAGCCGTCCAATCATGTACCTCTCCGTCTTCCACGGCAAGAATGTGATGTGCGGTTCTCACAAGCCACTTGCCCTTGCGACCTTTCATAACTCGTTCCAGGGTGCGGACGGTGCGACCGCCCATAGTGTCTCGCCACAGTTTCGTTTGGTCCTCGGTGGTGAGGTCCAGGAAGTCTAAAGCCTCGCGGGTTTGATAATGGTAGCAGGACCTGCGGCGCTTTCTGCCTAGCATCTCCAAAAGGCAGTGAGCATCATAATAAGACAGGTCGCCGATGACGGCGATGGCCTTGACCGCACAATCTTGGGTCTCACCCAGCACATTGGAGTCGGAGGCTAGTTTCAGGAATTTGTTGGTGAGTTCACTCATACCTAAAGTATACACCATGAAACGAGAAAGTCAAGTGAGAGACCCAATTTCGTGCAACTTTCTCAGTCGCCAGTTGTAAACAACCTCCATGATGTCGTGTACCACATTGACTCCTGGGCACTTTACAAAACGATAGAATTCTTGAGGGGCTCGCTTTGGGTTAGTAAAATCAAATTGCGGGATGTCACTCTTAGCCTCCACGCGCACAGCCGCCAAAGCGGCGTCCCCAGCCGGGCCCTCGAAACCGTCGAAAATTGCATTACCCAAGCGAATCCGTTGCAGCCATTTGGCAAACTCATCGGCCAGCGTCACCACAGCGGTGTCAATTTCATCTCGACTTGTCAGCGGGAAGCGTGATTCCAACACGGCTATACATGCCTCCGCTGCTTGCTGCTTCTTGGTCATTTCGATTACCTCAAACAAGGTAGCCAGCGTTTTCCCAAAGACATTCACCAAGACAGGAGCAGCCATCATCCAAGGCTGCCTGCACAGCGGTGTCGGCGATCGCGTCCAGCGCTTCGAGCCACCCCTCGGTCAGATCGTCGGCTGTCAGGGTATAGACTTCGTTGCCGTCGAGATCATACCCGATGATCCGAGAAGCTCTCACGTCGATGTTATGCAACTGCCCTGTTATGACGTAGTCGCCGCAGTATTCGGCAGGCTCCGCACTATACTCAATGAAACAGATGACTTCGCACCCTTGGTCTGGGCTCGCGAACTTGTATTCGTACTCGTGGGTCATTGCTTTGCCTTTCGCTTCGCTTGGCGCTTAGCCTTCTGGCGGCGCTTAGCCTTTGCTGTCTTTGTTTGTTTTGGTGGCAGTTTTCTGTGCTCTACATAGTATTCGAGCGCTTTGACTGCGGCCACCCTAGTTCGATGCGCTGAGAGAATGTCAAACCACTCACCACGCCTAATCATCACACGATAAACGATCGGGTAGCCCAGCGGCTCTTTATTTTCGTTGCGCTTACGTCCAAATCGGATGTGCGACTTCTCGATGTAGTAGTTCTTGCAACGGGTCCACCATTGCCACCGCTCAGCAACGGAGGTATCCGCTCGCTTGCATCGTTTTTGCCAGTCCATCGCCACTACTCAGTCTCCACTTCGATGACACAGAACATCTCGGTGCCGTCCTCAACATCGCCTTCTACCTGCTGCCAGTCAGACTGCATGTTCATCTGGACTCGCTCGTTGATCTGGTCAATGATCGCTGCTGATGGAGTGTCCCGGAAGCCTGCGATCGCGTTGATGATTGCCTTGGCGCGACTAGGGCCACTGCCGACACCATAACGGCCTGTATTGTCAAACTGTGCCACACTGCCGAACTCAAATAGCTGGCGAGTCATAGGCCCGTAAAACGTGTGGCGAAAGTTCGTTAGCTTCGTTGGTTTCATTCGAGAGCCTCCAAGGTTAGATGGTTATACTCAAGTCTACCATACGATCGCCGGTTTGTCAAATGGATTTTCGAGAAAAGACGCCGGTTATTGAATCCCGAACTGTCCGGAAGATCGGCCCGGTTATAGGCGGCTGGGGATCAGCGTAATCGGCACAATCGTAAAAGTCCAATTAACCTGGAGGCGCCGCGCTTAGAGCGCAATCGGAATAATCGTTGCAATCATTACAATCGTTGCAACCGTTACAATCGTTGCGACCGGAACATTCGGAACATTCGGAATTCTATTTGACTTTCGGGCGGAGCGTGGTATAGTTGAATGTTGGCGGAAACAAACCACTTTGAAAGTCTACCATGAGCAAACCAAAATTGCGGGGATTCCTTTGCTATGCTGGCTTGTGGAATCCACAACTACAAGCCCAATTCACTCCCTTATGTTGGGGTATATCTGCGTCGGCGAGTCGATCCAAACTGGCCTTGCAGGTTGGGCCCCTCAGTGTTGCCGTTTGGTTTCGCTTCCGTGGCTGGAAGACTGTTTGCCGTACATTCAACGACCCCGACGCATGACCCACCGGAGGTAACGATTATGTCGAATGAAAAGATTGAAAAGGCTTTGCGCTTCTTCGGGATCAACGAGGCGCCGGAGGATTGTGACATCTGTGAGGATGGTAGCGTTTACCATGGGCTCACTCAGATACTCCCGGCCGGGTCAGTCGCGCCGCCGTGGTTCATCAACCACTACGTTTGCCCTACGTGCGGGGCCGCTTGGGACGATGAGTGGGATTGTATGTGCGATGACGAATGCCCTGGTTGTGGCGCTGTTTGCAGTCCGGTTGACGGTGAGGCAATACCCCACCCCGATTTTCTCTGATAGGAGGTTCCGATTATGTTGACTGCTAGTTTCCTTCACTCCGGTATGTCTGATTTATTCAGTGGTTACGGTTGTAACGACAACCAAACCCTGCTCTACGCTTTCTACGGCCCGCGCACGACTTTGCGGGAAATAGTGGATATTCTGGTTAGTGAGACTTGGTGCGGTCCTGCCAGTCAGGTTGTTCCGAAGGAGCTTGACGACGATGAGGTTCGTGCAGCTATTCTCGATTGTCTGACTGAGCAGGGTTGGGCCGATTATGCCAGCGGCGCAATCTCTGACTTTGCTGAGGAATATGCGCACGCTAACTGCCTTGATGAATGTCGGATGTGTGGCGCTTCGCTCGGTGATCCGCATGAGTCTGATTGTGCCTTTCTCGCCGAATGGGGTCAAGATGAGGGAACGGTCGAGGTTGAGGATTGTAAGGAAGACGACGATTGTATGGAATCGCCCGTTGTTATCTTCCTGCTCGAATGGGAAGATTGATTTTCTACTTGACTTTCGCCTAAGGTGTGGTATGCTTGAGTGTGGCCGATGGTCGGCCGACTAACCCACTACATGAGGAGTACGATTATGTCGGATTTGCGAGAAGCGCTTAGGACACTGGTTGCAAACGGTTTGCCGGAAGACTCGGTTGTTCCGATTGTGAACGATCTTGTCGAGGGTGACGCCCTTGACGATAATGACGATCAAAAGTGGTGTGCGCTTGTTGCGGAAATGGGCGCTGACATGCTTGACGCCGACGAGTTCATCCATGACGATTGTGTGTTTGAGGTGGGTGGGACCGAGTATCTCGTCCTTACCGAGGATGAGAAAGAACAGCGTTGGGACGAATGTCTCGAAAATTACCTCGATGAGGGTTGTGTCGAGGGTGCCGATTCTCCCTACTTCGACCGGGAGCGCTGGAAGAAGGACGCGCGTATCGATGGTGCCGGTCACGCGCTTTCTTCCTACGACGGCAACGAGTACGAGTTCTCCGGGTTCGGAGAGTATTTCTACATCTACCGAATCAACTGATCGGAGGGGTCGTGGTAGAGCTAGCAGCACTGGTGATTGTGTGGATTGTTCTGAATGTGTGCGAAAAACTGTATACGCCGGGAGAGCGGCTTGACCTGATTGTGTGGGCTGTAGCGGCTGTCCTGTTTATCGCACCTATCTGGATTGCCTTCAACTCAGGGGGATAGCATGTTTGACGATAGTAAGGTTTCGTTCGAGATTGAGGTTGAGGGGAGTGATGTCGAAGTTCGCGGCAATGCCATGTGTTCCGGTGATGCCGATGCTGACCGTGAGTACGAAGATGCCATCCTTGAGCGTATCAACGATGGTGACGTTTGGGCATGGGCGACGGTTCGCGTGGTCGCTCGTTACGATGGTATCGATGATGCCTATGGCGACGATTACCTCAGCGGTTGCACCTATTACGATGAGGACGACTTCAAAGCTTGTGGCTACTATGAGGATATGTGCGAAGTTGCCAAGAGGGAGCTTTACACCGTGTTGGAGCTTCGCGCCGATGAGTTGGGCCTTGACGAGTTGATCGATCCTTACGAGGGCGACCCTTGTAACGAGATTGCCGATCTTGCCACCGAGTTCAATTCTGACTTTTGCAAGGATGGTAGGGTCTATGCCGAATATCACGATGATGGTTTTCACTTGCGGCTGACTGGTACGGTCGAGCGGGTTCTGACAGTTCTACGGGCGGCTCACGGTCGCGCTTAGAAAATCCCAATTTTCTATTTGACTTTC
>Ga0180435_10001581_pt1 | contig 23569 bp, 24 predicted proteins | sample SS_ome_3_FD_132467 | JGI IMG/M metagenome (GOLD analysis project Ga0180435, IMG submission 132467) | Hypersaline lake sediment archaeal communities from the Salton Sea, California, USA - SS_3_S_1 metaG | ecosystem: Environmental > Aquatic > Non-marine Saline and Alkaline > Hypersaline >... | reverse complement strand
GGTTGAGCGGCGCTAGTCAAACAGGTTTTTCAACAACCCCTTGGTGGTTTCCTCAAGCGGTTTCAGATCTTCATTTTTTTCAAAAACTTCGTCCAGTTTCCCGGAGTCGATCAATTCCTTTTGGACCTGCTGCTTGGCGATGGCCTTGAGATCGGGGGCAAACTTGGGCTGCTGGAAGCTGCCGCTGACCAGCACAGGCACCATGATGCCTTCCCGGGCTTCGGTGTCGCCCTGCCCCTTGATGGTGGCCACGAAGCTGGGCTCGATCCGGAAATCCAGTTTTTCGGCCGGCAGATCGGCCTGGCCTTTGGCATTTACCCGCAGCAGGGGCGAAAGCATGCGGGTGGGATCGGTTTGAAACGTGCCGTTGCGCAGGGTGAACGGGACGATGAGCTCGGTAAAATCCGTTTTCGGTTTTTCGGTGACGCGCTCGCCCTGGCCGAAGGCCGTCTGGACATTGCGAACCATGGCCGCCAGGTCAATGCCGACCAAGGCGCCGTCGGCAAAGTTGAGCTGCCCGCCGCCATTGAGGGTTTGCTTGATGCGCTCCGGGGTGTCACCCTGGAACTGGAGCTTCAGTTCGGATTGCAGGAGCCCCTCCAGAATATCTTTCTGGGCGACGTCCTTGATCATCGGACCGGCGGCAATGTTGCTGAGCTTGAGTGCCAGGTTCGATTGCGGCTGGTTTTGGCTGACATCGATGGTTCCCGTGATATTGGCCGCTCCGCCATAGAGCTCGCAGGCCAGGGGTTCGATGCGGAACTTGCCGTTTCGGCCGGTAATCTGGAAACGGACATTTTGCATCTTGGCTTTGGCAACCTTCAGCTGGCCGACCGCCAGCCCGCCATCCAGGACCATGCGCCGCAGGGGTTCATAGTCAGGGCCCTTGGTTTTTCCGGTGGATTTATCCTTGCCGGTTTGGGCTTTCGGAGGGGCCTTTGTCTGGTCCTGGGCCGGCCGGTAGCGATCGAGATCAAGGCTGTCCATTTGAATATCAAATTTGATGTCCGGCCGGTCGAACGCCCCGGCGGCCAGGCTGAAGTCGGTCCTGGTATCGTCCAGCACCATCTGACCGTTCTCAAGGCTGACACGGGAGGTGTTCCCCTCCACCCGGGTTTTCAGGGAAACTTCTTTGAGAACCTCTGGGTCGGCCGTTTCGATCGGAAACGGTTGCCCCAGGCGCTCGAAAAGTTTGCGCGGTGAAAAAGCGGCCACCTCCAGCTCCAGTTCGAACGCCGGTTTGGCGGTCAAGTCCCGGGCGGAACCTTTCAGCATCGCTTCGAGTTCGTCCAGAGCGACAATTTTCAGGTCGTAGGCCATGGGTTGGCTGCCCGGCGGACTGCCGAGCGGACCGATGGTCCCATCGATTTTGAGCGGCTGATCGTTGACGCGGGTGGAAAAACTCAGGGTCACGGGCCGGTCCAGGGATACATCGGAAAGCACCAGGTTGAGGGCCGACACCTCCTGGCGTTTGCCGGCGGTGTGGTCGATGAATGCCAACCTGCCGTCGCGAATGGCAATTTCTTCGGCCGTCAATGACGGCAGTGCCAAGTCCCCGCTTTTTGAAGGGGCTTTCTGGTCCGACGCCGGGGTTTTGGGCTGGGAGGCCGGCTTCTTGAAATCCCAGTTGGTTTGGCCCGTCTTGTTTTTTACGAGAACGATTTCGGGGGATTGCAGAACCACCCGCTTGATCTCGATATTTTTGGAAAGCAACGGCATCAGTTTCACACGGGCCTCGAAATCCCCGACCTTGAGGAGATGGGTCTCCTTGAAACCGGACGGGCTGCCGAGCTGCAGATCGCTCAGGGCCAGGCCGACCCAGGGGAAAATCGACAGTTCGATGTCCCCGCCGATTTTGAATTGGCGGCCGGTGGTTTCCTGAACTTTGGCCTCGATTTGCGGTTTGTAGCGATTGACATCCACCAGAAGGGGGATCAGGAGAATGGCGATCACCAGCAAAAGCAGTAATCCGCCGCCGCCCATCAGTGCCCATTTTACCATTCGATTCATGATCGGCTCCTTTCAGCCGTTTGCGTGTTCCCAAGCCTCATGGCCGGGGGGTCCTGGATCCGGTGAGCCGAACGGATCAGCCGTTATGCCTGACGCGTGCCCTTATTATTGGAGGCGAACGCTTGCGTTGATCGTAGAGGATTGATTTTGCGGTCGGGAAGCGTGTCTGCCAAGGGAAGGCGGCCGACAGGGCTCAATTTCAGTTGTGTTTCGAAATAATCTAACGTAGCGAATTCTAATGATAAGCTATCCGGGTGTCAAGATAGGCGCGACCGGTGCAGCGGCCGGTTGCCATGGCGCCGGGCTAGCGATAGCGGTTTTTAATGAGTTCCCGCGCTCGGGACCATTCCCCCTTCGTGTTGAACATATAGCGGGCAAACCCCAGTGATTCGCCACCCCTGACAATGGCGACGATGTCTTCGACCTCGATCACCCGTTCAAACATATCCCAGGGAATCGTCTGGCGTGTCTGGCCTTTCTTGATACGGATGTCATCCGCGTTGAGAATACCATGTCGTTTGACACAGGCCTTGCGATAAATGGCCTCTTTGGATTTGCGGGCCGAGGTGTTGATAAACCATAACCCCCCCGCCATCAGGGCGCCCAGGAAGGCAAGCAGCAGGATCGCCAGCCACTTGCCGACGGACATTTGCGCCAACAGGAAGGCCACGATGGCCAATGTCACGACGGTGATGATGAAGTGGGTTGGCACCAGCCGGCGGCCCCTGACCGCCTGCTGGACCTTTACGCTGTCGTCATAGGTCAGATAACCCTTGAAATGGATCCCTTTTGCCTTTGAATACGATGCCTCTTTCATTGGACGGCTATTGCTCCCGGTGGGGTTGCCACTTGGTGATGATGAAAATAAACAGCAGGATCAGGTTGTCGAAGCGTTGGATTTTTATCCTGGAATTATCGCTGATTGTGATCAGGATGCTTAAAAAAGCGACGTGCTGGTCGCCATGGAAATCGAAAACGACGTCCTGGACCGCATCATAGGCGATGGATTTTGTTTGCAGGGCGTTTTGGACCAGCAGTCGGTTGTCTTCAGGCGTCACGGTGTGGGGTTGCCGGAGAATATAGACGATCATGGGAAGGATGGCGGCGACGGCAAACAGCCAGACGATGGTGAAGTGCTGCAGATAAACGACGCCCCCGAGCAGCAGGGCCCCCAGGACCAACAGCACGATGCGCCGGTGAATGAAAAAGCTCCGGCTGCCCGTAAAGGTTTGCGTTCCGATTTGCGGACGGTGTAAGCGGGCAAGCTGGGAACACACGCTGGTAAGCAGCCCGGCAAACCGATCGGTGCCATAAAAGATGGGTATGGTTTCGAAACCGTCCCCATGGACGATGTCGACCCGCTTGCCGGAAAGATCCTGCAGATAATGGATGGCATCCCAGCCCACGGTGATGCTTTCCCGTCCCGGTGGGTGGTAGGTGATGCCGTCGGGGCGGATAGCGTAGAGATGGGTTCGTTGCCGCTCCGATTCGAATCGATAGGTTGCCGTTTCCGTCATGGGATTTCTTTCATACCGGAATTATAGGCGGATCCATGGTTTTGCAGACAGGCGGCCTTGTCCGCCGGCTGCTGGATCATGGCCAACCGCCTGGTGGGCCAATAGGCCCCGAAGCTAGCTGCCGTCAGCGAATCGTCCTTGTTTGCCCCGGTTTACCGGATCAGGCCGCCCTTGTCCACCGGTTGACGACGCCGGCCTGCCGGGTGCTGAAAAAGTGGCCCGTCGAACGCAATGGCGCCCAAGGAAACAAGATCCCATGCGCTTTGTCTGGAGAAGCGTTGATCTTTTCAAATGATTTCCCTAATATTCACTCAGCAATGAAACCATGGCAACCATGCGATGGTTTCACCGGCAGAGCAGCGGACCCTTCTCTCTTCGGTAGGCCCAACACCGATAACCGCCATATACGGGATTCCTACCCCCATGTTGCGACATCCTCTTAGATGGAGCCTCCTATTGGTTGTGATTGCCGTTGCCGGCTATGGTATCTGGTGGACCACCCGGCCCGAGCCGGTGGCGGTATCGGTCAAACCCGTCACGCGTGGCATTGTGGAGCGCACCGTGGCCAACACCCGCGCCGGCACGGTCAAAGCCTGCCGCCGGGCCAAGCTTTCCCCCAGCATCGGCGGCCAGATCGCCAAACTGCCCATCCACGAAGGCGATGCGGTCAAGGAGGGGCAGCTCCTCCTGGAAATCTGGAACGAAGACTTGAAAGCCCAGGCCGATCTGGCCGAACGGCAAATTGTATCGGCGCGCAGCCGGGCCCGTTCGGTCTGTCTCCGGGCCCGCGTGGCGCGGCGCAGTGCCAACCGCCTGCAGGAACTGCGCAAAGCGGATATCGTGCCCGAGGAGCGTCTCGACAATGCGGTTTCCGAAGCGCAGGCCCTCGAGGCCGAATGCGAGGGCGCCCGCACCGAAGTGGCCGTCCGGAAATCGCAACTGGCCGTGGCCCAGGCCAACCTGGCGCGGACCCGGCTGACGGCGCCCTTCGATGGCGTGATTGCCGAAATCAACGGTGAACGTTTTGAGTTCGTCACACCCTCGCCGCTGGGGGTGGCCACACCCCCGGTGGTGGATATTCTCGACAACGCCTGCTTTTACGTGACGGCGCCCATCGACGAGGTGGACGCGGCCGCTATCCAGGTCGGCATGCCGGCCCGCATCAGCATGGACGCCTTCCGGGCCCGGCATTTTATCGGCCGCGTGCGGCGTATTGCCGACTATGTCCTGGATATCGAGAAGCAGGCCCGCACGGTGGATGTCGAGGTGGTTTTCGCGACGCCGCCGGCCGACACGACACTCCTGGCCGGCTACAGCGCCGATATCGAGGTCATTCTGGATGTGAGGTCTGAGGTGGTGCGGGTGCCCACCGAGGCGGTCATGGACGGCCGGCGCGTTTTCGTTTTTCGGCCCGAACCGGGTCGCATTGCGGTGCGCGACGTCCGCGTGGGTCTGTCCAACTGGGATTGGAGCGAAGTGCTGGAGGGGGTTGCGCCTGACGAGCTGGTGGTCGTCAACGTCGACAATCCCGATCTTGTGGACGGAGCCGTGGCCATCCTGCTGGAGGAGGCGCCGTGATTTGCCTGGAACAGGTCGAGCGCGTTTTCCAGGTTGGCGAGGAAACGGTTTATGCCTTGCGGCAGGTCGACCTGACCGTGCAGGCGGGCGAGTACGTCTCCATTATGGGCCCCTCCGGTTCGGGTAAATCGACGCTGCTCAACATTCTCGGGTTGCTCGATCGGCCCGATCGCGGTGTTTATCGCCTGGAGGGTGTGGATACCACCGAACTGAGCGAACGTCGCCAGGCCGATGTGCGCCGACACAAAATCGGGTTCATCTTCCAGTTTTTCCATCTCGTTCCCCGTCTCAGCGCCGCTGAAAACGTCGAGTTGCCCCTGTCACTGGCCGGTATGGAGCCCCGCCGCCGCAAGGCGCGTGTGGCCGAAGCCCTGGAGCGGCTCGGTCTTGCCGATCGGTCCCGGCATCGTCCGGATCAGCTCTCGGGCGGCCAGCGCCAGCGGGTCGCCATCGCCAGGGCCACCATCATGCAGCCGGCCATCATTCTGGCGGACGAGCCCACCGGCAATCTGGATCGCGCCTCGGGCCAGGAGGTGATCGAAACCATTGAAGGCCTCAACCGGGACGGCATGACGGTCATCATCGTGACCCACGATCCGGATCTGGGCCGCCGCACCGACCGGCAGGTGCGGATGATGGACGGCCGCATCGCGGACGACCACCGGGGGCTGCCGTGACTTTGGGAGACATCATCGGTTTTGCTTTCCGGTCCCTGCGCGGCTATCCCTTACGAACCGGTTTGATGCTTCTGGCCATGGCCATCGGCGTTGCTTCGGTGGTTTTGCTGACGGCGCTGGGGGAAGGGGCCCGGCGCTATGTGACCCAGGAGTTTACCTCCCTGGGAACCCATCTTCTGATTGTCCTGCCCGGCCGTTCGGAAACCACCGGCGGGCCGCCGCCCCTGCTTGGTGAAACGCCGCGGGATCTGACCCTGGCGGATGCCATGGCGCTCGAGCGCAGCAGCGCGGTGCGGCGTGTGGCCCCGGTTATGGTGGGTTCAGCACCCGTGACCCGCGACGGTCTGTCCCGCGAAACCGTCATCCTGGGTTCCACCGCGGCCATGGCCGCGGTGCGCAACCTATCCATGGCCCAGGGGCGTTTCCTGCCGGCCGGGGATGCCTCCCGGGCCGAGGCCCTTTGCGTTCTGGGACAAAAACTGAAAACCGAGCTTTTTGCCAAAGCATCGCCCCTGGGTCGTTTTGTGCGTATCGGGGACCGCCGTTTCCGGGTGATCGGCGTGCTGGCCCGCAAAGGACAATCCCTGGGGGTGGACATCAGCGATGTGGCCATTGTTCCGGTTGCATCGGCGGCGGCCCTTTTCAACCAATCCTCCCTTTTTCGTATTTTAGTGCAGGCCCGCAACCGGGATGCCATCCACCGGGCGAAAGCCGCCGTTCTCGACATCATCCGGGAGCGCCACGACGGGGAGGATGATATCACCGTCATCACCCAGGATGCCATGCTGGCGACCTTCGACCGCATCTTCCAGACCCTGACCCTGGCCGTGGGCGGGATTGCGGCCATCAGCCTGGCCGTGGCGGGCATCCTGATCATGAACGTGATGCTGGTCGCCGTTTCCCAGCGAACGGCCGAGATCGGCCTTCTCAAGGCCCTGGGGGCACCGGGGGGCCAGATTCTGCGACTTTTTCTGTCCGAATCGGCCATGCTCTCGCTGGTGGGGGCGGCCCTGGGCCTCCTGCTGGGCGGCGCGGGGCTGATGCTGGCGGTGCGGCTTTTCCCGAATTTTCCCATGGCGGCGCCCCTGTGGGCACCGCTGGCCGCCGTGGGCGTGGCGCTGACGGCAGGACTTGTTTTCGGGGTGATGCCGGCGCGGCGGGCGGCGCGGTTGGATCCGGTGGCGGCCCTGTCCAGACGCTAGTTTTGATCGAAACAAGCTACTTCTTCCGGGAGCTCGTAGAGACGCCCAAACAGTGCTGATTATTATGAAATATTTCTTCATTTTCTTTCACGTGACAAGAAAACGGAAGCAAAAGAAACCGCCCGTGTCCCGCTTGACCCTGCGCGTCGTCGGTGCGGCCGGAGCGCGCGGAAACTCGCCACGCTTATAGCGCGGCTCAGACAGTCCGCGCGCTTTCAGCCGTCCACACCGCCGATGCTCGGCGCGAGACAAAGGGGAATACAAAACCAATACCTATGATGAGATGTTCATGAAAGGTTTTCTGATAGACACCTTTGCGATGACGGTTGTTGCCCTGCTCGTGGCGCTATATTTGGGAAGAGAAATTGAGGCAATTCTCCAACACCGAAATCCAGTTAAAAGACATTCTTAACATGCTGATTCGTGATGCATCCAAATATGCCCTGCAGGGCCTGGTGGGTCAGCCCCTGCGGAGCTCCCTGACCGCCCTGGGGATTGCTGTGGGAATTGCGGCCGTGGTGTTGCTCACGTCTCTCGGCGAGGGGGTTCATCGCTACGTCCTGGGAGAGTTTACCCAGTTCGGCACCAACCTGATCGGGATTACCCCTGGCAAGACGTCCACCACCGGCTTTTCCGGGGCCATTATCAGCAATGTGCGGCCGATGACGATCGAGGACGCCTTGGCATTGAAGCGGCTGCCGCGGGTGGTGGCCTCCGTCCCGGTGGTGCAGGGCAATGCCGCGGTGAAGTATGGCCCGCGCAGCCGGCGAACCTATATCTTTGGTGTCGGCGCCGCCGCTACGGAAGTCTGGCAGATGCGCGTGGCCCAGGGCCGCTTCCTGCCCGACGACGACCCCCGGGTGGCACGGGCGTTCGTCGTTCTCGGCAGCAAGGTCAGGACCGAACTGTTCGGCAGTGACAACCCGCTGGGCCGGCGTATCCGGATTGGCAGTGAACACTACCGCGTGCTGGGGGTCATGGAATCCAAGGGCCAGATGCTGGGGTTCGATCTGGATGACGCCGTCTTTATCCCGGCCGGCCGGGCATTGGCGTTGTTCAACCGCGACAGCCTTATGGAGATCGATCTCCTCTATGCCCGGGGCAGTCGGTCTGCTGACGTGGCCCGCCGTGCCAGGGAATTGCTTATCGAGCGCCACGGGACCGAGGATTTCACCATCGTCACCCAGGACCAGATGCTGGAGGTGCTGGGCTCCGTTCTCAATGTCCTTACCATGGCCGTCGGTGCTCTGGGGGGTATATCCTTGCTGGTCGGGGGTGTGGGCATTCTGACCATCATGACCATCGCGGTCAATGAGCGGAAGGCGGAGATCGGCCTGCTGCGTGCCCTGGGGGCGGGCCGCCGGCAGATCCTGTCGCTGTTTATCGGCGAGGCCATCGTCCTGGCCAGTCTGGGTGGCCTGGCCGGCCTGGTCATCGGCGCCGGTGGGGCCTGGCTGCTGGAGACGGTTGTCCCGGCCCTGCCGACCCACACCTCCTGGCGTTATGTGCTCCTGGCCGAAGGCCTGGCCAGCCTGATCGGCCTGATCGCCGGGGTGCTGCCGGCCCACCACGCCGCCCGTCTGGACCCCATCGAGGCCCTGCGCGCGGAGTGAGGGCGGCAACCATAAAAATAAACGCCAAAGCCCCTTCGCCCAAACGCCACCATTCTTCATTCCGGCGACGGTCTGAATCGCCACTGTTCATAGCTATCGGCAGCGGCAAATGCCCGACCTCGCCGGATTGATGCCTTTCTTTTGTCGCAGCGATGCCTTCAGCCCTGACCGTTTTCCGGGCGGGAAGGTAGATCGGCCTTGGGTGGCAGCAGCTCCTTGAGTTTGTTGGGAGGGATGACGGACGTTCCCCTGATTTTACCGCGGGGCCAGCAGGTCGGCTCGAAGCCGAAAACCGGACCATGGGCGAACGAGTTCAGCCATACATAGGGTTTCGAGGTCTGAATATCGTCGGCCGAGGGGCATCGGGCTTTGATAGCCCGGTATTGGGCGGCGGTGACGACGATTTCCTCCTGGGGCCGGCATTCGGGGTTTTCGGCCGCAAGCGTGATCCATCGGGCGAATTGATGCTGCGGCGTCACAGCCGGGGCAAAGGCGATATCGCCGCGGTCGTTGCGGTAGGCGATCTTTCCCGTTCGGAAAAAGGTGTAGTCGGCATAACCGTCATGGTTGATGTCCAGGACGGCCTTAAAGGGATCGTCCGGATGCGGGCACTCCATCATGTCGTATACGGCCGGTGCATCTCCGGAGCTCAGCGGGCTGTAGGGAAAACCGCTGACACGCTCGCCGGCCTGGTCCAGGGCGCTAAAAACATGGGCGTTGGCCGCCAGGCTCAGCAGATTGACGGATTTGATCTGGCCCCTGTGGGTGGCATCCCGGTTGCCGTAGGGCAGAATGACGGGAACGCCGAGCCGCCCCAAAGCCTCGATGTAAACAAATTTACGGGCGTCATTGCGCAGTTTGGTGGCATTGACATCGATATTCTGGAGCCATTCGACAGAAGGGAATCCCTGAAACGCAATGTCCCGGAGCAGGCGGCGCAGTGCGCTGCGGTGATAGAGAATGTTTTCCCGGCGCAAGGATGTGCGGTCCGGCAGCAGGCTGCTGACCTGTCCGTAGGTATAGTTGGAGCCCGGGATCGATGAAACCACGGCATCGGCGCAGGCCCCTCCGGCAATGTCGTCGATGACCTGTGCCAACCCTTTGCTTAGGGCCGTATTCAGAACGACGATGTCGATATCGTCTCTTCCAGTCTTCAGCAGTTTGACCAGCATCTCCCCATGGGACGTGCGCACTTCGGGCACGAGATTGAGCGCCTGTTCAAAGTTATCGATCAGGTAGACACGGTAGGCGCCGTCACGATGACACCGGCGGTCAGCCGTGTTTGCCTCGAATTCCGGGGAGGTAATATATTCGCGGATCTTTTTTTCAACGTGGATATGGTCCGGCCTTGCCGTCGTGATGCCGCCAACAAGCAACACCAGCAGCATGAACAGGAAGAGCATTCGTTTTTGGCCAGAAATGTTTACGTCGATGGGCAAGGTCATATACGGCGCCAGAGAATCGTATTGCGTGTTTAGTTCAGTAACGACGTCATTTTCTGCGGATTGAACCCCATGACCGCCGTGCCGTTGATCAGGATCAAGGGCACGCCGCGTCCGCCGAGTGCTTCGAACTGCCGGCGGCCTTCCGTCGATTTTTCGACATCGTATTCCAAATAGGGTACCCCGCGTTGATCCAGGAAGGCCTTGGCCTGATTACACGCGCTGCACCAGGAGGTCGAAAAAATGGTTACGCCGGAGGTATGCGAATAGGCCGGGTCTTCACGCGGATATAAATAATCGGCAATATCGCTCCAGTTCAGCACCAGCAGGACAATCGCGGCAATGACAATGATTTTTTTCATGGCTATTCAGGTTTTGGCCTTGTGAGTTTTTCATGAAGCGCGGCCGCCAGGTAAGGCGGCGCGGAATCCGGAAAGGGCGCCACGCTGCTGACATTGATTTCGCACAGCACATAGGCGTCTTCTCCCGAGGCCCGTTTCGGACCGAGCAGGAAATCGCAATCCCAGAGCATCGGCAGTTGTGCGGTGGATATGTCGAGCCGTTGCTGCATGGCCGGTAAATAGCGCTGTTCAACCTTGTGTTTCAATGCCTGAAAGGCAGGCATGCTCGGGGGGTGGTACAGACGGGGGCCGGGCTGGGGGGCGTCCGTCGCAGGGGCACCGGGAGGGGCGGGAAAAAGCGCGTTGATCGCCTGATGGCCGAATCCGACGACCCTGTCCTGCACCAGGTAGCAGCGTATCATGCCCTCAGGGAGGCGATCCTGGTAAGCCTGGTCGATCATGCGACCCCTGCCGCGAAAATAGGGTTGGCAGCGGGAAAGGAATTGCTCCAGCGAAACCTCCTCCTCGATACTTCCCCGCTTGGCATGCCGAACCCTCACGATGGTGTCGGGATCCGGCCGCAGGCCCCCGCCCGCCAGCGAAACCTTCCAAACACCGTCGCCCCCGTTGCCGCGGTATTGTTTCAGCACGCGGGGCCTGCCAGCGGCCAGCCTCGGGGGCAGCTCCCTGCGCATCTGCTCCATGTCACGGTACAGGTGCGTGTCGCCGCCCCATTCAAGATCCCGCGTTCGGTACAACACCTCCTTTGTGCCCATTTTAAGAATGATATCCGGATGCGCACTGACGTAGACGCCGGCCGCGGCAACTTCGCGAAGCAGGGGGTCGATTATCGACCGGTCACGACCATCTTGGATCGGATTCATCCATACCAGCACGGCTTTGACATCAAGAAGTTGCCGGCGGACCTCTTCGTGGAAGTCGTCATGGTAAACGGCTGGTACGGCATTAAGGCCCTGTTTTGCCAGCGCTTTGAAAATGGCCGCCAGCCGGTTGTTGTCCGGTGTCGCGTTGTTTCGAACATCGCGATCCCCGGGATAAAGAAGGGCAACATCGTTGTGGGATGGATCACTCATCAGGTTCACTTCTCGACTTCAGCGTTGCCGGCCAAGGCTTGCAAAAAGATCCCGGTTTTCGCCGGGATGGCCGGATTGTTGGTCTATTGGATTGCCGTAGTAATAATGGGGGTCGGCGGTTTCACAATTCGATCGTCATGAAAACACTGTGGGCGTCAGGTCCATAATCGGCAAAAGGCCCGCAAGAGGTGAATCCAAATTTGGTGTAAAGATTGCGGGCGGGTGTGAAGGCGTCCGACCCGCCGGTTTCCAGGCTGACGCGCTTGTATCGGCGCCGCCGCGCTTCCGCCAGGATGAAGGCCAACAGGCCCGAGGCCACACCGTTACCCCGGCGGGAAGCGGCCGTGCGCATGGATTTTATCTCGCCGTGCCGGGGGTCGAGCTCCTTGAGGGCGCCGCAGCCCACCAGAGATGCGCGATCCCAGACACTCCAGAAAGTGATTTCCGGTTTCTGCAGCCCTTCAAGATCGAGGGCATGGACGCTTCCGGGCGGCGTGACAGCGATCATGTCCTGGAGGTGATCTTCGAGAAAGCCGATGATTTCGGATCGCGTCAAATTGTCCACACGGATATCCATAAATATAGAGCGCCTTGAATGCTAGGAAAACCGGAAAAGGACCTGATCAAAATTCAGTATTCGGTCGCCTTCGACAGCGATGCCCTCATTGCGGAGCATGGTGATTTTGTCTTCGATGGCAGTCCCGCTCGTTTTACCCTTAAAGCCTCCAATCCGACCGGATGTGGAAACAACCCGGTGTCAGGGAACTTCGGGGGCATAAGGGTTATTGCGCATGGCCTGCCCGACGCCCTGATAGGCCCGGGTACCAAGCGCATGGGCGAGCTCCTTGTAGGTCGTCACTCGGCCTCGGGGAACTTTTCGCAACATATCGTAGGCTTCTTCGGCAAACGTTTTCATTTTCATCTCTTTGGGGCGTGCATCCGCCTGTCTGGGATCATGGGGTTTTGGGAAGTGTAGTGAAATGTGCCCACCAGCGCAATAATGATTGTGCGGGAAGCAAGGCAACAAATTACAAGGCCTGCCCCTTGAGAGCATGGTGCCTGGAAACGTTTTATTCTGCTATTCCCGCAAAGGTGCCTACCGCCTTCAGTGCATCGACCATTTCAGCCGACGTAATGCGGGATGGGTCGTAGATCACGGTGTTGATCTCACGCCCCCATCGCCATCCGCTGGTGACGTTAGGGATACCCGCCAGCCCTTCCAGGGTGGCCTTGCCCACATCATATCAGCGGACAAAGAAGACCTTTGCGGTAAAAAACGAGGGCGTTGTCGCGGCTGCCGACGCCGAAAAAAGGACACCGGCCAGGAGCACCATCATGATGCTGGAAACATAGGGCTCCATTGCGGAGCCCTATCGTTTGTTAGTCAAACAGGCTTACATAATCGCCATAGCCCTCTTTTTCCAGATCCGCCCTGGGAATGAACCGCAGCGAGGCCGAGTTGATGCAGTAGCGCAGACCTGTGGGTTTGGGGCCATCGTTGAAAACATGGCCGAGATGCGAATCGGCGTGCTTGCTGCGGACTTCGATGCGCACCATGAACAGGCTCGTGTCCTTTTTTTCCACAATATTTTCCGGCTCTAGGGGGCGGGTAAAGCTGGGCCAGCCCGTCCCGGAGTCGAATTTATCCGTGGAACTGAAAAGCGGTTCGCCCGATACCACGTCCACGTAGATGCCGGGTTCATGGTTGTCCCAATAGATATTGTTGAAGGGGGGTTCGGTGCCGTCCTTCTGGGTGACCTTATACTGCAGGGCGGTCAGCCGTTGCCGCAGTTCCGCATCGTCAGGGATCGTGTATTTATTCTTATCGCCGGCCGTTTTTGCCATCGCTTGAGGTGTGAGCTTCGCTCCGGGAAGTTCTTTGGCCCAGATATCTTCGAGGAACTGATCCCGTCCGGAACCGGAGCGGTACCATTTGTAGCGCAGCGGGTTATTTTTGTAGTAATCCTGGTGATAGTCCTCGGCCGGGTAGAAAGGCCCCAGGGGCAGGATTTCGGTGACAATCGGCTCAACGAAGCGCCGCGAGGCGGCCAGCTGCTGCTTGGATGCTTCCGCTTGCTGGCGTTCTTCTTCGCTGGCATAGAAAATGGCACTGCGGTACTGGGGGCCCCGGTCCACGAACTGACCCCCGCTGTCGGTGGGGTTTATGTGTCGCCAGAAGACATCGAGCAGCTCGGCATACGTGATTTTATTGGGATCGTAGACCACCTTGATGGCTTCCACGTGGCCTGTACGGCCAGAGGATACCTGCTGGTAAGTGGGGTCTTTTTCCGGACCGCCGGTGTAGCCCGAGATGGCCTCGATAACGCCGTCAACTTTTTCAAAATCAGATTCCGTGCACCAGAAACAACCGCCGGCAAAGACGGCCTCGCGGGTCGCGCTGGGAAATTCGCTCATTTTGTTATCCTTGGTGTGATTTGTGCCGCGGACCGATTGGATGCCCAAAAGGACCGCCCCCATCGTGGCGATGGCAATGATAAAGTTGCGCATGGGAAACCTCCGCTATTTATCAACCGGACACGTCGGTTATTGGTTGATGGCCCGGCCCTGCTGTGCGGGTCGGCCGTAAATATTTGGTCGGGAATCGGAGCCTAACCTGACACGGACGTCCTGATCCGGACCGGTTCAACGCCAATATTCGGGATAGTAAGACCGAAATGGGTGATTGTGCCGTGCGGGAAGGGGAAAAGCGGGCCAGACCGGCCGCGATGCCGACCTTTACACCGGCGGCAGGAGCGAACCGGTATCGCTTAAAACCTGTTGAGAAGGTCGGTCAGGCTGATGACGAATTGCCCCACGCCGTCATGCAGGTAGATGCCCATCTGGGCGATGAGCCGGTAGGCCAGGGCAAACTGGGCCACAGCTAAACCGGCGAGGGTAAACTGGCTGATGCTGATAAGGCCGATGCCGAACTGGGAGAGGGTAAACCCGCCGCAGGCAAACTGCCCGATGGCGATAACACCCCTGGCCACCACCGGCATGCGGTTGGGGCGATACTTGAACGCGATGTGCAGCAACGGCCATCCCAAAAGCGTTGTGTCGGATTTGTACTCGAAACCATAACCGTCCCATTTCGGTCGGGCCGGATAGGGGGCCCCGCACCCCGGACAGGCGAAGGCGTCGGGGGATACCTGGTGTTGGCACTCACGGCATTGGCGCATCATGATCCTCTTCCTTGCTGGCGCGCATGGTTGTCGAAAACCGTCCCGGGCGGAAAATGAAGGTCGAAAACATCGGCCAGGACGCCGAGTCGTTCGTTTTCATCTTTGATTTCAAGCACAGAGGTCTTCCCGGGGGCTGCTTCGATGGTGAGCGTATCGTCCTTCAGCAGATAGCGCCGGGCAGGCATGGCCTGCTGCACGAACAGTCCCTGGGTAAACTGGGAAGCCGGATGCGTGGAGACATAGTAATTGGCAACCTCGTAGTCGATGGGGTACTGGCGTTCCAGGCTAAAGGCGTACAAATCAAACCATCCGGTCTCCGATCGGGTTTGCAGCACCCATAGGGCGTCCTCCCGGATAAGGCGGTACTGCCAGGCATAAATCCGGACCGGGCGATTTTCCACCAGGGCAAGCGGGTGCAGCAGGCCCCCGGCACCGAAACCGACGTCGGTGATGAGGGGTTGCTGGTCGATCGTTACCATCATCAGCATATGGGTCCGGGCCCTGAGGCGTGAAGAGCCCAGGCGCACCCGGGCTGCAAGGGGGATTGCATCATACCCCAGGGAATCCAATATAGACCAGAAGAGCCGATTGTGTTCGAAGCAGTAACCGCCCCGGCGGCCAGCTACGATTTTGGCCTGCAGGCTGGCCAGATCAAGGCGAATGGCGCGGCCCAGAAGGATATCGAGATTTTCGAAAGGAATGTGGGTGGCATGGGCCAGCTGCAGGGCTTCAAGGACTTCGGCCGTTGGCTCCCGTGGCCCTTCGTAGCCGATACGGTGAAAATAAGCTTCCAAATCTATAGGGGTTTCCTGCAATTCCACTTTGCCCCCTGTCAGTAAAGGCTGTACTTGACCAGCCGGCCATCAAGGCCCCCGGTCGCCAGTGGTCTTTTCCACGACGGTTTCAGCCCCAGTTTCTTGATATAGGCCCGATCGCCAAAATAGATGTAGGCCGTGGCGCCGCGGCAGCGCTGCTTCAGGAAGTCACCCAGTCGTCTGTAGAAAGCGCCCAGATCCTCGGTTTGTCCCATGCGGATGCCGTAGGGCGGGTTGCAGACGATGGTTTTGTCGGCCAATTGCGGAATCCTGAAGGCATCGCGCTGTTCGATACCAATGTGGTGATTCCGGGTGATGGCGCCGGCATTGGTTGTTGCGGCCTGAACGGCCTGCCGGGCGATGTCGCTCCCCGAAATAAGGCCCGGCGCCGTCAACATGCGACGGTTGAGACCTTCGCGTCTGACCTGCTGCCAGAGGGTCGCGTTGAAGTCGGGCAGGTTTTCGAAACCGAAGCGCTGGCGCAGCACCCCGGCCGGGGTGCGCGAAGCGGCCATATAGGCCTCGCACAGCAAGGTGCCGGATCCGCAGAAGGGGTCCACCAGCGGCCCTTCGCCGTCCCATCCCGTCATGCGGATAATCGCGGCGGCCAGGGTCTCCACCATGGGCGCCGAAACGGTTTGTTGGCGATAGCCCCGGCGGTGCAGCGAGCCACCGGAGACATCCAGGCTGATCGTGGCGTGGTCTTTGGCGACATGCAGGTTGAGCCATACGTCCGGATTGCGGGTGTCGATGGATGGCCTTTTACCGTTGCGCGCCCGGAAATAATCCACCACCGCGTCCTTGAGGCGCAGGGCGGCAAACTGGGAATGGGTGATCCTGCTCTGGGAGACGGTGGCGAAAACGGCAAACGTCCGGGAAGGGTCCAGGAAATCTTCCCAGTGTATCTTGGATGCTCGGTTGTAAAGCACCTGGTCCGAGGGGCAATGATACGATGTGAGCGGGGCCAGCACCCGGCTGATCAGCCGGGATTCGAAGTTGATGCGGAAGAGAACCTTGGGTTGCGCTGTAAAATGGATGCCGCGGTAGGCGCCCTCGATCCCGTTTGCGCCCAATGCGTTAAGCTCTGCGATGGCCAGGTCTTTGATATCGTTGGCGACCTGAGCGAAGTAGCGATTCGTCTTCTGATAGATGTAGGTTGCCACCATGCGGGCCTTTCGGTGTTGTCGCCAGGGCGGGGCTAACGTTTGACCGTGAAGCTCTGGATGTACCCGACGATTTGACCCTCGATCCTGTAGGGCACGACGGTGACGGCCAACCGGCGCCCGTTGCGGTCGGCCTCGTCGTATACTTCTTTTCGCCATCCGCTTGGTTCGCTTTCGGGTATGATGATCCGTGTGCTTGGGGGGGGGGAATCACCCTCCGCAATGGCTATACCAGACCGGCGGGCGGCATGCCAAGTCGATCATGTGCCCATTGGCCGGCCAGGCAGGGCCGCAGCGATACGGCAGGCGCCGTGTGCAGGGCGTCTTTTCGGCAACCGGTATGGGTCTACACTTCGTAGAAGACCCGGTAGGGATGGCGGTACTGGTAAACATAGGCCACACCGCTCTTGGTCTCGATGAAGATACAGCTATATTCCACATCATTTTCATCCAGCAGGGCCTTAACGACGTCATAGTCCATGTGGTTCAGATCACTCACCCTGTAGACCAGTTTATAGGGGTGTTCTCGTTTCATGAGATCACCTTCTTTCACCCAAAACATAAGCATTAACGGTGATTGATGCACGCAAGACGCATGGCGGATGCTCATCTGGCTTGCCCCCCGGCATCCTCTGCTTGTTCGCACGGTTCAGGGGCCCTAAATTGACGCCAGGGGCGGCTTCTGCTATCGGATAAGGTCTGCTCCGGTGCTTGCGACCACCGTTCCCAACCCTTCGCCTGAAATGATCGGCGCCGATTGATATTGACCCGCTGGTGATGCCCGAGGATTGTATGCCGCACGATGATTACCGCCGGATGGCGTGGTGCTACGATACCCTGATCGAACCATTCAACCGGTCCCTTCGGCCAATAGCGCTGGGCGTCTTTCAGCCGGCGGCCTATGCGGCTATTCTGGAAATAGGCTGCGGCACGGGTATGCAGTTGGCCTTCTATCGCGACCGGGGTTTCAACCCCATGGGAATCGATCTGTCTGGCGCCATGCTGACCCAGGCCCGCCGCCGGATGGGCTCTGACAGTGCGTTATGTCGGGGCAATGCTGCCCGCTTGCCCTTTCCGGCACAATCATTCGACTGGGCTGTGACAACGCTCTCCCTTCACGAGATGGCGGTTGAGACACGCGCTGCCGTGCTGGTGGAGATAAAGCGTGTTATCATGCCAGCCGGTCGTCTGGGCGTTGTCGATTACCATCCCGAACCGGCAGCGACGCTCAAGGGCTGGGTGGCCCGGAGCATGATCCGATGTATCGAGTTTGCGGCCGGCCGGCGTCACTACAATCATTACCGGCAATTTCTGGCCGAGGGGGGAATTCCGGCCCTGGCGGATCGACACGGCCTGGCGATCGAACACCACAAGCGGGTCAGTGGGGGGAATATCGGTATCTACCGGCTGCGGATCGATTCGCAGACGTTCCCGGATCCGGCCTGATCCTTGGCGTCGGTCCAGACGGGAGCCCCTTGTACCAGCCACAGGTGTTCAGGGATGCCATCGCGCTGGTCCCGGCGGATGCGGCTGCACGAGCCCCTGACGAGCCGAATGCCGGCGAAACTGACCAGGGATCAGGTCGTGCCCAACGCCAAATAGCCTTTTTTTGACAGGAGAATCCATGGAATCCAAAGTCTATATCTGGAATCTGCGCACGTCCATGAAAATGCCCTACGATAAGCGGGTGAAGCGGCTGATCAAACGTGCGGGGGTGTTCGCATCCCTCGCGTCCAAGGAACTGGTGGCCGTCAAGCTCCACTTTGGCGAGGCCGGCACCACCGGGTTCATCCCACCGGTTTTGGTGGCCCCCATCGTGGCGTTGATCAAAAAGACCGGTGCCCGGCCGTTTCTGGCGGATACCAACACCCTCTACCAGGGCCAGCGTTACGAGGGGGCTTCCCATGCCCTGGTGGCGGCCCGGCACGGGTTCGACCCCAACATTCTGGGGGCTCCGGTGATCATCGCCGATGGCATACGCAGCGGCAACGCCCGTGATATCCCCATTAAAGGGCGGCATTTCGAAACCTGCAGTATTGCCGGCGACATCGCCGATGCGGATGCCCTGGTGACCTTGAACCATTTCAAGGGGCATCTGCTGGCCGGTTTCGGCGGCGCCCTGAAAAATCTGGCCATGGGATGCGCCACGGTCAAAGGCAAGATGCAGCAGCATTGCGGACTGGGACCGAATCTTGTTTCCAAAAACTGCACCGGTTGTGGTGAGTGCGTGGCGGCCTGCCTGTACGAAGCGCTATCTCTGAAAAAGAAAAAGGCGGCCATCGACCGGGAGCGCTGTGTGGGTTGCGGGGCCTGCATGCATGCCTGCAACTACCAGGCCCTGATGATCGACTGGAAGGTGGACACACCGGTGTTTCTGGAGCGTATGGTGGAGTATGCTGCGGCGGCCCTGGCCGCTCATACCATGATCGCTCACATCACCTTTGTGAACCACGTCAGTCCCGGTTGTGACTGCGAGGGGCATTCGGATGCCCCCATCTGCCCGGATATCGGGGTGCTGGTTTCAGGCGACCCCGTGGCCGTCGACCAGGCCGCCCTGGATCTGGTGAACCAGGCGCCGCCGTCTTACCCGAGTGCCCTGCCCAAAGGCCTGGCGCCCGGTGACGACAAGTTCCAGGCCCTGCACCCGGATGTCGATGGTGGTTATGCGCTGGCTTATGCGGAAGAGATAGGCCTGGGCCGCCGGGAATACGAAATGGTCAGGATCTGAGCGGAAAGCCTTGGGAGGCGGCACCCTCTTGGGGCGGCGGACCTGCCGGGACGGGCGCAGAACGCCGTGATCAAAAAAATTTCAGGAAAAGCGCCGGTGTACGGCGCCCATTTCAAGGAAAGAGGTGACCATGATGGAAACAACGCTTTTGTCTGATTTTCCGATTTTTGCCGGCATGCCCCCAGAAGTATTTGAAGCCATCGCCCGGGATGCCGTGGTCAGATCCCATGAGGCGGGTAGCGTCCTTTTCGAGGAGGGGGACATGGCTTCCGAGCTTTTCGGACTTCTGGAAGGCGAGGTGGAATTGAGTATCCTGTTCCGTGACCGGGTGCTCAAGGCCGATGTCCGGCATGAGGAATATGTGCATAAGCGCTTCGAAATCATCGAAACCGAATTGGTTTTCGATACGATCGAGCCCGGTGAAATTTTCGCCTGGTCCGCCCTGGTTGCCCCCCATCAACTGACGTCTAACGCCCGGTGCACCCAGGCATCCAAGGTCATGGCCCTGCCGGCCGGATCCCTGGCGGACCTTTTTGAACAGGCCCCTCGATCCGGATCGGTTTTCATGCAGCGCCTGGCCGGGGTGATCGCCCAGCGCCTGCGCCATCGCACCGACAAGCTCGTGGAAAGCTGGTACGAGGCCTTTGGAGAAGAACGGCTCTAGGCGCTTTTTGTGCGGCTTGGCGACGGCGTTTCAGCGAACCTTCCAGTAGAGAGGGGGCATAAATCGCGTCGAGGATAGGGACTCGGGCCAGATGCACCCAAAATGACCGTCAACGATCTGGAGTACGAGGGTGTCGGCCTGGTTCTGTCGCTCGTAGTGGTCATAGGCCGCAAACCGGACTTTGCCGAAGGGCGTTTCCATGTCGACGCGATCCAGGGATGCCCGTATTTGCGCCGGCTTGAAGCCCTCGGCGGCGTCGAGGGCCCGGGCGGCCACCAATACAGCGACATAGGCTTCGGCGCCATGATAGTCAGGCGTTGTTGAAAATGTTTCCAGGTAGGTGCGGTAATACGCGTCCGCCCCCGCGAAACCGGTTTCCGGGGCCCACAGGGCGGCGGTGACCAACCGGTCGCCCGCATCCCCGGCCATTTCGATGAATTTGTAATGGGTAAATCCACCGGCGCCACCACAAAGGAGGGCACTGAATTTCATGCCCCGTATTTTTTCCACCAGCTGCACCGCGTCCTTGAGGTAGCTCACCATGAAAATCACTTCCGGTGCATGAAATTTTAGCGGCGCCAGGATCCGTTCGAAATAGGCGGGGCCGGCCCGCTCCTTGAAATAGGGAATGATGGCCATCAGTTCGATATCGTTTTCACGGCAGAACCACATCATGTTCATGGCGCCACCCGTGCCGTAGGGGCTGTTCTCATAGACAATAGCCATGGATCGGGGCGAAACGCGGTTTTTCAGAAAGGACTGCAGCCCCCGGGTATATTCGCCCGCCGGCGGGTTTAGCCGGTAGACATTGATGTGTCCGCGCTGGGTGATGCGGTCATCGGCGGCCGTGCACACCAGAAAGGGAACATCGTGACGGTCGGCGGTTCGGGCGGTGTAAAGGGTGTTGGCGCTGGAATAGCCGCCGATCAGCATGACCGCCCCCTGTCGTTTAACGAGGGATTCAACAGCGGTTTCACTGCCGCGGCGATCCCCATGGTCGTCGGCATAGACCAGTTTGATGGGGCGCCCCTTTATCCCGCCGGCGCGGTTGATGGCATCGGCCGCCATGGTATAAGAGTTTTTCATCATTTCGGCGTAGGCGAATTTTCCCCAGTGGACGACGCCGATGACGACGTCCTGGGCGGACAGACGTGGCGCACAAAGGATGAAAACGGTCAGGATGGCCAGAAAAAGGACGAATCGCCTCGTGACTTTGGTCATCGGGCACCTCCTTCGGGTGGTGGGATAGAAGAAAATGATGCGGCGGCATCGGGGCGGCCGGAACGGGCCGTCGTGAATCGGTGGCCGGCGCCGGTCGCCAGATCCTCGAAAGGCCGGACAACAGCATTGGGTGGTGCAGGAAGTTGATGCGCGCGTAAAAAGAACCTGATGGTCGCAAACGGAATAGTGGGTACCAACCCAGCGAGCGGGTGTGTAGGAAAAGGCCTTAAATAGTAATTTGGGTCTTTGGACCTGAAAGTCAATCAATGGCCATAAAGAAAGCGGGGCGGGATGACGTTGGCACCTCACGATTACGACGATCTTCAAAAGGCCGTCGACTTGCTCGAAAAGAAGCGGTTTGCGGCCCGGCTGACCCACTATGCAGGCCAGCCCGTCGAAAAAATGATCACGACCCTGCCACGCCGGATTTCGGAAAGGGTCCATCGTGTGGTGCGCACCACGGTGACCCGTCTGCTGACCATCGCGGTCAAAACGCTGAACAGTCGCCGCCGACCGGATGCCTCCCTTCGTTTTCACCGCGTGGCGGGTGGCTTGAGCGGGGCGCTGGGGGGCGCCTTCGGTCTGCCGGCCCTGGCCGTGGAGCTGCCCCTATCGACGGCGCTCATGCTCCGCTCCATTGCCGATATTGCCCGTAGTGAAGGTGAAGACATTGCCACCGTGGAAAGCCGCCTGGCCTGCCTGGAGGTATTTGCTTTAGGTGGCCGGGGTGCGACCGCCAGCGATGCGGATACCGGCTACTATGCCGTGCGGGCCTCGCTGGCGAAGGCGCTCAGCGAAACGGCCCAGCATATAGCCCGCAAAGGGCTGGCGGAAAAGGGCGCCCCGGTCCTGGTGCGTTTCATCACCCAGATTGCCTCACGGTTCGGTGTGTTGGTGTCCGAAAAAGTTGCCGCCCAGGCGATTCCGGTCCTTGGTGCGGCTGGTGGGGCCTCTATCAACCTCTTGTTTCTGAACCATTTCCAGGAGACCGCCCGGGGGCATTTTATCGTTCGTCGCCTGGAACGAATCTACGGCCCGGAGGTGGTGCAGGCCGCCTATCGGGAACTGAGCCGGATTTGAAAAAAGCGCCACCTGCGCGCAGGGCAACAGAATTTCCTTCCCTGACGCTTACGTGTCACCAAGTTTCCCGGTGGACGCGTTCCGGTTTGAAGCGGTCTTCTTCTTTGATTACCTGGGCCGGCCAGCCGATGACCACCAGCGCCATGGGGATCACCCGCGGCGGCAGCTTGAAATAGCGGCTGAAGTTCTCAACCCGGTCTTCCATGGGGTAGATGCCGGTCCAAACGGTTCCCAGGCCACGGGCCTGGGCGGCCAATAGCAGGTTCTGGGTCGCTGCGGCGCAGTCCTGAACCCAGTATCCGGGGAACTTTTCCAGATCGAGATCACCGCAAATCATTACGGCCAGAGGCGCCTTGGCCGCCATGCCGGCATGAGGATTGAAGTCTTTCACCTTGGCCAGGGTTTGTTTGTCGGTGATCACAATGAACTGCCAGGGCTGCGCATTGCCGGCGCTGGGCGCCATCATGGCGGCCCCCAGAATTTCCCGGACCGTCTCTTCGGGCACGCTCTGGTCTGTGTAGCGCCTGATGCTGCGGCGCTGATAAATGGCTTCCATTACATCCATGGGGTTCTTCTCCCTCGATTCCGGTTGGGTTAGTGGTAAAAGTGCGGTTTTGATATGGTACGAGGTTGCAATTGTAAAGTAGGCACTATTTTGTAATATTGTCACCCTGAGGATATGAATGTTGGCGCCGGCACGATCCGGAGAAACCCTCCTGAGCGAATGCCGCCTCAAGACTGCTGGCACCAAGACCTATAGGGCGATGTGGAACTGACCCTCCCGATCATCGAGGGCAATACGCCGCGTTCTGACAACGGCTTTTGATCCGCTCACGGGCCTGGAAAGGAATCGTCATGCGCAAAACGATGCCTATCATCATGCTGTTGCTGGCCGGGTGTGTTGCTATTCCGTCCGATATCACACCGGTGACGGGTTTTGAGCTCGAGCGCTACCTGGGCCGCTGGTACGAGATCGCCCGCCTGGATCATTCCTTCGAACGCGGCCTTGTCAACGTGACGGCCGACTACAGCCTGCTGGAGGACGGACGGGTGCAGGTCGTAAACCGCGGTTACCGGCCCGAAGATCAGCGCTGGGAGACGGCTGAAGGGATGGCCGCTTTGGTGGGCGAGCCCGATGTGGGCCGCCTCAAGGTGTCCTTTTTCGGCCCTTTCTACGGGGGGTACAATATTATCGCCCTGGACAAAACCGCCTACCAATATGCGCTCGTGTGCGGCCCCAGT
>Ga0180435_10001580_pt1 | contig 23585 bp, 19 predicted proteins | sample SS_ome_3_FD_132467 | JGI IMG/M metagenome (GOLD analysis project Ga0180435, IMG submission 132467) | Hypersaline lake sediment archaeal communities from the Salton Sea, California, USA - SS_3_S_1 metaG | ecosystem: Environmental > Aquatic > Non-marine Saline and Alkaline > Hypersaline >... | reverse complement strand
TATTAGACATGATATTCTTTTGAATAAAGTGGCCGAACGGGTAAGAGATGACCAAGTGATGCGACTGTTGAAACTGATTCTGAAGGCGAGTGGAAAGAGGGGGGTTCCGCAGGGTGGCGTGATATCACCGCTGCTTAGTAATATCTATCTCAATGAGGTAGATAAGATGCTGGAGCGGGCGAAGAAAGTCACTCGGCAGGGCAGGTTCACCTATATTGAATATGCCAGATTCGCAGATGACCTGGTGGTCCTGGTGGATGGCTTCTGGAAGTGGGAGTGGCTGTTGAAAGCAGCCTACAAACGGCTTGTGGAAGAGTTTGAGAAACTTGACGTTCAAATGAATCAAGACAAGACGAGAGTTGTAGACCTAACCCAAGATCAAACCTTCAGCTTTCTGGGGTTTGAATACAGACGCAGGAAAACGCGCCTAAAGAAGTGGGGTGTGAGCGTCACACCTCGGATGAAGGCAAGAACCGCCTTGTTGCGAAAGCTTAAGGATGTGTTCCGGCGCCATCAATCACAACCTGTCGATCGGGTTATTTTCCTGATCAACCCGATATTAAGGGGTTGGGTCAACTATTTTCGGATCGGAAATTCCAGCCGGTGTTTTGGATATGTCAAAGACTGGGTGGAGAAAAAGATCAGGTGTCATTTGATGAGGTCAAGAAAACGCCGTGGCTTCGGTTGGGACAGATGGAGTAGGGCCTGGTTCTATAAAACGCTGGGGTTGTATAACGATTACGGTGTTAGACATTACGGGACCTGAAAGTGCTGCCAATCTGATAGGATACATAAACTTTCTGATGAAGTTACCAGAGAAAGCGTAGTGCGGGAAATCCGCATGCTGCGTTTGACGAGGCGGGGGCTGGAAACGGGCTTCGAGCACCGCGCCAGCCTTCGACCCTACCTGGCGAGGGCCTCGGTTGAGTAATCGGCCGGGGCTACTCTACGTTGCGGCCAGTCAATGCTGGTCAGATGGAAAGGAGTTGGCGATACCTCTCGAAATTCGGTTAATCGTCCAGCGGGTGAGAGCCCCGCACGGCTAAAGCTTAGCCCGGCAGGCCGTAAGTGAGTCTTGCAGCATTTCGGGTAACCGAGGTGTTGATGCGTAGATGCACAGGGTATTCCCTCCTTATTATTAGGTTAAACACCTCATTCATTTTTGCTGAAATGATGATGAGCTAATTGATTTCCTATATAATGAAACCAAGAGACTATCTTTTTTGTATAGATAATTAAAAGAATGGATAACATTTTCCTATTTGCAATGGAAACTCGCTTTACAGAGCTTTTGCAGCTCAGCTCGAACGGTTGGATCTTGGGTGTCACAAGTTGACACTATATATTCTATTCGCTTAGATGTTTGGATATCTGAGGCATTATACCTAAAATAATTATTATCATAGTCCTCAGCATCAGGGCCACCGTCACTTAAGAAAAAAAATGCCATCATACCCCCCCCTCATTTGAATAGTTACTGCGCAAAAATTAGGATGAATAGATTTAAGCGGTGTTATATATTCATGAAATTTTAATGAGAATTAGGAAGTTGGGAAAGTTTATTCCACCATTGGTATGACCATATAAAAAACCATATGGTACTGTGACCTCCAAAATGAGGTTTTTAATTAGTTTTCACATCCCTCATGGATACATTGTTTCAAAGCCATTTCGCCACTTGGAAATGTGACCTTCATTTTCGACGCCCTAACACACAACTCGTCATTTCCTAATTCTAATCTTAACAAATATTGTGAGTCTACTACCAGGTCACATATAGATAACCGGTTTATTAATTCCTATGAAGTGATGACGGAGGCTTGATTGGACACGTCCACAGCACAGCTAAAAGAAAACCTATTCGATATCGTACACGACAGCCAAAGAACCTTTAGGAAGCTCATGATGGCACTTGCCTTTCCCGGTGTCATCCAACAAATAGAGCCGGTTGAGCTATCCATCGATGAACCGGTGATGGGTTATATCCTGCAGCCATTTTTGTCTCTTCTGGATCTGGAAACCTGCTATTACGTGTTTGCTTTAGACAAAGAGCTGCAGAACAGGGTGGTGCACTACATCGAAATCAATACCAACAGTACCCAACAAAGTCTTGAGGCCGCCGATTTCATCCTCTGCTTGGCGGATTCCCTGGATGGAAATTTTAAAACCCTGAAAAAAGGCACATTGGCCCAACCACATAAAAGTGCCACTGTTTTTTATCTGGTGGATAATATCCAAGAGACGCCCCTAATAAATGGAATCCAGTTCTCTATTGCTGGACCGGGTGTCAAAGGTGAGCGAACCTTTTCTGCTTCTGGTCTGGCTTTTTCTGAAGTTGACCAGTGGCAGCAAGACAGGACCGATTATCCCATAGGTATCGATATCTTTCTCATCAGCCACATTGGTCAAATAGTAGGAATTCCGAGATCGGTTGAAATCGGTCTATTGGGAGGTAATTAGATGGGCTATGTGGGTGTAAAGGGGGGCAGCGATGCCATAATGAATGCCGATTACCTGGTGGAATATTATCGATGTCGTAACGGCGGAATCCCTATTGCGATAAAACAGATCCAAGACCAGATGCGTCTTCTAGTGGATAAGGTGATCAGCGAAGGATCGCTCTATTCAAGGGAAGTGGCAGCCATCGCCTTGAAGCAATCTGAGGGGGAGCCAATGGAAGCCGCCTATTTGGTGCGGGCTTTTCGCTCCACTGTGCCGCGTGTCTGTTTTTCGATCCCAGCCAAAAGCAGCGAGATGTTTTGCATCCGCAGAATTTCATCATCATTCCAACATATCCCCTGGGGCCAGGTGCTGGGACCCTCCAGGGACTATACCCAGCGATTGATCCGCTTCGAACTGAAAGATGAGCAGAGTTTCATAAATGATCCCCCTAAAAAAGAGGATGACTCCCCTCTGGATGAGCCAGTAGAAAAGGTGGTCGATTACTTAAGAAAGCAGGGGCTTATGGAGACGCCCGTCAAGGATGCCCAAAAGATCCCTTATGATATCACGCGTCAACCCATGGTGTTCCCCATGGATCGATCGGCCCGGCTTCAGCGCCTGACTCGCGGAGAGGATGGTGCGGTATTAGCATTCGGATATGCAAGTTTGCGAGGTTGGGGGTCGGTTCACCCTACACTGGCCGAGGTGCGGGTCGGCTACCTGCCCCTAAAAATCAAACATCCCTATTGGAAAACTGAGGTCACCGTGGGCCATGTTATGGTGACTGAGGTGGAGTCCATCTGCAGCTTCGAGAAAACAGTGGATCCTAAAAATGGCAAAGAATCTTATGTGTTCACTTTAGGGTATGGTCTGGTGTTTGGTCACAACGACCGTAAAGCTATTGCCATGTCGATCCTGGATCGTGCTCTTTGTTCAGAAATACCCAGCTCCCCCATCGAAGACCAGGAGTTCGTGCTCCACCATATCGATAATATGGAGTCCCAGGGATTTATCTCCCACTTGAAACTGCCCCATTATGTTTCCTTTCAATCCGCTTTGGATCGCATACGGAGTATACAGGCCAAGATGAGAGAAGCTGCCGCCGACAAACTGCAAGGAGCCGGACATGTATAATTTTGCACTTCTAGACGAGAATTCAAAGAGGGAAATTCGACGCGCCTTGCTGAAAGCGATCGCTATCCCCGGGTTTCAAGTACCCTTTGCCTCCCGGGAACTGCCTATATTCTTTGGGTGGGGCACTGGCGGACTGCAGATCACTCTTTCTGTTATCGGCAAAGACGAAATCCTGAAGGTCTTCGATCAGGGAGACGATGATAGCGTCAATGCTGTCAACCTCAAGCGTTTGATCCAACTCACCACGGGTGTGTCGATCACAACTGAGACCCATATCGCAACCCTGCTGCAGACCCGGCATCGCATTCCTGAAAAGCGGCTACGCTCAGACCAGGTGCTGGTGCTACAGGTACCCATGCCGGAACCGTTGCGCAAAGTGGAATTCCGCGAAACGGAAACGGTCCGTATGCATGCGGAAAAAGACTACGGTAAAATGTTTGTCAAACTTTATGAAGATGTTTTGCACCATGGGGAGATCACCCTGGCCTCAGACTATCCGGTTATAGTAGTGGATCGCCATCTGATGGCTACCACACCGATCCCCAGATGGGATGTGCCAAAATTAAACCAGGCGGACAACCTGTATCTGTTTGGCGCTGGAAGAGAAAAAAAGATCTACGCAGTACCACCCTATACTCAAGTGACGCCCCTCTCACTAGATGACTATGCGTTTCGGATGGAAGATTTCAAAGGTGCCGCCTGCGTATTCTGCGGCAGTACGCACGCCTATCTGAATGAGATACCAGCACCTGGAGGTGGGGGGCAGGCTCATGCTTGTAGCGATACCAATTTTTGTCATGGGAATAGAAAACGACAGGTAATTGAAAAATGAAGCCGCTATTATCAATTATTAATTTAAAAAAGATATATGGCAAAGGATGTGATGACTGCCTGGGCAATCACCCCACGATGGGTTCGGATAACCGCTGTCCTGTGTGTGGATCCATCGTCGCCTGCACCGATATCAATTTTGAGGTTTTTCCGGGAGAGGTTTTGGGAATCGTAGGTGAGAGCGGTTCGGGAAAAAGCACCATTTTGAATTGCATCAACATGACTCTTCGGGTAACGACCGGTGAAATTTTTTTTGGAAACTTGAAAAGGGACCGTCAAAACATATTAAAGGCTGATGCGCAGACCCGTAGGCAGCTTCAGAATATCCATTTTGGCATTGTTTACCAGAATCCCCATTTGGGATTGAATTTTCAAATCAGTGGTGAAGGCAACGTAGCTGAAAGAATGCTGGTTGCTGGAAACAGGCATTTTGAGATGATCCAAGGAAAGGTCCATAGACTTCTTCAACGGGTGGAGTTGCCGGTTTCCCGCTATAAAGATTTTCCCGGAGCTTACAGCGGCGGGATGCAGCAACGGGTTCAAATCGCAAAGGCCCTGATCAATGAACCCACCCTGATTCTTTTGGATGAGCCCACCGGTGGTTTGGATGTATCGGTACAGGCTCGGATTCTAGACCTGATTCGATCCATCAGCCGAGAGCTGCAGGTGGCCATGATCATGGTATCCCATGACATGCAGGTGATTCGGCTTTTGTGTGAGCGCATCATCGTTATGAAACATGGCCGCATCGTCGAATCGGGACTGACCGACCGGGTGATCGATGATCCCAGGGAAGCGTATACGCAAACGCTGGTGCATTCGACGATTCAATGATTACAGTTACCGATTGCCAATCCGTTACTAATTGTTTCGAGGTGAAGAAATAAATCTTTTCACATAATCCCAACAGAAGTGCCGAACCAAAAGCTATTGGCAATTGGCACCTGATTGAAAATATCAGGCTTAATCAGGTGAAAAAGATTGGAAGCATCGATGTTAATAGAAAAGGTCTTTGAAATTCTCATGCAGGGTGATGCAGCCGAGATCGGGCTTTTGGCAGGACGGCTGCGGGAATCGATTCCCCATGAAATTATTAAACAACCAACACAAGAACTGGTTATGTTCCAAATGGAAGATAGCGTCGAAAGAATCGATTTCAACGTGGGGGAGGTATTGGTTACATCTGCGGAAGTCCGGGTGGACGATGCAATCGGATACAGTATGGTCATGGATATGAATGAACAGAAAGCTTCGGACTGCGCGCTGCTGATGGGGGTTTACGAAGCACAGCGTCCGGAAATGAAGGAGATCGAGGCATTGGCTGATAGCCTGCATCAAAAAATAACCCACAATCGTCGCGAAGAGCGTGAAATTATTAGCTCTACTCGGGTTAAATTTGAAGTGATGGGCGGTCAGGATCCCAATGTGAACCATAATGCAGAGGTAAGCAAATAGTCATGCAAAAACACCTGGAAGTCATCGATTTAAGCAAAACATTCAAGATGCATATCCTAAATGGCAAGGAGATAGTTGCTTTTGAAAACATCAGTTTTAGCCTTCAAAGAGGCACCTTTTTGGGAATATCTGGGAAAAGCGGGTACGGTAAATCGTCTTTAATTCGATGCATCTATCGGAACTATGATGCCACATCCGGTGATATATTTCTTTACGATGACACCGGGAAAAGAATGAATCTCGCTACTATCAGCGATATCGAGATGCTGTCGGTACGCAAACGGCGTATGGGTTATGTAAGTCAGTTTTTCCGGCCAATACCGCGAGTCACCACCTTGAACGTGGTAATAGAACCGCTGGTGGACCGGGGTTGGCAAACAGAAAAAGCCATGGAGCGTGCCAAAGCGCTGTTTCGCCTATTTGATATTCCTAAAAATCTCTGGGATGCTTTTCCCTCCACTTTCAGCGGCGGCGAAAAACAGCGTGTCAACCTTATGCGCACCCTCATCGATTGTCCCGAACTGCTCCTGCTGGACGAGCCCACGGCCAGTCTCGATCGCAATAATCGAGGGATTATCTTGGAGATCGTAAAGGAATTAAAAAGACAGAATATCACCATGATCGGCATCTTTCACAATCCTGAAGAGTTGGAAATGCTCTCCGATGATATACTGCCTTTGGATCGTCCTACCCTGTATCAAAATACGGAGGGATATGGAAATGTCATCACTCACCACCGATTTAGCTTTCAGGTATAGATATGAGCAAAGAAGTGATCTTGACCAATGCCCATCTTGTACTGGTCGACAGCACCCTGATCGGCACGCTGGTGCTTAAAAACGGCCGCATCAAGCAGATCGATGAGGGTTGCTACAAGGGAAAGTCAGCAACAAACTGCGAGGGGGACTACCTTATTCCCGGATTGATTGAGCTACATACCGATAACTTGGAAAAATACATCGTACCACGCCCAGGGATCTATTGGCCTTCCATTGCCGCTTCCATCATTGCCCATGACAACCAGGTGTTTAATTCCGGTATCACGACCGTATTGGACGCCGTAGCCCTTGGGTTTTCCGATGAAAACGAAATCCGTAGTAAAATTGTGGATTCATCCATCGTGGCCATTAAATATGCCGATCGTATGAAACTGCTCAGGGCGGATCATTTTATGCATCTGCGTTGTGAAATACCCAGCGTAACTGTATTCGATTCCTTTTGCACCCACATCCATGAGCCTCTTTTGAAACTGGTCTCGGTTATGGACCATACCCCCGGCCAGCGCCAATGGCACGATTTGTCCAAATGGCGGCTTTACCACCGAGATAAAAAATGGACCGACAACGATGCGAAGGCCGTTGTCGATCATCGTAAGATGCTCCAGCAAACCTATGGCAAATCCAATCGCAAGAAGATCATGTCCACTTGTCGGGCGCGCAATATCCCAGTGGCCAGCCATGATGATACCACGGCAGAGCACTGCCAAGAGGCGTGGGAAAGCGGCATGACTATATCGGAGTTTCCCACCACACTTAAGGCCGCAAAAAAGGCCAAATCCCTGGGAATGAGCATAATCATGGGGGCACCCAATATGGTCCGGGGATTGTCCCACTCCGGAAACATTTCGGCCAAGGATTTGGCCGTCCGCAACCTTCTGGATGGCTTTTCCTCCGATTATATGCCCATCAGCCTGCTACACTCTGCCTTTGTTCTGCACCGCAAATTCGGCTATCCACTATCGTCCGCCATTGCCACCGTTACTGCCAACGTTGCCCAAATGGTGCACCTGGCTGATCGAGGCAGCCTTGAAGTCAGTAAAAAAGCAGATATTGTACGCGTTCGATTGATCGACAATCAGCCCATCGTAAGCAGTATCTGGAAAAGCGGCCAGCTCATATTGAGCAGCCGCTATTAAACAATTAAGAGGTGCTCCGTTGTGTTCTACAGCCAAAATCAACACGCCAATTAAAACGCTCAGTTGGAAACCGACCGTCGATCCGAGTGCCAAAGTGATCGACTCCCACCTAGGTGCCTGGACCGAAGTGGGTGAACGTACACAGATCATTGAGAGCACCATTGAAGATTACTCCTATGTAATCGATGATAGTCACATCATCTATACAACGGTCGGCAAATTCTGCTCCATTGCGGCTAAGGTACGGATCAACCCGGGCAACCACCCTCTAGGGCGGGCGGTCCTACACCATTTTACCTATCGAAGCCGTCAATTCGACCTGGGTGAAGACGATGACAGCTTTTTCAATTGGCGTCGAACGTCGCCGGTAACAATCGGTCACGATGTGTGGGTCGGACACGGCGCAATCATACTGCCGGGAGTGAACATTGGTACTGGTGCAGCTATCGGTGCCGGAGCAGTTGTTAGCAAAGATATCCAGCCGTTCAGCATCGTTGCCGGTGTACCGGCAAAAGAAATCCGCAATCGCTTTGAAGAGGATATCCAGCAAGGGCTGCTGCGCATCAAATGGTGGGATTGGCCCCATGATCAGTTGCGAGAGCGCCTTGATGATTTTCGGAAGCTGGACGCAGCTGCATTTGTAGCCAAATACGGTTAAAAATGAAAATTATCACCTTGCCGAAGACCAAGTAAGGCGCTTTGCCAGACGGAAACAAAAAGAACGCGAAAACAACTGGAAGGCCCTGAAAGGCTTAGCTGAATTGGCCCATAAACATCAGATTCCGATTTTAAGTCATGACGACGATACAGTGCTGAAAGTCGATCTGGTGAATGAACTGGGAACCAGTGCCTCTGAGTTTCCCGTTACTTTGGAGGCAGCCAAGGCGGCCAAGGCCAAAAATATGTTTATTTTTATGGGCGCCCCCAACTTACTGCGCAATTGCTCATCCAACGGTAATTTAAGATCAGCAGATATCATTGTGGTCGATGTGTCCGGACAATGGGCCAAAGTCGAACAAACATGGGTCAACGGCTGTCGCGTTTATCAAAACCATTGACCCAAAGATAAGCAGAAATGGTGGTAAGGCCTCAAGAATCGGAACAAGGGGATCAAATGGATTCGAATATCAGCAAACTGAAGCACAAGATAAGCCTACTACAGATGGACTACGAATTGATGACGCTTGTTGAAACCGGTATTGAAGCTGCCACCGCAGCTGGAAAATTACAAATGCAATACTTCCGAGCAAATTGTGGAACTGTATGCCAATCACCGCGAGATATTAAGTTGGCCGTTGATATTGAATGCGAAGCGGTGATTACAAACATTATTAGAAAACGTTACAAGGATCACCGGATTCTCGCTGAAGAAGGCGGAGAGATCGGGGGGGTAGGGGATCATCTTTGGATTGTAGATCCTTTGGATGGAACCGTGAACTATTTTCATGGTGTCCCGCATTTTTGTTCCTGCCTCGCATGCCTGTTTTTTCCAGGAGGCCGAGACCGAGCGCTACCCACAGACTCAGAAGGTATATTAGAGGCTGGCCTACTTGGAATCGTCCACGTTCCTTCTTGTGATGATACCTATGTGGGTATCCGAGGGTACGGTTCATTTTTCAATGGTACTCAGATGAACTGTCCTGACCACACCGACCTGTCCGATTCAATGGTAGCCGTAAGTCTTGGCAAAAGTAATGCTTCGATTGTCAGCATGCTGGAAGTTATCGGCAACTTGGCTCCCCGGGTACGAAAGGTTCGCAGCTATGGGTGTGCTGGACTGGATATTTCAATGGTAACAGCAGGTTGTCTCGGAGGGGTCATCTACCGCGGTATTCATATTTGGGATCTAGCAGCAGCAGGGATCATCCTACAGGAAGCGGGGGGAACTTTAAAAGCCCGCCAAATGCAAAATGGGACCTGGAATATGGTGGCGGCACACAATGGTAAAGCGAAAGAACTGCTTCAAATTGCTCCTTTGTCTTAATGTCAGGCCTTGGACCTGCATGTTACAGTCAGGACACCAATTGGAATTTGACAGGTTCCGGATCAACCTCTAACACCTGACCAGCGATCGTGGTGGAGGTAACGGTTTCGTCCAACTCCTGGTCAGCGCCGTAAACATCCCGGACCACTTCGGGGGTTAGTTTAGAGGGCTTATCGTCAAATACGATGCGACCTTTAAGCATGCCGATGACCCGGTCGCAATAGGTGCGAGCTGTATCCAATGTATGCAGGTTGCAGATGACGGTGAGTCGATCGCGGACGCGGATTTCCCGCAGCGAAGTCATAACTTTTTCAGCGCTTAAAGGATCAAGTGAGGCAATCGGTTCATCCGCAAGGATCATTTTGGGTTTCTGCATGAGGGCCCGTGCAATGGCCACCCGCTGCTGCTGGCCACCGGACAGGGTTTCGGCCCGCTGTAGAGCCTGGTCTGCAATGCCGAGCCGCTCAAGAGCTGCCAAGGCCTCTGCAACCAGGGTTTTGCCGAAAATACTGAAAAGACTGTTCAGGGTGCTGTGGCTATTCAGCCGGCCTAAAAGGACATTGGTAATCACATCCAGGCGGGGGATCAGGTTGAACTGTTGGAAAATCATGGCGCAATCCCGCTGCCAACGCCTCTTTTCCTTACCCTTGAGATGAAGAATATTCTGTCCGTTTATCCGGATGCTGCCTTTACTGGCCTCGGTCAACCGGTTGATCATCCGCAACATCGTAGATTTCCCAGCGCCCGATGGGCCGATGACCCCTACCATTTGCGGTTCTTCAATGGAAAAAGAGACCGAATCAACAGCCGTGACAGTCCCAAAATGCTTTGTCAGTTTCTTTACTATCATGAATATCCCCGTTAAATGTTATAGCTTTTTTCGTGTTACAGATTCCGACTGCGCCGGCTGCCGTGAATTAGGCGCCTGCGAAGCATACTCGAAAGCTTGTCCATGACCATTACCAGAATAATGGTCATAATAATTAGGTAGAGAGTATTTTCCCAATCCCGCTGGGTGTTCATGGTTTCCACTAGCAGCAGGCCGATGCCTCCGGCCCCCAATGCACCGATGATTGTGGCCGAGCGTACGTTGGATTCCAGGTAATATAGGCATTGGGAAATAAATACCGGTATAATCTGTGGAATGACGCCGAAGCGGTAATACTGCAACCGGTTGGCTCCGGTGGCACGCACCCCTTCCATCTGCTGTTTATTGACCCCTTCTAAAGCTTCAGAAAATAGCTTTCCTAATGTACCGGTGTCCGTAAATGCAATGGCTAAGGCGCCGGTCAGAGGCCCAAGACCAAAGGATCGAATAAAAATCAGGGACCAGATGAGCATGTCGATGCCACGTAGGAAATCGAACAGCCGGCGCACCAAAAAACGCAGTATAAGGGATGGCGTAAAATTGGACGCTGCAAGAACAGCCAAAGGCAGCCCGACCAGACCGGCTGTGGCGGTTCCCAAGACAGCCATGAGAAAGGTTTCCAGCAAAGCAATGAACACATGCCCATGCTGCCAATCCGGGTTAGTCCAAAATGTATGAAAAATTAGTTTCCAGTTAGGCAGATCCTCCTGGATGCGTTCCTTGCTTAAAGCAAGTCGAACTATTTCTAATGCAGTATATCCGGTGAGTTCCGAACGGAAGGGAAAGAAAAAATTCTCCCAACCCATGAAATACCGGTGTACTTCCACCCGGGTTCTGGACATCTGGACCCGCCTGCTGATGGTTGGGCGTGCATCGAATTTTGCTGAAGTGGATCTGAGCCATTCCGGAGGGGCTTGGTCTTCAGGCAGTTGGGTTTCGACGCCATTGCTGCTAACCGATGCTCGGATCTTCCCGTAATCAGGGATTTCCATGATGAGCAGCGTGCCCTTTATTTCAACATGATACCCACCGCCCAGATCTATGAAAACTGCATCGTCTGACATGCGGACCCATTCAGGCGGTGTTTCATAAGTTGCGGTGCGTTCGCCTTCTACAGCCACAACGGTTTTTGTATCGCCCCGAAAAAATTTGGTGACGTGAACTTTATGGGCAACGGCATCCGTAGCTAAAAGGGTAGCCCGCATGGGATGGGATTTAGCAATCAGTCCGAACACATCAAACGCACCGAAAACGTAGGTCAGATAGACGACAACCGCAAGTGTGACGGCAATGATCATCAGACTGCTACGCCGGACAATTTTGTAAACGCCGGCTAAGTCCACGCTGTGCGCTGGGACGTCGATGGTCATGGAACCTTCTGACATATTGTCCTCACTTAATCGCCTTGCTTGCCGGAAACCATTCGCTGGCGCAGGAAGGATGAAAGTTGATCAATCACAAAGATAGATAGGATTAATAGGAAAAACAGGGCAGCGGTTTCGTCACCGGCCCCTTTGCCCCACCCGATTGTTCGCCGTAGTTCGGTACCGATGCCACCGGTCCCCACAAACCCAAGGATGGCTGAGGCGCGGACATTGATTTCAAAGCGCAGCATAAAATAGCTTAGGTAGTTGGGTAACACTTGTGGTAGTACTCCGAAACGCATACGCTGTAACCAATTTGCACCGCAGGATTCAAGGCCTTCGACAGGATCGGAATCAGCGTTTTCATTGACCTCCGAAAACAACTTCGCTAGTGCCCCGGCCGTATGAAACGCTACCGCAATCATTGCAGGAACCGGGCTGGATCCTAGAATAAAAATAAGAAAAAGAGCAATGATCAGTTCGGGAAACGCTCGCATACTGTCCATGATCCGCCGGACAATTAATATTACCGCAGGCGGTTTGACACCCAGATTATCGGAACCGAGAAACGCGAGAATCACGGCAGCGACACCTCCGGTCAAAGTCGCCACTCCGGCGATGTTCAGGGTTTCGATGAGGGCCGGAACGAATTGCAGCACCAGCCCAAAAAATGCACTGCCGGCACCCCAGGCCTCCAGCAAAATTTCACCAGGGTAGTCGAAAAATTTTTCAAGCCCTGCCAAAAAACTACCGGAGTTCATGCTGCTCGCCAGTCCGTAACCACTGGCAAGCACCGCTACCATCAACAGAATGCCCATAGTGGAATAGAGCTTCCGCCGCCGTTCCATTGCAACGATTTCAAGTTGGATGGCATCCGTTGTCATTGTGAAGTCACCAAATAAAAACTACAAAGGCTGCCTTTTAAAAGCAGCCTTTGTAGGCTAGGGTTTAATTATTTGGATTTGGCCTTGCGCGCCGCGATGATGATCTCATAATCCGAGTGGTCAATAGGGGCAATAGCTTTTATTTCACCAGCCATGAATTGGTATGCGCATTCGGGATCCATTGACGGCAAGCTGGCGAGCATGCCAGTGATTTTAAGTTTAACGGATTCTGGCAGGGTTTTGCGCAACACAATAGGTCCTTCGGGAATAAGCTTGGACCGCCAGATTTCCTGAATCTGGGTCATGTCCACGAGACCGGCATCGGTTGCCTTGCGCAGGGCTCCGCTGTTGAATCCATCCGCCCAGTTGCCCAGTCCATCGGCCCAAGTAACACCGCCATCTATATCACCGTTGAATACGGCAACAATGGTCTGTTCGTGTCCGCCGGTAAACTTGACCTCTTTAAAATACTTGCCGGATTTCATGGGATATCCGGCCTGGGGAATTTCTATGGAAGGAATAAGATACCCAGAGGTGGAGTTAGGATCACCAAATCCAAAAACCTTGCCTTTCATGTCGTCCAGATTTTTTATGCCGCTGTCCACCCGGGCAAATCCAATGGAGTAATAACCGAAAGAGCCGTCATTGTTAATTTTGGTCAAGACAGGTTCAACGGCCTCCGGGTTGGTTAGAAAGACTTTCGCGTAGCCGGAAGCTCCCAACCAAGCCATGTCCAGGTTGCCGCCCAGCAATCCTTCGATAACTCCGTTATAATCCGCTGGGGCAAAAATTTTTACAGGGACCCCCAAAATTTCTTCGGCTTTTTGCTTGAGGCATTCATTGGAACGCAGCCGATCAGAGGCATTTTCACCGCCTAAAACACCGATACGAAATTCTTTGATGGTCTCTTCGGCAGTAGCGCCGCCAGCCACCATCAGGAAAAAACCGAATACCAACAGAACAGACTTTATCCAATTTGTCTTGCTTTTAAACATCATTTTCTTCTCCTCATTTGTTAAAAGTGTGAATTAATTTTGTGGTTGTAAATGACTTCACTGTGATCATTGATATGCTTGTTTTATATTTGAATAGTTCTAACTTTTGACAAGATATCAATCATAACTCACTATTTTTTTTATGAAAATGCACACGATCCTCCTTTTGGTGAAAATTTATGATTATTAATATTAATAATTTGTATTATTGTGGTGATGTGTTTGGAATAGATTAAGGAAGTACTAATTCTGTGTTTGTCTGATATGAATATACATCTAAATTGAGAAGGGATGCAGTACACCATTTAAAGCAAGGTAATGCGGTGGTAATTTTTCCTGCAGGGGAAACAGCCTTGAGCAGGGGAATCTTTGGTAAAGCAAAGGATGCCCAATGGAAGAAATTCATTTCCAAGATTGTCAAAGCAACCGACACCCCGGTTTTACGGATATTTTTCCATGGTCAGAATAGCCGGCTTTTTCAGATCATCGGCAACTTCAACTTAAACCTGAAACTGTCCATGTTTTTTCATGAAATATGCAATATGATTGGTAAAGATGTTTACCTGACGATTGGGAGTATACTCAATTATGTAGATTACGGCTCAGTTAGGGGTGATAGCGAGTTAATTCCAGGTTCCAATGGAACCTGGGCGGTTGCTGGCATCTCCATGACATTATCTTAATAAACGACCCATCCGTAGTTACCTGCGCAACTAATCAAGAGAATGGCAGTGCCACGTTAAAAGTCAAATTTGCATCATCCTATGGCTTCTGGGCATCAGGTGTTTCTTCCTGCGCAGCAGCCAAGGCAGCGGCTGCTGCAGCCTGTTTGATTTTTTCCTGTGCACTCGCGGATTCGTCTGTCGTGTCTCCTGATGTTTCATTGGGCATATACACGGTGACATTTCTGTGGGCAAATTCAATGCCTTCCTCTCTAAATGCCTCCTGCAGGAGCCGAAAGACTTCTTTGCGAATGCCAAACTGATCACCCGGAGCAGTCTTGAACTTTATGCGCATGATCATGGCAGAGTCGTCAAGTTGCCGGACTCCCTGGGATTTAATGGGATCCAGCAGCTTGGGGCCCAGCTCTTCACTTGCCGCGATTACCTTATAAACTTTTTTCTTAATAATTTTGCGGACTTTTTCGACATCGGTGTCATAGCGTACCCGAAAGTCTAGTTTGGTGAGGATATAATCTCGGCTGTAATTGGTAACCGTGCTGATATCACCGAATGGGATGGTATTGACCATTCCGCGCGGATGACGCAATTTGAATGAGCGAATCGATATTTTTTCAACGGTACCCTTAGTGCCGCTGACTTCAATATAGTCCCCCACTCGGAAAGCATCATCTATCAAAAAGAATATTCCTGCGATGATATCCCGGACAAGTGTCTGAGCCCCCATACCAATAGCCAGGCCAACGATGCCGGCACCGGCAATCAATGGGCCGATGTCTACCCCCAGACTGGAGAGCACCACCAACACTACCATGACCGCAATAACAACCAGAAAGAACTTCTGCAGGAGTAATAGAAGCGTGCCGACACGACTGCCCCCGGCGCCGCCTTCTTCCATTTCTTGATCTGCGTCGGGCATCTCTTCTTTGAGTTTTTGCTGGATCTTGGCATTGATCAATTCCCAGATGATGTAACAAACCAGAACGGTAATCAGGATGCTGAATAAAGCATTTGAAATGGCAGCGCCAACCTCAAATTGAAATCCCCAAATACGTGCGGCCCAAAAAACCATATATACCAACAGTGCGATTCTCAAGCCGATGCGCACGGCCGATTTCATACGGCCTATAACCATGGTTTTTGGCCGTGCTTCGGCGTCCTTGCCGGTATCCTGCTGGTCTGCTTCGCTAATCTCGGCAAATTCACCCGTCTTAGCTTTCTCCATTATGGTTCCAAGATCTTCGGGCTGCTTAGCCAGACCAAAGGCAACATTCAAAATAACCCGCAACAACCAATCAAACAGGAAATAGAGTCCGATAATGACCAAGGTTTTAGCGGCTGCAAACGAGCTCATCTCCACAAACAGGCGCTGGACCATGGAAAACAACACAAGGAGTACCACCGCAAAAACGGCAATATGATGCCAGTTTTTGGCCAACCGAGCTTGAATACTGTTTTCCGGCTTTCCTGCTGATAAGGCAGCTGCCACCTTATGCTTGTTTTGAAATATCATCACAAACAGCATGATGGCGACAATGAAACTAAGGGCCGTCAACATAAAGTAGTAATTGATTTCACTCAAACCGGCTAGACGGAAAACACCACTCGTAAACATCCCAAAGCTGCTTATCCCAATAATAGACATAAACCAGCGGTATAGATAAACGGTCAATTCATCGGGTAGCGGCACAAGTCGGAAACTGGGTACTCCCGGGGAGAGGATGAATCTCAAAACCAGGTTAGCAAAGATCACAATTGAAAAAGCTGCCAGGTAGGAGGCAATAAGTACCTTCTGGGCGGCATTGAGTTCCAGAAATATGAAACTGGCGATGAGGACTCCGGCAATGAAGATGATCAGGGAAATGATGTCGATAAAACCCCTGAGAGCCAGGCCTGTGAGACGTTCTGTCCAGGTGGGCACGGTCGCACTTTCTATCTGCAGCCTGGCCTGGAATACATATTTCCCAAATATCCACATGATGAGCAGTCCGATTAGGAATACAAGTACTACACTCATAATGGTTGTCGCCGGGTTGGCACCCCGCTTGCCGCTTAACAAGAATTTGTAGACACCGGGTAGCTCTTCCTCCACGTCAATGCCGTCCGAAGTTCTGAGGCGATCAATACTGGTGCGAAACTGCATCATCAGGTCTTTAATATTTTCGATGGAACCGGCAATGCCCGAAGCTTTTCCTTCAGTACCGGTTGGTGATTTCTCTTGGCCAGCCTGTTTTTTCAATTCGTTTATTAACAATCTGCGGACCTGTTCATCCCCCATGGTCGCCACAATGCTATCAACATCCTGCCGATCGGTAATTTCAACTAAAACTTGGGTGTCTTCGTTGTCGGCGGCAAAGACCGAAGGAATGTGGGGGCAAATGAGAATCAGTAATACGATCATTACCTTTTGCAATAAAATGGGGCTGGGAATGTCTAAGAATGGTTTGTCCGATCTGCCACTCATTATCGACTCCTTCTGAAGCAATCAATTTGATTGTGCGTATTCAGATTGTTGTTTACCACCTCAATTATTGGGTGCGCAACTCCGAATGCAAAAAAGCTTTAACAAGTTGAATATTCTAATTATAGAGATTCGTTAATAGCTTAGAAACGTCTGACCACCATATGTAAATTTTTGCGAACCGGGTTAAGATTTGGCAACAATTGCCGGTTTGACCATATAAGCAGTTTTTCGCTGGGTCTTATCAGTCCCCACAGAAGTCAGATCAAAATCTCCTAGAATCGAATACAAGGACGGAATCACGATCAGCACCAGCACTGTAGAGGCCAACAGTCCAAAAACAATGCTGACGGCGAGTGGGATCAAGACTTGTGCCTGGGTGCTCCTCTCCGAAAGCAGGGGGAGTAGACCCGCGATGGTAGTCAAGGAAGTCAAAAGCACAGCACGAAAGCGCTCCCGGCTGGCGCGGCGGGCTGCTTCGGTAATACCCAAGTTGTTTCTGACATGACTTTTGATGAATTCTACAAGCAAAATGGAGTCGTTGACTACGATGCCAGCCAGCGAGGCGGCCCCCGCCAAGCCCGGCATGGAAAGGTTCATGCCCATGAATATATGGCCCCAGATGACCCCGATAAAGGCCAAAGGGATAGCGACCATGACCACTACCGGTTCGATGTAGCTACGAAACTGGAAACTGAGCAGAATGAAAATGCCCACCAATCCGATAATAAAACTGCGGACCATTGATGAACCGGTTTCAGCCGATTCCTTGGATTCACCTTCCAGGCTGATTCGAATTTGGGGATATTTTACCTGGAACTCCGGTATAAATGTCCCTTCGAGTATGTTTATAATCTGATTGGTATTGGTGATGCGCTCATCCACATCGCCTTGGACGGTTACGGTGCGCATCCCGTCGACAGATGCAATGCGAGCATAACCGCGGCTTTCGGTCAGCACGGCCACCGACCCCAGGGGTGCTTGCTTGCCGTCAGGCAACGTCACGTGGAAATAGGCCAGGTCGGCTAAAGAATTACGGTCTTCGTCGCGCATGCGCACATCGATCTCATAGGACTCGCGACCTACCTGGATTTCACTGACCGTGTGGCCATAGAAGGCGCTGCGCAGCTGAGAGGCCACGTTTTCCGCATCCAGGTCTAGCCCTTTGGCTCCCTCACGCATGCGGGCACTGATCTCTGGTTTGCCTGGACGCAAATCGTCCGACAGGTCAAAGACCCCCTCAAACTGCCCCAGCCAGGCTTGTAACGCTAAGGATGCCTCTTTTAGCTGCTCCAAATCCTGTCCTTGCAAACGGATATCAATGGGCCGGCCGGCCGGTCCTAAACTGGCCTCGCCGAACTTCAGAGAGATGACGTCCGTTACGTCGCCCACCAGCTCCCGCCAGCGGTTGATCACATCGTCTATCCTGGCGTTGCGGATTTCGGCGGAGAGCAGGTCAGCAGTCACGGTGGCCACATGGGCACCGGACTCGGATGCCTCTGTGTTGATATTGAACTGGATGGAAACATTTTCGACCAGGCGCCGACCATCGGGTTGCCTGGGTGCAAACTCGTTATCGACCGCATCGATTGCGTCCGTGAGTCGCGTCACCAGCGCTTCGGTCCGTTCCAGAGGGGTCCCTTGGGGCAGCAGGATGCGCCCCATAATCACATCCCCGTCGATGTCTGGAAAGGCTTTATACTTCAGAATGCCCGCGGTCAACATACCCCATGACAGGATAAAAACAGCAATGGCGGTACCCACAGTCAGATAGCGCCAGCGGATGGCCGCATCCACTACGCGGCCTAAAACATTCTCCCGCAGCCCCTCAAGGATACCATCGAAGCGACGACGGAAACGCCCCTTTTTATTGGCGTTGTGGTGGGCCAGGGAATGGGCCAGATGGTTAGGCAGGATCCAAAAGGCTTCGATCAGGCTGACCACCAAAACAATGATCAGAACTACCGGCATCACCTTGAGCACCTTGCCCATGTTACCTTCCAGAAAGGCCAGGGGACCGAACACACAAATGGTGGTGGTAAATGAGGCGATGACCCCGTTCTTGACCTCTCCCACACCGTCGATGACCGCATCCAGAGCGGATTTTCCTTTGGCCAGGTGGCTCGCCACGTTCTCGGATAAAACGATGGCATCGTCCATTAGCAACCCTAAAGCGATAAGCATGCCCACCATGGTGATCATGTTCAATGAGTAGCCGATCTGGGGCATGAGGAAAAAGGCGCCGAAAAAGGATACCGGCAACCCCATGGTCACCCAGAAGGAGAGTCGCAGATTGAAAAAAAGCCACATGGTCATAAAAACCAGGAACAAACCCTGTAGCCCGTTTTTCACCAGTAGCTGCAGGCGGTCCCGAACGATGGAAGACATGTCCTTGGTCAGGGTCAGTTTCACTCCTGCCGGGGCGATAGACTGCTCGTGGTCCACAAATGCCTGTACAGCATCGTATACTGTGAGAGTATCTTCCACCTTGGTTTTACTGATTTCCAGCAATCCGGCCCGTTGTCCATTGAACAGGAACTTGTCCTCGGTCAGCTCGAATTGGTCCCGAATCCGAGCGATCTCGCCCAGACGGATTTCTGCTCCGCTGTCACTGGCATGCACGACCAGACTTTCAAATGCCATGGGGGTTTTGCGTTCGTCGGAAAAGCGAATCAGGATGTCCTGGTCCCGGGTTTCTATGGAACCGGCGGGCAGATCCACACTTTGGCGGGCGATCACACTGGCGATATTTTCCAGGGAAATCCCGTATTGAACTAGTATAGCTGCCGGGATCTCGATGCGAATCTGGCGCTCGGAAAAGCCGCTTACCGTTACCAGGGATACGCCGGCATCCTGCTTGAGACGATCCTTAAGGTCTTCACAGTAGTTCTTTAGATCGGTCTCGGCCATGGGACCGGATACCGCGATGGAGACCACGGCATCGGTACGGTTGAGCTCTTTGACCACCGGATCCTCGGCCTGATCTGGAAAATCGGCAATGGCATCGACCTCGGTCTTGATGTCTGTTAGAAAGGTGGCTATGTTTCCACCTGACTGCATTTCGACCCTCACAGATCCCAATCCTTCCTTGGATTCCGATGTAATTTCCTTAACATAGCTAACCCCATCCACAGCATCCTCAATGCGTCGGAAGATGGCATCCTCTATATCCTCCGCTGTGGCGCCGGGGTAGGCGACATTGATCTGAACCATGTCCGCGGAGAAGTCGGGGAAGGTCTCCCGCCGCAGGGTGGGCAAGCTGATGGCGCCGATCACCAGGAAAAAAATCATCAATAGGTTGGCGGCTGTGGTATGTTTGGCAAAAAAGCGAATCATGGCTGGTTCTCCTTAGCGCGTATTCGTCAGGCCGACGGCTTCAGCGACAATCTGTTCGACGAGAACTTCATCTTCAATGGGATCCAATAACATGCCCTCAACGGCTGGCATCACATCGGACACCACCACCTGTTCACCGGCGGTTAGGCCTTCGCGGATAACGGCGAAATCGGATTGGGTAAAAGCCACCAATACCAATCTCCGTCTCAGCCGATATTCCCCGTCCACCACATAGACTTGACCATCGTGTATGGATGCGCGGGGGATGACGAGCTGTTTGGCAATCGGGCGACCAATGACCTCTACTTGGCAAAACATGTTACGCACTAACGGGGGGCGCTTCCCGACGATGATGAGGCCATAGGGATCGTCAACCGCAACAATGATGCCAACCGTTCGGGTTTGGGCGTCAAGGGTCGCATCTGTACGGGTGAAGTCGGCATCCCAAACAGCTTCTGTTTGTAAATTGACCAGGCGCACCTTAACCTTGAGGCCGAGACGGTCGCGGATCGTATCCATCCGGATACGTCCCATCGTTTCGGCGGTAGCGGTGATGAGCTCATCGTCCACCCCTTCCAGAAGCTTCAGCATTGATTGCTGGGGAAGTTGAGCGGTGATTTCAGCACGGCTGGTTCCGTCCGCACTGGCAATGGACGATCCCAGTTGGACGTACTGTCCCACTTCTGCACTGATTTCGGTGATCCGGCAGTTAAAGGGTGCCCTGATTTCCGTGCGCTCAAGATCGACCCGGGCCTCTTCCAGCTGGGCCTGACTGGACTTCAGCTCTGCTTTCAGGGCCTTTTGAGATGCAGGAATCAGGGCGATCGAATTTTCAATTTCCTGTACCTGGGCCAATTGGCTTTGGTAATTCATCAATGACTGGTCAAGGGCGCTTTTAGAAATGGATCGGGTTTTCATAGCCTGCTGGTTACGTTCCAATTCCTTTTGTTTGAGTTCCAGCAGGGTTTGCTGGATATTCAGGGAAGTGCGGTAGTTCTTCTCCTGGCTGTCCAATTCGGCCAATTGCGCTTCAATGCTCTCGATATTGGCTAACATCCGCTTAAATGTCAGTTCATAGTTGGTGGGGTCGATGCGGAGCAGTACCTCTCCGGCACGGACAAAGCTCCCCTTTTTGAATGCCGGGCTCACCGCAACGATTTTTCCGCTGACCTCGGGAACTACCTGCCAAACCTGGCCGGGCTCCACATACCCGTAGCCGATGGAGCGGGGCACAACGTCTAGGGGCTGTAGAACGATGGTGCGCACCTGGCGGGACACCTCGGCCGCCGCTTTTTTTTGTGGACCTTTTTGGTTTCGTATCATAATAACAACCACGGCAACGGCAATGACCACGGGGAGTATGATCAACAGCCTTTTTTTGATCTCTTTTCGATTCTCTTCAAGATTCATTTCTATTCCTTGTTTCCATTTTTAGCATTTTCAAATTCAATGGTTAAGGGGGCGCCATTCATGGCCTCCCAACCGCCACCCAGGGCCTTGTAAAGGCGCACGAGGTTGGAGGTGACAGTCCCGTCACTCGCAGCCAACTGGTCCTGGTAAGAGAGCAGTGACCGCTGGCTATCCAGCACATTCTGAAAATCTGACAATCCTGCCCGGTATTGGTTGCGGGCCTGGGTCACCGCCCGTTCAGCGGCTGCAGACGCCTGCACCAGCGCGCCCCGGCGGACCTGTTCGTCGGCATAAGCCACCAGGGCGTTTTCCACGTCTTCAAGTGCTGTCAAAATGGCAGCTTCATATGCAATCAGGGCTTGTTCCTGGAGTGCGGTTTCGACCTCTATCTGCTGCCGGACTCGGCCGGTATCGAAAATTCGCCAGGAGAAGGAAGGGCCGAAGCTGTAGGTGCGATTGCGGGTATTGAACAGATCGTCGCTGGATAAAGACTCGAGGCCAATGGAACCAAAAAGGCTGAACTTGGGGTACAATTCAGCAGTTGCCACACCGATGCTGGCTGTCTGTGCGGCCAGCTCCCATTCGGCCTGGCGTACATCAGGACGCCGGCGCAGGGTGTCCGCCGGGACGCCCACCGCAATTTCCACAGGGGTCACTGGTATTGGACGGCGTTCGGTCACTTCTTGGGGCAGGACACCCGGCTGCCGGCCCAAGAGCAATGCCAGGCGGTTCTTGGCCTGTTCCAGAGCGGTGTTCAAGGATGGGATTTCCGCTCGGGTACTTTCCAGATTGTAGCGGGCCTGCTCCAGTTCCAGTTGTGCTGCCAGACCGGCATCGTACCTGTTCTGCACAAGCTGGAAGGTTTCTGCCTGGGCATCCCGGTTGGCCTGGGCGATGGAAAGACGGGTTTGATAGGAACGCACCTCCACATAGTTCAGAGCTATTTCAGCCGTTATGCTTACCAGCACGTCATGCAACTCTTCCTGGCTGGCTGCCACGTTCGCATCGGCTTTTTCGACGGAACGCCGGACCCCGCCAAAAAGGTCGATTTCCCAGCTGGCGTCGAAACCAACATTGTAAAGGTCTTGTTCAATGCCGGTCCCGATTGATTCGCTGGAGCGGGTTCTTGTTGCTGAGCCGCTGGCATCGATGGTCGGAAAACGGTCGGCGCCGCTGATCCCTCTTCTTGCGCGTGCTTCCCGCAGACGAGCAGCGGCAGACCGAACGTCCAGATTGCTGTTGACGGCCTCCTCGATTAGGACCGTCAGCACTGGATCATCGAACGTTTGCCACCATTTTGCCAAGGTTTCGGGGTCCATCGGTTGGGAGCGCAGGCCGTCGCGCAACTCAGTCTGCCATTGGACCGGTGTTTCCATTTCGGGTTTTACATAGTCCGGTCCGACAGCCGCACATCCGAAGAACATCCAAAAGGCCGCGAGATTTAAGGCGCAAGTGAGTTTCTTTTTGAGACGCTTGTTTGAAAATAGTTGCATGCGCTTATCCTTCCATAGACTGATATATAACGATAATAGCCCTTAGATATTAAAATTATATAAAAAAGTCAAGTTGTGGCACTAAAGTGCCAAAATATGCTTGACATTAATGCATGGTATTGGCAATCCTATGCTCATGAAAGAGACACCGCATATAGATGGCAGGCGAAAAAGAAGGATAAAAAATAAACTCAGGACGACTGAAGCCATACTTGATCTGATATTGGAGACCGGTGATGTCCCCAGTATCGAAGCGATGGCTGAGCGGTCAGGCGTCTCGCGGCGATCAGTCTTTAGGTTTTTCAACAATAAAGCCGAACTTTACTCTGAAAT
>Ga0180435_10001578_pt1 | contig 23591 bp, 22 predicted proteins | sample SS_ome_3_FD_132467 | JGI IMG/M metagenome (GOLD analysis project Ga0180435, IMG submission 132467) | Hypersaline lake sediment archaeal communities from the Salton Sea, California, USA - SS_3_S_1 metaG | ecosystem: Environmental > Aquatic > Non-marine Saline and Alkaline > Hypersaline >... | reverse complement strand
TTACCATATGGACCAAAACCAGCATTGTTCTTCCTTTTCCTTTACACATGTATCTACCGCATCGACATACCCTGACAGTATTCTCCCTTCTGAACTGTCCGTTGACACGGAACGTATCTCCAGTTTCCCTGTTTCGGATCCCGGAAAATAAAACGCCTCTCCGCTGTTCCCCCTGATACGTTCCTGGGCCCCGTAAATGGTCAGCCTTACCCCTTCCGCCAGACCGGCATTGCCGCCGGAGACCAGGGTCACCGTATTCACATCAAATCTGCTTATGTATGTTTTAAACGGCTCTTTTTCTAATGTATCGCAAACCTCTTCACTAATCGCCTCCGCAATGCGCTTCAATGGCCCCTCCACATCCGGAAGGTTCCCTGATGCTGACTTTGATTCCAACGATTCAAACCGGTTTTTATCTATCGTGATTTCATCTTCAAAGCTTGCCATGAAAAGTTTGGTGGCGGTTTCCGTGTCATAGATACTTATTAACATGTGTACCTCGGCATAGTATACCAGTTCTTGAAAAAACCAGAATCCCAACTCCTCTTTTGAACCTCTTATATCCGTGAGTGTTCCCATTATAACCGCATTTGCCCCCACGGGTCTGCCCGAAAAGGCAACGCTTTGACTATCAACTTCAACCGGTTTTTTAATCTTTTGCAAAATAAGCCCCGGACAGTTCTGCTCCAGGTTTTCCATGACATAGTTGGTGATTGTTGCGGCAACTACATCGGCATCTTTATAAAATGTATTGTTGTCAAAGTCGATTATACCTACCGTTTTTTTTAAGTTACCGTCACCTGCGAAAACAGGTTGAACCACCGCGGTCACACACAATATCAACACGCCAACCTTACCGATCATCTCTCCTCCTGGTATTCTGCCATAACCCGGGATGTGATACCTCCCCTTGCCGTGAATTCTCCCTCAACCGACATTTGTCTGGGCTTTATAATCGAAACAAGATCATCAAGTATCCGGTTCACAACATGTTCATAGAATATTCCCACATTCCGGTATTGAAGAAGATAATATTTAAAGGATTTCAGCTCTATAATCTTCTCGTTGGGACAATAGCGAACGGTGATACACCCGAAATCCGGAAGTCCCGTCATGGGACAAACCGATGTATACTCCGGATTTTTTATCGTGATATCAATGCCCCTTTTCCCGTGATAATGGTAGTCGACCGGGTCAATAACATCGGCCTTTACGATACCCGGATTCTCAACCGTATATCGAATGCTGTCATCGTATGGTTTCTGCACTCAAGCGCCTCCTGCATTTTTCATATAATCAACGTCTACCAATAATCTGTCTTGACATAAAGTATTTTTCAACCTAAATCTTTAAGACATATAACTTACTCCCATGCAAAGGACTTTTCAATGGCATCATCAATAGATGAACAGGTCTTACGCACCGCCAAAGAAATCGTTGTTAAATTTATTGAAGTCGGCAGGGTAAGCCCTACCACGTTTGACGAATCGTTCAAAAACATTTTTAACACCGTAAACGGTTGCGTCAGAGGGTTGCAGCATACCCCTCCAGAAACAGACAACACCGGCCGGTCCGGCTGATCAGTGGGCCTCAGACCAGTTTTTCCCGCACGCGATATTCACTTTAAGGGGCACCTTTAGCTCCCAGACGTTCTCCATTTCTTTTTTTACAATCGTTTTTACGGTTTCAATCTCTTCCGGCGGCGCCTCCAAAACAAGCTCATCATGCACGGAAAGAAGCATCGCTGCTTTAAGTTTGTTTTTCAAAAGTGCCTCATCAACTCGAATCATTGCAATTTTTATGAGATCTGCCGCACTGCCCTGGATGGGCGTATTGATTGCGGTACGTTCCGCAAATCTTCTGAGATTCTGGTTGGAACTGGATATATCCGGCAACGGGCGGATACGGTTGAACATGGTACTGGACTGTTTTGTATCAACCGTCTTGGCAATGGTTCTGTCAATAAACTGCTTCACCCCCTTGTACCGGGCAAAATAACCGTCAATATAGTTTTTTGCCATTTTCTGGCTTATTTTCAATGCCTTGGATAATCCGAAGGCGCTCATACCATAAACAATCCCGAAATTGATCGCTTTAGCCTGATTCCTGACTTCGGGTGTAATAAGAGAAGGAATATATTGAAAGACCTCTGCCGCTGTGCGCGTATGGATATCTTCATCGTCCACAAATGCCTGTATTAAAATCGGATCTTCCGAACAATGCGCCAGAATACGAAGCTCAATCTGGGAATAATCGGCTGAAATAAGCTGCCAGCCGTCCTGGGGTATAAACGCGCTTCGAATCTGCTGTCCTTCTTCCCCCCGGATGGGAATATTCTGAAGGTTGGGGTTGGAACTGCTCAGCCGTCCTGTGGCCGTTACGGTCTGGTTGAACGACGTGTGAATCCGCCCCGTCTCCTTGGATACGAGATTGAGCAATGCGTCCGCATAGGTTGATTTTAATTTTGAAAGCGTCCGATATCTTAATATCTTTTCCGGCAGTTCGTGCATGTCCGAAAGCTGTTCCAGGACACTGACATCTGTGGAATATCCCGTCTTTTTTTTGGTTTTTTTTACAACCGGCAGCCCCAGCTTTTCAAAAAGTATCCTTCCCAGTTGCTGTGAAGAATTAATATTGAACTCTTCTTCCGCGATGGAATAGATGTCTTTTTCAATCTGGTTGAGCCGTTGTTCAAAAGAAACGGAAAGTTCAGAAAGTTTCACCGTATCCGCACAGATGCCTGTCATCTCCATTTTAATTAGAACCGGTAACAGGGGCAATTCAACGGTATCCATCAGCTCTTTCAGGCCGGCCTTCTCAATCATGGGAAGCAGGGCATGGTAGGCTGCAAGGGTTATATCCGCATCTTCACCGGCATAGGGAACGGCCTTTGACAGCGGAACACTCCGGAAGTCTTCCCCTTTTTTCAAGTCTTCCGTGACGTCTTTGTATGAAATCATCTGATGGTCAAGAAGATCCAGGGCAATCTGATCCAGGCCGTGCGCACGGCGGGATGGATTTAACAGATAGGACGCCAGCATGGTATCGAAAATGACGCCTTTTAACTCGATACCGTACCGAAGGAGAACCGTCCAGTCATATTTGATGTTCTGTCCGACCTTTCCAACATCAGGGTTTGTCAAAACAGGGGTCAAGGCGTCAAGGACGGTTTGCCGGTCAAGCTGTTCCGATTCGTCAACATCGGTATGGCCCACAGGGATATAAAAGGCTTCGTTTGTTTTCCATGAGAAGGACAAACCCACCAGTTCCGCTTCGTGGGGGCTTTTGGATGTGGTCTCGGTATCAACGGCAAAGACCTTAGCCCTTTCAAGATCGTGAATCAGGGTTGTCAGGGCGTCCGCATCCTGGACAGCCTTATACACTTTATCGGGTGACCCCTTCCTGGTTCCGAAGCTTTTCTGAAGCTGCCTGAATTCGAATTCTTTAAATAGTTCCGACAGACGTGTCTCGTCGGGCGGCCGGACTTTTAAGGCATCGGGAGAAAATAAAATCGGAGCCGCCGTGTTTATGGTGACCAGTTTCCTGCTTAAAAAGGCCTGATCCTTATATTGTATCAAGTTCTCTTTCTGTTTTTTCTTTGTGACGGCATCAAGGTTGTCAAAAAGATTCTCCATACTGCCGAATTCCCGGATAAGGGCTGTTGCGGTTTTCGGTCCGATACCGGGAACACCCGGGATGTTATCGGATGCATCTCCCGAAAGGCCCATCACATCAACCACCTTGTCAGGAGCCACACCAAATTTTTCCCTGACCGTATTCTTGTCCATTGTTGCATTCTTCATCGGATCCCATATGAAGGCATCATCGGTTACGAGCTGCATGAAATCTTTGTCGCCCGTCACCATGACGACTCCGAAAGCTTTCTCCTGGGCCAGTGTGGAAAGCGTACCGATCAAGTCATCCGCCTCGAACCCCTGTTTTTCATAAATCGTGAGATTCATTCCCCTGACGATATCCTTTATCAACGGTATCTGAACAATAAGATCGTCCGGCACAGGGGGGCGGTTGGCCTTGTACTCTTTATAAATTTCATGGCGGAATGTCGGTCCCTTCACATCAAACATCACCGCCAGAAATTCCGGTTTTTTTTCCTCCATGAGCTTCAACATCATATTGGTAAACCCAAACACGGCATTGGTCGGTGTCCCCCTGGAATTGGAGAGGTTCCTTATGGCATGGTATGCCCTGTAAATGTATGCGCTGCCATCAATGAGGAATACTGTTTTTTCCATTCACGTCTTTATAATTTATGTTGTTGACGGAAAATTCAAATATTGTAAAATTTTCCTTTGCACATATCACGGTTGTATGCAAACAACAAGGCCGGTAAAAGAGTATGAACCGTAAAAAAATGTCCTACAGGGAAAAGCGTGCCGAAGCGAAAAGCAAGGCATGCGTTTGCTGTGACAGTAAAACACCGTTTTCCTGGCAGTGCAGGTGCGGGTTTACCATTTGCCAGGAATGCATGGAAGAAAATTTATGGGGTATGTCCTGTAACGGTATTACCTGGGAATGCCCGGATTGCGGCGGGCAAAACGGGTTCGGGAATCAATAATCGTGAAACCATCACACCGTAACACCTTGGTCATATTACTTGTCATCTTGCTGGTATTGTCCGGCGGCATGTTCTTTTTGGGAACGCATTTTTCCTTGAAGCCAAAACGCTTCAAAGCGTTCCTGGAATATACCCTCCACAGCCTCACAGATGAACCTGTTTCCATCGGGGAAGCCAGGCTCCGATTCAAAGACGGCATTCTGATTATAATTAAAGATTTTCAATTCGGCCGCCCCGAAGTTATGCATATGGATGTCAGCAAACTGGAGGCTCGGTTCTCTTTCTTTAACATGCTGACCAGCGGTTCAAATGCCCTTAACCTTCGATTTTCACAACCTGAAGTAACCGTTTATATCAAGCCGTTCATGGAAGAGGAGGCCGCCAACTTATCTTTTTTATCTTCCGCAGAAGTCCAAGACGGTTCAATTAAATTAGTCTACGGGGAAACGACCTGCCTGTTGCAGCGGATAAACGGAGAAATAAGCCCCTCTTCCATAACGCTTTCAGCCCATACTCTGGATGGCCGGGCACGTATCTATGCCAGAAAAAGAAATGGGAAATGGATAGGGAAAACCGAAGCGGGGGGCCTGGCTCTTGACAAACTGGAATCAGGTATAAGCGGACATGTCGGTATTACAGCCGGCATTGAAGAGCAGGACAATGGAATCAACGTATCCCTTTTGCTAACCGGCGAAAACATTGATCTTCAGGGCAACGGGAAAATAATATCCGCGGCTCGGTTGATGGTGGATTTTGGAGGATCCGGTGACCGTATCCTGTTTAGGGAAGTGAATTTAAAAACAGATGCACTCAACTTAAAGGGCATAGGAAACCTGGACCTGACCCCGGGGGACAGCTTGGGAGATGCATTTCTCAATATAAAACTGGGTTCGAACACAACGGATTATGAGGCGCTGGTTGACTATCTGCCGTCCGATCTTTCACCGGAGTGGCTCAACCTGCTCCTGCTCGAACAGGTCAGGGACGGCAGCCTGGAAATTTCTCTCTTGGAATATAACGGCACGGTTAAGGCATTTAACGACGACTTTTATAATAATCTTTTTATCAAAGCCGGGCTTAAGGGATTGAGTTACGGCGCGGGACACAATGATGACCGGATTACGGACGTCACCGCCACGGCTCTTTTTGACAAAGGAGACCTGTCCTTTAAACAAATAACAGGTCGTGCCGGCGACTCCACCATTTCATCCGTGGATCTCATTTTTCCGGATGTGGCGGAAGATGGATTGAGACTCATCGTGAACGCGGATTTGGATGTAAAAGCAAAAGATTTTGCCAAGATATGGCGGGCTGCCATGGAACCCAAGGAGGTGTTTGACCTGATGGCACCTCTTTCAAAAGTAACCGGCGGTTCCGTAAAGGCAACGGTGTCCTACAAAGACGGCTTCGAAGGCATCCCCCCTCAACTCATGGGTGACGTCCATCTCGAGGACTGTTCATTCCTGTGGTCCGATTTCAAGCTTGAAAACATATCAGGCTCTGCATCCGCGAATGAGTTCGGTCTGCCCTTTGCCATCAGCATGTCGGGGACATTCAATTCCCTGCCCATTACCCGTCTGGAACTCAACCTTTCGGATCTATTGGATCAGCAGATTTATGATTATGCCCTGGTAACTCCCGGGCTGAATTTTGATGGATTCCGTTTAAGCAAAGAATCATCAATCACCATAAAGGGAAACGGGAAAGGCCCTGATTTTAAAGGCGACATTACCCTCTTGATAAAAGGCTTCAGCTTGGGGGATACGGAATACATTCCGTCCGGCAGCCGAATAAACGGGTCCGGAAAGATTACCGGTGCGCTGTGGCCGGAATCAAAACTGAGTATGACGGATATCAGGCTTCCCATGGGTTCAGCGGGCATTAATCTTGAGATGATGTTAAAAAAGATAGGCGGAAACATAAAAATGAACGGGACGATAAGTGCCCGTCCAAAAGGATCGCCCCCGGGAGCGCTAAACAAAAGGTCGCTGATGGGGGGGGTGGATATGATCCTTGCCTGGGGAGAAGGTCTGCCGGCGTCCGGCAGCATAACACTTGATGACATGTCCATCTTCTTGAATGACAGCCTGCTGACGGTAAACGGTCCGATAACCATAAGCGGCCCCTTGCTTTCTTCAAAACGCCTTGACATAAGCCACGGCATAGACACCAAAATTAAGCTTTCAGGCCGCATGGAGCTGAAAGAAAAAAGTAATCACTTCACCGGAGATATCGCAATAGATGGCTTCAAGGTGAAGCCGGATGAGTCGTCAGACCTTCAGATACCGGGATCGTTAACAGGAGACGCGACCATCCGAATATCAAATTTCAACCTTATGGGTTTCCCCTTTGAACAAGCAAGGATGAAAGCGGATTTAAACAGCGACCGGCTTTTCCTGAAAAATATTGACTGCAGTGGTGAATATGGAACACTTTCGGGCGGGGCGGAATTCTCTGAAAAAAAGGGAAACCGTTTTATCGCTGATATTGATCTTAAAAATAAAGGGCTCCAGGATTTTTTTTCAACACTTCACTCGAACAATTTTCTCATTGACGGATATTTGCGCCTGAAAGGCCGAATACACGGAACGACGGACAACATTAACGGGAAACTGGTTTTTTCAGCCAGAGACGGCCATATCCTCAAGTCGTCATTCATGACCCGGCTTTTCGGCGCCCTTAATTTCTATAAAATAATTAAATCAAGAAATTTTAACCTCAGGGAAAAACGGTTTTCCTACAATAAGATCCTATCCAGCTTTGACATTAAAGACAATGTAATGACATTCGATGACTTCTACCTCGACAGTAATTCAATCCAGTTCTCCGCCATCGGCAGCTATAATATTGAAACCAAAATTATCGATTCCACAATCGGTGTGCAGCCCCTTGAAACCCTGGACAGAGCCGTAAGCGTGATACCGGTCATCGGATGGGTGCTCACCGGCGAAGGGAAAAAATTAATCGTCATCAGCTTCACGGCAACCGGTGACATTAGCGAACCTGAAATTGATCTGGCACCTTCAAGCGGACTGTCCCAGCAGGCATCCGACACATTGATCAGAATACTTGATCTGCCGGAGAGGCTGATCGACAAGTCAGGCAACATAATGCCGGGGTTGAAAAAATAGACTCCGGTCAGGTGAGAATGCCGGACTGAATAATGGATCGAACGTCCTCCATTAAGGGCTTAAAATTGTCTTTGGGATACGCATTGATGTCAACCGGAGGATGAATGATCATTTGCGCATATCCCGGGAACAGATCAAGGGAATTGGTTGGAAGAATTTTGTTTGTCCCGACAATCGTAACGGGAAGGATGGGGAGGTTAAGGTCCCTTGCCATTTTAAATGCCCCTTTCTTAAATGGCAGCAGTTCGCCGGTTTGACTTCGTGTTCCCTCGGGGAAAAAAATAACCGAGGTACCGTTCACGACCCTTTTTTTGGCCCTGTTTATGGACTCAACAGCGGCTTTGGTATTGGACCGATCAATATAAATATGGCCCAGTCTTTCACAGGCGATTCCAAGAAAAGGTATCTTTCGCAAGGAAATCTTCATGACCCACTTAAAATCAATGCCGAGCCAGCCATATAAAACGAAGATGTCGAACTGGCTTTGATGATTAGAAACAATAACATAGGACTGCTTTTTGTCTATCCGGTTTCTCCCCGTTACTTTTACAACCATCGGCGCAAGAAGGCCGTTCAGTTTTGCCCAGGTGGCACCGCAGATCAGGCTTGCCTTTTTAGGCCCCAGAACAGATACCAGGCCCAGAGCCGCCGTTCCAAAAAATGCAGTGGAAACCGCAAGCTGGGGTATAAAAAAACACCATTTATACGGCTGGTACAGAATATGGAAAACTGTCTTTGGTAAATGTTTCATGCTACAATTTGCCGTTATCGGAAAGGTGGTCGGCTGCAATATCTTTTCCAAAAAACCTATAAAAATTAAACCTATGTGTCAATGGGAATGTATAAGCGGCAAACTTTTACATGAAGGAGAAGCAATCACGCCGGCTGAAGGCGGGATTGAATATCAACCCGGCTCTCATCCAATATGCTTCTGACCGTATTTGCAAGATCATTTATAGTCAGAGGTTTCATGAGGATACTATTGATGCCCATCTCTTTAATATCTTTCTCAGCAAGCATCGAACTGAATCCGGTGCACATCAGGATGGGAATATTAGGACGTATTGTCTTGATTTTTTTGGCAAGGGTGTCACCTGTCATTTTCGGCATGGTCATATCCGTGATGACTAAGTCATATTTGTACGGGTTTACCTGGAACGCCGCCAGGGCATCATACCCGCTGATTCTGGTCTCGACCTTATAGCCCAGACTCTCAAGTAACTCTTTGGCGACATCGGTTAAAAACTTTTCATCGTCTACAAATAGAATTTGTTCGTTGCCGCGCGGAATAAGCTCTGATTGCTCGTTTACTACGGTAACGGTTTCATCCACCGGCAGGAACACATGAAAGGATGTGCCGACCCCCGGTTCGGAGTATACTTTGATGCCGCCTTTATGATTTTTTACTATCCCGTGAACAGTAGCCAGCCCCAGCCCGGTCCCTTCACCCTTCTCTTTTGTAGTGAAATAGGGCTCAAATATGCGGGGGATAATATCGCCGTCCATACCATGACCCGTGTCCGATATGGTAAGTTTTATATAGTTCCCGGGTCGAATTTCCTGGTAGATGTCAGAGTCTCCTATGTCTATTTTTGTTGGACTCAGTTCAACACTGAGTTCGCCGCCGCTCTGTTTCATCGCATGGAAGGCATTCATACAGAGATTCATCATCACCTGGTGGATCTGTGTCTGGTCTGCTTTAACCGTGCCCAGATGTGATGATACCTTCTGTTTGATTTCTATGGTGGAAGGGATGGATGCGCGAAGCAGTTTCAGTGCCTCCTTCACCACCTTGCTTAAATCAACGGGGATTTTCTCTGTTCTGCTCTGTCTGCAGAATGTAAGTATTTGATGTACAAGACCTTTTGCGCGATCGCTGGCCCGGCAAAGTTGATCCGTGTATCCTTTTAGTTTGCTGTTCTCAGATGAATGGAGTTGTGCAAGCTGAGCATATCCCATGATCGCACCCAGAATATTATTGAAGTCGTGTGCAATACCACCCGCCAGTGCACCCAATGCTTCCATCTTCTGGGTCTGCTGGAACTGTTTTTCAAGCAGTTTTCTTTCCTTTTCATCTTTTTTACGGGCCGTAATGTCCTGCACGACACCCCGGTATCCCTTAAGCTCCCCCCGCTTGTCGAACACCGGAACTCCGCTGTTTTCTAAAAACACCCGGCAGTCGTCTTTCCGGAGCAGCATCACTTCAACCCGGCTGAAGGGGACACAGGATTCGTGGATGTCCTTTAACAGTCGGCCATATTCTTTCTTGTTGTGATCCAGCACGAGATCTATGGGCTTTTTGCCCATGATCTCGACCGGCTCATAGCCCAATATATCTTTCGAATGTCTGCTTACATAGGTGAACCGGCCCCTGTCATCCGTCTCCCATATCATATCCATGGTGTTTTCCGTCAGGTCGCGGAACCGGGCTTCACTTATGGTCAACCGCTCATTGGCCAGGGTAAGGTCTTTTGTCCGCTTTTCAACCTCTTTTTCCAACCGCTGGTTTTGGTCGTCCAGTGTTGAATTGAGCGCTATCAACTCATGATTTAACGCTTCTGATTTCATTCGCTGCCGGCGATATGAGTTAACAACGAAAAATGCTATCAACCCCAGGCCGAATGCAATGACTGCCGCCTCAAATACCCTGTCAATTGTTCGTGGCAATGTGAAGGGATGTTTTGGGATGACATCGGGGATTAAGTATGCGGTTATCGGCAGAATTAAAAAAAGTAAACCAATGCTCAAGAGGCCCGCTGCGAGTTGCCTGGACTTGGAAATGACCGGTATCACACCGGTTAATGCAATGGCTGCGGGAAGCGCCACGCCGGAATAGCCTCCGACATAAATCCAGTCAAACAGAATAATGGTGCAGGTAACCAGAAGAAAAACCCAAAACAGCCAATTGGTTTCACGCTGCCGCCTGGACACGCCATAGGTGATCCAATAAACCAGGCTTGCTGTGGAAGCCAAACAAAACGCTAAAAAGGATAGCCTAAGTGCTGCTATTTCAATGGCGATGAGTGTTGTAATCATCGCTGTTGAGAATAACGACGCGTTAAACGCCCGCTTGTCCATGGGAAGCTCATCAGAACTGCCCATGATGATCTCTATAAGTTTCATGGCTGACTTCTGCATTTATAATCATTCCAGCCAACAATTATTCTTGGACTGAACGTATAGTTTTGAGCAAGAACTATGCCATATGGCCCTCAGGATAAGTTTCATTGAGCACCGGCGGGGGGACGTGATTTTAAACAAGGTAACCACATGATAAACCTGAACTAATCCCAAAACAACAGGCGGCACCGTAAAATGCCATGCCAATTCATCTGTACATTAATACGGGGCTGTCTTTTAAACTAGGATTTCTGTCTTACATGGCAGGACTATACCGTATCATTGAAACGCATATCGGAAGCTCAACCCGATAGGGTTTTGCAATTCTTAATAAAAACAAGTTAATTCGGATCATTAAATCGGATTTCAGACTGCTGGTACAGACGGGATTTTAATTGCTCATACAGCTCATCTTCATCGGTCAGTTCCAGAAAAATTGCCTGTTCAGGGCAGTTGTCAACACACTGCCCGCACCCTTTGCAGCTATCCGTCACCACAGCGACATTGTCTTCAAACGTAATGGCATCCACAAAGCATTTTTCTTTGCAAATACCGCATCCATTGCATTTTTCGTTGATTACGGACAAATTCACCCCGGGAAGTTTCTGGTAGGCCCGATCCAGGTTCGGCCCCCGTTTTTTCAGGTGGGTGCGATACTGGCAGCAGCAGTCATCACAAAAGCAGATAAACATCAAGTTCTTAAAGTCCGGCAACCCGAAGGCCACGACATCAATCCAGACATGCCCGAGATTGGCCACCAGACCCGCATCAGACGCCCGTCGAACGTGTTGAATGGCTTCATCAGCCCTTACATGCCTGCCATGGGAAGGGTGCATTCGGGATATGGCAGGACCAAGTGCCAGGCAGCCTATGTCGGCCGGGTGCGCCTGGCAGTTCTGAAGCCGACGGCAGAAACAGTCATCCAGGATAAAAATATCCTTGATTTGAGAAACCAGCCGTTCAAGAACCTGTCGGGGGACGGGGTTGCTTTCCGAGGGTGTAATTCTGGCATTCACCGGAATAGACGTCAGTTCATTATAGGGGGCTTTAAAAAAAGGATTAATAATCCATTTCAACACCGGCAGCGAACTCCATTTTTTGGCCGCTGTCATAATGGGCCATGATAAAATAACCATCACATCAACCACTTTTTTAGGGGGGCCGTAACGAAACACATTCCACATGTCGTGTCCTTCCTTTAACGTTCTCTGAAACGTCCTTTAGGTATAGTCGATCCGGGTTTGTATCCGTTGAAAAACGTCGTCCATCGCCGCCTTTTCATCCGCAACCCGGGCGCTGACAGCACTTTCCGGGCAGACGGATATACATCTGCCGCAACCTTTGCACAGGTCGTTGTCACTGATGAGTCTCCCTTCTCTTATTGAACGGGCATCCATGAAGCATTCCGGGATGCATGCGCCGCATTGTTTGCAAAGATTGCGGTCCGTATGGATTTCCAGTCCTTTCAGTTTTAACACGCCATCCTGCGACACCGCGGGAAGATGCTTTACCGAATTTTTTATCATGCAGCAGCAGGTGCAGCAAAAGCATACGGTCAAAAGCCTGCCCCGGTTCCTGACGCCCCAGAGAAAATCATCCGCGCGAAACCTGCCCACAAAAGGAATCAGCCCGTTTTCGAAACACGCCCTCACATGGGCAATGGCCTGGTCGGCATCCACATGCCTGCTGACACCGGTATCGATTTCCGCTGCGCCCTGACCCATCAAAAGGCAGCCCAGTTCCACCGGATGATTGCGGCACTTGTTCCCATCCCGGCAAGTACAGCGCTTGATGATGGCTCTGTGGGCGGACTCCCTGATGATGGTTTCCAAAACACTCTGGGGTATCAGCGATTCGCCTATGCCTTCAATGCGCTGGTTAATCGGGAGGTAGGTAATATGAAAATTCTTTCCGCTAAACAAGGGGACACTGATCCGTGAGGAGAGCCGGCCCCAGAACGTACTCTGGGTCCCTTCCAAGAGTTTCCGGACTGAAGGGTAAAAAAAGGCCTGGAGTGTCATCCACCATGAAGGTCTCATGGACATCGGTCTGTTTCCTTTTCGCTTCCGAGCTGTCTGCCCCCTTGAATCCAACCTGTTGTTTCCAATCCATTCCAGGGGATTTTAATTGAACAGCATGATGCATGCTTCACTTACGATATCAAATATCACTCGGAAATCAAACGATAAATGGGAATGGAAAAACAGGGTCATTGGTGGTAACGCTTACTCGCCTGACGAGATTCCAGACGTATACTGTATTTTCATTGATTTCATTTATTATTGAGCTTCTTGTCAATGCGCGAACTGATAAATTGTCGTATCTGCTCTCTGGCTGCCGGGGAAATATTTGCGAATAAACACCCGAACCGGGTTCCCCGTGAGGGGCTGTAATTCATTATCCATCTCAGCTTCACTTCAAGACCGGCCAGAAATTTGAGTTCAGGGGGGCTTTCGATCCCTTTGAGCATGATCCAGTCGCCCTCACTGAGAGAGACGGGCAGGGTGTTCCCGTAAGTTAATCCCATTCCTTCTTCGCTGAGGTTCGTAATCTCGGCAACAATGGCGACATTGTTGTCGTCAAAAAGGTTAAGTTTCGCTTTTGCATTTGATTCGCTGGAAAAAAGAAACCGCTCAAACCGCCGTCTTTCTGACTGAGTGTTCATGGCGACCCTCCTAACATTGGGCTCTTTACGATGCTGGATTGTTAATTGTGTTGAATTCAGGATGCTTTGTTAAGGTATTGCTTACTCGAAAAAATATAGTGTGTCAAGATATAGATGTGTACAATATATTGTATGTGAAAAAGGAGAATATCATTAACGATGTTAATTCCCGATCAACAACCCTTTAATCCAAGAAACCGCTCTTTTCCAGGAAAAAGAATGCATCAGTCGGAAGAGGACGCTTCCGGTGAAAAATTCCCGTTTGTCAAGAAACGCCTTATTGGTCTGCAGCAGAAGATCCGGACGTTTTTCCAGAATTAATCGCGCCGCCATGCCGGTGGCTTCGGCGGTCAATTCGGCACATTGCATAAAGTGGGCCTTCTTGTCATCCTTCACATGGCGGGAAAGCGCCCGGCAGCAAGTTGCACCGTTGGCCTTTTTGAATTCATCGTGAAGATGGCGGGCACATCCCCGCATTTCCCAACGATGACGATAAGGCCCATTGCCGCCTAAAAACAATCCGCAGGCCAGCACCGCTCCGCTGAGCGCCCCGCATATACAGCCGCTTTCTCCCAGGGCGATGGCGAACGGGGCCGCCATGGCCACGGCCTGATCCTCGGTCAGCCCGCCGTTCAATCCGTTATTCAACGTCACCAGGACGGCCTCGGAACAAAGCAGCCGGCGGCCGAGATACAGGTTGCGTGAACGCTCTTTCAGTTCCCGAATCAGTTCCTCGATCGCTTCACTGTTTTTATCGTATCGAACCAACATCACACTTTTCGGTATGCAACTAATCCACCTTGCTCACCGGGTAGCCTGCGCCTTTCCAGGCAAAAATCCCTCCGGAATACCGGTATACATTCCTGTACCCGAGTCGGGCAGCCCATGCAGCCCCGTTGTGACTTCGGGTGCATTTGACAAACCCGCAATAGATGACAATCGGTTTGTCTTTGTCATCTCCCAGAAGTTTTTTGAAGTCCTCCATGGTTTTACCGTCGGTCTCATTGACGTCCCATTCATTCATATCCGGGATAGGAAAAAGAAACTGAACCGCCCCCGGCACGTGCTGCTTGTTATAACTGGCCTCAAGCGGCATCGTGTCGACAATTATTATCTCTTTTCCGCCGTCGATCCAATCCTTTAATTCACTGGTGGTCACCAGGCCGTAACCCCCGCGCAGGACCTCCCTTGCCAGTTTCACTGCACCGGCTTCCTTCTCCACTTCCTTTTCGAATTTATTCTGCGCCATCAGCGGACCGGTCAGACCGAGAGTCACAATGGATACAACCACCACAGTTAGTATTGACTTAATCATATTCACCTTCTTCCTTCCTTTCTAATTTTTTTATTAATGATTATCGTAATGGGAACCGGCTTTATTTTTCCGTACCAACGCCATCCATACAGGAATGCCGCCGTAATCATCATGACGAGGTCCCTGTAAAGGGTCGTCCGGAGCCCGTGAAATGCTTTGGATTCGGGATCTTCCGGTCCGAAGCACCCGCAGTCCACATCAAGTCCCATCCATATGCCGTAAAAAAGAACGGCAATGAACAGCACAAGCAATCCGACAATCGCCAAGAGACTCCCGCGAATATCGAAAATCAATCCGACACCCGCAATTACTTCAAATGCCGGCAACATCACGGCCATTGGCATAATAAGCATTTCCGGGACAATGCCATACGCTTCAATCAAGACGGCAAAGACGACAGGCGAAATAAGTTTGATGCTTCCTGCATAGATAAATATGCCGCCTAAAGCGAACCGTATAACTCTGTAACCCCACGACATTGCATCCCCTCAGCTGCTGTTTGCAAGCGCCAAGGTTAAATTGACAACATCAATATGTCAAATTGATTATTTCGATATAATGGGGCGGATGTAGTGATTTTCTCGATGCTGCGGGTTCGACACCGGCGGGTCCATGCTTTACAGCGATAACGCTTGTTCGGGGTGCCACAGGTATTCATCGAGGTCTATGGTGTCATCTTTGCCGAACACAACACCTTCCCTTTGCAGCATTTTCTTCTGAAGCTCAAACCCCCTGGCCGGCGCCAAGGAAATTTGACCCTTTCTGTTCACCACCCGATACCATGGTAGGTTATCCTTTTTTGAACTCGAGTGTAAAATCCGGGCCACCTGTCTTGCGGCCCCGGGGTTTCCGCAGTATGCCGCAATAAGGCCATAGGTGGCGACGTTCCCCTCGGGTATGTCCTTGATGGCTTTTTTTACCTTAAGAGTAAATGACGTCACCATACAGCGGCCTATTCAATAAGCATCCTCATGGAGTTGGTTGCCGGCTCGAACCCGAGTTTTTCGTATAGGGGCCGGCCCGCATCACTGGCATTTAGTATGAGCCGCCTGATTCCTTTCTCTCTGCAGAACCGGCCGATGGTCTCCATTAGCTGTTTCGCCAGGCCATGGTTTCTGAATTCAGTTTCAGTAAAGATGCTGTGGATATATGCAACGCTGCAGGAGCAGTCACCCGGAACCGGAACCATTGAAACAATACTAACCCCGCCGCTTGCGACAACGTCCCGAATCCCTTTCCTGATGACCCACAAATGGCATGTGGTTCCCAGCTCGTTTTTCAGCTTACTGATATATGCACGATCCAGCTCTTCAGCGTCCAGGGTGTCGGGGTCAATCTTCCGCGATATAAGCACTTCTTCGAACATTCTTCTGTGATGCTCCACAAGCACGGGGAAATCTCCCGCTGTGGCCGGCAGAATGACAAATTTACCCGCTTCATTCACTTTAATATCCGTTCCCATGGTAACCTACCCCGCCAGACAATAACTCCTTATTACGCAACCCAGTCGGTTTCACCTTATGTCAATTGTTAATTTTCTTCAATACGGCCTTAAAATTGCTATTTTTCATTTTTTATTCTAATTAGCATTACTAGAGTTTTATCATATCAAAAAAATGATGACAAAGAAAACGGAGGGCGTCCATGAAAGCCATGGTTCTGCAATCAGTCTGCGATCTTGAGGAAAACAGGCATCCCCTTCAGCTGATGACCCTGCCGGACCCTGTCCCGGAGGACCGGGAGGTTCTCGTCAGGGTCCTTGCATGCGGGGTTTGCCATACGGAGCTGGATGAAATTGAGGGAAGAACCCCCCCGCCGGCTTTTCCTGTTGTACCCGGTCATCAGGCGGTTGGCTATATCGAAAAAAAGGGGACCGGTGTGAAAAATTTGACCGTGGGTGACAGGGTTGGTGTTTCATGGATTCATTCGGCATGCGGAACCTGCGGATTCTGCAAAAGCGGTAATGAAAATCTATGCACTGACTTTAAAGCCACCGGAAGAGACGTCAATGGCGGATACGCACAATACCTGACAGTACCGGAAGCGTCTGCCTGCCCCATACCCGACTGCTTTTCCGATGCCCAAGCCGCCCCCCTTTTATGTGCAGGAGCCATCGGCTACCGCTCCCTAAGGCTCACCGGCCTGAAAAACGGAGAAAACATAGGCCTTACCGGATTTGGGGCGTCATCCCACCTTGTTCTGAAGATGGTCAGTCACCGGTTTCCGGATTCAAAGGTGTTTGTATTTGCCCGGAGCAAAAAAGAAAGGGAGTTTTCAACAGACATCGGCGCGTATTGGGCGGGTGATACAGGTGACATGTCACCGGCAAAGTTGGACTGCATCATTGACACCACACCCGTTTGGAAACCTGTGGTTAAAGCGCTCTCCAATTTAAAGCCCGGGGGAAGGCTGGTGGTCAATGCCATCCGGAAGGAGGAGTCAGATAAACAAGAACTCCTTACGCTGGACTATCCACAACACCTCTGGATGGAAAAGGAAATTAAGAGCGTCAATGTCGCAAGAAGCGATGTCCTGGAATTCCTGTCCATGGCGGCGGAGGTTCCCATCAAGCCTGAATTCCAGGAGTTTAGACTCGAAGAGGCCAACACGGCTCTACTGGAACTGAAAGACAGAAACATCCGTGGGGCAAAGGTGCTCATTATAGATCACTGAAACAGAAGCGGCATCACTCTTTTGCCGGAATATCCTCTGTAATCCTCTCTATGGTGCTGTCCGGATGCATGTCTCTATACTTTTCAAGAAGACCCATGGTTTTGTCCAGAAGTTCCTGGGAAAACATCTTACCCACGAGTGCATTGCTGGTTTTTTCAGCGGTCATTTCTATAAATTGTTTATGTTCGTCCTTATCCAGCTTGACCACCTGGATTCCCGCTTTTTTGAGAAGAGTAATCGACTTTCGGTTTTTCTCCCGGATAACCTCCTTTGCTTTTTCAAAAAACACCTTTGATGTGTCCTTGACCACTTTCCGGTTCGCGGGCGAGATGGTGTCCCACTGTTTTTTTGTTATCACCAGTGCGCTTACCACGTTGCCCATGGGATATTCGGACATATACTGGAATCTCGTGTACCAGCGGAATGCTACTGCTGCAAGGGGCGGTGCACTGGCCGCATCAATGAGTCTTGTGGAAAGAGACGTCATTACATCCGTAATGGAAAGTGAAATGGGAGAAATGTCAAGAACGTCACAGATTGTATTGGCCACCATATCGTTCTCGGGCACCCAGAACTTCTGCTGTCTCGCAATTTCAAGGGATGTGATGGGCACTTTGGAAAAGGTATAGATGAAGCCGATATCATACCAACCCAGCACAATGAAGCCCTCTTTTTCAAATTCGCTGTTCAGGTATTCTTCAAGATTCTCCCGTACATATTCAATCTCTCCATAATTTCTGAACACATAGGGAATGTTGGTAATTCTGGATTCAGGCACAATCTGGCCCAGGCCGTAACCGGATAGTGTTGCGCCATGGAGCTGGCGGAAACGAATTTTTCTCAACACATCCTTGGCATCCCCCTGGATCCCGCCATAATAAAACTTCAGATCCACCTGGTTACCGGTTTTTTCAAGGATCAAATCTCTCAATTGATCATATGACCCCGAAGGCGCAAGGGTCGCAATCTTGATCCTTACCGGCTCTTCGGCCAGGGCCGCCGCCCTTCCGAAAAAACATGTCGCTGATGCAATTAAACTGAAGAATACGGCCAAACCTATCGTTTTCATACGCGTCGCCCCTCCCGCCGTCTGCTTTAATCATGTCCGTGAATAATAGTGGAATTATATAATAGATAAAGACCAAGTTGTCCATGCCTTAGTGAATTTCATTTGTCCCTGCGAAAAAAGCATGATAGTGTCTTTTCTCGATGGACTCAAGGGATTTAAAAATAAGCGCTCACATCCTGTTGTTAATTTTTCTTTTGGTTTCAGGTGCAGTTGCGGAACCTCCTGTTTTGGGAACGATCACCTATCTCTCAGGTAACGCACAAATAACGGATAAAGATGGAGCTAAACGGGATGAACTCAGTCCAAATGACCCTCTTTATGACGGCGAAGGAATTCAAACCGACACTCAATCGCGATGCGAAATCAACTTCAGGGGAAAAAGCGTCGTCAGGATAGATGAGCACACCCGGATCGAAGTAAAGGGCAATATCCAGGGAAGCGATAACGTCACCATAAAAGATGGTGATATCTGGCTGGCCCACCTCCTCCCGGAGACAGAGAGCGCCATTGAGATTGAAACGCCTTCCAGTGCATGCTCGATACGGGGAACGGTCTACCGGCTGTCATGCGATGCCAACCATACAACCTACAGATGCTACAGGGGAACCATTTTCGTAAAGCCCACCCCGGCAATCAAAGCCCCTCCCCATACCGAAACCTTTACCATTGGAAAGGGTGAGGAGTTGATTCTGGTTAGCAACTTCGAGGAGTACATGAATCAGCAAAAAATCGAATTTAATACATTTACCAAGGAAAAAATGGAGGGGTTCGAACAGTATCGAAAGGAGCAAACACAGGCATACGATGAATCCGTCAAGCGCGATTTGGATAGTTTTCAAAAAATGAACGGATACTACGCTCGATTTAAACCATTTGACGAAAAAAAAGACAGGGCCTCCGAGTGGGTCCGGTGGAATTTGGAACGGGATAAAAAACTGCTGCCCGATCCGCCCCAGAAGTTCAACTCCCTCAGGTTGAACCCTTGAAGCCGACCCCTTGCGCCAAATAAGAAAAAGCGCCAAGGGGCCGGAAGTGCCGATTACTGTCCTTGATAAGATCCGAATTCTTTTTCGATCTCTTTTTCAAGATCATCATAGGCTTTTTTAGCCTGGAATTGCTGCCACAGGGCCGCTTCATTTTTCATACTGGTCTGTACTGAATTTTTTACAGCGGTCTTCAGGGTTTCATTATCTACGAATACAAGAACATAGAGGTCCTTGCTGGGCGAAATCCACATATCCTTCTGCCTGGAGCCACTGATAGTCTCCTTGGTAACCTGGGTTGACACCTGTGACGACACCTTGTCTACCGTCTCATCATCGCCGATACCTGTTGTCTGGCTGAAATTTTTAACCATATTTTTTACTTTCACGCCAAGCTGTCTTGCCAGCTCGTCTCTGGCATAGGCCATTGCTTCCGTTCTCGTAAAGTTCATTCCCGCTTTACTGATTTTTGCGGACCCCACGGCGGCAGCGCCTTCGTCCATGGAACTTCCGCCGTCAAGAACCCAGGAAGGCGCATCTTCAAATTCATCATCCATTGTGTCCGTTGTTGATGCACACCCGCCTAAAATAGCCAAAGCAAAAATTAACATGGTCATCAGGGCAATCTTCTTTTTCATAACCTATCCTCCTTTTATAATTTCAGGTTTTATTTTTTTATAATCAGGCATCGCCATGCCGGCTTCCGCATTTACGTATGTGGGGTCACAAATAATATACTTTACCTTTCCCATGTAAACATGATCCCCACCCACATCCGTATTGAATTTCACGCCCGCCGCCACATGGCCCGGATAGTCCAAACCCACTGTTTCCAGGTTCAACAGGTGTTCCACCAGCCACGTAAATAAAAAGGACCGGTCCTCGCAATCCGAGTATGGATAGTATATGGTTTCAGTGGGAAACATGAATTTTTCCCGGCCAAACTGGTCGGCATCGGTCTTGTAAACAAAACCGGTTTGAACAAATCTCAGAATGACATCCACGGCCTCTTTTTCCGACAACCCTAAAGTTACCTGCTTCAGGCTTTTAAGTATGGCTGTACCCGTTTCCTCAGGCATGGCTGCTTTGAAATACAGTGAAAGTTCGGTCTGGGGATAGTACCTGTAAAACTCAATAAGGTTTTGATTGTAAAACACCGGAAACGCATACTCCTTTCCATTGCAGCGAAACCGGACATCTCTTTTCTTTGAGGATATGGTGAAAACAGGTGCCTGTCGGAAACCATAATCCATTATTTTGTCCGCCCCAGGATATTCGCCCTGATATGAAAACAGTTTGTCGAATTTGACCGGAGCCTGGTCATAATATTGGGCATAGTATCGCTTGCCCTTGACAGTGAGAAATGGAATGCTGTAGAGCTTGTTTTTAGACGGCATCAAGAGGTAAATTTGGTCCTGTTTATACCCCACCCTCGACTCATAGCCTGCCTTGGAGGATATAAACCATACGAAAAGCAGCGACATATTCCGGTTTCCACGGTATATTTCCCGGCCGCTTTTATACAAAAGAAAATGAAACCCCCAGTCGTTAAGCCGCATTTGCTTTTTAACCTTTACCAGGTGCTGAATAAAGTCCTTGTGGTCCGTCATGCCCATCTGTTTCCAGAACCCGCTGATAGTCATTTTATTAAACCGGGAGATGGGATCCGCCTGAAACGCCGGGTCAAAACACAGGTGAACCGGGGTCTCAAGGAAAAGGAAGTCAATGCACCTGCGATCTTTATCCGGTCTGTCTTCCACCGGCTCTTTCGGCGGGGCAATTCTGAAAACCGGAGGAACGGAGTCAGGCACAGAGGGCAGGGGTTCAGTGGGTATTTCGGGAAGTGTCGGCATGCCGAGGGGCGTTTCAGGAGCTTTGGGAATGTTTTGCGGCTTCGGAGACGGATCTCTGACAAGCCCCGAAGAGATCCGGAATTCCTTCCAGGTTGAATCCAGGTATTTTATGAATTCGGTATCCCGCTCATCCTGAAATTTTTTAAAGGACTTATTCTCTTTGTTCAGCCACTCCGAAAACTGCTGATCGGCAATGGTCAAGACCGGTATAAAGAGAATACAAAAAATACACAGAAGAACCCGGTGCTTTTTTTTAAGGTTCATATGTTTATCCGTTTGATACGCTCTTCTGGAAAGTTATTAAGTTGTAATACCATATACCATATATATCCGGCAATACAACCATAACTTTTGAGTGATGTCTTCCCGCAGCCTCTCCATGGCAAAAAGCACGGTCACCCAGTCCCGGACTTCTTATCATCTTTAATGGTGTTGTATAAGGCAAATCGTTATGGTATTGAAAACCTGCTCTTCCGTGTTTTAATGTTCAAACTGTTTTTCTGTCCGATTAATTCCTGAATTAAAACCGGGAAGCAACAATTTCTTCGGTTCGCGTCTATAAAAGGGAAAAACTATGAAAAGGTATGCAGGCATAATAATTTTAATCCTTCTTGGCTATAATACGGTGTCCGCAAAACAAATCACAGGTGAAGGATATGGTATGACAAGGTTGGAAGCGAGAAAAGAAGCATTGGCAGACCTCTCCCAGAACATCAAGGTGGAAACGCAGAGTGTGTTCAGCAGCATTGTAACCGTCAACGCGGGTGATGTCGATGAGCTTAAAAAAAAAGTGATCAATTTGAAATCAGATTTGCCGATACTGGGGGCGGACTTCACCACCGTCACGGTCAACGATCAGTTTCTTGTCCAGGCGACACTCGACTACAGGAATCTGAACTTATATGAAGCCGAACTCATTAATATAACGAACATAATAGAAAATAATGTTAAACAGCTGAAACCATCCCGGACCAGTGCTGAAAAAGTGATCCTTCTGAAAGAGATTCTGACAAACCTTGAACAATACGACAGATACCGGATAGTCGCCCAGTTTATGGGCGGTAAAAACATTCCTGAGGTCAGTGTAACAGGCGCTGATATCAAACGACAGGTCGGCCTTCTCCTGGAGACGGCGGATACGCTTGACTTCGGCCTTAAACTGCTGACAGAAGGAATTAAAGAGAAAAATATTTTTATCTACCCGCCGACTACGAGGAACTCCCGGGAGATAACCGAGTTTGCCAGTGCGGTTAAGAACAGACTCTCGGTTTATTTGCATACGGTGGATCGCCCCGATCAAGCGCGGCACTTCCTCTCAGGGGAATACCAGATACTAAAAGACAAAGTTGATCTAACCTATCATCTCCTCAATTCAAACCAGGACATCCAGAACACATTCGTTACGACATTCTCTGAAAGCGCTTATAAAGACTACGAAATAGAGCCCCGAACCCTTGATTTCGACAACCTGCTGAGAAACGGCGTCGTGGTATCGGGAGATTTAACCGTCAAAGCCATGCTGTCGTCAGGAAAAAGAGATCTTATGTTTTATGAAGGAGATACCATCAGAATTATGGTCAAGATGAACCGGCCGGGCTATTTCTATATTGTTGTTCATACTTTGAAAAAGGAAGAGAAATATTCTTATATACTTGATTTTTTTGAATCAGATAACAATCGAAAATTCATATACACGGTCAATGCAGACGATGTTAACAAATGGATTATGCTGCCGGAGTTTGAAGTTGTTCCGCCCTTTGGTGTTGAGACGCTGCAGGTGATCGCATCAACAAGCGATTTGCTTCATAACATCCCATCAGCAGCATATGACAAGATAACAAAGTTATATAAAATCAGCGATGAGCCCCAAAAGGCCGTGGTGTTGACACGGGGGCTTATCAGAAAAGAAAGAAAAGAAAAGGTCACCGCCGTACCCTCTTTTGCAGAAACGACTCTTATGTTAACAACCTTGAAACGGTTTAACTAGTGTCCATCCATAAGTCCGATATTTTTGTTCGTTCGGAAGGCAAAAAAGATGAATTCCGAACGGTTCAGACTTCTTCGATTCGTCTAAAGCGTTTTTTGCTGATCCAAAAGGCATTGGCAGCTGTTTTCAGAAACAGCTATCCAGCCGAACCTTATTTTATATACATAAAATTGTTACGCCAGCTGCTTTCGAGCAATGGTCAGCAGATTGGCGGAGACT
>Ga0180435_10001577_pt1 | contig 23604 bp, 15 predicted proteins | sample SS_ome_3_FD_132467 | JGI IMG/M metagenome (GOLD analysis project Ga0180435, IMG submission 132467) | Hypersaline lake sediment archaeal communities from the Salton Sea, California, USA - SS_3_S_1 metaG | ecosystem: Environmental > Aquatic > Non-marine Saline and Alkaline > Hypersaline >... | reverse complement strand
TTTCCTGGGCAGAAGTATTTTAATTGAGTCGAATCACGGACTAACCGATTTGCAACACATGGGAAGCATTGATAGCGTTCATGCACTTATAATAAAAGACAATAACAGCTTGAACACCTTTGGCGGAATTGAGAATCTGGTTTACATTGAGGAGGATCTCGAGATATTGGCCAATGATGAATTATATTCCCTGACGGGTCTTGAGAATCTTAAGAAAATCAATGGTTCACTGGAGATAAAAGACAATCCAAAATTACAGAACCTTGTTGGATTTGATGCACTATCAGATGTAGGAACAACCTTTGCTATCGTGAATAATCAGAAATTGTCCTCCTTCAATGGATTACGTACTGATTTCTATGCTTATGAAATCCAGATAATGAACAATCCATTGTTATTCGCCTGTTCACAGAATTTTGTATGTGATGCCATAAGAAATGAGCGGTATGTATATATTGACAATAACGCGAACGGATGCAAAAATACCCAGGAGGTTGAAAAATCCTGCGGGGTTTCTGGGATAGACGGAGCATCTGAATCTCATCCCTTATTAAATGCGTTTTTGGGTCAGGATGGGATGTTACACATCAATTTTGCTGAAACCTGGAATGGCAGGCTTACGGTTATTGATGCCACCGGAAGGACCTTGGTAACAGAAAAATTAAATGGCACTCGTAGTTTTCAAATCCCCTACCATCAAGGAAATGATGGATTGATTTTCCTCAGGTTTGAAAGAGATGACATGATTTCAGTCAAAAAGATCATGGTCTTGCAACAATAATGTTTCCGTTTCAAAGCGAAATTAAAAGCGGGAATGTTGTGCTATAAACACTGCATCCCCGCTTTGTACTTTTTTTTCTTGTGTCAATCTGCCCCTGCGGCTCCAGGCGATTAGTACCTGTAATGCTCCGGTTTGTAGGGACCTTCCTGGTCCACGCCGATATATGCAGCCTGTTCTTCAGTGAGCCTGGTGAGTTTCACACCCAGCTGTTCGAGGTGCAACCTGGCCACTTCTTCATCAAGTTTCTTTGACAACATATACACCCCAAGGTCGTACTCTCGTTGCCAGAGATCGAGCTGCGCCAGGGTCTGGTTGGAGAACGAGTTACTCATCACGAAGGATGGATGTCCCGTGGCACAACCAAGGTTCACCAGGCGGCCTTCTGCCAGCATGAAAATGGCATGACCATCACCGAAGATGTACTTGTCAACCTGCGGTTTGATATTCACTTTCTGCACACCTTCCATTTCGTCAAGTGCATCCACCTGGATTTCATTGTCGAAATGACCGATATTGCATACGATGGCCTGGTCCTTCATCTTCGACATGTGTTCCGTTGTGATGATGTCCCTGTTGCCAGTAGTGGTCACAAAAATATTACCCTCTTGCAGGGCTTCTTCCATGGTGGTCACCTGGTATCCTTCCATTGCAGCCTGCAGGGCACAGATGGGATCGATCTCGGTAACGATTACCCTGGCTCCGTATGATTTCATTGAATGGGCGCAGCCTTTTCCAACATCACCATAGCCTGCAACCACAACCACTTTACCTGCAACCATTACATCCGTGGCACGTTTGATTCCATCAGCAAGTGATTCACGACACCCATACAGGTTGTCAAACTTCGACTTGGTTACTGAATCGTTCACATTGATCGCAGGGAAAAGCAGGTCACCCTTTTCCAGCATCTGGTAGAGCCTGTGCACGCCTGTTGTGGTCTCTTCCGAAACACCTTTCATTTCTGCAACGGTCCTGTGCCACTTCTGCGGATCTTCCTGGAGGATCCGCTTCAGGGTGGTTACAACAACCGCCTCCTCCCGGCTGGTGGTCTTCACATCCAGCACAGAAGCGTCATTTTCAGCTTTGTATCCTTTATGCACGAGCAATGTAGCATCACCGCCATCATCAACAATCATGTGCGGGCCTTTGCCTCCGGGGAAACTCAGGGCCTGTGCAGTACACCACCAGTATTCCTCAAGTGTCTCCCCCTTCCATGCGAATACCGGGATTCCCCGTTCAGCAATTGCAGCAGCAGCATGGTCCTGTGTGGAAAAGATATTACAGCTTGCCCAGCGCACATCAGCACCCAGGGCATCCAGTGTTTCGATCAGCACGGCAGTCTGAATGGTCATATGCAACGACCCCATGATCCTTGCACCTTTCAGGGGCTGTTCCTTTGCATATTTTTCACGAATAGCCATCAGTCCCGGCATTTCCTTTTCCGCGATCTCAATTTCCTTCCTTCCGTAGCCCGCCAGTCCGATATCGGCAACTTTGTATGGCAACGGTTCCACGTATGTCATTGTCTCCATAATAAAATATTGATTTTCAGTGCAAAAATAATTAATTCCCGGAAAAATACGCCCTGATTTCCTGTTCATCTTGATGAAGCTGCATTTTAAGCGCTTCGATGGATGGAAATTTCTTTTCGTCACGGATTCTTTTCCGGAAGTGTATAACAATTTCTTCGTCATAAAGATCGATTTCCACATCAAAAAGATGCGCTTCGATCGTCTTAACAGGATTCGCGCTGTCGATGGTGGGTCGCAGTCCCACATTCAGCATGGCCGCATACAACACGCTCTTGTGTTCGATATGCACTGCGTACACCCCGTCATGCGGAATCAGTTTATAGGCCGATTGCGGGTGAATGTTCGCGGTGGGGTAGCCAATCTGGCGCCCCAGCCGGTTCCCGGTGACCACCCTTCCCTCAATGTAATAATCATAGTCGAGCATTTCCCTCGCAACTACCAGGTCACCTTCCAGGAGTGCAGTGCGCACAGAGGTGGAACTGATATTCAGTTTAGATTCCCTGAATTCATCCAGCTTTTCAACAATCAGCCCCGATCGCTCTGCACATGCCGCAAGCCCGGTAGGATTTCCCTGCCGGTCCTTGCCAAAGGTATTGTCATAACCCAAAATCAGACTGGATACATGTAACCTGTCGACCAGGTATTCCTGCACAAATTCACAGGCGCTCATGGATGCCAGCTCCTTGTCGAAAGGAATAGTGATGTAATAATCCAGTCCAAGTTTACTCAGGTGGTGGATCTTTTCCTCCTGGGAATGCAGCAGCCTGAAATTCCACATGTCCTTGTCAAGCACAATTCTCGGGTGGGGCCATAGGGTAAGTACTACCGACTTGCCCCCGACCTCCCTGGCCCTGGCAATCAGGGACTGAAGTATATATTTATGTCCCTTGTGTACACCATCGAAAATACCGATGGTCACAACCGGTTTGATAATATATGGATTGTCGTTGATGCTGTAGGCCTTCATACCATTCTTGAAATGAGGCACAAATTTAACAATTTTACGCTGTCATTGTAAGGGATTTTTAATCACACTGTAAATTATGACCTGAAGTTTTCGCCTGCCTTGTTCCTGAGCCTGTGGTATCGGGCATTCATGGTGCAGGGTACAAAGCGTCGTAAATCGCAGGTAACATGGATGCGTATCAGGTCAATTTATGAATAAATCAGGTTAAATTTGTATCTTGAAACAGATACCTGATAACGGACAAGCGATGAAAATAATTGAAAACGACCCCTGGCTAAAACCCTACGCTGCTGTCATTGAGCAAAGGTTTACAAATACAAGGCACAAGGAAAAAGACATCCTGGGAGAACAGAAAAACCTGGTGGAATTCTCAATGGGTCATCATTATTTCGGATTGCATCGCGAAGGCAGCAATTGGATCATGCGGGAGTGGATGCCCAATGCAAACGAAGTCTTCCTTATAGGGGAATTCAATGGGTGGAAAGAACTGGACGATTACCGGTTCTGTTCGCTGGGCAATGGCTCCTGGGAACTAAGTCTTCCCATTGACACCATTAATCACCTCGACAAATACAAGTTAAAGGTCAGGTGGCCGGGCGGCGAAGGTGAGCGGATTCCGGCCTGGGCCATCAGGGTCGTCCAGGAAAAAGATTCACCGCTGTTCAATGCACAGGTCTGGGCGCCGGGTTCAACCTACCAGTGGAAGCATCAGGCTCCCGGACTTTCCGGCTTTCACCCGTTCATATACGAAGCGCATATCGGTATGGGTACCGAAGCACATGATGTAGGTACATTTGATGATTTCAGGAAAAAAGTCCTCCCCAGGGTAGTGGAGGGTGGCTACAATACCCTGCAGCTGATGGCCATACAGGAGCACCCGTATTACGGGTCCTTCGGCTACCATGTCTCCAGCCTCTTCGCTGTCAGCTCAAGGTTCGGAACACCCGACCAGCTCAGGGAACTGATCGACGAAGCACATGGGCATGGCATCGCTGTGATCATGGATATTGTGCATTCCCATGCCGTTAAAAATGAACTGGAGGGATTGGCTTTGTACGCCGGTGACCCCGGACAGTTTTTCCACCTGGGTGACCGGAGGGAACACCAGGCGTGGGATTCCCTTTGCTGGGATTATGGCAAGAACGAGGTAATGCATTTCCTGCTTTCAAATATCCATTTCTGGCTCGAAGCATACCGGTTCGACGGATTCAGATTCGACGGTGTCACCAGCATGCTCTATTACGATCATGGACTTGGCCGCGATTTTGCCTCCTACGACATGTATTTTGATGGGGGTCAGGATGAAGATGCCATCACATACCTTGCGCTGGCCAACCAGCTGGCACAGCAGGTAAAACCCGGCACCATATCCATTGCCGAAGACATGAGCGGATACCCCGGCATAGCATCCCCTGTGGAGGATGGAGGAATGGGATTCACCCACCGGCTGGCCATGGGGGTACCCGATTTCTGGATCAAAACCATCAAGGAAAAGCAGGACGAAGGCTGGAACATGGCGGAATTGTACCACCAGCTCACCTCTAAACGGGCAGACGAACAGGTGATCTCCTATGCCGAATCGCATGACCAGGCATTGGTAGGAGACAAGACGATCATATTCCGGCTGATCGACAAGGAAATGTACTGGCATATGGATAAATCGTCATCCAATTTGCTGGTCGACAGGGGAATTGCACTCCACAAAATGATACGACTGATCACAATGTCAACAGCCGGCGGCGGATATCTCAATTTCATGGGCAATGAATTCGGTCACCCGGAATGGATCGACTTCCCCAGGGAGGGAAATGGCTGGTCATACCAGTATGCACGCAGGCAATGGTCGCTGGTGGAAAACACGGATCTGAAATACCATTACCTGGGTGATTTCGACAAGGCTGCGGTTATGCTGATCAGGAAAAACAACCTGTACAACTATAATTGTAATGCCTCGAAGATAGATGACGGCGATAAGGTCATTGCTTTTATGCGAAACAACTACTTTTTCGTCTTTAATTTCCATCCCTCGAATTCATACACCGATTATGGACTTGCTGTTGAGCAGGGGAAGTACCAGTGCGTGCTGTCAACCGATGAACCCAGGTTCGGCGGGTACAATAACATAGATCTTTCCACGGTTCACAGGACCACCGTGGAAAGATCCTTTGGTCTCAAACAACGGCTGAACCTGTATCTCCCGGCCAGGACTGCCCAGGTTCTAAAGAAACTGCCAGTGCCAAGGGTACGTTGAAGACAGTGATTCCCCGTCCGGTGTAATGCTGAAAACATGCACCATGAACCGCCGGTACACTAAATCCACTTTACCAGCGGGAGGTCCATCCGGTGCGGCAGCTCCTCCATTTTGGGGTAGATCCTGAAGCCGATATCATACTGACCGGAGCTCCCGGGCTGGGCGTCAACTTTGTATTCAGCCACTGCATCCTTGTAACTGGTACATTCCAGCGCAACGGTCTTCAGCACCTTCTTCTCAGCACCGGCAGCTGCCACTTCCGCAATGACCATTTCCACACCGATATGCTCAACCGCAATGCCATTCAGATCCAGCAAGATAGATCCCGGGAGCGTTTCCCCCACCTTCAGGTCATCCTTACCGGCAGCCGGCAGGTCAACATTCAGCACTTTGATCTCCTGCCACTGGTCCATGACCTGTTTTTTGAAATAGGAAATCTCCCGGATCAGCCTGTAGTCATTTTGCCTGAGCCTGCGGGACCTGTGATACAACTTGCTGTAGAACCGATCGATGTAATCGCGCAACATACGGTTCATGGTAAACTCGGGTGCAACACCGGCAATCGAATTCTTGATCACTTCTACCCATCCTGCCGGTACACCATCCTTGTCACGGTTGTAAAACTTTGGTGCAATCTCATTTTCGAACAGCGAATAGATCCTTTCAGCATCCAGTTCATCCTGTTGCTCCTGGTTTTCGAAGGTGCGCTCAACGGGAAGAGCCCATCCTGCATTCTCCCTGTACCCTTCGGCCCACCAGCCATCCAGCACGCTGAAATGCAACCCGCCATTCATCACTGCCTTCTCCCCGCTGGTGCCGGAAGCCTCCAGCGGACGGGTAGGCGTGTTCAGCCAGATATCCACGCCGTGAAGCAGCCTCTTGGCAAGCTGTATATTGTAGTTCTGAAGGAAGATCACCTTACCGATAAATGCAGGCATTTTGGAAATTTCAACAATCCTTTTGATCAGCGCCTGTCCGGGCTCATCTTTCGGATGTGCCTTTCCTGCAAAGACAAACTGGATGGGTTGTTCAGGGTTGTTCACAATACGCGCCAGCCGGTCCAGGTCCTTGAACAGCAGGTGCGCCCGCTTGTACGTGGCAAACCTCCTGGCAAAACCAATAGTGAGCGCATTTTCATCCAAAGAATCGGCAATCTCGATGGTGAGTCTCGGGTCCTCAAGGAAACTGGCAGATGCATCTGATAACCTCTGACGGATATAATCCATCAAGCCCTTCCTTTCGGCACTGCGGATGTTCCAGATTTCCTTATCCGGCACCTGCCTGATCTTCCCCCACAGATCACGATCCTCCTGCTTTTCCAGGAAATCATTCCCGAACTCCTTCAGGTATAGCGATCTCCAGCTGTCGGCCAGCCACGTTGAAAGGTGCACACCGTTGGTAACATGACCGATATGCAATTCGTCGGCCATGTATCCTTTCCACATGACCTTGAACATCTCCCTGCTCACCTGTCCGTGAAGCTTGCTGACACCATTCACCTCCTGTGAAAGGTTGACAGCCAGCACGCTCATGGAGAAAAGCTCGTTGGTGTCGTTGTGGTTCTCCCTGCCCAGGTTCATCATCCTGTTCCAGCTGATGGTAAGCCGCTCGGGGTAATGACTCAGGTAGGTACGCATCATGTTTTCATCAAACTTATCATGACCGGCCGGCACTGGTGTGTGTGTTGTGAACAGGCTGGTGGAGCGCACCACTTCACGTGCTTCCGGGTAGGTCATTTTGTATTCCATGATATATTCACGCAGACGCTCAAAACCCGTAAATGCAGCATGGCCCTCGTTCAGGTGATACAGGTCGGTATGGATTCCAAGCTCACGCAGTGCCCTTACCCCACCAATACCCAGCAGCAACTCCTGCTTGAACCGGTTCTCATGGTCGCCGCCGTATAATTTGTGTGTGACAGCCCGGTCCATCGGCTTGTTCTCCTCCAGGTCGGCATCCAGGAGATACAACGGTACCCTTCCAACCTGTGCCTTCCATATCCTGGCTTTCAGGGTGCGACCAGGCAGCACCACCTGGATCGTCTTCCAGTTACCTTCCGGATCTTTCACGGGCACCACCGGGATACGGCTGAAATCCTGGAAATCCTCATGCGCCACCTGCACACCGCCGGAAGTGATCACCTGCCTGAAGTAACCGTACCTGTAGAGCAATCCGACACCTGCCATATCGTAGTTATAGTCACTGGCCTCTTTCAGGTAATCTCCCGCCAGCAGACCAAGTCCGCCGGAATAAATCTTCAGGGAGTTATGCAGACCATATTCCATACTGAAATATGCCACAGACGGCGCATCTTCGCGCCTGGGTGTTTGCATGTAGGCATCGTACACAGATTTTACACGCTGCAGCTGCTCAAGGAAAGCTTCGTCTTTTGCCAGCAGCTTAAGTTTTTCATAGGGCATGCGCTCCAGCAAAACGATCGGGTTTTCCTCCACCTCCTCCCAGAGAGCGGGCTCCACAGACCTGAAGAGATCGACTGCTTCACGGTTCCATGACCACCAGATGTTCCGGGCCAGTTCCTCGAGGAACCGAAGTTGTTGCGGAATCTGCTGGTTGACGATCAACCTCCTCCAAACCGGCTCAACATCAGTAAGAAATTTGAAGGTTGGTGGAAGCTGTTCCACGCGCTCCCTTGTTGCATAATCCTCCACAGCTTCAACTGAACCCTCCAGGGCCAGGGAATATGCTTTCCAGTAATGGGTGACAAGGTTAGTCCAAAGTGCTGTTCGGCTGATCGCAAATGCTTCTGCCCTGGCCTTTTCATAAGCTGCCTGGTCCATGGTCTGAAAGACCGCCACCTGATCACTGATGGCCTGCACCACCTCTTCATCATTCTGGTCATCCCTTGGAACAACTGTTATGCCCATCGCAGCTCCATCCGATTTTTGAAGGGCCCAGTTCCCGAACCCGGTCAGCGAGGTAGTGATCGCGGGAATACTGAACGCCAGGCTTTCCATTGGGGTGTATCCCCACGGTTCATAATAGGAGGGAAACACTGTCAGGTCAAACCCGGTCAGCACATCATAATAATCCATATTGAAGATCCCATCATTCCCCTTCAGATAGGAAGGTACGAACACCACTTTTACCTGGTCCTCCTTCCGGTTCAGCAGTCCGTTCTTCTGCAACCGCTGCAGGATCAGGTCCTGGTCGGAATAATGCAGGTAATGGGTAAGGTAAGCGTCCCCATCCAACACTTTGCTGTCAGTTTGCAGTGCCTCCAGCAAATCCCTCCGGGGACCGAAATGATTGGCCGGGATCAGGATGAAGGCTACCAAAGGCTTTTTGAGTTGCCGGCCGGCATTGAGACGGCCCAGTGCATCGATATACAGATCGATCCCCTTGTTCCTGAATTCATATCGCCCACTGGTGGCGATCAGCATCGCATCGCCAGGGAGAAGTTCACCCGTTATAAGCGACGCCACCTTCAGCAGCTTTTCACGTGCCGTGTTCCTGTTGTGTTCAAATTCCTTTGCCGGGGGAATGATATTGTCTGCAAATCCGTTGGGAGTGGTCAGATCCACATTACGCTCATGAAAATACTGACACTCCCTTGCGGTAATATCGCTCACGGTCGTATACACATCTGCCTGTTGAGCGGTGATCTTCTCAACCGATTGCTTGGCGACTACACCCAGTTGTCTTGCCTGCTCACCTGCATTGATGCTTTCAAGGTTGCCATACAACGCCTGGTGATTGCCTGCCATTGCCCGGCCTATCACCGTTGCATGGGTAGTAAAAACCGTACCCACCTGTGGCTGGGCTTTTTTCAGGTACAGCAATGCTGCTCCTGTCATCCATTCATGGAAATGTGCAACGATCCGCTTGTTCTTTAACCCGTAAAACCGGATAAAACTCTCGATGAGCTTTCCAGTGGCATAACCAAACATCATGGGTTCGGTATAATCCCACTGACCGGAGATGGAATCCACCTGGTACAACTCCCAGAATTCCTTGAAAATATCATCTTTCTTTGGGAAGAACGTGGTGAAATCCACCAGGAAAGCAACGGGTTCCCCTTCGATTTTCCACCTGCCGATCCGCACGGTCAGTCCTTCACTGGCGGCCTGCTGGGTCCACTCTCGGTACAATCCGCTGTCCTCGACAAATTCTGGATGCTCCCCGCTGTCCCTGTATACATCCGGACCGATGACAATGTACCGGTCCATCATCTTATCCATAATTGTGTTCGCCTTGGTGGCAAGTACGGTATGGATCCCTCCTATTTTGTTACATACTTCCCAGCTTACCTCAAAAAGGTAAGAGGGAGCAATGATCGTATTACTCATCTCTGTTTACTTAAAAATTAGGTACAATAAATACATATCTCACTTCATCCCCCACAAGACCTGCCGAAATCACTTTTTGGACCTGCCGGTACCGGTCTTCTTCCCGCTGGATTTTGAGGTAGTTTTGGCTGGGCTTTTAGCAGTAGTTCTGGAAGTTGTTTTATTCGTAGTATTGGCCTTGGTTCCTGCAGGTGTTATGCCGGTCATGGTTGCCGTAGTCTTCACCGGTCCTTTCCTGGGTCTGCCGGCAGAAGCCTTCGCATGTGAAACAGTTTTCTTTAACCGCTGAATTTCCTTATCATATTTGGCAATTGTTTCATCCTTTTCCTTGATGATCTTGCTGAGCCTGGAGATTTCCCCGTCTTTGCCGGAAGGTACGGCAGCATCTACCCTGATCTTGAAATCACTCAGCACATTCATATAGTTGATAAATGCTTCATATGGAGTGTTATACGGGTTGAAATAGGAATGGACCTCACCATCTGAGAAAAACTTCGTGGACATGTAATAGAAATGGTCGCTCACCTGCAGATACTTGAAATCCAGCAGGAGTTCCTTGTCATTGCTTTCATACACCCGGTCTTTCAGTTCATACAATTTGTTGAATGCTTCTTTCTGCATCTCATTTCCGAGCCAGGCCGAAAGGTCGCGTTCCTCATCCGCCCAGGAGATTGGATTCGGGACATGTACTGCGGAAACTACCTGCAGGTTCTTGGCCACCTCGGAAGGTGTGCTGAATGAATACTTCGTCTTTTTAAAGACTGCATCAGGCAGTGCCTTCAGAAATTCAAAGATCCCGGTCTCTGCCCACTGGTGTTCGCCGAAGGTTTCATAATCCATGAACAGGTTCACGGTCTCCTCTGCAGCCGGCAGCGCTTTCAGCCAGCCAGCAAATTTTTCAGCAGTAAGGGGATAATCCGACCAGCCTTTATTGGAAAACCGGAAGGCAATATCGTCGCTCAGCTTGAAATTTTTCAGCAATACCTTGAGACGCGGCTCAATGGCATTACAATAAAGGTAGTTCGGACTTTTCCATCCAAGCACGTGCTTGGCACCCTCTGTAAGCATGGCCCTGAAACCCATCTTATAGACTGCAGCACCGATTTCATCGGAATAGATCAGCTCTGTATTTCTGAATACAGTGGGCTCAAGTCCGAATTGTTCCCTGACCAGGTTCTTATGGTCCTGCACCTGCTGCGTAAACTCGTCACTGTCCTTCATGGAAGCAAGCGAGTGGGCATAAGTCTCTGCCAGGAATTCCACCTGTCCTGTTTCAGCAAGGGCCCTGAAGCTATCGAGCACATCCGGGGCATACAGTTTGAACTGTTCGATGGCAATGCCCGAAACAGAGAACGCAACCTTGAATTTCCCTTTGTGCCGGCTGATCATTTCCAGGAGCAGTTTGTTGGCCGGGAGGTAACTTTTTTCCGCCACCTTACGCAGGATACTCTCGTTGGAGTAGTCATCGTAATAATAATGGTCATTCCCGATGTCGAAAAAACGATAGGTCCTGAACCTGAAGGGCTGATGGACCTGGAAATATAAACATATTGTTCTCATTACTGGTAAATCATTGTTACGTTAAAACTGCATCCTTGTATAGCGAATAGACTTTTTTTGCGGAGTTTTCCCATTTCATGTTGTCCACTTCCTCTTTTCCATATTTCTTAAAGACCTCTGAAAGGGATGGATAGTTCAATAGGCCATAGATCGCATCTGCCATGGCATCCACATCCCAGAAATCCGTTTTAATGGCATATTTCAATATCTCGGCTACGCCCGACTGATTTGAGATGATGGTAGGCACATTGGATTGCATGGCTTCAAGCGGAGATATTCCAAAAGGTTCGGATACGGAAGGCATCACGTATACGTCACTGATGGAGAACATCCTGAATACATCGTCACCTTGCAAGAAACCGGTAAAATGAAACTTATCGGCAATGCCCAGTGAAGCCGCCCAGCTGATCATCCGCTCCAGCATCTCACCACTTCCGGCCATCACGAAACGCACATTTTCCATCTTGCGCAACACCTTTTCTGCCGCCTGTACAAAATATTCAGGACCCTTCTGCAAAGTGACGCGTCCCAGGAAGGTCACAACCTTGTCGTCGATCCCGCGCCGCATGGCAACCTTCTCCTGGTCCCCGAGCGGCTCTACTGCATTATAAACTGTGGTTACTTTTTCTGCTGCGATCCCGTACTTTTCAATGATGGTGTTTCGCGTGAGGTTGCTCACGGCAATGATCTTATCTGCCGCTTCCATGCCCTTCTTTTCAATCTCGAATACACCAGGATTCACCTTACCGCCTGACCGGTCAAAATCCGTGGCATGCACATGGATCACCAGGGGCTTGCCCGAAATCCCCTTTGCTGCCATCCCGGCCGGATAAGTCAGCCAGTCATGTGCATGTATCACGTCGTGCTCATTTTCTTCTGCGATCTGCTGCGCAACAAGGGCATAATTGGCGATCTCCTCGTACAGGTTCTGACCATATCCCCCCGAAAATACCAGCTTTCCTCCCATGGTGGTGTGGATCAGTTTCTTCTTCTTGTTCTCCGCCTTGTTCACGAGTGATTCATATTCTTCCGGGGAATGGTAAGGTACCAGGTTGGAATTGACCTCGATATAGGAAATGCTGCTCAGCAATTTCGAAAACCTCATGTGCTTTGTATCCAGGGTAATATCTCCCGCTCCGATCAGCCGCATCTTGCTCTGATCCTCATCTCCGTAGGCCCTGGGCACGACAAAGATGATATCCAGGTCGGGAATGGTGGATAGTCCACGGGTAAGTCCGAAACTCGCAGTTCCCAACCCCCCTGAAATGTGTGGCGGAAATTCCCACCCGAACATTAATACCTTCATGAACCTGTGAAGTTTTATATTTGCTTGTTATACATATCAATCATCTCACCAATCCGGAGCAAAGAGGCAACGCTCGGAGCAAAACTGATGGCACCCCGCGGATCATGTGGCGGGTTTCCGTCGTACAGCTCAGGGATCGTTCCAATTCCGTACTTTGTCATGTCCTCCTCGAACCCGTCATAAATCTTGCGCGCAAGGATAATTCCGGAGCGCTTGTGAACCTCCAGGTACCCCTTCACAAAATGTTCCAGCAACCATGGCCATACCGAACCCTGGTGCACCGCCCTGTCACGTTTTTCCTGGTCACCCGTGTAAACTCCCTTGTAGGCGATATTCTTTGGAGAAAGCGTGCGCAGCCCCTTTTGTGTCAGCAATTCACTTTCGACCACATCCAGCAGGCTCTTTTTCATCTCTTTTGTGACAGGTGAATGATCCATAGATGCGGCAATTACCTGGTTCGGCCGCACGGAATGGTCCCTGAATCCATTGTGGACATAATCTGCCAGGTACCCTTTATCAGCAATCCAGAAATGATCAACATATGCATTCCTGATCTTTTCAGGAAGGTCTTTCCACTGCCGGGCCACACTGCTTTTTTCTCCTGCCCATTCCAAGACCTGGCACACAGCGTTGTGCCACAATGCGTTGACTTCCACGGCATACCCGGGACGCATGGTAATGGCATGACCATCCACCATGGCATCCATCCACGTAAGCGGTATTCCTTCATCTCCACCGGCAACCAGGCCGTTCTCCGACATGGAGATGCCAAAATGTGTACCGTTCCTGTATGCCTCCATGATTTGCATGATCTCCTTGCGGTACATTTTCCAGGGATCAATCCCAACCTGTTTCTCCAGCTGCTGCAAGGTCCATATGAACCAAAGCGGGGCATCAATGGAATTATAGAAATCATGATGCTGGCGGGAGGTATTTGGAAAGAGGCCGTCCTGCAACCTGCCTGTCATGGTATTGATCACTTCCAGCGCAGCAGAGGCATCATTTCCTGAGGCCAAAGTCAGGCCCGGAAGCGACAGGAATGTGTCACGGCTCCTGACCCCCAGCCAGGGAAACCCGGAAAGGATTTCTGTGGCACTGTTCTTTCTTACGAAATATTGCTGGGCAGAATTCACAAGGCAGTTCCTGAAACTGTCGAGGGGTGTCCGCAATTCCTCCTCTGCCTTGAACCGACGCCTCAGGCCGGCAGGTTTTTCCTCGGAAGTGGAAGCAGAGAAGATGATCGTGTCACCCTTCTTCATCGGCACCTCAAAATATCCCGGAACATACAGGTCCTCCTTGAATTCGTATCCCCTGCGCTGCTCCTCCAGGTATTCCACGTTGTAGTACCAGTCAGGTACCGGAACAAACTCTGCTTTCCCGGAGAGCTGCATGTGCAATTCAGGATACCCGTCATACATCCTCAGCTTGATACCGTTGGGTACTTGTGCATATTGTCGGTTCAGGTAAAGATTGGCCTTGCTGAGCTTATGAATGTTCCTGAATGCGAGGAACGGCCGGAACTGCACCCTGGTATCCGAATGGGCTTCATCAAGGGTGATCTTCACCAGCATCTGTTCCTTTTTCTGAACCAGCATCGTCTCCCGGGTCAGCACCACACCTCCCACGCGGAAAGTAGTGCGGGATCCCTTTTCCGCATCAAAATCCCGGATATATTTATGCCCCCTGGGTACATACAAATCTCCTTCGTACTTATGGATTCCGAGGTTGAAGGATTTTTCATGCTGAATAACGGAAATATCCAGCGAGGAAAGCAGCACATGATTCTCCCCGTCGAGATGTTCAACCGGACAGATGAGCAGGCCATGGTATTTCCGCGTATTGCACCCGGCAATTGTGGTGGAAGCAAATGAACCTGCACGATTGGATCTTAATGCTTCCCGGGAAAGGGAGTATTCAAGGTTGACCAGTTCTGCCTTATCAAATTTGAGAAATGCCATAAACAGCGTTTTTTAATGCCACAAAGATATAACTAAAATTGTTGAGAACAGACAGTTGTAGTAACTTATCAAATTAAATTTTGTTTATACTACACCTCTTTTCTGCGCGTTAGTATTTACCGGGGATGTCAATAGTTTGAGTTAAATTTGATAATTTCGTACGTTAAACGTAAATCACATGTCGTTGAGGATGCTTATCGTTGTTTTGGTCACTGTTGTTGCAGGTTGTTCCCGGCAGCAAAAAAGCGAACCGTCATCTGCCGAAACCGGTCAGATCACCATTACAGGTGCGTTGGAAAACGGGGAAGACCAGCTTGTGACCCTGGACCTTATGGGTACCACTGCATTTGTCCCCGTCGATTCGGTGCGTTGCGATAGCCGCGGACAGTTCTCGATTACTTTCAGTGGACCCGGGATGAATTATTATGCACTGAAGTATACCGACCAGGGGTATATCACACTCATTGCCAGGCCCGGCGACCACCTGCATCTCACAGGCACAGCAGAAAATCTGTATCCATACACCATCGAAGGCTCCGAGGATTCCGAACTCCTGAGACAGCTGGCCATTGCCCACAAGGAAGCCCTTGGACAACTGGAAAATATTGCACTTGCATCGAGAAATATCCCACCCGGACCCGGTTATGCAGAGCAAAAACAGGTGCTGAATGCAAAGTTTGATTCCATCTCCGGATCCTTTCACAACTATTCAAGGGAATTCATCAGGAACCACCCCGGGTCGCCGGCCATTCTGATCGCATTGTATAACCAGTTCGGCCCGGGACTTCCGGTGTTTCATCCGCTTACAGACCTGGAAATATACAGGTTCACCGATTCAGTGCTGTATGAGAGTTATCCTGGAAACGAGGCAGTAAGGGCGCTGCACAGCGAGCTCACGGCTGCCATGGAACAACTGCGAAACCAGCAACAGGAGGTGCAGCTGCAACCGGGTGACAAAGCACCCGATTTTGTGATTCAGTCGATCGATGACCATCCACTCACCCTTTCAACATTCAGGGGAAAATATGTACTACTGCAATTCTGGGCCTCCTGGAGCAAACCTTCCCTGGAAGAAAACAGGTTCCTGGCCGAATGCAGCGGAAAATTCGGGCAACAGGACCTGGTCATTATCAGCGTATCGATCGATGATGATAAGCAGGACTGGCATGCAGCAGTGAAAGAACAGATTCCGGGCTGGTACCATGCCAGTGAACTGCAACGATGGGAGTCGGCAGTGGCCAATCTGTACCGGATCGAGAGAATCCCCGCTAATTTCCTGATCAATCCGGCCGGTACCATCGTTGAAAAGGATAACTTTGGAGAAAATTTAATCCGTTCTGTGGAAAAGCACATACATTAATATACATGAGAAGAATTATTATCGGACTGATCATCAGTTCAATCCTGTTTGGCTGTGGATCAGATGACAACATCAGCATCCGGGGTTCCTACCCTGCAGGTGCAGGCGGATACCTGCAATTTGAGATGTTGAACATCGCTGAAAAACAATTCATTGACTCGGTGAAGATGAATAGAAAAGGCGATTTCAGATTTAGTTTCAACCTGGACCATCCTGAATTGATCCTGGTAAAAAACAGGCAGGAACAGTATATCAACCTGCTGGTATTTCCGGGGGATGAGATCCGGCTGGACATCCCGCAATCCTCATTCAGGAAAGGGTATACAGTCACTGGTTCTGAAGAATCCGGGAAGATCAGGGGCCTGGTGCAGGAGGTGGAACTGACCAAAACAAGGCTGGACTCACTCCTTGATGCACTCAATGAAATGGAAAACCTTGAAGGTGCCGAAGCTGAATCCCTGATCACCGCCTACCGGGAGATCTTCAATGACCAGAAACGCGCCAATGTCCGTTTCATTATAGAGAATATCAGTTCGCTCGCCAGTGTGTATGCCCTCTATCAGAGAGTGGCACCGGATGTGTACCTGTTCAATGACGTGAAAGACCTGCAATATTACAAGATCGTTTCCGACTCTGTACGGGTAAAATACCCGGGTTCCACGCTAACAAACTCCCTGGTGAACGACGTGGAACAACGGTTGACAGAATACAACAATATCATAACAATCAACAATTTAACAAAAAACAGAACAGTGGAAACCGGCTTGATCGACCTGGTGATCGAGGATGTCAATGGCAACGAACAAAGCCTCCGCGGACTGGACGGCAAGGTGGTTCTGCTGAACTTCTGGGCCTCCTGGAACAGCGAGAGCAGGACGGCCAACCGACGTCTCATTGAGCTTTACAATGAATACCACGACAAGGGCTTCGAAATCTACTCGGTAGCGATGGAAAATGACAGGAATACATGGCGGGGAACAGTGGATTTTGAAGAATTTCCATGGATCAATGTTTCTGAATTAACCTATCCCAACTCCTACGCTGCAACTGTTTATAACGTTCAGTCAATCCCTGCCAACTACCTGATCGACAGGGAGGGAAACATCGTTGCAAAGAACATCGGCAGCAATGTGCTCTCCACCTGGCTCGATAACCTATTGTAACCTGGTAAAATGTAGTTCGCTGAAATGAATACAGTCCGCTGAAACATGCTGTAGCACACAGACAACTGAATGACCGGTAAACGAAACAACATATATTTTGCCTCCGATATGCACCTGGGGATGCACCCTGCAGGAGATAGCCGGGAACGTGAAAAGCACCTGGTAGCCTGGCTGACCCGGATCGGTCCGGAGGCAAAAGAGCTGTGGCTGCTCGGGGATGTCTTCGACTACTGGTTTGAATACAGGAAAGTGGTCCCACGTGGATTTGTCCGTTTCATTGGCAAACTTGCGGAGCTGGCCGACCAGGGGGTGAAAATCCACATCTTTTCAGGAAACCACGATGTATGGCTGTCCGACTACTTCCCCGAAGAGATCGGTGCTGAAATTCACCATGATCCGATGGTGGTCAGCATGGGATCCAGAAGGTTTTATCTTTCACATGGCGACGGGCTGACCGACAAGGACCGCGGATACCTGTTCCTGAAATCAATCTTCAGGAACAAATTCCTCCAGTGGTGCTACGCCCGGCTCCATCCAAACGGCACATCAGCTTTTGCCCAATGGTGGTCAAGGAAAAGCAGGTATGGCAAAGAGATGGTTGAACCCTTTAAAGAGGAAAACGAAGAACAAATTATCTTCGCCCGGGAAAAACTGAAAACAGATCCCGGCATCGACCTCTTTATATTCGGACACCGGCACATCCCCTACGATGTGGAACTCGCCCCGGGAAAAAGGGCCGTCTGCCTTGGTGACTGGATCTCCAGCTACAGCTATGGTGTATTCGACGGCAAGGAATTCCGCCTGGAAACTTTTCAAAAAAAGCCGGTTCATTGCTGAACCGGCTTCATATAATTATTTACTCTTATCTTTTAGAAAATACTGAATGCCACGGTCAGACCTGCCATTACAACAGAGATCATGGTCATCAATTTGATAAGAATGTTCAATGAAGGACCCGAGGTATCCTTGAAAGGATCACCTATAGTGTCACCAACAACAGCGGATTTGTGAGAGTCACTTCCTTTCCCGCCATGGTTGCCTTTTTCAATGAATTTCTTGGCATTGTCCCATGCACCACCTGCGTTGTTCATGAACACTGCGAGCGTAAAACCAGTTGTAAGTCCGCCAACAAGCAATCCAACAACTCCGGCCACGCCAAGCAGCACGCCAATTGCGATCGGCACAATAATGGCGATCATAGAGGGAAGGATCATCTCGCGCTGGGCACCCTTGGTGGAAATCGCCACACACTTGGCATATTCAGGTACCTGCTCCCCTTTCATGATGCCCGGCATCTCCCTGAACTGCCTGCGGACCTCGTCCACCATGGCTCCTGCAGCACGTCCCACTGCTTTCATGGTCAGTGCACTGAACAGAAACGCCATCATCGACCCTACAAAGATACCGCCCAGTAGCATGGGGTTGAAAAGAGAAAGATCATATGCTGTCACAAAATCTTTGATATTGACACTCTCCAGTTGAACGGCAACCTGTCCGGCTTCAACAACAGGATTGAGATCTCCCCTGTAAAAAACAGTATCACCAACGGCGAAAACACCATCTGTTGCCTTGTCTGCCATCTTTCCAAGCCAGAGCCTGATTTCCTCCATGTAGGCGGCCAACAGGGCCATTGCAGTAAGTGCAGCAGAGCCAATAGCAAATCCTTTACCTGTGGCAGCAGTAGTATTTCCAAGCATATCCAGGGCATCTGTACGATCACGTACCTGCGGATCCAGTTCTGACATTTCAGCATTTCCTCCCGCATTGTCAGCGATCGGTCCGAATGCATCAGTAGCAAGCGTAATACCCAGGGTGGAAAGCATTCCTACAGCAGCAAAACCAATTCCATAAACGCCATGTGCAAAATTTGTAAATCCGCCGGCAAATCCATATGCAGCGATAATGCCTGCAACGATGGTAACCACCGGTACCCAGGTGGAGGTCATGCCAACGGCAATACCATCAATAATGGTCGTTGCCGTTCCCCCCTGCGTTTGCTTTGCAATTCCTTTTGTGGGCTTATATTCATCTGAAGTAAAATACTCTGTTGCCTGTCCGATGATAACCCCAGCTGCCAATCCGGCGACAACAGCACCAAAAATACCCCATGTGATCCAGCCTACGGCAGCCATCACTGCGATGGCAATGAGGATAAAGACTGAACTGCCTCCTGTACCGAGCAACAGTGCATTCAGCAGGTTTTTCTGTGTGGCAGACTCTTTGGTTCTTACCATGAAGATACCAACAATGGAGAGAATAATGCCGATAGCAGCAACCATCATAGGTGCCAGCACTGTAGTTTGCTGTGTCATCCCTGAGTAACTCCCAACAAGTGGAACAGCAGCACCCAGTGCAGCGGTAGCAAGAATCGATCCTGCATATGATTCATACAGATCGGCCCCCATACCTGCAACGTCTCCGACGTTATCTCCAACATTATCTGCAATGGTAGCAGGGTTGCGCGGATCATCTTCCGGGATACCCGCTTCAACCTTACCTACCAGGTCGGCACCGACGTCAGCAGCCTTGGTATAGATACCACCGCCGACACGAGCAAAAAGTGCCTGGGTGGATGCACCCATGCCAAAAGTAAGCATTGTAACAGTAATCTCAACCAGTTTCTGATGCTCTGTAGTTCCTGCATGTACAAATGTAAGACCAAGAAAACGGGCACCATTTTCCATATTGTCAGGAGTGAAGATCAGTTTGTCCAGCAGATAGAACCATCCGGCAATATCAAGCAATGCAAAACCTACTACAACCAGCCCCATCACTGCACCGCTTCTGAAGGCAACCTTTAAGCCCTTGTTCAATGATTCTGATGCTCCGTGGGCTGTCCGGGCTGATGCAAAGGTGGCTGTCTTCATTCCGAGAAAACCACACAGTCCGGAAAAGAAACCGCCCGTCAGAAAAGCCATCGGAACAAAAGGATTCTGAACACCCAGGTAAGCCATCACCCCAAGGAGGATAACCATTACCAGGAATACAAGTGCAACTACCCTGTACTGGCTCCTGATGTAGGCCATTGCACCATCTCTTACATATTGTGCAATTTCCTTCATCCTAGGCGTACCCTCAGAACTTTTCATCATCGTCCTGAAGAAAAAATACGCAAATACAAGTGCCGTCAATGCTGCTAAAGGCACAATCCAGAACAATCCATAAATGTCATTCATAATTTAAAGGTTAAGTTAGAAAAGTATTAATTCCTTGTTCATCAATAGAATAGATTAAACGACTAATAAACAACGAATTGCCTTTTTTTAAAGGTGCAAAGTTAGCCAAATACTTTTTAGAATCTAAATAAATTATAGCCGGCATCCGGGTGACAACAGACTGTTGCACGCCTTGTTGACAGGATATCATGGAAAAAGCGGCGGTTATTCGTCATCATACTTCAACCCATGGTGTTATGTATTCTGAATCCAACCAACTTGTTTTGAAATAAATGAACAAACCGAGGTTTTCTGCATGATGCAACAGTCCTGTACTGGTAAATACTATCTTTGCAGTACTATGATCGTTTTTTCGCATATACCGAAAACTGCCGGTACATCCCTGAAGTATATCCTCCGCAACAATTACGGTGTAAAACACATCGATGCCATAAAAACAAAAAGGACACCTTACACAGATGAGGATCTTCGCTTTGCGAAGAAAATTTTCCGCAATCCACAGGCAATTACGGGGCATAATGTTGTGGATCCGATTTCGAACTTCGCAGGGCCGGACGACCAGCTGATCACCATACTCCGAGAACCCGTTTCGAGATGTGCATCACATTACCAGGACAATATGCTGCGGAACAATCTCTCCATTTCCTTTGAGGAATGGATCAGCATCGGGGAAAACCAGGATCTCTCGGTAAAAATAATCGCCGGTTGCGGGGATGTGAAAAAGGCAAAACGGCTGCTCAGGGATGCATATACCTTTACAGGAATCACCGAACATTTCAGTGATTCGGTCAGGTTAATGAAACTCCAGCTCGGGAAACCGCTCAACCTGGACTTCAGGAGACTGATCACTGCCAGGAACAACGACATCAAACACCAGCTGCTGGGCGATGACGCTTCCCTGAAATTACTCAAAAAATACAATGCCGGGGATGCTGAACTGTATGATTACGCCCTGAACGAGCTCTTTCTCCCCGCCCTGGAAACCCATTCTGAAGCACTGGAAAGGATTCCCCTGCCAGAACAAAAAAATATCCAACGGAACGAACCAACGGTAAGGAACAGTGTCAGGTTCAATAAATATATTTACCGCCAGCTCATTAAACTGTTGCGAAGTAAGATCCATGATGCCTAAGCATCAACATCCTTTTTGTTTTGTTTTTTCATCCCTTTTTCGCATTTTTGTGTTTACTTAATCTAATTTAATATAAGCATGTCGTGTTGCAGCGGAGGATGCAGTTGTGGGAAGAGCAGCCAGACCCCTGCGCAGGAACAGGTGTTCCTGGCGCAGTTGGATACTTCGAAGGGAATGCTGGCAACCCACGACTGGATGAAAGGGTTGTCGAGCCTCAGGGTCGGGGAAGAGATCATTGAAGTCAGATTCAAAAACAACAGGAAGGAATTTTACAGGAACAGCAGGATGCTGCGGTTGCAGAAAGACGACCGCATAGTCGTTGATGTGGAAGGTGGTCACGATGTTGGAACCGTTTCTCTCACAGGCGGGTTGGCCAGGAAAAGATACGAGCGTAATGCTTCAGACAGGCAACGGGCATCCCTGAAAAGCGTGTACCGCATCGCCAATGACACCGACATCAAAAAATGGCTCGAAGCCAGGAAGAATGACAGGTCCGCATTGCTCAAATGCCGCGACCTGGCAGGTTCCCTCGGGCTGCAAATGAGCATCAGTGACGTTGAATTCAGGGGGGACGGGAAAAAGATCACCGTTTATTATACCGCCGATGGTCGTGTCGATTTCAGGGAATTGCTGAATCACCTGATGAGCGAATTCGGAATGAAAACAGAGCTGCGCCAGGTCGGGGCCCGGAAGTCAGCAGGCAAACCAGCTGCTGTCAACGCAATCATCACAGGAATTGTTACCCGTTGACATGTTTCTCTGCATGATAGGATGAACGCACCAGCGGCGAGCTTTCCACGTGACTGAACCCCATCTTTAACCCCTCCTCCCTGAAGAAGTCAAACACTTCCGGATGCACATATTCCACCACTTTGGCAAGGTTGCTGTCGGGCTGCAGGTACTGACCGATGGTCACCACCCGGCACCCCGCTGTACGCAAATCCCGGAGGGTTTGCAGCACTTCCTCCCTTGTTTCTCCCAATCCGAGCATGATGCCCGATTTGGGCACCAGCCCGGAATCTGCCACCTGCCTGATCACCTTCAGACTGGTCCTGTAATAGGAATTGCTTCGGATCTTAGGTGTCAGCCGCTCCACGGTCTCCACATTGTGTGAGATCACCTCCGGCTTCGCATCGATTACCAGCTGCACATCCGTTTCCACTCCGTTGAAGTCGGGGATCAGCACTTCCAGCGTAGTATCCGGATTCCGCAGCTTGATCATTTTGATGGTACCTGCCCAGAACCGCGCACCGCCATCTTTCAGGTCATCCCGGTTCACCGATGTGATGACTGCATGTTTTAATCCCAGTGTCTTGATGGTATCTGCCAGCCTCCCCGGCTCTTCCCAGTCGAGCGGATCCGGGACCAGGTTTTCCACGTAACAGAACCGGCAGTTCCGGGTGCATTTCGAACCCATGATCATGAAACTCGCCGTTCCTGCGTTCCAGCACTCACCCTTGTTCGGACAGTTTCCACTGGTGCAGATGGTGTTCAGGTCGTGTTCCCTGATCAGGTTCCTGACTTTCGAGTAATTTTCTCCCTTCGGCATGGGCACTTTCATCCAGCGCGGCAGCCTGAATACGGTATCGTTCGCCTCCATAATGCTCCTTTTTAAATCAACATACCCTGCATCACCGGGTCGGCGGAGGGTGTGGTCCCGGTTAACCGGACCTGTTCAAACCTGTTGGTGGTGGGATCCTCAACAGCAAACGCAACGGGCAGGTAATGTTCGCCATACCCACTGGCCATTCCACCGGCCACTTTTTCAATCAGTACGCGCTGTTCTTTCCCTTGCATGGAGTGCATATATTCGCGACGGTTCTCTTCTGAAAGCTTCCGGATCACCTCGCTTCTTTCGGCCATCACCTTCCCCGAAACCTGTTCCTTCATCCGGTCGGCCCTTGTTCCTGTTCTCCGAGAGAACCGGAAAGTATGTACATGGGAGAATTTTGCCTCACTTATAAAATCAACGGTTTGCTGAAAATCCTTCTCTGTCTCCCCCGGGAACCCTACAATGACATCCGTTGTAAAATTGAAATCAGGGATCGCTTTTCTAAAACGCTCCACTGTTTCCATGAAATAGTTGGCAGAATACATCCTGCGCATCTTCA
>Ga0180435_10001574_pt1 | contig 23623 bp, 11 predicted proteins | sample SS_ome_3_FD_132467 | JGI IMG/M metagenome (GOLD analysis project Ga0180435, IMG submission 132467) | Hypersaline lake sediment archaeal communities from the Salton Sea, California, USA - SS_3_S_1 metaG | ecosystem: Environmental > Aquatic > Non-marine Saline and Alkaline > Hypersaline >... | reverse complement strand
TGCGGAAGGTGTCTTTGCGAGAGTTCGGAAGCGCGTTCCGTCGATCTCGCGTGACACTGTGTACCGTACGCTGTCCACCCTGGAAAGCGAAGGGCTCGTCCGCAGGGCTGAAATCCTTGGCGGCCCTGCTAGGTTCGATCCGAACACCGACCCGCACCACCATTTCATCTGCACCGTCTGCGGTGCTATCAAGGACTTTACCAGCGATGCCCTAGACCGTTTGCGGGTCCCGAATTCCGTCAAGGCATTCGGTAGCATAGAATCCGCGCAGGTGCAGGTCAGAGGCGTGTGTTCGGATTGTGTTGACCGCAAGGCCAGGAGCCGATAGCGTAGACGCACAAGAAAAAGCAGCTTTTTTCTTTCATTCGAAATAGGAATAATTACGATATCGTTTATCTTACGGATAACTTTACATGTAGGCTTCACGTCACCCATGGCAAGTAGACTGCGCGGTTGACGCGGAGCAAAGCACCGAGCGAGTCGGCAGGTGAGTCAATGCCGGCGCAAGTTACCATGGCTCATGAAAGGGAAAACTGTTATGAAGCGAAGAAAAATGTTGGTCTGCTGGATGCCGATATGCCTCGTCGCCGTGGTGGGAGCCGCCGTGCTCGTCGGGTAACGTTTGGCTCGCCTCGGTCCTTGACACCGCCGGTACCCAGGCGTATCGTACGCTCGTCAGCCTTGGGGGCGGCCATCAAGGCGCCTTGGCGGTGATGACCTTTGATAGGTTGGCAGGCATAGGTGTAGTGGCGAGCAGGTCTGGCGGAGTGCCGATATTGTCCCAATCGTCGGAATTGGCTCCCCGCCCTCCGGGCCCCGCCGCCGGCCTACGCAAAATCGAGTTCCTTATCATCAATTAGCTGTCAGTAGATGCCAGAGGGCGGGCGGAACTGACAGACACGAAGGGAGATTCATTATGTCGAATGAAAACCGGTGGCGGAACTGGCCTGTCAGGGGCCTGCCTCTTCTGTTGATCTCAGCACTATTCCTCAGCTCATGCGCAACAAAGGAGCCCAATATGAGCAAGCCAACCAAGTGTCCTGTGACCGGCATGACACGCATGCCCGTGGCGGGGGAAGGACCGACGAACCGCGATTGGTGGCCTAACCAGGTGAACCTCGACATCCTTCACCAGAACTCCGCAAAGGGAAGCCCGATGGCCAAGGGCTTCAACTATGCAGAGGAGTTCAAGAAGCTCGACCTGGCCGCCGTGAAGAAAGACCTCGAGAAGCTGATGACCGATTCGCAGGACTGGTGGCCGGCGGACTACGGGCATTACGGTCCGCTCTTCATCCGGATGGCCTGGCACAGCGCGGGCACATACCGCGTGCAGGACGGCCGCGGTGGAGGCGGATTCGGCCTCCAGCGTTTTGCGCCTCTCGACAGTTGGCCCGACAACGCGAACCTCGACAAGGCTCGCCGACTGCTGTGGCCGATCAAGAAGAAATACGGCAAGAAGATCTCCTGGGCGGATCTGATGATTCTCACAGGCAACGTCGCCCTTGAGTCGATGGGGTTCAAGACCTTCGGCTTTGCAGGAGGTCGTGAGGACGTCTGGGAATCGCAGAAGGACATCTACTGGGGGCCGGAGAGTGAGTGGCTGGGCGACAAACGCTATACCGGCGACCGTAAGCTCGAGAATCCCCTCGCCGCCGTGCAAATGGGTCTGATCTACGTGAATCCGGAAGGGCCTAACGGCAAACCCGACCCGCTCGCGGCGGCCAAGGACATTCGTGAGGTGTTCAAACGCATGGCGATGAACGACGAGGAAACCGTTGCTCTCATCGCTGGCGGGCACAGCTTCGGGAAGTGCCACGGCGCCGGCCCCGCCGATCAAGTCGGACCGGAACCCGCAGGCGCCCCCATCGAGGAGCAGGGGCTCGGCTGGAAGAGCAAGTTCCGCTCAGGAAGGGGCCCGGACACGATAACCAGCGGCCTGGAGGTTACATGGACCAACACGCCGGCGAAATGGAGCAACGGGTTCTTCAGGAACCTCTTCGGATACGAGTGGGAATTGACGAAGAGCCCCGCGGGCGCACACCAGTGGAAGCCCAAGGGCGACGAAGGCACCGGTACGGTGCAGGACGCCCACGATCCTAAGAAGAAGATCGCACCAGCCATGCTGACCACGGACATCGCGTTGAGGGTCGATCCGATATACGAAAAGATCTCCAGACGCTTTTACATGAACCCCCAGGAGTTTGCCGACGCCTTCGCCCGGGCGTGGTTTAAGTTGACCCACCGTGATATGGGCCCGCGCGCTCGCTACCTCGGCCCGGAGGTCCCCAAAGAGGTGCTGATCTGGCAGGACCCGGTGCCTGCGGTCGACCACAAGCTGATCGACGCTAAGGACATCGTGGCGCTCAAACAGAAGATCCTGGCCTCGGGTCTGTCGGTCTCCGAACTGGTTTCGACGGCTTGGGCCTCGGCGTCGACATTCCGAGGTTCCGACAGGCGCGGCGGTGCGAACGGGGCGCGAATACGTTTGGCCCCGCAGAAGAGTTGGGAGGCCAACCAACCTGATCAGTTGTCGAAGGTGTTGGGTGTTCTTGAGAAGCTGCAGAAGGAATTCAACAGCGGTCAGGACGGAGGCAAGAAGGTATCGCTTGCAGATCTGATAGTTCTGGGGGGATGCGCCGGTGTCGAGCAGGCGATCAAGAAAGCCGGCCATGACATGGAAGTTCCTTTCACCCCAGGCCGTACCGATGCGTCACAGGAGCAGACCGACGTGGAGTCGTTCGGCTACCTCGAACCGTTTGCCGATGGGTTCCGCAACTACATGAAGAAGAAATACGCTGTAAGGCCCGAACGGCTCCTGGTCGACAAGGCGCAGTTGCTGACACTGACGGCGCCCGAAATGACAGTCCTCGTCGGCGGATTGCGCGTGCTGGGGGCGAATGCCAGCGGTTCAAAGCACGGTGTGTTAACGGACCAGACCGGGACGCTGACAAACGACTTCTTCATGAACCTGCTTGATATGGGCACGGTGTGGAAGCCGACGTCGGGAGACCGGGATGTTTACGAGGGCCGCGACCGAGAGACGGGCAAGGTCAAATGGACTGCCACCCGCGTCGATCTGGTCTTCGGCTACAACTCCCAACTTCGAGCCCTGGCGGAAGTCTATGCGTGTGATGACGGCCGGGGAAAGTTCGTCCGCGACTTCGTTGTTGCGTGGAATAAGGTGATGGAGTTGGACCGTTTTGATCTCGACTGACCACAGAACAGACGTTGTCGATGGCCTCTGACCGGACGACAGAACAGCCGTTGACTGACAACCGGTTCCAGCGGGCGGTGTGCAAACGCCGCCCGCTTCTGTATTACACCGGAAGGCTCCGCTGGGCTTCCTATGGACTTAGGTTCGATTTTCCTGTGCTCCATTTCCAAGAATTCCGAGACTTTTGGCACCATAAAAAGGCGCCACTGCCCATATTCGCATAGTGACTTTCTTTGACGTTTGCTGTCGCGGTTTGGCGGGGTGTGTCGGGAAACTCGCGGGAGGGGAGGTCCCGTCAGGACGGTTCTAAGCCTGTAGACGTGGCGGGGTTGTGTCGCTGTTTGACGTGTTGGGACGCTCTGGAGCGTCCCATGTCGAGTAATGCCGGAGGTGGGACTCGAACCCACACTATGTTGCCATAACGGGATTTTGAGTCCCGCGCGTCTGCCAATTCCGCCACTCCGGCCGCTTCTTCTATTCGTATTTTCGGGACCTGATTTTGAACCTGCCTGCCGGCAGGCAGGTCCCGCGCGTCTGCCAATTCCGCCACTCCGGCGTGTTCTGCTGCCAACGACTTGTCGACACTTTCTGTGAGTGTCCTAAACCGTGAGTAGTACAATACATAATTCCCTCGCCATTGGCAAGGGGTGTTGTGCTCAGGGATCCTGCAGGTAGCGATTGATTGACGCCGCGGCTTTCCGGCCGGCGTCTATTACTTTCACTATCAGCGAAGCGCCCGAGACCGAGTCGCCGGCGGAGAATACTCCGGGGATTGATGTCCGGCAGTTTTCATCGACCACGAGATTCCCGTTCGAGTCGCACTGCAGGCCGAACTTCTCGACCAGGCCTTCCCTGACAACGTGCAGGAATCCCATCGCCAGCAGCACCAGATCTACGTCCATCTGGAAATCAGTGTCCGGGACTTCCGCCATTTTCCATTTACCGCCGGACTGCGACCAGGCGACTTCGCAGCCGTGGAGTTGGCTTACCCGTTCGCCTGCGCCCATGAATCGCCTGGTGAGGATCCCCCAGCGTCGCCGGCAGCCTTCTTCGTGGGAGGTCGACGTTCGCAGGATTTTCGGCCAGAGCGGCCAGGGGGCCGTCGGGTCCTTGGATTCCGGCGGTTTGGGCAGGATCTCGAACTGGTGGACTTGTCGCGCGCCCTGGCGGACGGCGGTTCCCACGCAGTCGCTGCCGGTGTCGCCGCCGCCGATCACTACGACGACTTTGTCCTTCGCGGAGATCCGCCTTTCGTCTCCGATCCCCTCGCCGGAGTTGATCCGATTCTGCTGGGCGAGGTACTCCATGGCGAAATGGATGTTGTCCAGTCCGCGGCCCGAGACGCCCAGGTCGCGCGGCTGGCCGGCTCCTATCGTCAGACAGATCGCGTCAAACTGCTGGCGGAGGTACTTCAGCGACAGGTCCTTGCCGATAATAACGTCGGTCTGGAACTCGACGCCTTCGGCGCTCATCTGCTCCAGTCGGCGGTCGATAATGCTCTTTTCGAGCTTGAAGTCGGGGATTCCGTACCGCAGGAGCCCGCCGATCTGCTTGTCCTTTTCGAATACGACTACGTCGTGTCCGGCTCGGGCGAGCTGTTGGGCGGCGGCCAGCCCCGCCGGACCCGATCCGACGACGGCCACTCGCTTGCCGGTCTTCTTTTCGGCGATAATTGGCTCGATCCAGCCTTCGGCGAAGCCTCGTTCGACTATCTCCAGTTCGATCTGCTTGATCGAGACGGCGTTTTCGTTGATGTTCAGCGTGCAGGCGGCCTCGCAGGGCGCGGGGCACAGTCGTCCGGTGATTTCCGGGAAATTGTTCGTCGCGTGGAGCATCCTGCAGGCCTGGCGCCAGCGGCCGAGATAGACCAGGTCGTTGAACTCGGGGATGCGGTTGGCCAGCGGGCATCCGTATCCGTGGCAGAACGGTATGCCGCAGTCCATGCATCGTGCGGCCTGGCGGTTCATCTCCTCGGGCGACATCGGGAGGTTGATTTCGAAGTAGTCCCTCACCCGCTCGCTGACCGGGCGGTGAGACGCTTCGATTCGCTGATACTCCATGAATCCGGTCGGCTTACCCATGGAACACCTCCTCGGTCGCCGGCGTCGAGTCGCCTTGTCTGTCTTCGCGGTCTCTCATTCTCTGTATCGCTCTTCGATAGTCTATCGGCACTATTTTAACGAACCTGCCCAGCATGTCGCGCCATCTGTCGAGGATGTGTTTGGCCCTCAGGCTTCCCGTCCATTCGTGATGGCTCGCGATCAGTGCGTGCAGTTGTTCGATGTCTTCGGATTCCAGGACCGGTTCGATGTCGACCAGATCGAGGTTGCACAGCGTATCGAACAGTTGATGTTCGTCCAGGACGTATGCGGTTCCGCCGCTCATGCCGGCGGCGAAGTTTCGCCCCGTCGGCCCGAGGACAACCACCGTCCCGCCGGTCATGTATTCGCATCCGTGATCGCCGAGGCCTTCGGTGACGGCGACCGCTCCGCTGTTTCGCACGGCGAACCGCTCGCCGGCCAGTCCGTTTATGAACACTTCGCCGGAAGTTGCGCCGTACAGCACGGTGTTTCCTACGATCACGTTTTCGTGCGGCGGGAAGGGGGCGTCAGGCGGGGCCTGGACGACGATCCGACCGCCGGACAGACCTTTGCCGAGATAATCGTTGCTGTCGCCGACGAGCCGGAAGTTAACGCCCGGAGCCAGGAAGGCCCCGAAGCTCTGGCCCGCCGATCCGCTCAGCGTTACGTCGATCGTTCCGTCGGCCAGTCCCGCCGAGCCGCGGGCCCTGGCGATCCGATTGCTCAGGATCGCGCCGGCGGTGCGGTGTATGTTCTTGATCGGCAGTTGGGTCGAGATCTTCTCGCCGGTTTCTATGCTCTTTCCGACTGTCTGGAGGATCGACCAGTCCAGGTGTGTGTCGAGCATGTCCGGCTGGTTTGTGACCTGTCGCACGGGGCGCCCGGCTGTTGTCTCAGAACTGTACAGGATCGCCGAGAGGTCCAGGCCGCGGGCCTTCCAGTGATCGACGGTCTTGCGGGCCTGGAGCCTGTGGGGCTGGCCTATCATGTCCTCGAACTTCCTGAAGCCCAGCTCGGCCATGATCGTGCGCACTTCTTCGGCCACGAACAGCATGAAGCGCTGGAGATGCTCGGGTTCGCCGGTGAACCTGGCCCTGAGCATCGGGTCCTGTGCGGCGATGCCGACCGGGCATGTGCCCAGGTGGCATTTTCGCATCAGGCAGCATCCCAGCGCAACCAGCGGGGCGGTTCCGAATCCGAATCTCTCAGCCCCCAGCAGTGCGGCAATAACTACGTCGCGCCCGGTCTTCATCTGCCCGTCGGCCTGCAGGCACACACGGTCCCGCAGATTGTTGCGTACGAGCGTCTGCTGGGTTTCAGCGAGCCCTAGCTCCCAGGGCCCGCCGGTGTGCTTGATCGACGAAAGCGGGCTGGCGCCGGTGCCGCCGTCGTGTCCGGAGATCAGCACTTCGTCGGCGGCGCCCTTGGCGACTCCGGCGGCGATAGTGCCTACGCCTACTTCGCTGACGAGCTTGACCGAGACCTGGGCCTCGGGATTCGCGCATTTCAGGTCGTAGATCAGTTGGGCCAGGTCTTCGATGGAGTATATGTCGTGGTGCGGCGGGGGGGATATCAGCGTAACGCCGGGGGTTGCGTGACGCAGGCGGGCGATGTCTTCGGTTACTTTGAAGCCGGGGAGTTGTCCGCCTTCGCCGGGCTTGGCGCCCTGGGCCATCTTGATCTGGAGCAGCCTGGCCTGGGACAGGTACTCGATAGTCACCCCGAACCGCCCGCTGGCGATCTGCTTGATCTTGCTGTTGAGCGAGTCGCCGTTTTCCGACGGTTCGTATCGCCTGGGGTCCTCGCCGCCTTCGCCGGTGTTGCTCATGGCGCCCAGGCGGTTCATCGCAAGGGCCATCGTTTCGTGGGTCTCCTGACTGATCGAACCGTGCGACATCGCTCCGGTGCAGAACCGTTTGACGATCTCTTCGGCCGGTTCGACTTCGTCCAGGGCGACAGGCTCGCCGTCGGAGAAGCTCAGAAGTCCCCTCAGGGTGAACATCTTCTCGGATTGATCGTTGATCAGTGCGGCGTATTTGGCGTATGTCTCGGCGTCTCCTGTGCGAACCGCATGCTGCAGCAGGGAGACGGTTTCCGGATTCCACAGGTGCCCCTCGCCGTCGACGCGGTAGCTGTATTCGCCGCCGTGTTCGAGAGGCGGCTCGCTGGGGTCCTGCTCGGCGTAGGCGTCTGCGTGCCTGGCCAGCGATTCGCGGGCGATGGTGTCGATGTCCACGCCCTGGATCCTCGACGGCGTGCCGGAGAAGTACGCGTCGATCACGCTGCGATTGATTCCGATAGCCTCGAACAGTTGAGCGCCCTGGTAGCTTCTCAGCGTGGAGATGCCCATCTTGGACATCGTTTTCAGGATGCCCTTCTTGACCGCGGCGATGTAGTTGTCGACTATCTGTTCGGCGTCGATGCGTTCGGGTATCTCGCCGAGTCGCGACAGTTCGTTCAGTGCGTCGAACGCCAGATAGGGGTTCACCGCGTTTGCGCCGTATCCGCACAGCAGGCAGAAATGCATCACCTCGCGGGCTTCGCCGGTTTCAACGATCAGTCCGGTCCGGCCGCGAAGCTTGCTGTCCAGCAGCGCCTGGTGCACCGCCGAAGTCGCCAGCAGGATGGGGATCGGGGCCCTGTCCGAACTGAAATTTCGATCCGTGATGACGATCAGCGACGTTCCGTCTTCGACCGCCTCGGCGCACTGTTCCACCAGTTGCGCGACGCCTTTCTCCAGCGCTCGTCCGGGATTGTCGTCATTGGCGTCGAACAGCGCATCGACGGACGTCACCGTCAGGTCGTCGCGTTTGGACGCCTTCAGGAGCCCCATGTCCTCGTTTGTCAGGACCGGGTGGGGCAGCTTGAGCATGTGGCAGTGTTCGGGGCTTTCATCCAGCAGGTTGCGCTGCCGGCCCACGAAGCTCATCAGCGACATCACCAGCCCCTCACGCAGCGGATCGATCGGGGGATTTGTGACCTGGGCGAACAGTTGCTTGAAATACTCGAACAGCAGCTTGGGTCGGTCCGAGAGCACCGCCAGGGGCGTGTCGGTTCCCATCGAGCCGACGGCCTCCTGCGCGTCGATCGCCATCGGAAGCAGGATCTCGCGCTGGATTTCCCGGGTGTATCCGAAAGTCTGCAGCCGGCGGTTGAGCACGCCGGTGTCCGGCGGCTGAACTTTGGTTGTGGAAAACAGTCCGCGAAGTTCGATGCGGTGCTCGGCCAGCCATCTGCGGTAGGGCTTGCGTCTGGCGATGCGTCCCTTGATTTCGTTGTCGAGGATGATGCGTCCGGCCTTCGTGTCGACCAGGAACATCCGCCCCGGTCTGAGGCGCCCCTTGGCCCGGATGCGTTTTGACGGCAGGTCGACTACTCCGGTTTCGCTGGCCAGGACGACCAGTCCGTCGGTGGTCACCACGTACCTGGCGGGCCTGAGTCCGTTTCGGTCGAGCATTCCGCCGACTACGGTCCCGTCGGTGAACGCCATCGCAGCCGGTCCGTCCCACGGCTCCATGATCGCCGAGTGGTACTCGTAGAACGCACGCTTGTCGGTGCTGATGTGGTAGCTGGCGCCGAATGCTTCGGGGACCATCATCATCATAGCGTGGGGCAGTGATCTTCCGGCCCGGACGAGCAGTTCTACGGCGTTGTCGAACTGTGCGCTGTCGCTGGACCCCGGCGTGAGGATCGGCGTCAGATCCGTCAGGTCGTCGCCCAGCAGATCGTTTTGCAGCAGCCCTTCGCGGGCTCGCATCTTGTTGGCGTTTCCGCTGAGAGTGTTGATCTCGCCGTTGTGCGCGATCATTCGGAACGGTTGGGCGAGTTTCCAGTTGGGGAACGTATTGGTGCTGTATCGCTGGTGGACCAGCGCCAGCGACGACTCCATCATCCGATCCGACAGGTCCGGGTAGTAGCCGAACAACTGCGGCGCCAGGAACATGCCCTTGTAGCAGATCGTGCGGGACGACATCGAGCAGATGTAGAAGTCCTCGGCCTGTCGACCGAGCGTTTCGCTCACGAGCCGTTCGGTGCGTTTGCGGGCCATGTAGAGCGTTCGTTCGAATGTCTCGGGCTCCGTCGCGCCGGCTGCGATGAACATCTGGCGGATCTGCGGCTCGGACGCCTTGGCCAGGTCGCCGAGTCCCGAGGTGTCTCCCGGAACTTCGCGCCGCCCCAGAACGGTCAGTCCGTAGTGATCGAGCGCCTGACCGAAAAACTCGTCGCACTGTTTGCGGACGGATTCGTCTTTGGGGCTGAAGATCATCGCAACGCCGTATGCGCCGGATTCGGGCAGAATCACGTCCTGTGCGGCCAGCTTCGCCTCGAAGAAGCGGTGGGGTATCTGCAGGAGTATCCCCGCTCCGTCGCCGGTGACCCCGTCGCTGCCCGAGGCTCCGCGATGCTGGAGATTCATGAGAATCCGGTTGCCGAGATCGAGGATGTCGTAGCTGCGAGTTCCGTCAATACTGACCACCGCGCCCATGCCGCAGGCGTCGTGTTCGTATTGTTCGCTGTACAGTCCCTGCCCGGCGTCGGGTGATTCGTTCGGGTTGCTGGTCATTTTTCTTGTCCGACTTCTTGCTGGTGATTTACTGTTCGCCATGCGTTGCATTTCCGCCTGCTGCTTGGGGCCGAACCCCTCGCAGGAAGCTTCTGACGGCAATCCGGCGGTAAGTACGTTTCGCCGGGGTATCCATGGAGGGCTGTTGCTCGGTTATCCCGGATGCAATGCGGTCGGGTTTGCGACCGGGGGCGCATCCGATAGCGGATTGTCCGGCCATTATAGGCATTTGGACGCAACAATCACGACAAAAGCGGCTGCAATGACGAGTTGCGGTCGGTCCGATCGGTTCGACGACATGCGTTGTAGGACTCTATTTGACCGTTATTCGCCTCGATCGTATCGGTTCGCCTTGCGAGTAGAGAGTGATGACGAACGTCTTGCCGCCTGGGGACGGGTCGAGCTGTTCGGGCTTGACCGCCAGTTTCAGCTCCCTGTCGCGTTTGGCCCATATGAACTTGCGATGCAGCAGGACGTCGTCCAGCCCGGGACGCGTCGCTTCGATGTAAAACTCGTTCTCGCCGCATTCGGGCGGCAGCGACACCACTGCGATTATCTCCCCCGCGTCAGCGCTGAAACTGTCGGTGAACTGCAGCTTGTCTCCGCCTGTTTCTCGTGCGGTCCGCAGAGCCTGCTCCAGAGGCACGCGGACCGGGATGCGGACGACGGCGAGTTGTCCGACGAGTTTGTCAGCAGCCCGCTTGCCGGCCTCGATAAGGCATTCGTCCGGAGTAAGGTGCGGCGGATCGCCTTCGGATATGACCGACTCGGCGGCGCAGGCTGTCGTCTTCGCCGAGATCGATCCGTCGGAAATGACGGATATCGTCGCAGAGGCGCGTACGCGTCCTTCGTTGTGAGCGTAGAAGTGGGTCGGATTCCGCCAGTAATACGGGCGGCGCAGGCGCCGGGGATACCCGTAGCCGGAATGTCGCCACCTGTAGGAGTATTGCGCCGAGGTGAAAGTCGTAACCGTTCCCGTGATGACCGCTTGAGCGCCGCCGGCTTCCTCGATCAATGCGGCTGCTGCGGCGCCGCCGTCTGAAGGGATAACCGCGGGTCGCCGGCGTCCCGGCCCGGGCGCCAGGTTGTCCGGCGCGGTCACTCTGTATGTTCCATTGGTCCGCAGAGCCTTGACGAACTGCGTTGTCAGACATGCCGCGGCCCGATCGTCGAGCGTGTTGTTCTCGAAAGGCGGGACCGTCACGGATTTCAGATCCGTGCTGTAGAATTCCGGGTAGCGATACACTTCTATTGTCTTGGTGCAGCCTGCCAGGCAGCATACGGCCGAAATGATGAAAAATGTCTTGCCCGCGACGTTCATGTTCCTGCTCCGGATAATCTGTTTCACCGTGGATGAAATTATACGCTCCGAATACCTCGGATACCACGTTGCCTGATGAGGGGGAAATGCTTACCATTTAACCTGGATGATGATCGGGCAAATTCACGGCTAACGTTTGACAAGAGGATATGCAAATGAGTAGTGCGAATATCACCAGGCGAGGTCTTCTCAAGAGTGCGGCGGCAGGGGCGATTGTCCTTCCGTCGATCGTGCCTTCCACCGTTTTCGGCGAGTCGGCTCCCAGCAATCGCATCGGCATGGCCCAGTTGGGCTGCGGCGGACGCGGCAGCGCGGTTTCCGGCGGATTCGTCAGGCACAAGGACGTGCAGTACCTTGCGGTCTGCGATCCGTTCAAATCCAGGCGCGATCGCCTGGCCGACAGGTTCAACAAGAAATACGGCGGCGGCAAGACCGTGAAGCCCTACGCCGACTTCCGCGAAGTGCTCAAGCGCGACGATATTGACGCAGTGGCGATCTGCACGCAGGATCACTGGCACGTTCCGATGGCGATGGCGGCTTCGAAGGCCGGCAAGGACATGTACGTCGAGAAACCGCTGGGGGTCTCGATGGAATGGGCCAAGAAGCTGCGAAAATCGATCAAGCGTTACGGGAACATCTTCCAGTACGGCACCCAGCAGCGATCCGGACGGCAGTTCCGATTCGCCTGCGAGCTTGTGCGAAACGGATACATCGGCCAGATCAAGACGATCGACGCATGGTGTCCCGACATAGACTCGCAGGTCCCGAACACCGGCAAGAAGTGGGGCGACGGCGACGGCCCGGAGTACGGCAAGATCGTCAAAGCCGAAGTTCCCGCCGACCTGAACTACGATTTGTGGATCGGCCCGGCCCCGATGAAGCCATACACCCCCGACAGGGTAAGGAACTGGGGCGCCTACCATATTTACGACTACGCCCTGGGATTCATAGCCGGCTGGGGCGCCCATCCGCTGGACATCGCCCAGTGGGGGATGAACGCCGACAACACAACCCCGGTCACCTACGAAGGCGAAGGCTCGCTGCCGACTCGAGGGCTGTACGACACGATCGACTCGTGGGACATCTACTGCACGTACGCCTGCGGCGCGAAGATGCGTTTCATGGGCCATCGCGTCGCCAGGCCGGTGGTCATGAAGTACCACAAGCGCTGGTGCGGCCACGGGACGACGTTCCACGGGACCAGGGGCTGGGTTAGCGTCGATCGAGGCGGAATCTTCGCCAGCGATCCGAAGCTGCTGAAGATCAAGATCAAGCCCGACGAAGTGAACCTGATCACCAGCCGCGGACAGGACCGCAACTTCCTCGACTCGGTCAAATCGCGACAGCCTACGATCAACCCGGTGGAGTCGGCGATCCGCAGCGATACGATAAGCCACATAGGCGACATCATGATCCGCCTGGGCAAGAAGACAATCAAATGGGACCCGAAGAAGGAGGACTTCATCGGCGACCCGCAGGCCTCGGCGATGCTGACCCGCCCGCTGCGGACTCCGTGGAGGCTGTAGGGACTTGCATCCTGACGAGTTTTCAAGGGCTCCGGCCCGAGAATACCCGGGGTTGCCCCGCGAAGTATCGCCGGAATCGACCGCCTTACCTAATGGGACGAGTGGAAATGAAAGCAAGATTGCTGTTGGCGGCTGTCATTGCGGGCTTCGTTATGGCGGTCGACGCCGAGGCGGAGCATGACTACTACAGATACCTTCGCTACCCGGCCAGGCTGGCGCCCGGCGTAGCCCGCGACAAGATCGAGCAGGAAGGCGGGCCGAAAGCTCCCGGCTACAAACGCCGCACGGTCAAGTGGTGGCCTCGAAAGGGGCAGGACGTCGTCGACATCCCCGCCGGCGCTCCGCTCCGCGTCTGGACGCGGAACAAGGGTCGGCATGACAAGGAGGCCCTTGCGGGAATCTCGCGGAGCTGGACGGCTTCGGACCCCGAGAAGTTCAAGGCCCATCTTGTCGGCTTCAGGAGTTTCGGGACTTCCGGCATCGATCCGACCTCCACGTCCCAAAAGCCGCTGGTCCCGATCGCCGTGCTGCGGATGGAAAACGGCGAGCTGCGAGGCGTTCACCACGCCCGATTCCACAGCACGATGGTCAGCGACGCCGACACCGCGTTCATTCACAAGATCTGGGAGAAGGAGTTCCCCAAGCTCTACCGCAAGTACGTCTCGCCCGAGCCGTCCCTGCCGAGGGCCTGCCAGGACATCCCGCTGAAGGTCTGGCGGGCCGAACGCCCGAAATTCTACGCCATCGATCCCGGCGATGACGCCGAGTATCCGCGTTGGGGGCGTCGCGGATCGACGCTGGTCTTCAACACCCAGCACTTCCACTTCATCGCCAAGCCGACGATCTGGGGCGGGCACTGGGGCCAGCCGGGCAACTGGGTTAAGCCCGACAACGTCAAGCACCAGAATCTCTACCGCAGAAACATCTTCGAGTTCGCCGAGAACATGTGGGCCTACATCGAGGCCGCCGGAGGATGCATGCCGTTTTGGCGCGTGCCCGGCGAGAACTACAAGTTCATCGTGCAGGTTCGCGGCGGCGGGTCGGCCGGCGGGTGGATGCACTGCGGAATCGGAGACGCCAACATCGCCGCGCTGGGCCACGAGTTCGGCATGCCGTGCGGAGCCTGGGGCGGGTATTTCCTGTTCACCCAGGGCAACGCGACCCAGCACCTGGCGGCGCCCGGCGAGATGCAGGTCTTCAGCGGCAACTTCTGCTACCCGTGGCGCAACGTGAACCGCAGCGGATATCAATCGTCGATGTGGTGCTTTGTGCTCGGCGACAATCCGCACTGGGGCTACGGAATCCCGGTCGTGCTGGGCGGCATGGGCGCCGCGGCGGAGTGGACGGCGTATCACACCGTCGCTCGCCTGGGTCAGGAAAAGGGGCTCTGGCAAAACGGTGTTCGAGGCTTCGGCGACTTCTTCGGCGAGTACGCCGCCCGTATGGTCACCGTCGACATCTGCGAGCAGCACATGCTCAGAAGCAGGTACGGCATGCCCGAGGTCAGTTCGGTCTATCCCGTATACGGCCGCAAGAACCGCTACCGCATCTCCAACGCCGAAGCGCCCAGGTGGTGCGGATACAACATCATTCGCCTCAATCCCGACAAGGGCGCCAGGGAGATCACCATTGATTTTGAGGGCGTCTACGATCCGCAGCTTCACTCGGACTGGCGCGCGTGCATCGTGGCTGTCGACCCGAACGGACGGGCCCGCTACAGCCCCATGTGGAACAAGGGCAAGATGACCCTGGCGCTCAAGCCCGCCGACAAGCGGTTGTGGCTTACGGTGTCCGCCAGCCCCAGCGCGTTTCCAATCCTGGATTCGAAGGCCCCCGACATGACCTGGTACATGCTCGGGCCGCACGCCCCGCGGTATCCGTGGGAGGCGACATTCACCGGCTGCCGGCCCGGCACGCCGCATCGAATGCAGGGCGACGTGGGGAATTTCGACGAACTGTACTCGATAAACAACCAGAACAAATACCTGGACTACCCCACAAAGTGGGATGTGCCTATCCCTCTGGACGACGAGGACGGGAAGTTCGCCCAGGACAAGCTCGCGGCGATGCGCGTCCGCATCAAAACCGCCGAAAAGGAGATCCGCGACAGGATCGCCTCAGGCCGGTACGGCGAGGGCTCCTGGTGGGTTCAACGCAAGCTTGAGATCCTGGACAACCTGTCGACTCGCTCGGCGTTCCTGCAGCGAAACGCACGCGGGCGCCGGCACTCCAACGGCGGCGGTTTCGTGTCGGACACCTGCAAGGTCGCCGCCACCGCCTACGTCGGACCTGATGCGATGGTCCTTGACGGGGCGACGGTGAAAGACAGCGCCTGCATCAAGGAGTTTGCGGTCATCTCCGGCCCTAAGGTCGTTGTATCGGGACACGCCAAGGTCGGCGGCAGGGCGTGGGTGTCCGGAGACGTCCAGGTCGGTGAAAACGCGCGCATACTGGAAGGCGCCACGGTTGTCGGCACGCACCGCCGACGTCAGAACGTCTACGAAGGCCAGGCCGAGATCAAAGGAAGCGCCGTCATAAAGGGCGACCCATTCCTGTATCTCGGTTACGCCAAGGGCCAGATAATCACCGGCGGCCTGGTCGTGGACTACGGCGCCACGATCACCAACAAGAGCCCCGGCGTGTTTTCGCGCGGAAGGTTCTATCGCGAGATCGCCAGAGTCGACAAGGCTCCGGGACTCGGCGGCGGGGCCGACGCCGGAGCCCTGTACGCCGACTGGCGGTTCAACCAGCCCAAGGCGGTTGTTCTGGAGGATTCGTACGTGAACAACAACGGGCTCCTGCACGGCCTGCCTGCGTTCGCAGAAGACGGCGAACACAAATACGCGATCTTCAACGGGAAGGATCAGTACGCCGAGGCTCCGCCGTCGATCGCGGACTTTGGGGAGTTGACGATTGACATGCTTATTAACCGATCGGCGGGCAAGGGCGGGCGCCTGTTCGACTTCGGGACCGGCGATGATGAATGCTTCTACTTGTCGGTCGATGCGAAAGACGGCAAGGCGACGCTTACGGCGAAACATGGCGGCAAGAGCTGCGGTGTCGTCGCGTCGCAGGGGATCGCGGCCGGCAAATGGGTCCGCGTGCGGGTTGAAATGGACGGGGCGACTGCTTCGGTCCATATCGACGGGAAGAAGGTTGCCGGTAAGGCTTGTAAGATCCGACCGCGAATGGTGTTCATCGGCGACCGACCCGAGGGCAACTTCATCGCCTGCGGCAGGGGCCGGGAGGAATTCTTCACCGGCAAGATCGATCACTTCCGCATATACCGCAAGGTGCACAAGGACTTCGATTCGCTTGGCATGCCGCCGGGCGCGTTGGTGCAGTTGGCCGAATGGTCAGAGGAAGACCAGGACCGCCACGACGCATGGGAAGGACGCCGGCGGGCCCTGGACGCCGAACTCCGGGCCGGCGAGTACGGCAGGATCCAGACCGAGATCGGGAAGCTCCACGCCAAACGATCGGCTCCGATCAAGAGCGATAAACTCGACAAACTCCAGGGGCTTGTCCGCAAGGCCGACCAGGCCCGCAGCGCCATTGACCGGAAGATCCACGAGCAATTGCGGACTATCGGGCGGGACACTGCGAGCGAGAAGGAGATCGGCGAGCTTAACAAGAAGATCGGAGAGATCACCCAGGAGATCCGGAAAGACGCTCGGCTTGTGAAACTCCGCGAGGATATTCGCAAGTGCGAGCAGCAGCGGGGCAAGGCCGAAGCCGAGGCACGCAACAGCCCGAAGCTCAAGGCGATCTCCGCGAAGGTTGATGCGGCGAACAAGGAGAAGCTTGAGGCTGAAGCGAAGGTCATGGATCTTCCTGAACTCAAGGCCCTCAAGGCGGCCTGTGAGAAGGAAACCGACGGCAAGAAGAAAAGAGTGCTTGTCGACAAGTACAATCGCCTGCTGGCCGCTCGAAGGGCGTCCGATCCCAAATGCCGGAAGGCCGAGATCTCCAGCCAGCGTCTCAGGCGTCTGCTGGACGACACCCGGCGGCGGGAAATCGAGAATCACGCCGGGCGCAAGAAGCTGCACAGGCGGCTTGATACGCTCGGCAAGAGCCTCGGCGCTCTTGAAGCCGAACTGAGAGGATCGCATCCGGAGCTCTCGAAGCTGCAGAAGACCGTCAGCGCGAAGCAGACCGGGATGCACGAGGCCGGAAGGGCGGCTGAAAATCGCGTGCGAGGGAAGTTCGCTGACGAGATAAAGAAAGCCGACGCCGCGCGCACCGCTGCCAGGAAGGCTTTCGACGACGAGCGACGACGCATGGCGGAGGAAAGGCGAAGCAGCAGGGAATACGCCCGGATAACCGCCGAGATCGGAAAGCTGCACGACAAGTCAAACGCCCTGCGCCAGGAGGCGTTCAAGCGAGCCGGCCTGCTTGGGACGAATCCCTATCCGGGCGCCGCCGCGGCGCGGCTGAAGGAACTTCAGCAGAGCATGAAGTATCACCGCCAGGCGAATTGGGATCATCGCGTACCCGAAGAGGTCAGCGGCAATATCCCGCCGAAGCTGAAAAAGTGGCTGAAGGACGTAAGAGGGTACTAACGCCGCGGGTGTTCCGTTCGTATGGAATTGAAAAAGCCCGACCGAACATTGGTGTCCGGTCGGGCTTTCATATAGGCGTTGTCAGCGGAGGCTACAGGTCCAGCGGTGAGACGTAGTCGCCCTTGGCGGCCTGGAGTTCGGTCAGACGCTTGCGCTGTGCGTCCATCGCGTCGGTCAGGGCCGCGGGGGTGTCCGGCGTGTTGGCGTAGATCTCGCCGATGCGATCGAGCTTGGCCAGATTCTCGGGGATGCGGATCGTGAACTGCTCGACGTACATCTGCTCGGTGTAGTCAAAGTCGCGATACTGCTTGAACAGTTTGGCCAGATCTTCGTGCCTGGGGATGCGTCCGGTGGGGGAGTCGATCGCTTCGACGTCGCCGTGGACTCGAAGCTCCATCCACTTGACCCAGATGCCCTTGTCGAGCTTGCCGTTGAGGAACTTGCCGTCCTTCTTCAGGAAGTAGTTGACCCCGAAGATCATCGGCTCGGCGTCGAGTTTGTCCGCGAAGTCGAGATTGTTGCCGATGTACTGGCTCAGCGGCATCGACAGGAAGTCCATGTTGCTCATCGGATTGAACGTTCGCACGCCCTCGGCTCCGAGCGTCGCGGCGGTGGTCTCCGACTCCAGCGACGCTCCGATCATGATCCCGTGGGCCCAGTCGTAGCTCTGCTGGACGGGGACGGAGATGTCCGAATCGCGTCCGCCGTAGACTATCGCGCCGAGTTCAACGCCGTCGGGGGCGTCGGCCCTGGCGTCGGCGTTGGCCAGCGAGTTGATCCGCACGGTGTATCGTGCGTTCTTGTGCGAGGGCTTCACGTCGGTCATGTCCGAGGTCCACCGGCCCTGGTAGTTCACCCCGTCGGCGGGCAGATCGACGCCCATGCCCATCCAGTACGGAACGCCGTCCTTGACCAGGACGTTGCCGAAGATAACTTCGCCGGGAGTGGTCAGCACGTCGAAGATGACCGGATCGTCTTCGGCGTTGACCTCTTCGATAATGCCGAAAATGCCGGCTTCAACGTTGACTGCGACGGCTTTTCCGTCGATCGCCTTGAAGTAAGCCAGGTCGTCGCCGACGATCGTCTCGCCGGGCAGCATCGCCGTTGACGTCTTGCCGCAAGCGCTGGGGAACGCACCGGCGATGTACGTTACGCGATCGCTGGGACCGTGAACGCCCATGATGAACATGTGCTCGGCCAGCCAGCCTTCGCGATCAGCCTTGCGGATCGCCAGACGCAGCGAGAGCTTTTTCAGGCCGACGGTGTTGCCGGCGTACTGCGTGTTGGTGCTGTAGACGGTGTTCTGCGTGTGGTCCATGTAGATGCGGCGATTCTCGACGTCGACCGAGACGTTGTTCTCCATGCGTCCGGCGGTGTGCAGGTAGCGGAAGAACTCGCCGTCGGGGCTGATGCGCTTGAACTGCTCGTAGCCGGCGCGATAGAGCATGTCTTCGCTGTGTACGACGTACGCCGAATCGGTGAGCTGCAGGCAGGAGATGCTGAAGGCGGAATCGACCGGGCCGAGGCAGAAGAAGCGGACGTACATCGTCCTGCCGGCCATGGCGCCGTCGAATATCCCGCGCAGTTCGGCCAGTCCGGCGTCGCGATCGGTGCAGTTGAGCTTCTCGTCGAGGTGCTCGCCTTCGGGCACCAGGTACTTGGTGACCTTCTTGTCGCGCGCCTGGTCGCTGGGTCCGTCGAAGTGGACGGTGTGACCTTCCATCGCCAGGGGGGTCTCTTCGTTATTGTCGATCGCCGCCTGGCGGATCATCGCGATGTCGGCCGGATCGTCGTTGCATACGATCACTTTCGCCGGCTTGCACAACGCCACGGCGTCGGCGATGAATTCATTGGCCCTGTCGTTGCCCAGGGCGTCGAGCTTGGCCAGTGAGTCGGCGTCAATTACTCCGTTCAGTATGTCTGCGTGCTTCTGTTCCATTATTTTCCATTCTTGCTCTGGTCCGGGGTCCGGCCCGGTCCGCCTGTTATCGATAATCTGCCGAATAAGCAGAGCCTTACACACAACAGTTCGCTATTGGGGGCCAAAGTTTATACAATAACTCGGGTTGCGAGTCAATGAGCAGCGTGAAAATCGCAGGAAAATAGTGATGAATTACCGTGTCGTGTTGTTCGGCGGAACCTTCGATCCCGTGCATAACGGGCACCTGATCGCCGCGCGAGCGGTCGCCGAACAACGCCGATACGGCGGGATTACGCTTGTTCCTTCAGCCAGGGGGCCTCACAAGGGGCCGGCGGGGGCCTCCGACGCCGATCGACTGGAGATGCTCAGGCTTGCAGTCGAAGGCGACGATCTGTTTGAGATTTCCGAAGTCGAGCTGCGGCGTGCGGCGCCGAGTTACACCTACGACACGCTGCATGAGATCGGGCGCGGCGGCTCGAACGATATCGATCTCGTCGTAGGAGCCGACATGCTGGCCGACATGCCGAACTGGTATCGGGCCGACGACGTTGTGCGTATGGCCAGGATCATTGTCGCCGCACGTCCTCCCTGGCACGAGAAGGTCGCCGAAATCACCGAGGAGCTCTCCGAACGCTTCGGTAGGCGACGGGCCGACGAGATGCTTGACGGAATGTGCGTCACGCCGCTTGTAGACATATCTTCTTCGGACATTCGGAGCCGTATCGAGGCCGGATTGTCGGTCCGCTATATGGTTCCCGACGCCGTATTGCGTCACATCGAATCGCGAGGCCTTTACAATTTCGACAAATCAACCGGTCCGGTTGATGGCTGACGGATGGGCTGGGGAACGTAAGTTTCTGTCTTTAGATCGTTAGCGACACTCGGCAACCCTTTGCGCGACGTGAAAAAAATATTCTATCCTTGACATAATGAATGTCGGATGCTCTAATAATAAGCGGTAACTACGAGGCTCCTCGGTCATATTCCCTCTTGACCGAGTTTGAGGCGCCAGGCCCCCCTCTCCTGGCGCCTTGTTTTTTGCGCTCACCGAAAGGGAGGGGGATCAACGCTCAATGTCGAATGCCCAAGGACCAAATTCCAAGTCAACGACATGACTCTCAAAGGAATTGCCGCAACCCGGGGTATTCCAATAGGCCGCCGTGATGCGACACGTCCCGCGCGCCTGTCGTTGCCTTTTGCCGTTACTTGGAACTTGGGTGTTGGGTATCGGACATTGGAAGTTGTTTCAGGTGGGGCAGCACTGCCGGAGGCACCATTGCCGACACGTCGCCTCCCATGGAGACGATCTGCTTGATCAGGCTTGATGAAGTGAATGCGTGCTCCGTGCTGGGGATCACGAAGACGGTTTCGACGCCCGCGACAACGCGATTGGTCAGCGCCGCTCCGTATTCGTAGTGAAGGTCCGCCGAATCCCGTATTCCCCGCAATATCGCCGTCGCCGAGACGCTCGCGGCGAAATCCACCGTCAGGCCGGAGTACATCTCGACTGTGACTGCCTCGATGCCCGCAGTCGCCTGCTTGATGATCTCCACGCGAGTTTCGGCGTCGAGCAACGGAGTCTTCTCGGGGTTGTTCCCGACTGCGACTACGAGCTGGTCAAACAGTTTGGCTCCGCGCCGTATTACGTCGAGATGACCGTTGGTGATAGGATCGAACGTACCGGGGAAGACGGCCAGTCGGTTTGATTCACTCATGATAGCGCTCCGTGTTCGCCGCCCGCAGTTCAGGCGCCGCGCTGACAAAACAGCAGGACCCGCCGACCGGCCGCAACATCACGGCGCGTCGGCGGGTCCTGCATGTTATGTCGTATTGCGGCTCAGATCGATCGGATCAGTAGCCCAGACGCTGGTGGAACGGCGACAGTTGGGAGTTCTTGTCGATCATCCAGAAGTCGTCCCAGTCGTCGACGAACATTCTGTTGTCGAGTTTCCAGCTCTGGGTGATTCTGAAATTCCGCTCCAATGAAGTTTCGGGCGTCGATCTGGCGCAACCCGAGACGAACGTAACGGCCAACATGACCAGCAACAGTGTAATGGAGACTTTTTTCATGTTCATAAACCTCTGTTTGTACGATATAAACGCCCACCCGCTCCTTCGCGGCGGACATTCCAGACAAAATAATAAGTGCTTTACTACAGTGTGTCAACGGCAAACTGGCGCAATATCTTTAATGCGGATATCAATTCTACGTATGCGTAGGGCAGGTCATATTCTGCGTGCAGGCGGCGAATTCGACTATGGGCGGTTTCGTACGCCCGGTTTTCCTCGGCTCGGGGGCTTTCGCGGCAGAAGAACACGCGGCAGCCCAGCGGCCGATTCTCCCTGGCCAGGCATCGAGGACCCTGCTGGTGAGGGCAGCGGTTGAGATCCATTCGAGATGCGTCCGACGGCTCGGTTCGGCTCAAAATCGCCAGTTCGCCCAGGGTCGCATAGAGCCGGTGGTCGAACAGGTCGAACCTGCAGCAGGCCCCGCCGCCGAGGCAGATTGCGCTGTTCGGATCCGAAGCGCAGTCAATGTCCCGGTATGCGTCTCGTATGGCGTTAAGGAACGAATCGTCCCTGGAGCATTCGGCGACCGCCTGCGCCAATTCCCGATCGTCGGGACTGAAGCTATTCTCGGGTGGCGTCACGACGTTTCTCGATTTGATCCGGACTGTGGATGTCGCCCCGGTTAATGCCGACGCAGCGGAATCCGGCCAGTGCCCAGTTGTCCTGGTCGCGGAGGTTTGAGGGCCAGAACGGCCAGGTCAAACACTGCGTGGGGCGGAATCTGTATATGCTGCATCTTCTCTGTCCGTCATGTGCGGTTTCCAGGAAGATGCAGTCTTTGGTTTCCGGGACCTCCCGCAGGCTCATTCTCCTTCCGACTTTGCGAACGTACTTCTTCATCATCTCTCCGACGGAGATTCTCAGGTGCGCCGCGATGGCCTCCACGTCGTCTTGTGAGACCCAGACGTATCCCTCCTCCGGGCCGGCGCAGCACCCACCGCATCCCTGGCATTCGAACGCCAGTCCTCCGGAGTACCACGGCGCGGTGTGGGCGTCCCCGCCTAACTGCATGGTTACTTGCCTTCCTGGTTGAGTCTTCGGTAATACTGCTTGAGGACCTCCCTGAACTCCTCGGGCAGCTTGCCTGTCATTGCGTCGGCGATGTCGTCGCGTATGTACTTCGGCATCGACGCCGAGGCGTCGGCCTGAACGTCAACGTCGCCGCCCAGCAGCATCGCGGTGTCCTGCAGGGCTCCGACGACTTCCTTGCGCGCCCTCAGGGCGTTGCGGTAGCGGAACTTGTCCAGGTCGTTCTTCACGCGGTTCATCAGCGTGATCGCCTGGAACAGCCGCAGGTTCGAGTGATCGGTGACTTTGAAATGGGCCCTGATCTGCTCGGCCCTGTTGATCAGCGAGGCCTGCTTGCCCGAGAGGCGCTTGAGGTCTTTCTGAATCTCCGGGGGGACCGGACCTTCGAGCCCCTCGGCACCTGAGCCGGATATCTTCCCGCCTCCGGTCGAGCCGCCCTCGGCTTCGGATCCCTTGTCGTCGACTTCGCCCTTGCTGAACGGTTCGGGAGTCAGGCGGGTGGGCGTGCGGCGCCCGCCTTTTCCGACGGCCTTGTCTTCGACGAACTCGCCGGTCGACTTGCCCTGTCTGCCTTCTCCGGATCGTCCGGAGATCTCCGAGGGGTTGGGCAGTTGGTTGCCGGTTACGCCCTTGGCGGCCATCGACGATATCGGCCCGTCAAGCGCATCCCAGCCCAGGCCTTTTTCTCCGCTGTCGGCGGCTTTGGCCGATACGTCGGCCATCTCCTCGAACAGGTCCTCCTCCTCTTCGAGCAGGTCCCCGACGAGATCCTCCAACTCGTCGGGCAGATCGGGCATTTCGATATTCTCCTGTCCGCCGGCAGGCGCCTCCATGGACCATTTCTCGCGATCGGGCTGGTCCGGCAGCCATTTTTCGAGGTTGTCCATTTCCTTTTCGGACTTGGTCTTAGCCGAGCCCGCGGCGGCTACGGCGATCTCTGCGGCCTTCTTGCTCAGGGCGTCTTTGGCCATCGTAACGTCGCACTTGACCGACAGAAGCTCCTTGAGCATCGCCGGGTTGGAGAAGTCCTGTTCGGCGAGCTTCGAGAAGTCCGCCAACGCTTCGTTGATGAACTTCTCCCAGTTGTCTTCGGCGGCTTGCAGTTCGTTGAGTATCTTCTCATTCTCTTCCTGGAAAACGTCGACCGGAGCCTTCGTCAGCCGCCTGGCGGACTCGATGACCTTCTTCTGGCCTTCGGCGAACTGCTCGAGTTTGGCCTTCAGTTCGGCGAGCTTGGCCTTGATGTCGGGCGGCAGGTCTTCGGCGGCGGTCGCCTTCTTTTCCTTCTTGCCCGCCAGCTCCGGCATTATCGCCAGCATCGACTGGATCGCCTCG